>ENA-UOWO01000717-UOWO01000717.1-activated-sludge-metagenome-genome-assembly--contig:-NODE-717-length-46408-cov-6.464522_pt1 | contig 46408 bp, 36 predicted proteins | sample MGYA00238148_ERZ761564 | MGnify/ENA primary metagenome ERZ761564 (study PRJEB28885, sample SAMN05720194) | activated sludge metagenome | isolation source: Anaerobic digester | place: USA... | reverse complement strand
GAATTTCATTCCGGGTCAGGCTGAGCGAATTTCATTCCGGGTCAGGCTGAGCGAAGCCGAAGCCTGACTCGGAATGGATCTTATCCAATATTGATTGTATCCCCTTCCGTTGGTTTTTAAGTTCAGTTACCAGGGATTTGTTTTTCATTGATTTTATAACAAACCTCAGTCTGCTTAACCGTTCGCGGAAAACTTCCTGATAAAAGAGAACAAGATAACCCGAAAGAGGAACTGCAAGAGCTATCAGCAGACCTTTCCAGCCGGCAAAAATTAGAAGCAGGATAAGGATTATGAGGAAGTATAACAGGTATAAAACTGTTCCTGTTGCTACATAAAACCCGGTAGTGAACCTGCTGTCCTTAATGAATTTTTTAGTAAGTGCTGCGGATACAATATATGGGATCAGGTTTGCAATGTAACCGGCGATAAAGACAGGCCACCCTAAAAAGACAGCCAGATATCTCAACCATCCATAGTCAGGCTTCCATGCAATATTTTTGTCCTGTATCCCTGCGTTGCTCAGTTCGCCGGTATATTCTCTGACCTTCTGTTCAAGGGAGTTCCGTTCATCCTCCGATGTTTTTGTAAGCAGATTGATCTTATCAGCAAGCCGTTTTTCAGCTTTTCTCCTGTCGTCAGTATCAAACCTCCAGCGGAAAAAGGGATGAATTAAATTATTCCTTTCCATCTTCAGGAGTTCTTCGGCAAGCCAGTCGTTCTTCGGATCTTCTACAATGATTACTTCTTCCAGCAAACCTTCAGTGCATTTATCATTGAAACGCAACAGGGCTTTTGCCGGATGTTCCTTATAAAGGTCTGTTAATTCCTTTATGCTGAAGGCATCATGGAAATTTATCATTACCTCTTTGCGGAACTGAGAAGGGTAGGTATAATTAATGCCGACCGGAACGATATGTACATCAAGTCTGTATTTCTCCCAGGCGCCAAAAGCCAGTCTGGCTGTACCTTTTCTTAACTTGTGAAGGCGCTTTTCCTGAATGCAGATCCCTTCCGAGAACATTATAAAATTCCCGTTCTTTTTGAGAACATCATAAATTGCTGTGAATGCTTCGAGATTCTTATGAACATTCTCAAAACCCTCTTCGAGCCTGTAAACGGGTGTAACATATAGTTCCCTCAGAAAGAAACGCGCTAGCGGTGTCCGGAACATATCAGCACGCATGGTAAAATTTATCGGTTGAGGCAGATAAGATCCTACAAGGATCCCGTCCATGAAAGAATTCTGGTGATTGCCTACAAACAGAAGCGGCTTTTCGAGGGGTACTTTCTTCAGATTGGAATAAAAGATACGTCTGAAATACACCCGGAAAACAAAGGGGGGGACGATAAAAAGAAGAAACCTGTAAAACATGATTTTCTGCTGAATTCTGACTGCGAAGGTAGAAATTTAAATTGTTTATCACATAGGTATTAGCTTAGTTTCACGATTTCCTGTTAGTCAGGGAATCCTGTTAATAACTACTGATTTGTGAAATCGGTGGCTTTTTGTACTTTTACACCGTCACTATTCCCGCTTATATTATGGATCTTATCAGCCGTATGCGCAACAAAATGCAGAGGGAGAACCTCCTCTTTGTTTACAGAGGCCTTGTTACAACAGGTAATTCGGTTCCTCTCCTGATGCTTATCGAGAAGGAGATGGAAAATGCTGAATATGGCCTGATTGGGCGGAAGAGGCTTTTTATGTTCGTTGTCGAAAGCCTTCAGAATGTATCAAAGCACGGTGATCAGGATGAATTAACGAATATGTCTTTGGTGGCTTATTCAAAGGCGAACGGGGGATACACTGTTACAACAGGGAATGTCATCTCATCCGATCAGGTTATAGATCTGAGAAGAAGACTGGAGGAGATAAACAGGCTTAATCCTGATGAGATACGGAGTGTTTACCGTCAGATGCTTGGCAACTCAGCGCTGAGCAGTAAAGGAGGTGCCGGGCTGGGACTGATCGAGATGGCAAAAAAGACCGGGAATAAGCTCGATTATGATTTCCTGGAGCTGAATAAGAAAAGCTCTTATTTCATTCTCAGCAAAACAGTCGATACCGAAGGGATTGGGATACATGATAAAGAAAATGACAAACCTTTCAGCGGGGGAAAAATATCGGTGCTTGAAAGAATGCTGGCAAAACATAGTATTTACCTTATCTGGTCAGGACATTTAAGTCCGGATGTAGGTAAGGAGGTCATTGCCTTCACAGAAAAAAAGCTTTCCGAGCAGGATATAGAACAATCATTGAGAAAGAGGGTCTTTGCAATACTTGTCGAAATGATAGAAAATGTTGCAAAATACAGTCCCGGACGTGAAGATGAGGAGAAGTACGGCATGCCGGTTGCAATGCTCAGATATAAGTATGGAAGGTATTACATTTCGACAGGTAATCTGATCCGGAACTCAAAAACAGACCTGTTGAAAGGGAAAATGGATATAATAAACAGTCTGGATAGCGGTGAACTCAGGGAACATTTCAGAAAATCCCTGTCAGTACAGACCGATGAAGTTGAGAGTACGGGGAATATGGGATTGATCGATATGGCATGGAAATCCGGGAACAAGCTTCATTACCAGCTGCGCCCGGTAAATGATACCTATTCTTATTTTACTATCACCACAAGGGTCGATAGTCAGGTACTTTAGAAGCTGTGTGAAAAGCCTGCTTTTATCGTTTTACCCCTAAATCCCTCACTTTGCTTCGCCGAAGCGGCTACGCGAAGGCGAAGAGGGGGACTTATTGAACTACTGATACTTACAAAGCCCTCTAGGGCATAGCCGTCAACTTAACGGAGTTTTGTGGATAAAAGTTTCCCCTCCTTTTTTTAAGGAGGGGTGGCCAGACCACAAGATCATCCAATAGGCAGAAATATAGATGTTCTGGCCGGGGTGGTTTATTTTGTTCGGAGAAATTAGTTCAAGTTTGCTAATTCTGTTTTAACCACCCCGGCCGGGAAAAGGACAATTGTAAACATATAAGGATTTGCAATCCCGTCCACCCCTCCTTTGAAAGGAGGGGAAACTTAACTAGCTATAAATCAGTTATTTACAGCAGTTTTCGTTATTAAAATATTTCTTAAGTTGACGACTATTCCCTGGGGGGATGGGGGGTAAATCAGTATTTTGAGACAGCCTCTTTAATCGAGTGTTTTGAGTATCAGATTATTACCGTCCCACTCGGCATAGCTGCTGTGGTTTATCCAATCGCCCAGGAAACATATTTCAGAATCTTCATTCAGCTTCCATGTCATTGCCAGATGGCGGTGTCCGAAGATGAAGTAATCGATTTTCTCCTTTGAAGTTAATGAACTTGCATATCTTATAAGATCTTCATTTTCTTCTCCCAGGAATTCAAGCCTGATGCCCTTCCCGAGCCTTGAGCTCAGTGACCACCGATGACCTATTCCGACTCCTATTGAAGGATGAAGTGACGAATATAAGATCCTCAGGGGCTTGTTCCGGAATATCTTCAGGAGGACTTTGTACGGAAGGCTTCCTGATCCGAGCCCTTCGCCATGTGCAATATGGAATTTCCTGTTGTTGAATGAGGTTGTCAGGGGTGAGGTATGGATTATCATTCCGCATTCCCCGGACAGGTAATCCTTAATCCACATATCATGATTGCCTGTAAAGAAATGAACCGGGATACCCTTGTCGGTCAGTTCCGATATTGTACCCAGGAACCGTGTGAATCCACGGGGTACAACGAGCTTATATTCCCACCAGAAGTCGAAGATATCGCCCACAAGAAATATTTCATCAGCATCTCCGGATATTTTTTTCAGCCAGCCTGTAACTTTCTTTTCTCTCTCGATCGGTGGAGTTCCTGTCTTAAGGCCGAGATGGAAATCGGAAGCGAAATATATTTTTCCTGATCCCTTCAATTTGAGAGCTTAATTGTTGAATAACTGTGAAAGCTTTATCTGAAGCGTCCTTCCGTGAAGATTTGTGGCAATTATGTTCCCTTCAGGGTCGTAAAGATAATTTGCAGGAAGGGATTTTACGTTATATAGTCTTGCATTTACCGGGTTCGCCGGATCATCCTCACGGGTGCTTAACCACGGAAGTTCGTCAAACCTTACCGCAGCCTTCCAGGCCTCTTCGTCAGCATCAAGATTTATCTGGTAAATTTCAAATCCTTTTCTGTTATAATTCCTGTAGAATTCCTTGAGCTGAAGATTTTCGGTAACAGATTCTCTCGATTCCACCGACCAGAAGGTGAGAAGAACATATTTTCCTTTCAGTGAGGAAAGTTTTATTCTTCTTCCGTTAATATCTTTCAGGTCGGGATCAAGCTTTGTCTCGGGAAGCGTTGACGACAGTTGTTCGAGCTGCCGGGAATAGAACTGGTTCATCTCTTTCGAGAAATTACTGAGAAGGGCCTTCGTATGTTTTGAGTTGGGATAATATTTTGTAAGTGTGTCCGATACGATCTTCATATACTGAAGGTCGCGGTTTTCGAATAATACGTATGTCTGATCGTCGATCTTCTGATAAACAGCCTTGATGGCCGAGAGTGATTTCATATTGTTCAGGATGAACTCAATATTGAATTTCCTCTGATCCCTTACCAGCCTGACATATTCATCTTCAATAGCTTTTCTTTGTGTTTCGGCATCGGATTCATTTCCGGCTTTACCATACAGATCACTTATCGAATCGAGTTTTGCTTTGGTTTCCAGCAACTTCAGGTCCAGTATCCTTACCTGTCCGGATCCTTCAGATCCTGTTACGTCATACTTCTCCGCCAGTCTTTCGCTGTCGAACCTGAGGTTTATCTTTTCTCCCGGCGCAGCGAGAAGGGTTACAAAATCACCGGTTGAATAACCCAGCTGGTAAAAATCCGGTTCTTCAGCTTTTATCCTGAAGCGGAATGAGCCATTATTCCTTATCTGTGCTGAATCGACCGGAATAATCTCATCGACATTCACCCTGCTTATATAGATCATCTTCTTGTCCGATGGTTTCAATGTTCCGGTGACAAGAAAAGAGTTCCTGTTCGTACATGAGGCCATAATAAGTACCGTGACTAACAGTATAAGGTATTTCTTCATATTTATAATGATTTCTTTTATAATGATTTATATGTATTTTTATTTGTTCAGGACTTCATCCAGTTTCCTCAGAAGGTTTTCTCCCCTGAGGTCAGATGCGATGATTTTACCCTCTTCATCAAGAAGGAAATTTGCAGGGATCTGGCTCAGGCTGAAAAGTTCAACAACAGATGAATTCCAGTATTTCAGGTCGCTCACGTGGATCCATCTTTCAAGTTTATCCTCTTTTATACCGTTAATCCAGGCTTCCCTTGTCCTGTCGAGTGATACCTGGTAGATTACAAATCCTTTATCGTGGTAAAGATCATAGGCTTTCACCAGGTTGGGATTTTCAATTCTGCAGGGGTTGCACCATGCGGCCCAGAAGTCGAGCAGAACGACCTTCCCTATGGTCGAGGAAAGCTTAATAGTATCGCCTTCTGGTCCGGGAAGTGCAATATCCGGCACTCCGGCACCGGGTCTGAATTCCGATTCGATGATGTTCTGAGCAGTAACATCCGCCACCAGGTTTTTAACCTGTTCATGGAGTGTTTTTACCGGCTCATATTCAGGATATAACCTGAAAAGTGCCGAATCGACACGGATAAAATATCTGAGATCGCTGTGAGGGTTAAGAATATATTCACCCGGAGCCACCTGCTGGTATAATGCCGTAAGGGAAACAAGAGAAGTAAGGTTGGCGTCAATATATTTTTTTGTGTAGGAATTCATCTCACCAATATATGATCTGGCAATACTGTCGAGCTGTTCCATAACAGCCGGCTGTTCAGGAGTACCCTCACTTTTCAGGTAAATCTCCCTTAGTCCTGAAAGCTTGTTAATAGTTTTCTGAAGCTCTCTGTTATATTCTGCCATCAGTTCAGTACCGGGTGAACCGGAGATCGAGACAGGGAAATTGAGGGAATCGGAATGAGCAGTGACTTCAATTTTCTGACCCGGTTCAAGCAGCATGGTCAGGAAATTGCTGTCATCGGTCTTCAGCAGGTAAAATGCCGGTGATTCAACCTTTAAATTAAAAGCGAATGATCCGTCGCCGGAAACAACAGCCGAATCGATAGTTATCAGTCTGGAAGCCTGTAGTTCATCAAGAAAAATATATTCTCCGTTATTTGGGTTTGTGAGTTTGCCGATTATGTCAATATTGTTATTTTTGCAACCGGTAAAGGTCATCAGAGCAATAAAAAGCATTAATAAATTCCTGATCATTGGACAATGCATTAATTGATAGCTTTTTAAATTTTTGAATTGCAAAGTTATTCTTTTTTTTATGCTGATGGCCGATGGGGGCTGGGATAATTTCGCCACAATGTCTGAACGGGGGTTGAAATGTTAAATTTTTTTTTTAAATTAAAGAACTTTTTCGCATCAAACAAAACAGGGACAATATGAGTTATATCAAGTTTGAAAAAAGTCAGATCGTAAATCTTGAATACTCGCTGACGCGGGAAATTTTAAGGACCAACAGGGCAGGCTCATATACTTCAACAACGATTGTTGAATGCAACACACGAAAATATCACGGATTACTCATTTGTCCGGTCGATACGCTTGGTGGCGGCAGATATCTCCTCCTTTCTGGTCTCGATGTGACTGTGGTGAATAATGACAGAAGCTTCAACATTGGCATTAGAAAGTATAAAGGCGATTATTTCAATCCCAGGGGACATAAGTATATAGAAGAACTGGAGACGGAGATCATTCCTACAAGAACATACAGGGTAGGGAATGTTTTGCTGAAGATGGAAAGACTTTTTGTACATGATGAGGAGCAGTTGCTTATACGATATACTATCCTTGATGCAACGGAACCGATGAAGTTACAGATCCGTCCTTTTCTTGCCTTCAGAAGTATTCATGAACTGACACACGCCAACCTTGCTGCCAATACCAGAATCGATAAAATTAAGAATGGCATCAGATCAAAATTATATGAAGGATTTCCTTTCCTGAACCTTCAATTTTCAAGGAAGGCTGATTTCGTACATGTCCCTGACTGGTATCTGGGGGTGGAATATATTGAAGAGCAGAAGAGAGGATATGATTATTCTGAAGATCTTTTTACGCCGGGTTTTTTTGAGCTTGATGCTGTCAAAGGAAATAGCATTGTATTTTCCGCTTCTACAAAAGAAGAGGATCCTTCAGGATTCGAAAAGAAGTTTTCCGACACTGTAGCAGGAAAGATCCCCCGCAACAGTTATCTTAACTGTCTCAGGAATGCTGCCCAGCAGTTTGTTGAAAAAAGGGGGGATGATACGCTTATAATAGCCGGTTATCCCTGGTTTGGTTCCTGGGGAAGGGATACGTTTATTTCCCTTCCGGGGCTGGCCCTGGCAAGGCACAGGGTAAAGCTTTATGAAGCTGTATTTGATACCCAGGTCAGAAGGATGAAAGACGGATTGTTCCCCAATCTGGGAACAGGCGGTAACTATGCTTTCAATTCGATTGACGCTCCCCTGTGGTTCTTCTGGGCTCTTCAGCAGTACGTACTGCACGGAGGCCAGGATTGCTGTAATAAATATAGTGAAGCAGCAAAATCGGTACTGTATGCTTATAAGAACGGAACAGCATATAATATCCATATGAGGGATGACGGGCTGATCTATGCTGATGCTCCGGGTAAAGCCCTTACCTGGATGGATGCAGTTGTTTACGGTGTTCCGGTCACTCCCCGTAACGGATATGCTGTTGAAATAAATGCACTGTGGTATAATGCTGTATGTTTTGCCCTTGAAATGGCCAAAGTAGTGGGAGATAAACAATTCATAAAGGATTTTGGGTATCTGCCCGGGCTGATAAAAAGATCTTTCATAGATTTGTTCTGGGATGAAAAAGCAGGTTATCTTGCCGATTATGTCAATGACCAGGAAGGCAGGAATATGTTCGTAAGACCCAATATGGTCATTGCAGTATCGCTTCCATACAGCATGCTTGAGAAGGATCAGATGAAAAGGATACTGGATATTGCTGATAAGGAACTTGTAACGCCGAGAGGGCTGAGGACCCTGTCGCCGGGTAACCGGTTCTACAAGGGTATTTATTCCGGTAATCAGGAAGAGCGGGATAAAGCATATCATCAGGGAACAGTCTGGCCCTGGCTCTTCGGCCCGTTCTGTGAAGGATGGCTCAAAGTATATGGCAGGCAGGGGGTCAGCAAAATAAAGAAGCTCATTTACGGACTTGAAGATGTTATGAGTGAGGCAGGGATCACGACACTTTCGGAAATACATGACGGTGATCCGCCTCATGCACCCCGCGGATCTATATCCCAGGCCTGGAGCGTGGGGGAAGTCCTCAGAATAATTGACCTGCTTGAAGAATATTCGGACAAAAAATAAGTAGGATATGCGTGTGTTAATGTTTGGGTGGGAATTTCCGCCGCACATTTCCGGCGGTTTGGGTACCGCAAGCTACGGTCTTACAAAAGGTATGGCAGCCATGGACGATATGGAGGTCATCTTTGTAATACCAAAAGCATGGGGAGATGAAGATCAGTCTATGATCAGGCTTATCGGCGCCAATAAAGTACCGGTTGCCTACAAAAAGATCTTTTATCAGGGATCAAGAAAATCAATTGACCAGATTGAGGTCTCTTCAAAGATAGTCCCGTATACAGACCCTGACGAGTTCTGGAAACTTGTCAGCACAGAAGTATCCGGACCAAGAGTAATTGTCCAGACAAACAATAAAGGTATGGTTGATTTTTCCGGCAGATATGACTCAAACCTGCTCGAGGAAATCTACAAATACTCAGTTGTTGCATCAATAATTGCCGAGGAAAATGAATTTGATATAATACATGCTCATGACTGGCTGACCTATCCGGCCGGCATTGCAGCAATGGAGGTGTCGGGAAAACCTCTTATTATACATGTTCATGCCACTGATTTCGACAGAAGCGGAGGAAGCGTCAATCCCGATGTATATAATATCGAGAAGAGGGGAATGGATGCTGCCACAAAGATCATTACAGTCAGCAATCTTACAAGGGATATTGTCATCAACAAATATAATATTCATCCCGATAAAGTAGAGACTGTTTATAATGCGGTTGAGCCGGTCAGTTTTTCAAATGATATTATCGTAAACAAGGGATTTGACGAAAAGGTCGTTACATTCCTTGGCCGTATAACCCTTCAGAAGGGACCGGAATACTTTATCGAAGCAGCCTATAAGGTATTGAAGGCGATGAGCAATGTCAGGTTCGTCATGGCCGGGTCAGGCGATATGATGGAGAGAATGATGCGAAGGGCAGCCTCACTTAAGATCACCGACAGATTCCATTTTACCGGATTCCTGAAAGGCAGGGATGTATTTACTATGCTTGCAATGAGCGATGTTTATATAATGCCGTCGGTTTCCGAACCTTTCGGCATTTCACCACTCGAAGCAATGCAGTCAAACGTCCCGGTGATCATCAGCAAACAGTCGGGAGTAGCCGAAATACTGACCCATGCAGTGAAAACCGATTTCTGGGATATAGATGCCATGGCAGACGCTATCTATGGAATTCTGAACTATCCGGCCCTTGCCAGCATGTTCACAAGGAACGGCAAGGAAGAAGTTATCAGACTTAAATGGGATAATTCGGCAAGACATGTCAGAGATATTTATGAAAGAGTTATTTGGAAAAAATAAGAGTTAAAATATGAGTGCAGCAGGAACAAAAGCAATTTGCTTTTATTTTCAGGTTCATCAGCCGTTCAGGCTGAAACGCTACAGGTTTTTTGATCTGGGGCATGATCATTATTATTATGACGATTTCTCAAATGAATCAATATTGAGAAAAGTTGCGGATAAATGCTACCTTCCCGCAAATAAGATCATCCTGGAACTTATAAAGAAACACAAGGGGAAATTTAAAGTGACCTTTTCACTCACAGGTATAGTCATCAACCAGTTCAGATTATATGCTCCCGAAGTGCTTGAATCTTTCAGAGAACTGGCTGATACAGGTATGGTTGAGTTCCTTTCCGAAACGGATTCCCATTCCCTGTCATCCCTGAAAAGCAAGATCCACTTTGAACAGCAGGTTGAACTTCACAGGGAAATGATGAAGACATACCTTGGTGTGGAAACGACTTCTTTCCGGAATACCGAACTTATTTATTCTGATCAGATCGGATCATGGGTGGCTGATATGGGATTCAAATCGATGCTCACCGAAGGGGCAAAACATATACTGGGATGGAAAAGTCCAAATTTCCTGTACTGCAATGCTATAAATCCAAGGCTGAAGGTACTGCTCAGAAATTTTGTAATGAGCGATGATATTGCTTTCAGGTTCTCGAACAGATCCTGGAGCGCATGGCCTCTTACAGCAGAAAAATATGCATCGTGGATAAATAAGCTGGCCCCTAAAAGTGACCTTTTGAATATATTTCTTGATTATGAAACGTTCGGGGAACATAACTGGAAAGAAACCGGAATATTCGATTTCCTTCAGCATCTTCCGGGGATGATAATCAGGAAAACACCTTTCAAATTCATGACTCCCACCGAAGTTGCTGATGCATTGCAACCGGTGGCAGCTATTAACATACCATCTCCTATATCATGGGCTGATGAGGAGCGCGACATTACAGCCTGGCTGGGAAATGAACTTCAGGCAGCAGCTCTCGACAAGTTGTATGAACTGGCGGATAAAGTTAAGAGATGTAACGATCCTCAGATGAACCGTGACTGGGAATATCTGCAGTCGAGCGACCATTTTTATTATATGGCCACAAAATTTTTCTCCGACGGAGCGGTTCATGCATATTTCAACCCTTATGAGACTCCTTATGATGCCTTCATGAATTATATGAATGTACTGAGCGATTTTGAGATAAGAGTGAACAGGTGCCTGCCTGATACAAATGAGCAGATACAAATATCACGGCTGGATAATCTGCTCCATGAAAAAGACAGGGTAATTGAAAAACAGGCAGCCGAGATCAGCGCTCTTTCAAGGAAGAAGATAACTGAAGATATTCAGTCCGAACCTTTGGAAGAAAATTACGTATCAACGATGAAGGATCTGGCACAAATGTTAAAATCAAGTTCTGCTTCAGGGGAAAAGGGTAAGACAGTAAAAAAGACGGCTGTCAGATCCGCTTCCAAGGAAAAAACAAAAAAGAAACCTGCTGCAAAAAAAACAACGAAAACAAAAACATAAAAATAATTCCGAATCTAAAATAATCTGAAAACATTAAAATGAAGGTTGATTTTCTATTTGAAACTAGCTGGGAAGTATGTAATAAAGTTGGTGGTATTCATACTGTAATCTCTACAAAAGCACTGAATATTGTTGATGAACTGGGGGACAATTACATACTTATCGGCCCTGATGTCTGGAGAGAGGAAATAAAAAATCCTGAATTTATTCCTGATGACACATTATATGCCGACTGGAGGGGAATTGCCGAATCGGAAGGACTGAAGATCAAGGCCGGCAGATGGAATATAGCCGGCAAACCGGTTGTATTCCTGATAGACTTCACGCCATATTTCGGACAGCAGAATGAGATATTTGCAAAGTTCTGGGAAACATACAAACTAGACAGCATATCGGGCCAGTGGGATTATATAGAACCGGCCCTTTTCGGATATGCTTCGGGGAAGATAATAGAAAGCTTTACGACCTTCTTTCACGAACATCATAATATAATTGCCCAGTTCCATGAATGGATGACCGGAACGGGTATTCTTTACCTCGAACATAAAGCGCCATGGATCGCAACGGCATTCACTACCCACGCAACTGTCCTGGGCAGATGCATTGCCGGTAATAACCGTCCGCTTTACGGTAACATGAAGGATTTTAATCCCGGGCAGGTTGCACGCGAATTCAATGTGATTGCAAAACAATCTCTTGAGAAATTATCTGCAATTGAAGCCGATGTTTTTACGACTGTAAGTGATATAACTTCCCGGGAATGCAGCCATTTCCTCGGTAAAGAGGTGGATATTGTTACTCCCAACGGATTTGAGGATTCGTTTGTACCCGGGCCGGATCTCTTTGATGAGAAACGTAAAGCAGCCAGGCTGAAACTTAAAAATGTTGCTGAAGCAGTGCTCGGGTATACACTTCCTGATGACTGTATGTTCATAGCAAACAGCGGCCGCTATGAATTCCGGAATAAAGGCGTTGATATTTTTATTGATTCCCTTGGGAGCCTTAACAAAAAAGACAACCTGAAAAAAGTATATGTTGCTTTTATCATGATGCCTGCATATCACAAAGGTCCCCGCCAGGATATAATAGATATACTCAATAATAATGCTTCACAGAACGGGGGAGACAAGTATCTTACTCACAGTCTTCATTATCCGGGATCCGATCCTGTTCTTCAGAGAATTGGTTCCAACCATCTTCTGAATGATCAGAAATCACAGGTCAAAATAATCTTTGCACCCTCATACCTGAATGGCAATGACGGAATCTTCAATATGGGTTATTATGATCTGCTAATAGGATTTGATCTTTCTGTATTTCCGTCTTATTATGAACCCTGGGGATATACTCCTCTCGAAAGCCTTATGTTCTCAATACCCACAGTCACAACCTCCCTTTCAGGATTTGGCCTGTGGGTGAAGGAGTATTTCCAGAACCCGGGCAACGGTATTGCAATAGTTGAAAGGACTGATGACAACGAGAGCAAAGTCGTAAATGACATCAGGGAGTTCATGTGGATGTTCAACAATCTCACTGATAATGAGATTGCAGAAGCCAGGGCTAAAGCTCACGATATTTCGAGGATAGCCATGTGGGACAGCCTTGTCAAATATTACTTTACCGCATACGAAAAAGCCCTTCTGAAGAGCAGTGAAAGGAGAGATGAACCAAGGGAATTTTTAAGATTTGTGGAGGCTCCGGGTCTTATCACCCGCAAACCACACCAGGTACCGGTATGGAAAGATATTTATGTCCAGAGCGACGTTCCGGAAAAGCTGGGAGCACTTAAGGATCTTGCAAATAACCTCTGGTGGTCATGGAACTCTGAAGCGGAATCGATATTCAGAAGAATGGATCCCTCCCTGTGGGAAGAGGTCAGGCATAATCCCAAGATACTCCTCGAAAAGATTGATTATAAAAGGCTCCTGGTACTGGAGGATGATGATGAATTTGTAACTGATCTGAGAAAAGTCGACAAGACCTTCAGGGATTATATGAACCGTCCCGATGACCCCGAAAAGCCCTCTGTTGCATACTTCAGCATGGAATTTGGTATTCATCCCTGCCTTAAGATATATTCCGGCGGGCTCGGGATCCTGGCTGGTGATTATCTGAAAGAAGCCAGCGACTCAAATCTAAAGATCATCGGGGTGGGCTTTCTTTATCGTTATGGTTATTTCAGACAGAAGCTGGGACCGAAAGGCGAACAGCTGACAATTTATGAGGCTGAGGATTTTTCAAGGCTGCCACTGAGCCCGGTGAAAGACGCTGATGGCAATCACCTTACTGTCGGCGTTGTATGGCCGGGGCGGACCGTTAAGATCCGCGTTTGGGAGGCAAAAATAGGTAAGGTGAGTCTGATCCTCCTTGATACTGATTTTGACGATAATTCATGTTCTGACAGGTCAGTAACACATTACCTTTACGGGGGCGATCACGAGAACAGACTCAGACAGGAACTGATACTTGGTATCGGCGGGATCAGAGCCCTCGACGCAATGGGGATCAAACCGGATCTCTACCACAGTAATGAAGGCCATTCAGCTTTTATCAGCCTTGAAAGACTCAGAACGATGATCGAAACACATCATCTTACATTCAACCAGGCTCTCGAAGCTGTAAGGTCATCAACTCTCTTTACAACACATACTCCTGTGCCGGCCGGTCATGATGCTTTCGATGAGGATATGCTAAGAAAATATACTTCACATTACCACAGCCGTCTGAATATAACATGGGAGGAGCTTATATCACTTGGAAGATGTGAAGGCGATCCCGACAGGAAATTCAATATGAGCTATCTTGCCACCAGAATGTCCCAGGAGGTGAACGGTGTAAGCAAGCTTCATGGTGAAGTAAGCCAGGGCATGTTCAATAAGCTGTGGCCCGGCTACCTGAAGGAAGAGCTATTTATCGGCTATGTGACAAACGGAGTACACCAGCCGACCTGGACAGCCAATCCCTGGAAAGAACTGTGGGCAGAGATCACCGGATCTGAAAATCTCGACCAGACAGACAGATCAATATGGGAAAAGATCTATAAAGTTGACGATAAACGCATCTATGATATAAAGAAACAGTTAAAGAAGACACTCTTCACCAATATCAGGAAACGGCTTCAGACGGATATGATCGATAAGCATGTCAGTCCCCGATCCCTTCTTAATATAAGTACACACCTCGATGAAAAAGCTCTTACAATAGGCTTTGCACGCCGTTTTGCAACATATAAGAGAGCATCACTGCTGTTCAGGGACCTCGATCGTCTGGCAAAAATCGTAAATAATCCGGATAAGCCTGTCCAGTTTATCTATGCAGGAAAAGCTCATCCGCATGACGGTGGCGGTCAGGATCTTATAAGAAGGGTTTACGAAGTATCCCAGATGCCTCAGTTTGCAGGGAAAGTTATCTTCATTGAGAATTATGATATCGAACTTGCGAAATATATGGTTCAGGGAGTGGATATCTGGCTGAATACACCTACAAGGCCGATGGAAGCATCAGGTACCAGCGGAGAGAAAGCGGTAATGAACGGAACAATTCATTTCAGCGTACTCGACGGCTGGTGGGTTGAAGGTTACAGAGCATACGCCGGCTGGGCATTACCCAAGAAAAGAACTTTCGCAAACCAGGATCTTCAGGATGATGTTGATGCGGAGACAATATATAATATGCTTGAATATGAAATAGTCCCTGCATATTATTCATACAACGATAACGGGATCCCGGTGGAGTGGATAAGCCATATCAAAAATACAATAGTGAAAGTGGCTCCGGAGTTTACAATGAAAAGACAGCTTGATGATTATTATGAAAAATATTATTGCAAACTCTTTAAGCGGAGTAAATATTTAACTGCAGACAATTTTGAAAAGGCTAAAGATATTGCTGCCTGGAAAAAGACAATGCTTGAGGAATGGGATAATATTGAAGTAATGAACTACAGTTTTGAAAAGCCCGATGAGAATATTTACCATTCAGGCCATGATTATAAAGCAGAAATAGCACTGAATATAAAGAAGATACCGAAGGAAAATGTAGGTGTTGAATTTATTATTACCCGTATGAGCAAGGATGGCGGGCATGAATTTGTCGACAGTAAGGAATTCACGCTTGTCAGCAGCAAGAATGGCAAATGTCTTTACAGGGCTAAGCTCATTCCCGAAAAAGCCGGTGCATTCTTCTATGGGATAAGAATTTATCCGAAACATAAAGATCTGCCTCATAAACAGGATTTCTACCTGCTGAGGTGGATCGATTAAAGATCGGTCACTTTTTTCACTGGTTCCATCCTGAACACTAGAGCTGTCCGGGATGGAAGATACAGATACAGATAGAACGGCATGTTTATCGTCTGCCTTGATGCTTTTCTCATTGATAAATAGAGGGCTTTCCTGTCTATCCGGTCAAATCCTCCGAATGCCGGATCGTCCGAATCAATCAATACCCTGAACTTACCTTTTATAGGTATTCCGTAATCGGTGAATGATATGGACGGGTGAAAGTTGAATACGAACAGCAGTTCTCCTCTGGTGTAGGCAACCACCTTGTCGTTGCTGTTCTCATAAATCCTTCCGATAAATGGTTCGTCAAGTATTTTGTATTCTTTGTGAAGTTTGACCATTTCCTTGTCGAAAGCAGCAAGATACTGGTATTTCAGGTCCTGATCCTTTACAAGATGCCATTGTCGCCTTGCATACTGATAACTCCAGTTATTCCCTTCCCTTGGAAAATCTATCCATTCGGGATGCCCGAACTCATTTCCCATGAAATTCAGATATCCGCCTCCGGCAGTGCTGAATGTTATGAGTCGGATCATCTTATGCAATGCCATACCCCTGTCAAGCACCAGACTGTGGTATGATTTATTCATGCCTGTATACATCTCGGCATCTATCATTCTGAATACAAGAGTCTTATCTCCAACAAGTGCCTGGTCGTGCGATTCACAGTATGAGACTACCTTTTCTTCCGGACGGTGCTGAGACAGCTCATGCATAATATGGCCCATATCCCAGTTTTCGTCGACAATCTCCTTGACAAGCTTTATCCAGAAATCGGGGACTCCCATTGACAATCTGTAGTCAAAGCCGTAGCCTCTTGAAGCCGTGTCGGCAGCAAGCCCGGGCATCCCGCTCATTTCCTCGGCGATTGTAATTGCATGGGGCCTGAATTCATGGATCATCTTATTTGCAAGGTACAGATAAACAAGCGCATCAACATCCTGTCCCCCGTCAAAGTAGTCTTCGTATTTCGTGAAGTTCTTTCCCAGCCCGTGATCATAGTAGATCATACTTGTTATTCCGTCGAAACGGAAGCCGTCAAACTTATACTCTTCAAGCCAGTACCTGCAGTTGGATAAAAGAAAGTGAATGACTTTGTCCTTCCCGTAGTCAAAGCATAAAGAATCCCAGGCAACATGGTTCCGCCTCTCATTTGCATGAAAGTACTGCCCGGGTGACCCGTCAAAAAGCCCCAGCCCTTCATTTACATTTTTTACAGAATGGGAATGGACAAGGTCCATTATAACCCTTAGCCCCAAAGAATGGGCAGTATCAATAAGCTCCTTCAGATCTTCAGGATAACCGAACCTGGAAGATGCGGCGAAAAAGTTCGCGACATGGTATCCGAACGACCCGTAAAAGGGGTGTTCCTGGATGGCCATCAGCTGGATAGTATTATAACCGGCTTCGGCAATATATGGAAGAACGTCACGTGTAAATTCATGGTAGGTTCCCGTCCTGTATTCTTCAGTAGCCATTCCGATATGAGCTTCGTAGATCACCGGAGCATTTTGCGCCGGACTGAAATCCTGAGTCTTCCATTTATAGGGTTCTTCCGGCGACCATACCTGGGCTGAAAAGATCTTTGTCACTTCATCCTGTTCGAGCCTTGTCGCATAAGACGGGATCCGCTCTCCTTTTCCCCCATGCCAGTGAACTGACAATTTATAGAGATCACCATGACTTACCGAAGAAAGTGGCAATGTAATTTCCCAGTCGCCCTGCCTGTTGATCCTGTGCATTTCATAGCCCGGACTTTCCTTCCATTTGTTGAAGGTACCGATGAGGTAAATTTTTGTAGCGTTGGGTGCCCATTCCCTGAAGATCCACTTTTCATTGTCACGGTGAAGACCATAAAAGAAGTGTCCCATCGCAAAATCAACAAGCGATCCGTTCACCGCCAGACTCCTTTCCTTCTGATGGCAGCTGTTATAGCGGCCGTCAATGGCATCCGTGAATGGCTTCAGCCATGGATCGGATAAATAGAACTTCCTGATGCTCATACAATATCTGTAATTAAGTATCTTCAGATAAAAGTACGAAATCTAAATCATAAAATCCTTTCTTATTGAAGCTCTTTCTTATTTTTGCAGGAACGAGATTATGTGATGGAAATTCATAACGGATATAATTCATTGAGTTTTGTCAGACCGGTTGTCACTATCGGGATCTTTGACGGAGTACACCGTGGGCACATTGCTCTTATCAGGAAGCTTATATCCGCAGCAGGGGAGTGTAAAGGGGAATCCGTTGTTATGACTTTCAATCCTCATCCCAGGCTTGTACTTGAAAGCAGATCCGGAATCCCGGGGATACTTACAACCATCGATGAAAAGGTTAAACTGCTTGCAGAAACAGGGATTGACCATCTTATAATCTCCGAATTTACTTCCCGGTTCAGCAGGATGACAGCATCTGATTTTATTCAGAATGTGCTGGTCGGAAAAATCGGGACGAAACATCTTATAGTTGGCCATGATCATCATTTCGGATATAAGGGAGAAGGTAATTTCAGTAATTTGAAGTTATCTGCAGGAATATCCGGACTGATAGTTGAACAGCTTGAAGGACTGGAGGCTGAGGGAGCTGTCATCAGTTCTTCGAGGATCCGTGAAGCACTTCTGAAGGGGAAGCTGGATGAGGCTAACAGATGGCTTGGATACAGCTATTCACTCAGGGGAACCGTTGTGGAAGGTAAAAAGCTGGGCAGGGAAATAGGTTTCCGCACGGCAAACATCAATCCTTCTGATAAAAACAAACTGGTGCCGGTTGACGGGGTTTATGCCGTTGATGTCCGGATAAACGATTCACAGTGGCATGGGATGTTAAGTATAGGAACAAATCCCACGGTTAATAAAGATCCGGAGCTGAGATCGATAGAAGTCCACATAATAAACTTTGAAGGAGATATTTATGGTACCGGACTTGAAATTTTATTCAGGCACCGGCTGCGCGATGAGATTAAATTTGAAAATACAGAACAGCTTGCCCGTCAGATGATGATTGACAGAGACAATGCTCTGAAATTACTTGAGTGAACATAAACTGCTTATAATTTGTTAAATTTGCACTTCTAAATTTTTAAACATGACAGTACTAACTGAAAAAACCGATTATAAAGTAAAAGATTTATCCCTGGCGGATTTTGGGCGGAAAGAGATTGAGATTGCGGAGAAGGAGATGCCCGGTCTGCTTGCCATCAGGAAGAAATATTCAAAGGAGAAGCCTCTTAAAGGTGCGCGGATCACAGGTTCGCTTCATATGACAATTCAGACTGCGGTACTTATCGAAACACTTACCGAGCTGGGTGCAGATGTCAGGTGGGCAAGCTGTAATATTTTCTCAACACAGGACCATGCAGCAGCCGCGATAGCTGAAAGGGGCATCCCCGTTTTTGCCTGGAAGGGCGAGACGCTGGAAGAATACTGGTGGTGTACAGCCAGAGCACTGTCCTTTCCTGGCGGGAAGGGCCCGAACCTTATTGTTGATGACGGTGGAGATGCCACTTTGCTTGTACATCTCGGTTATAAAGCGGAAAATAATCCCTCGGTTCTCGATGTCAAACCTTCCAGCAGGGAAGAGGGGATAATATTTGCCACTCTCAGGAAGATACTGGCTGAAGAACCTGGTAAATGGCACAATGCCGTTAAAGACCTGAAAGGTATCTCCGAGGAAACGACCACAGGGGTTCATCGTCTTTATCAGATGCTTGAGAACAATGAATTGCTTGTTCCGGCAATTAATGTTAACGATTCGGTAACCAAATCAAAATTTGACAATCTCTACGGCTGCCGTGAGTCCCTGGCCGACGGAATAAAACGTGCCACCGATGTCATGATAGCAGGAAAGGTTGTCGTCGTTTGCGGGTACGGAGATGTGGGGAAGGGATGTGCGAAATCGATGAGAGCATACGGAGCAAGAGTCATTGTCACAGAAATTGACCCGATATGCGCTCTCCAGGCCTCAATGGAAGGATTTGAGGTTAAGACGGTTGATGATACACTCGACGAGGGTAATATATATGTGACAGCAACAGGGAACAAGGACGTCATCACTGTTGACCATATGAAAAAGATGAAAGATCAGGCGATAGTATGTAATATAGGTCATTTTGATCACGAGATACAGGTTGACGGTCTTAACGGACTGAAAGATGTCAGGAAAATAAACATCAAGCCACAGGTTGACAAGTATGTTTTCCCTGACGGACATGCAGTATTCATGCTTGCCGAGGGGAGGCTGGTCAACCTGGGTTGTGCCACAGGGCATCCTTCATTTGTTATGAGTAATTCATTCAGTAATCAGACCCTTGCACAGATCGACCTCTGGAAAAACAACTATAAGATTGGTGTTTACAGGCTTCCCAAGAACCTCGACGAAGAAGTGGCCCGTTTACATCTCGATCAGCTTGGCGTTAAGCTCACCATCCTTTCAAAGGAGCAGGCCGAATACATAGGAGTACCTAAGGAAGGTCCATATAAACCGGAACATTACAGGTATTAAAACTACGTATTAAACTACGTATTAAAATACGTTTTTTAATACGTATTATAATACGTAGTTACCCAATTCAATACCGGAAGTCAACCCCTCCGGGGTTGGTAACTGGCGGGCAGGCGGCATAACAAATATCACCACCCCGGAGGGCATAGCCGTCAACTTAACGGAGTTTTGTGGATAAAAGTCTCCCCTCCTTTTTTTAAGGAGGGGTGGCCAGACGCAGAAATCTTCGGACTTGCAGAAATTTAAATTGTCTGGCCGGGGTGGTTTATTAAAATCTTATTTATTACTTTTCATCCTAATGGATAGCATACACCTCTATAACAGAAAAAGTCTCAAACCTCTCACATCATTTCTGAGAATTAATTCCACTTCAGCTGAGTCCGTTTTATGTAATCAACTAAAGTCAAAGAATCTTGAAAGAAGAAAGTTCAGAAGACAATAAAGTATTAACCACCCCGGCCGGGAAAGCAGGATTGTAATCATACCAAAGTTACCAATCCCGGCCACCCCTCCTTAAAAAAAGGAGGGGAAACTTTTCCCCCCAAACCCTTAGGTTAACGGCTATGCCCCGGAGGGGTGGTCTTCTGATTTCTGCTAATAATTCCAGACCCTCAGATAATTTCCCAGGTAGCTGGTCCTGTAATTCTTTAACGGGTATTTGCTGATTGCATCTGACAAGGGAGTACCGCCGTTGGTAAGCGCATATCTTGATTTGCAGCGTGGACATTCGGCATAAATTATATCCACCACACTAACTTTCACGCTGAGGTTGTTCGTAGAGTAATCATGCGGGCAGGTGCGGTCATATGAATAGTACTCTCCGGCAGGACCTGCAAATACTATAATGCCATTGCCATCATATCCTGATGCTTTCTGGCCCCAGTTATTTGTATTTGCATTTACATATACCGATCCGAATACAGACGACAGGTTGACAAATTCTATATCGTTCAGATCCATTGTGAAATCAACATACACATCCGGTATGACGTCATTCTTTTCATTTTCACATGAATAGGGGATCAATGCGAAAAAAATGAAAAAAATTATTAATTTTGCTTTGTCTGCCACTATGTTGATATTAACCATACAAAATTAGCAAAAGTGCTGCATTGTTGACCAATCCCCGATATGTTTGTGTAATTAATTTAATATGAAATTATTACGTTTGATAAAGTTATGGATCCCGCTGATTGTGCTGATGTTTTCTTTCACTGTAGCCGGAGCCCAGTCGTTTGAAAGGCCTCCGGAGCATAAGCTTGTAAAGGGAGTGTCAAAGAAGCCTCCGGGAAGGAAAAAACAGGTGAGGATACATGAACCCCGCAGTGTATCCAAAGCAAAACGAGAGCAGCAGACTGCTGAAAAGAAACGGGAAAAGGATTACAGCAAGCAGCTTAAGGAGGACAGGAAGCGCCACATGGAGATACAAACTCCCGAAGTCCGGGAAAGAATTCTCCAGAACAGGAAAGAATCCGATACAAAATATAAAAGCAAAAAAAAGGCAGTCGCATCAAAAAATAAAAAAGCCGGGAAAAAATACAAATAAAATCCCTGATCAGGATATGTAAATCAATTATTTACAAGGTCATTTTTTTGGATTTATTAAAATAGTTTATATATTTGTCTAATGAAGAGTTCCGGAATCCCCGGAATTCTTCTTCTTTTTTAATTGTTATACAGAATAAGAAATGTCAGAGGTTTTGCATGTTACAGGAGAAGGCCTTCAGAAGTTAAAGGATGAACTGGATCATCTTAGGACTGTTGAAAGGCCATTGATATCCAAAATGTTATCTGATGCCAGGGACAAAGGCGACCTGACCGAGAATGCTGAATATGCAGCTGCGAAGGAAGCTCAGTCGATGCTTGAACTTAAGATTGCAAAGCTCGAGGATATCGTTGCAAGGTCGAGAATTATCGATGAATCTAAAATTGATACTTCAACAGTAAGAATATTACACAAGGTAAAGATCAGAAATAAATCCAGCAATGCTGTAATGGAATACCAGCTGGTTCCGGACAGCGAAGCTAACATCAAGCTTGGAAAGATCGCGGTAAATTCCCCGATTGCAAGAGGGCTGATCGGCAGAAAGATTGGTGAAACCGTAGATATTAAAGTCCCTTCAGGAATTATTCCTTTTGAAATCATCTCAATTTCAGTCTGAAAAATCCTTTATTCTTATGGCAACTCTCTTTACTAAAATAATCAAAGGCGAGATCCCCTGTTATAAAATAGCAGAGGATGAGAGGTATTTTGCATTTCTGGATATTAATCCGCTTAAGGCTGGCCATACCCTGGTGGTACCAAAACTTGAAACAGATTATATTTTTGACCTGGATGATGAACTGCTTGCCGGGTTAATCGTCTTTTCAAAAAAAGTGGCTGTCGCTGTAAAAAAAGCTTTCCCGTGTAACCGTATCGGTATTGCGGTACTGGGACTGGAGATACCTCATGTTCATGTCCACCTAGTTCCTATGGACACTATGGAAGATGTAAACTTCCGTAATCCTAAACTGAAGTTTTCTCCCGAAGAGTTTAAGAATATAGCAGAAAAAATCAGGGAGAATTTTTAGTTATAAAAACAATTACACAACTTGTCCCGCGTTAAGCGGGAGAGATCCACAGAGAATCCACAGAGATCCACAGAGCCCACCTCCGCTGAAGCTTCGGTGGGTGAAAGATTCACAGAGTTCCACAGAGGTTTATTTATAAAAATCTCTGTGTCCCTCTACTGTTTTCTCCATCCTTCGCTGAAGCTTCGGATGGCAAAGCCGGATTTCCTCTGTGTAATTTTCCTGGATTTATTATTTTTGTATTGTATAATTCATCCCGCTGCATGAATTATCTGTACGATTTATGTGATGACTTTCTGAGTCTTCTGTTCCCGAGGATATGCTATGGCTGTGGTAATCATCTTATGCGCAGTGAAAAGCTTATGTGTACTGAATGTTATGTTCTTATACCGAGGACCAATTATCATCTTGAAGCCGATAATCCTGTTGCCAGGATCTTCTGGGGAAGGTGCAGGATAGAGAAAGCTGCTGCTTTTTCTTTTTATAACCGCGACAGCAGGATCAGGCGGCTGATCCATAATCTTAAGTATAAAGGGGTACAGGAGATAGGTATTGAACTGGGGAAAATGTACGGACATATCCTGCTGGATTCGGGTTTTACAGGCGACATCGATCTTATTATTCCGGTTCCGCTTCATCCCTCTAAAGAACGTATCCGTGGTTTCAATCAGAGCTTGCTGATCGCCGGAGGGATATCTGAGGTTACAGGAGTGCCTGTAGATGCACGATCGCTCCGAAGGATCTCGAGTACATCGACCCAGACCAGAAAGTCGAGGTACGACAGATGGAAGAATGTTGAAGGGACATTTGTTGTTGAAGACAGATTATCGGTGAGTGGGAAACATGTCCTTCTGATAGATGATGTGATAACCACAGGATCTACAATGGAATCATGTGTAAATGAGCTCCTTAAGTCGGAAGGTGTAAGGGTAAGCGTTGCTGCACTTGCTGTCTCCCTGGTATAAAAGCCCGGGTCATTTCACTCTTCCGGGATTATTTTTTATAAACTGTTTCCAGCTTGTTGCCCGGCTGTTGCCTGAAGGTTTTCCTGACTGATAGAAATGACACATAGCTGCTGCAAGTCCGTCAGTGGCATCGAGCTCCATATCAGGTTTCTTGAACTTCAGGATGTTCATCAGCATCGAAGCTACCTGTTCCTTTGAAGCCGCCCCCCTGCCTGTGATTGACATTTTGATCTTTCTGGGAGCATATTCAAAAATTGGAAGAGATCTCGACAGCGCCGCTGCTATTGCTGCACCCTGAGCTCTGCCCAGCTTAAGCATGGACTGAACATTCTTGCCATAAAATGGCGCCTCAATGGCCAGTTCATCGGGATGATATTCATCGATGATCCCCGTTGTACGATCAAAAATATGCTTAAGCTTTACATAATGGTCCCCGAATTTCGTCAGATCGATAAAGCCTATCGAAAGAAGCTCCGGCCCACATCCGGTATCCCTTATTACGCCATAACCTGTAATAGTGGTACCCGGGTCGATGCCAAGAATTATTCGTTCTTTTGTTTGTTTCTTCACAAATCTGGTCTTAATTATTTTCTTATAAAGGTATTGTTTAAAATGGAAGGTGATTCCGAAAAATGGACAGACCGTCTGAACGGTTTTTCTTCTTTACCTGAGAACTGTCCTGTCTCAAGGTATTCTATAGCCTCCCTGAGACATGCTTCATTCCTGTTGTCGAAATCGAGGGTAATATCATCGGCTACCCTCTTATCAGGAATTAAACCATCGAAATAATCTCCCTGGTTTAAGGAATTTACAGTCTTAAATGTTATCGGCCAGAAATAATATTTCTTTCCGCATGGCCACAGGTTGAATCCTGCCGGTTTCCCTTCCGTTGTATCACCTATACATACAACTGTTATTTTTGGTTTCAGGCCGTTTATCACCGCTTCACTTGCCGATGCCGTTGAACGGGTTGTTATTACTACAAGCTTTTTAACTGACAGAGGATACAGGGTAGCCACGAACGGATAGGTAACGTTTTCATATTCCTTCTTAGAATTATACTGAAGCTTTATGAAAACCGAACCTGTAAGACTGCTTCCCGCGATGTAGCTTGAAAGCTTCTGGGCAAGATCGAGATATCCCCCGGAATTATATCTCAGATCAAGTATGAAGTCCTTTACGTTATTTTTCCTGAAGAAGGCAAAGGCAGTTTTTAATTCAGTTTCGGCCGGCTCGAAAAATGAACTGAGTACAAGGTGACCGGTTACCTCATCCGTCGACATATGTATTGTATCATAAAGGATTACCGGGTTGGTTGTAAATGATTTCTTGGCTGAAGTTATTGATAAATCGGCTTTTCCCGGCGGGGAAAAAAGAAAAACATTATTTACACCTTCCTTTGACGGGCCGAGTGCTTCATTATATTTTGCGGTATCATCTCTCTGTAGGATGTCTGAAATATCATACCCGTTGACATTCTTTACAATCCATCCGCGGCGAACTCCTGCGGCATACAGGGGCGAATTTTTATAGATCATGGCGATCCTTGCAATATCTGAATCATCAAGCTCTATGCGGATCCCGTGTCCGACAAATGATCCCTTCAATTGTGCCAGCGTTGCATTGTAATCAGCTACGTAGCTCCATCTGTCGAGCGGCTTATATCTGAGCGCTTCCATTAGTTCGTAAGGATCTGCATAGTCTTCCGGGTCCACCGTTGGCATCTTATCATACCAGTAATACCATTCCTTCATTTTAGCATAAAGAGAGTCCCTGGCCATGGCTGGTGATACCTCAGGTACTGGATCATCTTTCCTGCACGATGAAAACAGCGATAAGATAATTACCAGATTGAAAATTACTTTTTTCATCGCTTCACCATATAGTAAGATCCGGAACCGGATTCAAAGATAAAAATTATCGGATGCGTTTGCTGTTCTGGTACCATATCCCTGAAATTATGAACAATAACCCTGCAGGTGTTGTGTAATAAACGGGTTCATCAAGGATAAAGTGTACAAACACAAGGGAGAGGAAGGGAGCGAGGTAAACAAGGTTGCTGACCCGGGCAGTTGTTTCGGCCATCTGTAAGGCTTTCAGCCAGAAGAAAAATGTTATACCCATTTCAAACAGACCGATGTAAACGGCTGAAATAATTCCCCTGTATCCGACATTTGAGGGAAGAGAATAATTTGTAAAAAGCATGAAGATAATAAGATAAGCTGATCCAAAAATGAAGTTCAGGAAAAGCTTTACAGCTTCATCTCTTTTATCGCGGACATTCAGTATAAAATATAATGCCCAGAACACGGAACTTCCTGTTGCCAGCAATACTCCTCCGGGATCTGAACGACCGGGATGAAACAGGTTACCCTGAGAAGAAATAATGTAAACTCCTGCAAAGCTTATTAACAGGGCAATGAAACTTCGGGTGGTGATCTTTTGTCCAAGGAGGGGAACTGACAGGAAGACCAGGATGACCGGCCAGATCATATTAAGAGGCTGGGCAACCTGTGCCGGAAGTAACTGATAAGCTTTCAGAAGAATTATATAATAGATGAAAGGATTTATTAGTCCCAGGAATGCTGAGCTTAAGATCTGGCCTGCAGATGCTTTCCGGATCAGCGGAATTTTCTTTTCAAAAGCCAGTATCAGGAACAGGGATGTTGCAGAAGTAAGGGCAGCGATTGTGAGCATCGGAAGTATTTCCAGCTCCCTCAGACAGATCTTGAATGCAGTAGGGATTGTTGACCAGAAAAATACCGCAAGCAGGGCGTAGATATATGATTGACGGGATCTTTCCATGGTTTATTTGAAGTAAGATTGAAGAATCAGCCTTCGCATGAGCTTCGGCTGGCAATGCAAACGAATGCTGAATGCAGATATTTAGCTTCTTACTTCGCTGTTCAAATGTTCTTCATTCTTACTTCTTCTTAAAGAAATCTTAACTGATAATATCGAATCCCGTATACGGTATGAGTGCTTCAGGCACCTTTATTCCTGATTCTGTCTGGTTGTTTTCGAGGATGGCAGCTACTATACGGGGAAGCGCCAGTGCGCTTCCGTTAAGGGTATGGACCAGTCTTGTCTGCTTTCCGCCTTTCTCTTTGAACCTGCATTTCAGTCTGTTTGCCTGGAATGATTCAAAGTTCGAAACGGAGCTTACCTCGAGCCATCTTTCCTGTGCAGCCGACCAGACTTCAAAATCATAAGTGAGGGCAGAGGTAAAAGACATATCTCCTCCGCAGAGCCGGATGATACGATAGGGCAGCTCCAGCTTCCGGACCAGTCCTTCGACATGTATCACCATTTCGTCGAGTGATTCATAGGAATTGTCGGGATGGGCGATCCTTACTATTTCGACCTTATCGAATTGGTGGAGTCTGTTAAGCCCCCGGACATGAGCTCCCCAGGAGCCGGCTTCGCGCCTGAAACAGGGTGTATAAGCGATATTTTTTACAGGCAGCTCTTCCGCACTCAGGATAACATCCCTGTAAATATTTGTGACCGGTACCTCGGCAGTTGGGATGAGGTAAAAATTATCGGCTGTAACATGGTACATCTGGCCCTCCTTGTCGGGCAGCTGGCCTGTACCGAAACCCGAATCCTCATTGACAACAATGGGAGGCATTACTTCGGTATAACCTGCTTTTACGCCTTCGTCAAGGAAAAATGTAATAAGCGATCTTTCAAGTTTTGCTCCTTTCCCTTTATAGACAGGAAATCCGGCTCCTGTGAGTTTTATTCCCAGATCAAAATCAATTATATCATATTTTTTTATGAGATCCCAGTGGGGAATGGCATTTTTCAGGTCGGCCGGTTTTATTCCGCCTTCCCTTATAATTACATTATCCTCAGCACCTGTTCCTGGCGTAACGGATTCGTGTGGCAGGTTGGGCAGGCGGACTATTTCATTACGGAGCTCATTATCCAGTATTGCGAGCTGATCGGAAAAGCTTTTGATATCCTCCTTAAGTTTATATGTTTTCTCCTTTGCCGTCTCTGCTTCACTTTTCCGGTTTTCCCGAAGAAGAGTGCCTATTTCCTTTGAGATCCTGTTAAGGTCCGATTGCATCATATCAGATTTTGTCTGGATATCACGTCTTCTGGAATCAAGCTCAATGATCCTGTCGAGGATCTCGTCCGATTTGAAGTTCTTTATTTTCAGTCGTTCTGCGATAAAATCTCTTTTTTCACGGATAAGATTGATAGTAAGCATTTTAATGAGATATTAATAAAAAAGCAGGCTTCGGGGAGCCTGCCATAAAAGTATTAAAAAACTCCCGATATTGTTTCCCGGTGAAGGAAAAGATAACGGGAGCCGGAATTCTTCAGTTTGTGTGCTTATAAAGAAATAAGTTGTTTGGGTTTTTATTGTTTTTCAGCAGGTTTATCGGGAGCCTCGCCGGAGTTCTTTACAGATACATAGGTCCTGTTATCTTTTCTTCTCCTGAATTCGACTTCTCCGTCGGCAAGAGCAAAAAGAGTATGATCTTTGCCCAGGCCTACATTCAGTCCGGGATTATGCCTTGTGCCTCTCTGACGTACAATAATATTTCCTGCTTTCACTGTCTGGCCGCCGAAAACCTTCACGCCGAGCCGTTTGCTTTGCGAATCGCGACCGTTACGTGAACTGCCTGCTCCTTTCTTATGTGCCATTTTATTATATTATTAGTATGTTAATCTTTTACTTTTTTGTGCTCTTTGTTGTTTTTTTTGCAGATTTCTTTTCTGCAGCTGCTTTGATTTCACCTTTACCGGAAGCAGATTTCTTTTCTTTTGTTTCGGTCTTTTTTGCTGCGCTTTTCTTTGTCGCAGCTTTCTTTTCAACCGGCTTTGTCTCTTCGGCAGTTTCTTCTGAAACTACTTCAGCTTTACGGGTTACTTCTTTAGCTCTTTCTTTTCTTGGGGCATCTTTGGCACCAATATGAAGTACTTCAATCTGGGTAAAATTCTGACGGTGTCCGTTCTTTACCCTGTAGCCTTTTTTCCTTTTTTTCTTGAAAACGATAACCTTATCGCCCCTTGCCTTATCGTCAAGAACAGTTCCTTCAACAATGATATCCTGTACAACAGGTTCTCCGACAGTTACCTGACCGTCATTATCAAGAAGCAGGACCTTATCAAAATGAACCGTTTCACCGGCTTTCGCTTCCAGGCGATGAACAAAAATCTTCTTACCTTCCTCAACTTTAAATTGCTGACCTGCAATTTCAACGATTGCGTACATGCTTGTGTTTATTATGTTTCTCTGTGAGGCGTATATTTGATTTAAATATAACTTCTCCGGGCCCCTGCAGATTATTCAAATTCGGACTGCAAAGATATACAAATTAGATTATTTACAAACCAATCAGAATAAATTTTATCTGTTGCCTGAAGCAGGGATTTAATAAAAAAAATAGTGATAAGAATATGTATGATAAACAGATAACAATCCACAGGTACATTTATGTTAAAAAAAAGCCTCAGGTTATCCGGACAAATACCTCTTTAATCTTTATATTTGTCTATGGCCAGTTATCCGGAATGAAGATAAAATAAAAGAATGAAGAGGGTCAGGTTAAAGGTTATGGGGATCTCATACAGTCAGACACAATCGGGTGCCTATGCACTGCTTTTACTTGAAGAGAACGGAGAGAGGAGGATCCCGATAATTATCGGAGGATTTGAAGCTCAGGCAATTGTTATCAAGCTTGAGAATCTTGAGCCGCCAAGACCTCTTACCCACGATCTGTTTAAGAAATTTGCCGATCAGTTCAATATAGCTGTTATTGAGGTAATGATTTATAAGCTCGAAGATGGGGTATTCTTTTCGAAACTTGTCTGCAACAATGGTGAAAAAGAATACTCGATTGACAGCAGGACATCTGATGCGGTAGCTATAGCCCTGAGGTTCGGATGTCCTATTTATATAAGCGAGGATATTCTTGAAAAGGCCCAGTTGTCAAATTCACCTTCTGACACCGATCTGGCAGCTCCCGAAGAATCCGGAACAAAAAAGAAGCAAACTTCAAAATACGGATCATACACTGATGAGGAACTTTATAAGATGATTGATGAAGCGGTGAAAACGGAAGACTATGAAAAGGCTGCCTCAATCAGGGATGAGATCGAAAAGAGAAAAAAGAAAAAAGGGATATAAAAATGAAAAAATTATTCGTACTCTTATTAATTCTGGCAGGAGTAAGTGCTTATTCAGCACCAAAGACATATAAAGTCACCTCTCCCGACGGAAAAATTGTTGTTACAGTAAATGCAGGTACTGATATTAAATTGTCAGCCTCTTACCAGGGAAGGGAGGTTATTACATCCCTGAAAGCCGGACTGGTACAATCCACCGGTAAAACTTTCGGAGAAAATGAAACAGTCAGGAAAGCAGTATACGGTAAGATCGAACAGGTGCTGGAACCCGTTGTTCCTCACAAACATTCAAAGATCGATGACAGATGCAACACACTTCTGATAACTTTCAGATCGGGATTTGCAGTTAATTTCAGGGTTTATGACGACGGAATTGCATACCGGTTCGAAACTGCACTGAAGGATGATTTAATAATCAAAAATGAGATCTCCGAGATAACCTTCCCTTCAGGATCCAGATCATGGTATCCCCTTGAGGAAAGCTTTATGTCACACAACGAAAGACAATATATTTATTCGTCGGTTGATACTTTGAAAGAAAAGCATCTTGCAAGCCTTCCGGCGCTTTTTACTGTTGATGATATAAATGTTCTTCTTACCGAAGCCGATATACAGGATTATCCGGGTATGTGGCTCAAGGGGAACGGAGCAGGAGGACTTAAAGGCGTATTTCCACAATATCCCGAAACTGAAAGACTTAAGGGCGACCGTAATCTGTTTATCACCAAAACCAAAGATTATATTGCACAGACTAAGGGTACAAGAACTTATCCATGGAGGGCATTTGTAATAGCAGGTAATGACGCTAAGCTTGTTGAAAGCGAGCTTGTTTACAAGCTGGGAGCTCCCAATACGACCGGAAATACTGACTGGATCAAACCGGGTCAGGTAGCCTGGGACTGGTGGAATGCTAACAATATCTATGGAGTCGACTTCAGGTCGGGGATAAATACGGCGACATATAAATATTATATTGATTTTGCGGCGAAGAATGGTATTGAATATATTATTATTGACGATGGTTGGTATCCTCTTGGACTTACTGTCCTTAAATCAATTCCGGAGCTTGATATTCCGGAATTGTGCAGGTATGCGCAGAGTAAAAATGTCGGAGTCATCCTTTGGGTGGTATGGAATCTGTTCTGGGATGAGATGGATGATGCAGTTGCTCTTTATGAGAAATGGGGAGTCAAAGGGGTAAAGGTCGATTTCATGCAGAGAGATGATCAGAAAGTGGTCAATTTTTATCATGAAGCTGCACGGAAAACCTTTGAACATCATCTGCTGATAGATTTTCATGGATCCTACAAGCCTGACGGATTGATAAGGACATGGCCAAATGCCATTACAAGGGAAGGTGTTATGGGGATGGAAAACAACAAGTGGAGCAGGAATATTACTCCCGACCATGAACTTACACTGCCTTTTACAAGGATGGTTGCCGGCCCTATGGATTTCACACCGGGTGCAATGATAAATATGGAGAAGGCTAATTTCACTCCTGTATTTACACGTCCGTCAAGTCAGGGTACGAGAGTTCACCAGATGGCCCTTTATGTACTTTATGAGAGCCCGCTGCAGATGCTTTCCGATTCTCCTTCCAACTATATGAAAGAGCAGGAGTGTACAGATTTCCTTGTAAATATCCCGGTTGTATGGGATGATCTCAAAGTGCTGGAGGCTAAAATAGCTGATTATCTTCTGCTTGCAAGAAGATCGGGGAATGACTGGTTCGTTGGGGCACTGACCGACTGGAATGCCAGGGAAATGGTTCTCGATTTATCTTTTCTTCCGGCAGGGGAGTTCGTAATTGAAATATTTCAGGACGGGATCAACGCCGACAAGCACGCACAGGATTATAAGCATCTGAAAAAGAATGTAAAACAGGGGGAAAAGCTGAAGATAAATCTTGCTCCGGGCGGAGGATGGGTGGCAAGAATCTCTCCTGTTAAGTAAAGAAACATAAGAGGATGAAGCAATATCTTGAACTTCTTGATCATGTTCTTAAGCACGGGATTGAAAAACATGACAGGACCGGTACCGGGACCATAAGTGTTTTCGGTTACCAGATGCGGTTTGATCTGGAGGAGGGATTTCCAGTGCTGACAACCAAAAAGCTTCATCTGAAATCGATAATCCATGAGCTTCTGTGGTTCATTTCCGGGGATACAAATATTAAGTATCTGCAGGATAACGGAGTAAGGATATGGAATGAATGGGCAGATGCGGATGGGAACCTCGGGCCGGTTTATGGTTATCAGTGGCGTTCGTGGCCTGCAGCTGACGGAAGGAAGATAGACCAGCTTACTGAGGTAATAAATAACATAAAAAAATCACCCGATTCCCGTCGTCTGATAGTCAGCGCCTGGAATGTAGGCGAAATACACAAGATGGCCCTGCCCCCCTGTCATGTATTGTTCCAGTTCTATGTTGCCGGAGGCAGACTGTCATGCCAGCTGTATCAACGCAGCTGTGATATCTTCCTGGGAGTCCCGTTCAACATAGCATCTTATTCCATGCTGACAATGATGATAGCCCGGGTAACCGGCCTTGTTCCCGGCGAATTCATTCATACCCTCGGAGATGCACATATTTATCTGAATCATATCGATCAGGTCAGACTACAACTGACCAGGGAACCATACCCCCTGCCCCGGATGGAAATAAATCCATCGGTAAAGGATATAACCGGATTCAGATTCGAAGATTTTAAACTGACGGATTATGTCGCCCATCCGGCTATCAAAGGCGAAATATCCGTATGAATTCAAATTCAATGATCTCAATAATTGCTGCTGTTTCGGAAGATTTTGGAATAGGTAAGAACAATGATCTCCTCTGGAATATCCCGGAAGATCTCAGAAGATTTAAGAAACTGACCTGGGGAAAAACTGTTATTATGGGCAGGAAAACATGGGAATCATTACCCGGGAAACCGCTTCCCGGAAGGAAAAATATTGTTATCACCGATGTCCAGGGGGAAACCATACCGGATGCAGTGACAGCTTATTCGATTGGTGATGCACTTGGCAAATGCAAAGAAGAAGAGGATATTTTCATAATCGGAGGAGGAAGCATTTACAGGCAATTCATGCCGCTTGCCGACCGTCTCTATATAACTCATGTCCACAAATCTGTTCCGGCGGATATCTATTTTCCTGAAATTGATCCGGATAAGTGGGAAATAATTGAAAAAGACGATTCCGGGGCCAACAAAATTGATTCTGTTCCGTATACCTATATCATTTACGAGAGGGAAAAAGGGTAAGATTATACCTTTTAGTCCGCATATTATCTGAATGACAGAAAAACGGGAAATAGGAAAATTTACAGGTTTTTATAAAGAACTATTAATGGAATGATTGCGTCTTAAGCAGTCATTGTTGGTTTCTGATTTAAAATATTGTGTGGAAAAACCAGGGGCGTTGAATTCAACGCCCCTGTATTTTTATCGACGGTAGGGCTACGCCATGGCGTGGCCCTACGTGTATGCGGGGCCCTTTTTATTTCATAGCCCTCCTTATCATGATACCTTCAGAATCTTAAGATCTATTTTTGCGAGCCTGTGGCTTGCATATTCGGTTGTAATTATCAGCTCGTCTTTTCCCTGTGAAGGCATTTCATACATTGCATCAAGCATTATAGCTTCGCAGATCGACCTGAGACCTCTTGCTCCCAGCTTGAATTCGACAGCCTTATCGACAATGAAATCGAGTACCCCGTCGCCGAATGTAAGATCGATATTATCCATCTTGAAAAGCTTGACATATTGCTTTACAAGGGCATTTTTCGGTTCGGTTAGTATCGCCCTGAGAGCTTTTCTGTCGAGAGGATCGAGATGTGTCACAACGGGAAGCCTTCCGATGATCTCAGGGATCATCCCAAATGCCCGGAGGTCCTGGGGGGCTATATATTTCAGGAGATTGTCCTTGTCGACTTTTTCCCTGATCTTTGAAGCGCCGTAGCCTATTATCTGGGTATTGAGCCTGTTTGCTATTTTCTTTTCAATGCCCACGAAGGCACCACCGCAGATGAAAAGGATATTCTTGGTATCGACGGGGATCATTTTCTGCTCGGGATGTTTCCTTCCTCCCTGGGGAGGGACATTCACTATTGAACCTTCGAGAAGCTTCAGCAGGCCCTGCTGAACTCCTTCCCCTGAAACATCGCGGGTTATCGAAGGATTATCACCCTCTTTCCTTGCGATCTTGTCGATCTCATCAATGAAAACTATTCCCTTTTCTGCTGCTTTTACATCATAATCAGCATTCTGGAGCAGACGTGTAAGCAGACTTTCTATATCCTCGCCGACATATCCGGCTTCTGTAAGGACTGTTGCATCAACAATTGTAAAAGGGACATGAAGCATTCTGGCTACGGTCCTTGCAAGAAGTGTTTTACCTGTACCGGTTTCACCGACAAGGATAATATTTGATTTCTCAATTTCAACCTCATCGGCTTCAGCCTTCTGCATCAGTCGCTTATAATGATTATAAACCGCAACTGATATGACCTTTTTGGCCATATCCTGGCCAATTACATACTGATCGAGGAAATGTTTTATTTCTGCCGGTTTAAGAAGATTTACGGTGTCGAATTTAGTACTCTTCTTTGAACCTAGTTCCTCATTCATTATGCTGTATGCCTGCTCGATACAATGGTCGCAGATATGACCCTCGAGGCCGGCAATCAGAATATTGGCATCTTTTTTAGATCGGCCGCAGAATGAACATTTATCCATCTTGTTTATTGTTCGTTTTTCTGGAGGATCTCATCGATCATCCCGTATTCCTTTGCTTCAAAGGAAGTCATCCAGTGATCCCTGTCGGCATCCTTAGCTACTTTTTCAACAGAATTGCCTGTATGCAGGGCTATAATTTCATAGAGCTCGTTTTTGATCTTCAGTATCTCGCGTGCCTGTATTTCTATATCTGAAGCCTGGCCTTCAAAACCGCCCATCGGCTGGTGGATCATAATTCTTGAGTGTTTCAATGCAGACCTCTTGCCTTTTTTTCCTGCTGTCAGCAACACTGCACCCATCGAAGCAGCCATACCGGTACAGATCGTCGCCACATCGGCTGAAATATACTGTATGGTGTCATATATTCCCAGTCCTGCATGTACATGCCCGCCGGGAGTATTGAAATAGATCTGAATATCTTTACCCGGATCTGAAGAATCGAGATAAAGCAGCTGAGCCTGGATAATATTGGCTACATCATCATCGATAGGAAGGCCAAGGAAGATTATCCTGTCCATCATAAGACGCGAAAACACGTCCATCGAAGCAACATTCAGCTGTCTCTCCTCAATGATTGTAGGAGATATATAACTTCCGTAGATAGATGATAAGCGGTGAAGCTTTAAACTGCCGATACCGAACTTACTCCTGGCATATTTTGCGAAATCGTCTGTATTGCTCATTATTGTTCAATTTTAATAGGATAACAAAGATATAAAGATTAATTCTAACTTCCATTATTCAAATCCTTTGTGTATCCTTTGAGCGCCTTTGTGGTTAAATTTTTTTTACCACTAAGGGGCACAAAGGTTATCACAAAGTAACACAAAGGAATATAGTAAGTTAACATTATTTATAAATTAAGCGGACTAAATATTAGTATGAATTATTTCTCAAATAACTTATTGAATTCTTCAACTGTCAGACTTTTATTTTCGACTTTCACAGTTTCTTTAAGGTTTTCGAGGACTTTATCTTCCAGTATCTTATCTGCAATTCTTTTTGCATCGTCCTCTCTTTTAAGGGTTTCTTTGGCATAGTTGGTTATCTGTTCGTCGTTAGCGTAATAAAGTCCGTATTGCCTGAACTGGAACCTGGTTATATTTTCAGCTTCCTTAACCAGTTCTTCCTCAGTAAGCTTTATACCGGCATTCTTAGCCACTTTATTCTTGATAAGCTGCCATTTAAGATCTTCCCTGAATTTATCAAATTCCTTTTCGATCTCTTCGGAAGTGGTTTTTTCATTCACTCTCAGGAGCCATTTTTTAAGGAATTCTTCAGGAAGGGGGAATTCAGTTTTTTCCAGAGCCAGCCGGCGGATATCCTGCATAAGCTTGTAGTTACTTTCCCGTGAAAGGTTTGCGGAAATCTCCTCCTCTATCTTTTTCATGAACTCTTCCGATGTGGAAATAACACCCTCGCCATAGATCCGGTCATAAAGATCAGGACCTTCCTCGGCAGGGAAAAAACGTGATATCTCTTTGATAGTGAACCTGAAATTACCATCAAGGTTTTCACAATCTTTGGTTTCCTTCTTTACTAAACCGGCAATTTCGGCAGTATTCGGGAAAGCCTTACGGATATCGAAGTCGATTAAATCATTTTCCTTTTTCCCGATGAAAGTCTTCTTTATTTCTTCGTCCTTTATTATATCGACAGCCAGGGTGGTCTCTTCGGCGCTGATACCATCGGGTATTACCTCCCCGGTTTCATTTATTGCCTCTATTTTCCCTTTCAGGATATCTTTTTCTTCGGATATGCCGGCATTTCTGAACTCGCCGTAACGGCGGGTATAACTGCTGACATAATCGTTTTTCATTTTGTCGTCAATTATGATCTCATGATAGGTAACCTTATTATTCTTACTCAGGTCCAGTTCGAAAACAGGAGCAAGGCCCAGCTCGAATGAGAAAGTAAGATCATCACTGTTTTCAAAGTCAATTTTCTCATTCTGATCAATTATCGGGAGAGGGTCGCCAAGTATTTCTATTTTCTCGTCGGTAAGATATTTATGAACGTTTTCCGAGACCATTTTATTTATTTCATCCACCTTTACAGCGGTGCCGTACATTTTCCTGATCAGTCCTATCGGCACCATACCGGGTCTGAATCCCTTGATATTTGCCTTTTTACGATAATCTTTCAAAACTGTTTCAACTTTTCCTTCATAATCGGCTTTTCCTAACCTGATCGTAATGACAGCATTGAGGTCGTCTCTGTTTTCTCTGGAGATATCCATCTTTGGTTATTGAATTATATTTTCATTTAAAAAACCGCCAAAACGCACATTATCAGAGGTTGAAGGCGGTTTGTCTGTTTTGTGCGGATGAAGGGACTCGAACCCCCACGTCATTATGACACAAGATCCTAAGTCTTGCTCGGCTACCAATTACGACACATCCGCGAAAAAATCCCCGCAAAAGTACTATAAATTAGCTTAAAAACAAACGGGAATATTTACTTCCTGAGCTCGAAGTTCTTGCCCAGGTAAACTTTTCTTACATGCTCGTCTTCAGCAAGTTGTGATGCAGTTCCCGATTTAAGGATCTTTCCTTCGAAAAGAAGGTAGGCCCTGTCGGTAATCGAAAGGGTCTCATGAACGTTATGATCGGTGATAAGGATGCCTATATTTTTATTCTTCAGGTGGGAAACTATATTCTGGATATCTTCAACAGCGATGGGATCGATCCCGGCAAAAGGTTCATCGAGAAGAATGAAGCGGGGTTTGAGGGCAAGGGCCCGGGCTATTTCAGTACGTCTTCTTTCACCTCCCGAGAGCTGAATACCTTTGCTTTTTCTTATTTTCTGAAGCCCGAATTCATTTAACAGAGATTCAACTCTTTCAGCCTGCTCTTTTTTAGAAAAATCGGATAATTCAAGTACTGCCCTGAGATTATCTTCAACAGACAGATTCCTGAATACCGAAGCCTCCTGTGCAAGGTAACCCAGACCTTTACGTGCTCTTTTGTAGACAGGAAGATTCGTTATCTCTTGATCGTCAAGGAAGATCCTTCCTTCCTTGGGTCGGATCAATCCTACAATCATATAAAAAGAGGTTGTCTTTCCAGCCCCGTTTGGTCCGAGCAACCCGACGATCTCACCCTGTTCCACTTCAAAGGAAACATGGTCGACAACCGTACGGTTATGATATTTCTTTACAAGGTTTTCTGTATGAAGCTTCATAACATGGTTCAGGTTGCATGATCAGTAGCCGTTTCGGATTTATCTTCATCCATAAAGGCTTTGTGCTCTTTTTCCTTTTTCTTTATAACCCTTCCGGAGATACCGATGCTGACCTCATAAAGGATGAGAAGAGGAATACAGACCAGCATTTGTGAAAAAACATCAGGGGGAGTAATGATAGCTGCCACAATGAAGATTACGACAATGGCATGTTTACGGTACTTTCTCATGAATGTCGGAGTGATGATACCGATCTTTGTGAGAAAAAAAGCAATTATCGGAAGTTCGAAAATCACTCCGGTCGCGAGACATATAGAAGTTATGGTTCCGATATATGATCTGATATTGATCTGGTTGACAACATCGGCACTGACCTGGTAAGAGCTGAGGAAATGTACTGAGAGCGGGGCAAGCAGAAAATATCCGAACAGAACCCCGATGAAGAATAGTCCGGTTGAGAACAAAACAGCTCCTCTTGTATATTTTGCTTCATTTTCGTGCAATGCAGGCTTGAAAAACATCCAGAATTCGCGGATTACTACAGGGAATGCCATAATAAGACCGGCAACAAGCGCAACAATGATATGGGTCGTTATCTGACCTGCCATTTTTATACTTATCAGGTTAAGCTGCTGCCTGTTGATACAGAGCGCGTCGATACTGAGCTGGTGCCCGAAAATATTCGCATGCCCGAGGTTACACAGCAACCTGTTTGTAATGAATTCAGGATTTTTTGGAGCCAGTATTATTTTATCAAAAATGAAATTCTTAAGGAAGAACGCCAGGAGCATCAATACAAAAATGGCAATGAAGGAACGGATTATATGCCATCTCAGTTCTTCGAGATGTTCGAGGAATGACATTTCTCCTTCTCCTCCTTTGGCCGATTTCCATTTGAAAGCCATTTGTCGTCAGTATTAAAATTCAGCGTGTAAAGATGCTAAAACTTCCATTTCAAAACAATATACCTATTATTATATAATGGTTTTATAAAAACTATTTGTTAATAATATCATAAATTATTTTTTTGATTTATAAAATGATTAAATTTATGTAAAAAGTAAGAAAGGACACGTTTTGACAGAATTAACAAGAAATGAAGTTATGGTAAGTGACAGCACCATACATGATTATTTAAAGAAGTATTTCGGTTTTGATATATTTAAAGGTAACCAGGAAGGGATTATTAAAAATATTCTTGCCGGCAGGGACACTTTTGTTCTTATGCCTACCGGCGGTGGCAAGTCACTATGTTATCAGTTGCCGGCAGTGATGGGGCAGGGAACAGCGATAGTCATCTCTCCGCTGATTGCTCTCATGAAGAATCAGGTTGATGCCATGAGGAATTTCAGTACGAATGACGATGTTGCTCATTTTCTTAATTCTTCTCTTACAAAGACTGAAATAGCAAGGGTAAAAAAGGACGTTATTGACCATGAGACCAAATTGCTGTATGTTGCCCCCGAATCACTTACAAAAGAAGATAATATAGAATTCCTTAGAAGTATAAAGATATCCTTTTATGCTGTTGATGAGGCTCACTGTATATCGGAATGGGGGCATGATTTCAGACCGGAATACCGGCGTATAAGGCCGATAATAGATACAATAGGCCGTGCTCCGATAATTGCACTGACGGCTACCGCAACTCCGAAGGTCCAGCACGATATCCAGAAGAACCTGGGGATACTTGAGGCAGATGTATTCAAATCCTCCTTCAACAGGCCAAACCTCTATTATGAGGTAAAATCAAAACAGGATGTATCAAAGGAGATTATAAAGTACATAAAAAATAATCCCGGGAAATCGGGGATAATATATTGCCTGAGCCGGAAGAAAGTTGAAGAGATGGCCGAGGTGCTTAAAGTCAACGGCATCAAAGCCCTGCCTTATCATGCAGGTATGGATTCTGCTACCAGGACCATGAACCAGGATAAATTTCTGATGGAGGAGGTGGATGTTATTGTCGCCACAATTGCCTTCGGCATGGGTATTGACAAACCGGATGTGCGTTTCGTTATCCATTATGATATACCAAAAAGCCTCGAGGGTTATTACCAGGAGACGGGCCGGGCCGGTCGTGACGGCGGAGAAGGGAATTGCATCGCATATTATAGCTACAACGATATTGTTAAACTTGAAAAATTCATGCAGGGTAAGCCTATCGCCGAACAGGAGATAGGGAAACAGCTGTTGCTGGAAACTGTTTCATATGCAGAATCATCAGTATGCCGGAGAAAGCTTCTGCTTCATTATTTCGGAGAGGAATATCTCCGGGAGAACTGCGAGGCCTGTGATAACTGCCTCCATCCCAAAGCCCAGTTTGAAGGCAGCGAAGCGGTGGTAAATGTGCTCGAAACCATTCTCGCTGTAAAGGAGAAATTCAAAGCTGACCATATTGCTAATATCCTGTCGGGAAAGGTAACGTCCGCAATCAAATCTTATAAACATAACAAACTCGAATTCTTTGGGATCGGTGAAGAAAAGGATGAGAAATACTGGAACATGGTTATAAGGCAGGCCCTTATCGCGAAATTACTTACGAAGGATATTGAGAACTACGGACTTCTGAAGATCACTCAGAAAGGTATGGATTTCCTCAAAAAGCCGGGTTCATTCATGCTTGCCGAAGATCATGACTATGCCGACACAGCAGATGAGGAGAATGCTTTCGGCGCTAAAACGGCTGCCGTGGATGAAGAACTGTTCAGCATTCTCAAAGACCTCAGGAAAAAAATATCCAAACAAAAGGATGTGCCTCCATTCGTGATATTCCAGGATCCTTCTCTCGAAGATATGGCTATCCAGTACCCGGTGAATCTCGATGAGCTTCAGAATATTTCAGGTGTCGGAGCCGGTAAGGCACAACGCTATGGAAAGGAATTCGTGGAACTGATAAAGAAATATGTCGAGGAAAAGGAAATAATCAGGCCCCTCGACATGGTTGTCAAATCAGTTGTCAATAAATCCGGGATAAAAGTGTTTATTATCCAGAATATTGATATGAAAAGGCCTCTCGAGGATATTGCCGAAGTAAAAGGCCTTGAAATAGGAGAACTCTTATCCGAGGTCGAAGCTATTGTTAACTCCGGAACAAAGCTGAACCTGGATTATTATATAAATAATGTGATAGAGGAGGATCGTCTGAATGAAATATACTCCTATTTTAAGGAAGAGGCAGAATCTGACTCCCTTGAAGAAGCCATCATAGAGCTTGGAAATGATTTTGAAGAGGAGGAGATCAGATTGGTAAGGATCAAATTCCTTTCGGACATGGGTAATTAGCCGTTTCTGTTCTTACCTGCAATAAAGGCTGAAATAACAACAAGAACATATAGAGGATAAACAAGCTGAGAGATGAAAAACCATCTCATAAGTGATCTTTTGCCATACCGGGCGGATGTATTGTTCAGGATAAGGTAATCCGGCACCGATTTCAGAACATAGCCGGCAGCAAAAAGTATAAGTGAATTCATACTGAAAATTCCCAGGACAAGGGTTGAGAACTGAAATAATACAACAGTAAGTGTTGCAAGAGCCAGCATCCTGGTGGATTTATCACTGTAAGCGCCGGCTTTTGAGATCCATCTTGCCCTCTGTGAAAGATATGATGCGATTGAAGGAGATGTTTTTGTTGTGACAGTTGCGTTTTCCGATTCGAGCCAGAGGATACGAACAGTCTTATCATGTTTTACACTGTGGAGCAGAAAAATATCATCACCCGAGATCAATTCTTCATGAAGGTCTTTAGAGTGATCTTCATATGCTTTTTTTGTAAATCCTAAATTTGCTCCGTTGCACATTACCGGGTTACCGGCGGTTGCCGATCCTGCAGTTATTCCCTGGAGACTTAGAAATTCGAGCTCCTGGAACCTGGCGAAAAAACTTCTATCTCCGCTGAGCTTTACGGGGCAAATGATCATTCCTGGAATTTCCTGTTCGTAAAAGGATACTATTGTTTTCAACCAGGATCTTTCCATCCTGCTGTCAGCATCAACCGTTATGATAAGATTCCCGGAGGCCTGCCGGACACCGGCCCTGATGGCAGCTTTTTTTCCTCTCCCCTCATTTTCTATGACTCTCAGGCCCGGCAAGCCCGTGAATCCTGTCGCTACACTTCTGGTTGAATCACCGGAATTGTCATCAACTACCAGTACTTCGAATGATTCCCGGGGATAGTCCTGTAAAGCGATCAGCCCGAGAAGCTCCCGGATATTGATCTCTTCATTCCTGCATGGTACTATAATAGTAACAAATGTCTGCGGAGAGGCAGGGGAGGAATAAGGTTTTATCCTGAGCAGATTCCGGTATACTTTCAGAAGTATATATATATAAGGTATAAATAATCCCAGGATAATCCAGTGCATAGATCATTTCCTCATCCATTCGTAAAAATTGTAATGTTCACTTGTCATACCAAGCGATTCATAGGTACGCATTGCACGGATATTTCCAGTCTCGACATACAACCTTAATCCGGCAACATCCATCTTCTCAGCTTTTTCTTTAATGAATCCGTACATACGCCGGAATATGCCCTGCCTCCTGCATTCGGGTACCACAAACACCGACTGGAACCACCAGACATTACAGTTTCTCCAGTCGCTCCATTCATATGTGATCAGGAGTGAAGCCACAACATTGCCTCCGGCTTCAGTAACATAATATTCACCTTTACCGGGATCGCTGAATACGGCATTGACACCTTTCGTTACCGTATCCCTGTCAAGAGTTGTTTTTTCAGTTTCCCAGGCCATCTTCAGCTGGAATTCTATGATTGCTCCCGCATCTTCGGGGATTGCTTTTCGTACTGTAAACATCATAATTTTTGTTTCTTTTATCTTAACCACCCCGGCCGGGAAAGCTGAGTTGTAAACATACCAAAATCAGCAATCCCGGCCACCCCTCCTTCAAAAGGAGGGGAAACTTCTACCCAATAACTCCCTTTAGTTGTCAGCCATGCCCATCTCCCCCTCTCCTCATCCCCCCTCTCCCCTCATCCCCCCCTCACCTCATCTCCCCCTCACCTCATCTCCCCCTCACCTCATCACCTCATCCTTCTTCCTGTCCCTCCGTCCCTACTTATACTCACTCCAGCTCTTTATTGCCAGCTTATCCTCCGGTATCCTGCAAAAAGCAAGGATGAAGGCACTTGCGAGCCGGGCATTTGTTATAAGCGGGATATTATAATCGATTGCACTTCTTCTTATTGAATAGTCGTTGTTAAGTTCGGATGCAGAGAGGTCCTTGGGTATGTTTATAACAAGATCCACTTCGCGGTTTCTGATGAGTTCGATAGTATTTGGTGATTTATCCTCGTCGGGCCAGTACGCCAGCTGAGCCTCAACTCCGGCATTATTAAGGAACTGTCTGGTACCGCGGGTGGCATAAAGAGTATGACCCCTGTCCCTGAGGGCTTTGGCGCTGTTGAGAAGCTCAACCTTGGAGCGTGCCGGACCTGTTGACAGGAGGATACTTTTTTTTGGGACCCTGTAACCGACAGAGAACATTGCCTTGAGGATTGCTTCATAGAATCCTTCTCCAATACAGCCGACCTCACCTGTGGAAGCCATGTCGACTCCCAGCACCGGATCGGCTTTGGCGATCCGCGAGAAGCTGAACTGGGGGGCTTTTACGCCTACATAATCGAGTTCGAAGACCGACTTTCCGGGTTTCTCAGCAGGGATACCGAGCATTACTTTTGTTGCCAGTTCTATTAAATTGGTTTTAAGGACTTTGGATACAAACGGCATGCTCCGGCTTGCACGGAGATTGCATTCAATGACTTTAATATCATTATCCCTGGCAAGGAATTGTATGTTAAAAGGTCCTGAAATATTCAGTTCCCTGGCGATCTGTCGGGAAATCCTTTTTATACGCCTGACAGTCTCGAAATAGATTTTCTGGGGAGGGAAAACGATAGTGGCATCACCGGAGTGAACGCCGGCAAATTCGACATGTTCACTTATGGCATAAGCAAGGATCTCGCCTTCCCTGGCCACAGCATCTATTTCGATTTCCTTGGCATTCTCTATGAATTCCGAGACTACCACGGGGTATTGTTTGGACACCTGTGCAGCAAGGTTGAGATAATGTGTAAGCTCATTCCTGTTTGAAACTACGTTCATGGCTGCTCCCGAAAGGACATAAGATGGTCTGATGAGAACCGGGAATCCTATCCTGTCGACAAAACCGAAGATATCACCGATTGATGACAGCTCCTGCCACCGGGGCTGATCAACTGAAAGTTCATCGAGCATTTTTGAAAATTTGTGCCGGTCTTCTGCACGGTCAACTGATACCGGTGAAGTGCCGAGTATCGGAACATTTTCCCTGTATAACCTCATTGCCAGGTTATTCGGGATCTGTCCGCCCACCGATATTATTACTCCCATTGGATTTTCGAATTCAATAATATCCATTACCCTTTCGAGGGTGAGTTCATCAAAGTAAAGCCTGTCGCAGATATCATAATCGGTGCTTACGGTTTCAGGGTTATAGTTTATCATCACCGATCTGAAGCCTTCTTTTCTGATCGTGTTTATTGCATTCACCGAACACCAGTCGAATTCAACACTTGATCCTATCCTGTAGGCGCCTGATCCCAGGACTATCACGGATTTCCTGTCATCCTCGCACCGGATATCATGTTCCGTACCGCTGTAGGTCAGGTAAAGATAATTTGTAACTGCAGGGTATTCGGCAGCCAGGGTATCGATCTGTTTCACATAAGGGATGATGCCGAGTGATTTGCGGTATTCTCTCACCTTCATAAGATCGTTATTTATCTGTGCGGAGGATGATCTCAGCACATGCCTTGCGATCTGAAAATCGCTGAATCCGTATATTTTAGCCTGCAGGAGAAGGTCGGGAGGTATACTTTTTAAAGAATGGAATCTGCAAAGCTCATTTTTTATGTTAATTATGTTTTTAAGTTTATAAATGAACCACTTATCAATCTTGGTGAGCCCGTGAATCTTATCCGGCGACATACCTTTTTCGAGAGCTTCGGAGATTGAGAAGATACGCATGTCAGTAGGTTCGGCAAGCTCCTTTTCGAGTTCCCGGAAACCAGGATCCTTGTTCCCTGTAAATCCGTGCATTCCCATTCCGATCATTCTCAGACCTTTCTGGATCGCTTCCTCGAAGTTTCTGCCAATTGACATTACCTCTCCCACGCTTTTCATACTGGAACCTATTGCATGGGATACTCCTGAGAATTTGTTGAGGTCCCAGCGGGGGATCTTACAGACTATATAATCGAGAGCAGGTTCAAAGCATGCGGTTGTATTTTTTGTAACTGAGTTTTTCAGTTCATGAAGTCCGTATCCGATTGCCAGCTTTGCAGCTATAAATGCGAGGGGATAGCCGGTTGCTTTGGATGCCAGTGCACTTGACCGGGAGAGTCTGGCATTTACTTCGATGACCCTGTATTCCTCCGAATCGGGAGAGAGGGCATACTGCACATTACATTCCCCCACTATCCCGATATGCCTGATGATCCTGATGGATAATTCCCTCAGTTTGTGATATTCGTTGTTTGTAAGAGTTTGTGAGGGTGCAACCACAATACTCTCTCCTGTATGGATCCCGAGGGGATCGAAGTTTTCCATGTTGCAGACAGTGATACAGTTGTCGAACCTGTCTCTTACAACTTCATATTCGACCTCTTTCCATCCTTTGAGCGATTCCTCAACAAGGATCTGGTCAGTATATGAAAATGATCTTGCTGCCAGTGTCCTTAGTTCTTCAGGGTTTGATGCAAATCCGCTTCCCTGTCCTCCGAGAGTGAATGCAGCTCTTATGATAACCGGAAAACCTAGCCTGCCTGCTGCTTCCAGGGCTTCCTCAACACCCGATACCGCAATGCTTCGCGGTGTATGGATGTTAATTTCATTCAGCTTCCTTACGAACAGTTCCCGGTCCTCAGTATCTATTATTGCTGTAACAGGAGTTCCCAGCACCCTGACATTGTGTTTCTCAAGGACACCTGTTTTGAAAAGCTGTGTTCCGCAGTTCAGGGCCGTCTGTCCACCAAATGCAAGCAATATGCCATCAGGTTTTTCCTTTTCAATTACCTTTTCGACATAATAAGGTGTTACGGGAAGAAAATATATCTCATCTGCGATCTCCTCCGAAGTCTGTACCGTGGCTATGTTGGGATTGATAAGAATTGTCTTTATGCCTTCCTCCTTTAATGCCTTGAGTGCCTGCGAACCGGAATAATCAAATTCGCCGGCTTCACCTATCTTAAGGGCGCCTGAACCCAGAAGCACTACCTTCTTTATCTCATTTTTCATCTGCAGGTTTTACGGATCAAAAATATAACATTTTTCTTATCAGGATTTGTTTCCTGACAAAAATGAATATATTTGCACAATTATTGAATAAATATGCAGAAGCCAAAAAGGATGCTGGCAATTGAAAGGATCATCAGGGAAGGAAATATATCTTCCCAGGAGATGTTACTCAGGAGATTGAAGAGCAGAGGTATAACCTGCACGCAGGCTACTTTGTCGCGGAATCTCAGGCAGCTTGGTGCCGGAAGGAAGCCTGACGGAAGAGGAGGGTACAAATATTTCTTTCCGGATACCCCCGGAGTTACTCCCGGGACCGCCGGTACAATTCCGGTTTTGCCGGCAATCACGAATCTGATCGAGGCAAGGGGTATGATGATCATCAGGACAATTCCGGGGAATGCCAGCAATACCGCGATATGCATTGATAATACACCCCGTTTTGAAATAGCCGGGACCATTGCCGGGGATGATACTATACTTGTCATACCCAGGGATGGA
>ENA-UOWO01000716-UOWO01000716.1-activated-sludge-metagenome-genome-assembly--contig:-NODE-716-length-46424-cov-10.482564_pt1 | contig 46424 bp, 42 predicted proteins | sample MGYA00238148_ERZ761564 | MGnify/ENA primary metagenome ERZ761564 (study PRJEB28885, sample SAMN05720194) | activated sludge metagenome | isolation source: Anaerobic digester | place: USA... | reverse complement strand
GCGCTCGAGCCGAATCGCGTCGGCAGGCCGCCGCTCTAGGCTCAGTTTCAACGTTGGGCACCAATTCGCCGTGAGCTGGCGCAAATCAGCTCAAACTTTCAATAGCTTAATCGAGGTATCAATTCAATGAAAATCGTCCCCGTAATTGCGCTTACAGTCGCTCTTTTAGTGTCCGGGTGTGCATCTGTAGATATGGCCTCAAAAGCAGAGTCAGCTAAAGCAAAGGAATTCAACCCACCTAGTCAAGGCAATGCGGGCGTTTACGTTTATCGAGACAGCTTCGTTGGCAAGGCACTCAAGAAAGATGTATGGATTGATGGAAAGTGCATCGGCGAAAGTGCACCAGACGTGTTTTTCTATACGGAAGTTGCAGGCGGAAACAATCACAAAATGGATACAGAATCTGAATTTTCGCCAAATACCCTTGAGCTAATGTTCGAGACAGGGAAGAACTATTTCATTCGCCAGTTCATTAAGATTGGCGTCTTTGTTGGTGGCGCAGGGCTAGAACAAATCCCTGAAGAACAAGGAAAAATAGCTGTCGCCAAGCTCGAAATGGCAAAACCAGGCAAGTGTAGTGCGGCGCAATAACTTCAAGTTCTATCATAGCCCGGGCGCGCAACCCGGCAGCCGAGCGGACCTGCGCGAAAAGCCGCTCAGGCCGCTCACTTCTAAGTTGAACTAAACCGCTGACGCGGTGGCTAATGCGCGCAGAGCGACACCATGTCGTTTGACTGAAAGTGCGGGTTGACAAACTCAAGGCGACAGCGCATCGGAACTGTGGAGCCTGTGTTTGCCAACATCAGGCACAACAAGCGGTTGACTCGCTTGAATCATAGAGGCCACACCAAGGTCAATACGCAGTGGAACCTGTACTGCATGGTGCACAACATCGAGAAGTTTGCCAGGACGGATTTGGGGCGAAGAATGGATTGACAGGCAATCGGTGAAGGTTCTTTGCGCGTTCGTGCGCGCAGAGGGCCGAAATTGCGGCACACTGAGGTCATGAAGCCTCAAATTCGCATTCATTGGCGACGCAACGACTTTCGCTACGACGTAGTTCGTTGGGAACAGGTTTTTTTACAGCCTCGTTAGGCAGCACATCTCGCAGCACGGAGCGAAATCACAGTACTGAGAATTGGTATGGCTTTTAAAGAATCCCCGCACACTGCACAGACAACTCACGCGACATTGGTATTCGAGCGCGAAGTTCCCGTCACCGTCGAAAGGGTGTTCGCAGCTTTCGCAAGCGCAGAAAGTCGCTCGAATTGGGGGGCACCATCCGACACTGCCACCATCATCTATGACCAAGATGACTTTCGAGAGGGCGGTGAAGATCGCTTCCGTTGCGGCTCCAAATCGAATCCAAATATTCACGGTATTACGCGCTATCTTGAAATCATCCCGAATCGCCGCATCGTATCGAGCGAGACGATCTCGATGGACGGTAAGCGAATCTGTGCATCACTAGTTACTCTTGAGCTGACGCAGTCAGGAGGTGTGACGAAGCTAAGGAGCACCAGCCAAGTTGCCTCCTTCATTGGTCAGGACATGATTTCCGGCACCGAGGTCGGAAACAATAGCTCACTGAATAGCCTCGTGAACTACTTCTCTAAAGTGCGAGCATGAGCGATGCAGTCGCGACACTCGCGCTGCCTAACAAGCGCTTGCAACGGGCACCGCTGAAGCGCGACGTTAGCCCCTTACTCCAGTTCGATCGAATGAATGCAATCACTCTTGCCGCCTTGCGTGCTTTCCCACAGCAACTCGAAGACCACTACGCAGCGTTTCCCGCGGAGTCCAAGAATTGGGCACCTCCATCATGGGAGGGGGTCCCAAGCGAACCGCTCACGGCCATCGAGCAGGTCTGCCACGTCCGCGACATTGAAACTGATGGGTATCACGTTCGCCTTCACCGAACGCTGACTGAAATTAACCCCACCTTGGCGTCTATCGACACGGAAGCGCTAGCCAAGGAGCGCGCTTACGGCAAGTCAGACGCAACCGCCGCCCTTGCCGCATTTCGCCAGGCGCGTAAGCAAACCGTGGCACTCATTGATGGCCTGGCGCCGGAGCAGTTTGATCGCACGGCCGTGTTTGAAGGCTACGGCCCTTTGTCGGTGCGCAGCCTGGTGCACTACCTCTGCAGCCATGATCAGCAGCACCTTGCGGGGCTACAGTGGCTTCTCGGCAAATGGGAGGCATCTCGTGTTCCGGCCCAAGGCTAACCCTTTATACCAGCGGACTGCCTTCGGCAGCCGCTGAATACAAACGTTAAAACTGGACTTGAGTGTCCGCTTTGGAGTGAGGGAAACGTCGGCTTCCAGCCCAATGCGGAAGATATTCAATCGACTACGTTTCGCGCAAGTTATAAATTTGGACTACCCCAAAGCAGCCATTCGTGACGGTCTGCTTCTGGGCGCAATTCAGATCTTGCAATCCACTCAAAGCGGAAGTTGTTGTGTCCAAAGTTGGCGCTGCGAAGCGGACACAATCCGGGCCGACCTCCGCAGTGTTTGGAGGCCAAGCCCTGCATTGCGCCGTCTCGTCCGGGCCCGGCCCTCGACATATGTACCGGACGACCAGGTCCAGGGTTTTAGACGGTAGGAACCGTTCCGCCATCGATCACGTGCTCCGAGCCCGACACCGATGCCGCCCGCGGAGACACAAGGAAAGTGATCAGGTCTGCAACCTCCTGCGGCCTGGCGGGCCGACCGACCGGAATTCCACCGAGCCAGTCCATGACCATTTTCTTGCCGCCCTCATAGTCTGTGCCGGCTTGGGCCCCCATTCGTTCGGCGAAGACAACCGAAGCCTCGGTCTCAATCCAGCCTGGCGAGACACGCAGAACGCGAACACCCTTTGGCGTGACCTCCTTCGACAGCGACTTGCTGTAGGTGGAGAGAGCTCCCTTCGCCGCCGCGTAGGCAGTAGTCGACTCCGGAAGTGGAAGCACGCGCTGGATCGAAGTCACATGCAAAATTACGCCCGCGCCTTTTGCCAACATGGCGGGCAGCAGCGCACGGTCTAGACGAACTGCAGACAGGAGGTTCAGGTTCAGTTCGTCGAACCACACCACGTCACTCAGGGCCGCGAATCCACCCGCTGGCGCACTCGAGCCCCCGAGGGAATTGATCAAGATGTCGACGCCGCCCCATCGCTCAGTGACCGCGCGCGCAAGCTTTGCCACGCCTTCCGCGGTCGTCAAGTCGGCCAGGACATAGGTCACACCTTCCAGAGGCTTCTCGGGAGCAGAGCGCGCAGTAGTCATCACCTGCACTCCGACATCCTGGAGACTCTTGACGAGAGCCGCGCCCAAGCCCTTTGTGCCGCCCGTAACCAGCGCCCGTTTGCCTTTCAGTTGAAGATCGAAGCTCATGCTGTGATCTCCAACGATGCGATCAGACAGCGTTCCATGAGAAAACGATAGGTCAGATCGACCGGGCTGCCAGGGAAGTTGCCGGCAACGTGGGTGCGGACGACCTGAAAGCCATCCTCCCGCTCGAGGGCAAACGGAGTGGTTGTGGCGTTGTACTGGACCGATGCCGCATCCTGCCAGGCCTTAATGGCGTCGACGCCTGTGTGGGTGTGGCCGTCGTCCTTCACAACGGCTTGCGTTGTGAAGCAATGTGCGAAGGCTTCAGTGTTGTTTTGGGCGGCCGCGAAGTACGCGGCAATTGGCTCAGGGAGGGTTAAGGTGTTCATAAAAATTACTCCATGTGGTTGGTGAAGGCCGTAGGATGCGCTCCGGAGTAAATTTAGTGAATACTCTAGAATTAAGATGAGCTGTGTAGAAAGGAGTACATAATGCGCGGGTCCGAGTTCGCGGAGCTGAAAGCGTTCGCTGCCGTGGTTGAACGTGCGAGCTTTGCCCGGGCGGCGGAGCATTTGGGCCTGTCGCCTTCTGCACTCAGCCAGACCATTAGACAACTAGAAAGCCGCATTGGGGCACGCCTGCTGATTCGCACGACACGAAGCGTCGCGCCATCGGCAAGTGGCGAGCTGCTCTATCGGCGGATTGCGCCGTTGTTTCGAGAAATGGCTGTCGCAGTCGCCGAGGCCAGTGAGGCCGCAGGCCGGACCACCGGCACGCTTCGTGTCAACACGTTGGGTATCGCAGCACGAACCATCATTGCACCCAGGCTTTCCCGCTTTCATCAGGCCTATCCTGACGTGATACTCGACATCGCGGTCGATGACGCGCTGGCCGATATCGTCGTGGGCCGTTTTGACGCAGGCATCCGCGTGGGTGGGCGGCTTGAGAAAGACATGATTGCCATCCGCCTCACACCAGACCTGAACATGGTTGCCGTGGCATCTCCCGACTACCTCGCACGTCGAGGGATACCCAAGACACCCGCCGACCTACATAGCCACTCGTGCATCAACTGGCGGCTCCAGATGGACGGTAGACACTATCGCTGGGAATTCGAGAAAAGGGGCAAACGTCTCGAAGTTGCGGTGGACGGCCCCGTCGTCACTAACCATGCTGACATAGGCGTTGCTGCAGCGTTAAACGGGCTCGGCATTGTCTATCACTTCGAGCGGGATGGGGTGGGCGAGCTTTTGGCGCAGGGACGGTTGGTCCAGGTCCTCGCGGACTGGTCGATCTCGCGCCCAGGGCTGTTCCTCTATTACCCGAATAGGCAGCATCGACCAGTCCTCCTCGGTGCTTTTATTGACTGTCTGTTGGACAAGGATTTGGAAGGAACCCCCCGCATTACACAGACCGCCAAATCCGCTTGATCATCGGCTGAGCGCGCTTCTTCCGTCAGGCCTGCAGTGGCTGGCAGCTGGAGCGAGTAATTTGTAGCGCGAAATGGTTGAGCCAGACGATTGAATTCCCTATTGGGGAAATATATTGAAGTGGCATACACACGCAATGAGTGCGCGGATACATCCGCTGGTACAACGCGGAGAGAACCAAGGTCACTCTTGGGTCGCTCAGCCCAATGGAATATCGAGCGGACCTTGGAATCATGGCTTGAACCAGTCCAAGTATTACGACGCACTCCCTCCGGCTCATTTTGACTCTGGAATCAACAAACGGACATCTTTCCTCTATCGAGCAGTGCGAAGAGGGCACTAGCCATAAGTAAGCTTCGCTAACAGATGCAGGCTATTCGGGTTCCATCAGCTACGGGCCGATGTCGACAGTTGTTCGGCCGCATTCAGCGCTTGCGTCCAGATTTCTCGTCAAACCGACTTTGAGACTTTCTCACCTGTTCACTGTGGCGATTCACCCAATCCAGAACGCTCTGCAAAGGCTCCAGCAGGCTTTCTCCGAGTTGAGTGAGCTGGTACTCAACCCGTGGGGGAATCTCGGGGAAGATTTCTCTCGAAACCAGACCGTCCCGTTCCAGGTTGCGCAACGTCACCGTTAGCATTTTCTGCGAAATGCCTGGAATGCATTTTTCAACCGCTGAAAACCTGGCGCGGCAATCCGGAAACATTTCAAGCGTGAGCAGGATGAAGATGCTCCACTTATCTCCCACTTTTGTCAGAAGCTCGCGCACCGCGGCGGGGTCTTTGCTTTTGCAGAGGGTGGCGGGGTCTGGCGGCGCGGTTCTGTTTTCTCTTTTTTTCATGCTTACCTCAAGGTGAGTGACTGATTTGAAAGTGCCTACTTCCGAATATTGATCAACCACTATATTCTCACGCTTCGTTAAAGAGTTACTTTATTTTGGTAAGTAACGGCGTGAAGCAGAGCAACTTGGGTCAACACACCAGAAGAGGAAAAATGCAAATGTTTAAAAACAATTACCAGGGCGTCATACAGCGGCCCGTGGGTTCAGGATTTAACGCTGCGTCAACAACGGTGGACGTCATTGGCCAAATCGATCTTGCCGGCAAGATCGCCATCGTGACCGGTGGCTATTCGGGTATCGGTCTGGAAACCGTCAAGGCGCTGGCGTCGGCAGGCGCCATCGTGGTTGTGCCAGCCAGAAACCTGGACAAGGCTAAACAAAAATTAGCAGATGTTCCCAACGTCGAAGTCGAAACGGTCGATCTGGCGAGCGCTCAGTCCATCGATGCATTCGCATACAGATTCCTGGCATCGGGTCGACCATTGCATCTGCTCATCAACAACGCGGGGATCATGTGGGCGCCTCTGGAACGGGACGCGCGCGGCAACGAATCCCAACTTTCCACCAATTATTTGGGGCACTTCCAGTTGACGGCAAGGCTGTGGGGTGCATTGGAGAAGGCCGAAGGAGCCCGGGTCATCAATGTCAGTTCATGGGGGCACCACTTTTCACCGGTCGTATTTGATGACCCCAATTTTCTCGAGCGGAAGTACGACACCCTGCTGGCCTATGGTCAATCCAAGACAGCCAGTTCCCTTTTTTCGGTGGAATTGGATAGAAGGGGCAAACACCTCGCCGTGCGTTCCTATTCCGTGCATCCGGGCGTCATTGTGGAGACTGACCTGAGCAGAAGGCTCTCCAAGGAGGATCTACAGAAATTTGGCGCCCTAGATGAGAACGGCGACGCGATTCTTGACCCTTCGAAGGGTCTGAAGACACTTTCACAAGGTGCAGCAACGACAGTGTGGTGTGCCACGAGCCAGTTGTTGGCCGATGTTGGTGGTGTGTATTGCGAAGACGTTGAAGTCGCGGAACTGGACCGCACTCAGGTTGTCGACTCGCGTGAAGGCATTGACACTGCGGTATTTCGAGGGGTGATGCCCTATGCGTTGGATGAACAGGCCGCGAAAAGGCTTTGGACTATGAGCGAAGAGCTGTCTGGCGTGAAGTTCGAGGTGGGCTCACATCACCTCTTATCCGCTTGATATTTCAGAAACATTTTTCCTTCCGAAAGAACACCATGATCGATCACATTATTCTGAGTGTCAGCGACATTAAGCGCTCGCTGAAATTTTACGAGGCAGCGCTGAAGCCTCTCGATATCACGATGTTCATGCCTTTCAAGGGCGTTGACGGCCATGCCGACCTCTGGGGGTTTGGGGATGGCAAGAAGGCCTTTTTTTGGCTCAAGCAGGGAACACCCTACCCAGACGCGATTCACTGGGGCTTTGAGGCTGGCGACAACAAGGATGTCGATGCTTTCTACGAGGCCGCCCTGGCTGCAGGTGCCAAGGACCGCATTTCGCCGCGAGCACGCGTGGAGTATTACCCCGGCTACTACGCCGCAGACGTCATTGATCCCGACGGTTACCATTTCGAAGTCGTCCACAAGAGTTAGTCCATCTAAACTGTGTCCGTACCTATCAAAGGAAAAATTTAATGATCACTTGTCACCTTCGGTATTTGCTCGATCCAATCAAAATCAAAGAATTCGAGCAGTACGCCAAGCTATGGATTGAACTTGTCAATCGACTTGGTGGAATACACCATGGGTATCTACTTCCATCGGAAGGGGCGAGCAACGTTGCGCTCGCGTCTTTTTCCTTCCCTTCACTCGCAGACTATGAGGTGTACAGAAAGAAAGTGTTTGATGTTGCCGACTGTCTGGCAGCTTCGAAATACGGCGAGGACACGCGTTGCTTTATTAGCTATGAGAGAACATTCTTCAGGCCCGTGTTTCAATGAGGTGCTTCTCCGGTGTTTGTGTTTTTTGGAGTGTCCAAATCGTGAATGCTTCATAAACGCCATGCCTGCTGCTGTGCACAGTTAACGTGCTGCGATGGCAGCAGCCGCGTAGCCGTTCGGTCAGATGAAGCGGCCCTGTTTGAGGTGACGCGTGGCACAACGCGAGCCAAAGGTGGTCGTACACCGTATGAATCGCCCCTTATTTTGAGGAGGCTCCAACCATTAAGAGAATGGATCCTCTTCAAAATAAGGGGCGGTTCAGCGCGTACACACGCATCTAAATACTGGGGTGCATTTAGTAGCAGTCGACCTGTGGCGAAGTTTGGCAGAGACTAAATTTTTTCCCAAATGTGGTAGTTCAAGACCTACGGGTTATTAGTGTCGTACCCAGCCACTAGACAGCATCCATCGGGCCAGCATTTGGGTCAGAAATACAGTGCTCACGATGCGCACGATGTGAAACGCCGTAACCAGTGGCGCGCCAAGCCCAAAAGTCTTGGCGATCACACCCATCTCAGCCATGCCACCGGGCGCCAGCGCGATGAAAGTTGTCATCAATGGCAGCCCAGATCCCCAACTGATGAGCCACCCCATGGTCAGGCAGGCAGCGAGAATGCCCAGGGTCACCAGTGCCGCGCAAGCCAGCACGCGCGGTGCGCGGGAGAAGAATGAACGCGTTATGTTCTGCCCCAGGGCCCAGCCAATCATCACTTGCGCGGCAATCAGCATCGCATCGGGCAAGCGCCCGCCCCACGATAGCATCGCCCCCAGACCGCCGACGATCAGTGGACCGAGCAACCACGGGTTGGGCACATTCTGGCGCTGTATCAGCAGGGCCAACAGCATGGCAGCGGCGAGCAGCAGCAAGAGATGGGGGAGCGTTACCACGGCCACGCTGACCAGCGCAGTGGATGCGGCGATCGGTTGACCCAGCATCCAGGCCAGAAACGTCACAATACCAGTCACCATGATGATGCGCACCGCATGGGCGCAGGCCACGCTGGCCCCGTCTGCCCCAGCGCGTTGGGCCTGAAGCGCCATCTCGGAGGAAGCCCCCAGGGCAACAGCGTAAATAGCGGTTGGGCCATCCATTCCGGCCAGGCGCTGAATGACGGGTGCGGCCAACACGGACAGCACTAGTGCCGTGGTCGCTGCCAAAACAATCCAGAGTGTGAGATCGCCTAGCAACCCCCAGGTTGCAGGCGTGAAAGCCAGGCCAATCGCGAGACCGATACATCCCTGCGCTGCGCGACGCAATACACCCTTTTGTGTCAGAGTGCGCCCCATCAACAAAGACGCTGCGGCCACAGCCAACATCGCGCCCAGCACCCACGGCAAAGGCATGTGAACGGCATATGCCAGCAAACCACCGCCCGCGGCAACTGGCAGTGCCAGCAAATGTGTGCGCCAGGCGGTAGGCCCCCCGCCTCCTTCTTTGAGGGAGTTCAAGAGCCCAGAAAGGTGCCGCCGTTAACGTGCAGCACCTGGCCAGTAACAAAGCGGGCTTGGACGCTGGCCAGCCAGGCTACGGAATCTGCCACTTCATCAGCCGTACCGCGCCGCCCCAGAAGCGGTTGGTGGTGCTTGTGGTGTTGGGGCTGTAAGGCTGAGCTGCTACTTTGGCGCACCGTATCAATCATGCCAGGCGACACGCAGTTCACCGTCACCTGGTACGGCGCCAAATCATGCGCCAGCGCCCGAGTAAGACCCACCAACCCTGCCTTGGCGGTCACAACGTGCACCCGGTTCAGGGCACCGGTGTGCGCTGTCATCCCGCCGATGTTAATCACAGCGCCTGCCTCGGCACGCTGCAGCCAGGGCAATGCCGCCTGGCTGCAATAAAACGCACCATCGAGTACCACGGAAAGTGTGCTGCGCCAGTCGTCGCCGCTCAACTCGGCCAGTGGTGCTTCACGGCGGATGGCCGCATTGTTCACCAGTACATCCAGCCGCCCAAAACGCTCACCTACCTGCGCCACCATGGCCCGTACCGCCTCGGCATCGGTCACGTCGGCCACACACAGCATCGCTGGCAAACCCAGCGCTAGCAATTCATCAACGACCGACTGGCCCTCATTGACAGAACTGCGCACATTGACCACCACCGCCAGGCCCTGGCGCGCCAGCGCAAGTGCAATTGCTCGACCAATGTTGCGGCCAGCACCGGTCACAAGCGCCACGCGTCGCGTCTCAGAGGCTCTTGGTTTGGCGTTCATCGCGCTTCCTCCTTAACCGGCCAGGGCCGTCAAAGACACGGCACCTGTGCCAAACGCTCCATTGACACAGTCCAAAAGGGCTTGCGAGTGGCTTAAATCCAGGCCGCCATGGTGACAGTTTGCGCGGAATTTTTGCTCCAGATCGGCATCGCTCAACGGGTGCTCCGCGCCACCCTTGAAATAGGCCTGACGTTCTTCGATTACGCGGCCATCAGTCAAGGTCACCCGCACATGGCCGGTGAACTGGTGGGGGTAAGGATTGGCCGGATCGACCACGTAGCGCACTTTGGACGCCAGCATACGCAGGTCGGCGCGCTGCACCATCGGTTCGGTGTAAGCGGACAGTCCCGCATCGTCGAGCACGAGGCCAGCGGCAATAGCATACGGAATGCTGAACTTGGCCGCATAGGCATTGGGCGGAGACGCTTTAAGCGCCATCGGCTCCCACAGTCGATGCACAATGCCTTCAGCGGTCTCGCATTCGATGCTTTGCACTTGTTCAGCGGTAATGTCCTGTTTGCGCAGCGCCCGCGCGCAATCGATGTAAGGATGCGCCATGGTGCCGCAGGCATAAGGCTTGAAAGCAATGGTCGTCCACAGCCAGCGCTCGCCATAACCAGCCAGCATGGCCTCAAAGTCACCGTCCTTGGTATTGGCAAAACCATGAAACAACCCGTGGGTTCCCTCGAACACAGTAGCGGGTCCCTTGAAACCTGCTTGGGCCAAACGCACTGCGCGGTAGGCGGACTGCGCAGCCCAACCAGGGTGCATGCGCTTGGTCCATGAGCCATCGGCCAAGTATTCAATAATGCCGCCAGCCATGCTGCCTGCCAGGCCAAAGGCGTTGACCATCTGCACTTCAGTCAATTTGAGCGCCGCACCGATGCCAGCCACCGCACCCATCACGCCGAAGATGGCCGTGGGGTGAAAACCGGCCTTGTGCACGCGGGTGGGTGCCACAGCACACAGGCGGCAAGTCACTTCCACGCCAATGGCAATGCCACGCAACAGCGCGACGCCATCAAGTTCGTGGCGCTGGGCTGCGGCCAGCAGGGCTGGTACGATCACGGCGCCAGCATGCACCGGCCCGCCCTCGTATGTGTCGTCAAAGTCTTCACCGTGCGCGGCAATGCCGTTGACAAAAGCCGCGGCCTCCACGCCGTAGCCTTGCGGGAAACCAATAACGCTGCACGGGCCCGGTTGCTCCACTGCAGCCAGCGCGGCCAGCACATAGTCTTCATGGCGGGCCGCGATACAAATGCCAGCCACGTCCATCAGCAAACGCCGGGCCACCGGTAGGGCCAGCGGGTCGCGTTCCGGGGTAGACCGGACAATGGCCGCGGCCAGACGCACTGCAACGGTAGGCCTGGAACTATTTGTCGAACTCATGCTTTAGATTTCCTGTCTGTGAATTCTTTGATGCCGGTGTATACGGTTAACATCACCGCCAGGGCCAGCAGCCCAGCAGATACCAGATCGGTCACAAATATCGAATGGTCGCCCCCTGAGATCAACAAACTGCGCCGGTAATTGGACTCCACCATGTAGCCCAGCACCAAGCCCAGCACCAAGGGCAGCACCGGAATTCTCAGCAAACGCATACCGTAACCCAGCACGCCGATGCCCAACGCCATAGCGATGTCAAACACACTCTGGTGCAAGGCATACACACCAGTCATCACCAGGGCCAGGATCCCCGCAATCAGATAGGGCTTGGGGCGATTCACTAGCCAGATGCATGGGTTCAGGATCACCAGGCCGATGAGTAACATGGCAATGTTGGCAATAAACAAACCACCGTATAGACCGTAGACCACCTCGGGCGCCTTGGTGAACAACATGGGACCTGGTTGCAAACCGTGGATCAAAAAACCGCCCATCAAAATGGCCGCAGAGTTGGAGCCGGGAATGCCCAGACTCAATAGTGGAACCAGCGCTGTGGCGGTGACCACATTGTTGGCAGCCTCAGGAGCTGCGACCCCTTCAGGCGAGCCATGGCCATATTCCTCAGGGTATTTCGACCAGCGCTTACTCTCCGAGTACGCCATGAACGCCGCTACCGTACCACCCGCACCTGGTGTGACTCCCTCAATCGTGCCGACAGCAGCGCCAATGGCTTGCGGACGAAACAGCCGCTTCCACATCGCCCAGTTGGGCAACTTCAGACGCGAAGTGGCCTTGTCAGCCTTGGCCCAGGCGGGCTCTCCAATTTGAACCAGCATTTCCGTTACGGCAAACAGGCCGACCATCACGATGATGGGTTTGACGCCGTCAAGCAAGTCTGCTGACCCGAAAGTGAACCGTGATACGCCCGAGACTGGGTCACTTCCAATAAAGGCAATCATCAAGCCGATGCAGGCTGCAATCAGACCCTTGAGCAAAGAGCCACCCGACAAACCGGCAATCACTGACAAGCCCAGTATGCCCAGGGAAAAGTAGGCCGCAGGTGTGAAAGCCAGCGCCACTTTTGCCAGGCTTTCCGTGGCAAGCACCAGCACCATCAGGCCAAACAAACCGCCCACCAGACCCGACACCAGAGAAATACCCAACGCCTCGCCAGCCTTGCCCTGTTTGGCCATTTCGTAACCGTCCATGACAGTGGCAGACGCCGAGTTGGTACCCGGCGTACGAATCAGGATAGCCGGAATGGATCCGCCATATTCCGCACCCACATAAACACTGGCAAGCAACACGAGAGCCACGGTCGGTGGCAAGCCAACCGTGAAAGGTAGCAGCAAGGCCATCGCGATGGATGGGGAAATTCCAGGTAACGCACCACCCAAAATACCCCAAAGCACACCGCCAAAGGCGGCTGCAATGACCCACACCGAGGCAAGACTGCTCAGTGAATTCAGTACAGAATCCATAGACTAACCTGCAAAAAGTGTTGGCCAAAAGCCCGCAGGCATGCGAACCTTGAGTGCGAAGTCAAACAAGATCCAGAGCAGCGGCCCTGTCAACACCACAAAACCTAGCAGCGCCTTGTGCTCGCGCCCACCAGAAAACCAAGCCACTGCCGCCGACAGCAGGCCAATGGAAACGATGTAACCCAGCCAAGGTAGGATCAGCAGGTAGGCCATCAAGATCACCAATAAACCCGCTGCAAACCAATGCGGACGCATCGTTGACTCCGCTGACTCTATTAATGCACCTTTGCTTTTTACTGAACCTGAGTGCGCCTTGGCTGATGGCACCAGACCTTTGATCAGGAGCGCAATTGACGCAACAGCCATCAACACGCCAACGGCCACCGGCACACCAGAAGCTCCGACGGCATCTGCCAGCAGACTGTCTTCGATACGCCGAGCTGCAACCACATAAGTGAGAGAAGAAAGCAAACCGATGGCGCCCGTCACGCATGACGTAGCGCGATCGCTCAAGCCTTCGCTCACTTTATCAAGCCCAACTCTTTGAAGGACTCAACCGTTTCCGCAGCGACTTCTGCAGTGAACTTCCGTGCAGCTTCACGGCCCATGACGATGGGCGTCAAATTTTCGCGGGTGTATTCAGCCTTGTAAGCGGGCAACTCCACCACCTTGCGAATGGCTACTTCCCAAGCCTTGGCAACAGTATCTGACATCCCCTTAGGGCCAGCCAGACCACGGAACTTGCGCACCACCACGTCGTAGCCCTGCTCTTTGGCCGTGGCCAACTGGGGCAGACCTTGCAGGCGGGTATCCGACAGTGTGGCCAATAGGCGAATTTTCCCGGCTTCGAGCTGACCTTGCAGCTCCTGCATTTCACCAATGCCGATGTCGTAGGTGCCGTTGAGTACACCGATCATTTGGTCGCCGCCACCTTCATGGCTGACGATGGGCACCTTAACGCCAGCGGCACGCGACAGGCGCTCCATGGCAATACGCTCCAGCGAGGCCGGGTTGGATGCACCCCAGCGGGACTTGCCTGGATTGGCCTTTGCAAACGTCATCACGTCAGACAGGCTTTTATAGGGAGATTCAGTCCGGGTAAAGATGATCTCTGGATCAAGAAAAACGATGACGATAGGGTCCAGCCCGTCATAACCAACAGGGGGCTTGGAGAGCAACGTGGTCTGAATGTAAGTCGGCGTGGTGCCGTACAGGATGGAACCATCAGGTGCGCCTTTGGCTACCGCTGCAACGGCGGTAGCGCCACTGCCACCACGGATGTTTTCCACTGAAAAGCTGGTTTTCATAAGCGTGCTGAGGTGCTTGGTGAGATCACGCAAGAACACATCCGTCCCTCCGCCCGGGGTGGAGTGCGTCACCAGGGAAACCCGGCCGACCGGGTAATCCGCTTGCTGCGAATGGGCCGTGCCGGCAGTCAGAAACACCACACCGAGTGCGGTGAAAAAGTTCTTGATTTTCATGGTTTGTCTCCAGGGGTTGGAATCGTTGACTCAGTTTCGATTTGCGCGTGCAAGTCAAAAAATCAGCTTTTATCGTATACGAATATTCAAAACTGTCAATCATGTAAAACCTGTCCATCCGGGTTTTTACCAACTGCAAATCACAAATGTCATTAGCAAATGATGGTTTAACACGCCCTCGATTTTCAGTTTCTGCCAAAAAACCAGCATTGGCATCGGTCATTGTCGTATACGATATAGCCACTATGAACAAGCACACCTTACTTCCCTGGCTCACGGAATCTTTTCAGAATCAGCTTGGTGATCAGGAAGACATATCGTTGGCGAAGGTGGTTCGCAACGACATGCTGTCGCTGATTCTGAAAGGGGCTCTCGCACCCGGTCAAAGGATTAATGAACCTGATATTGCCAATCGTCTGGGTGTCTCGCGTGTGCCTGTGCGGGAAGCACTGCGTGAACTGGAAAGCTCCGGGCTGGTCGTTGCTCGCAAGCATTCAGGTGTGTTTGTGCGTCAACTTGACCCCTCAGAAATTCGCGATCTTTACCAATTGAGGGGATTACTGGATGGGTTTGCAGGACGTCAGGCGGCGCAATTGCCTAAGGCGCCCAAGGCCACTTTGCTGGCAAACTTGAACGACTCGGTCCAAGCCATGCAGGACGCTGAAAAACAGCACGTAGTGCAGCGCTACTACGCAGAAAACCTGCGGTTTCATTGGTTGATCATTGCATCCACCAATAACCAGGCGCTGACTGATACCTACCGCGGTATTGTGCAAAAACTTCATCTCTCCCGCTTGAAAAACTTATCTGATGACGTTGGCATGCAGGCCTCCATCGCAGAGCACCGGGATATCGTCAAGGCGCTAACTCAGGGTAACCCGCAACTTTGCGAAGCACTGATGTCCAACCACGTTGACATTGCTTTTAAACGTTTGAACCCCACAGTGGATTCCGATAAATCGAAATAGGCCGACCCCGGCATACATCACATAAGGAGACAAGATCATGAAAAGACGTACCCTACTTCAAGCAGCCCCCGCGCTATTGGGTTTGCCCGGACTGGCGCAAGCGCAGACCGCTTACCCGTCCAAACCGATTCGCTATATCGTGCCGGTTGCTGCCGGTGGAGGCAGCGATATGGTGGGGCGCACCGTGACAGAGCGGTGGGGCAAGGCGTTGGGCCAAAGCTTTGTCGTGGATAACCAGAGCGGTGGTGGTGGTGTGATTGCCTGCCAGAATACAGCCAAGGCTGCGCCCGATGGCTACACACTGATGCAGGGCTACGTAGCCACCCACGGCACCAGCCCGGCCACCCGCAAAGTGCCCTATGACGCGATCAAGGACTTCACCCCGATTGGCATGATAGGCGGCACCCCCAATGTGCTGGTGGTCAACGCTGCATTGCCTGTCAACACGGTGCAGGAGTTTGTAGAGTATTTGCGCAAGAATCCCGGCAAGCTCAGTTACGGCTCTGCTGGGCCTGGGACCCTCACGCACCTGACGATGGAGTTGTTCAAGACGCAACTGGGCAGCTTCATGGTGCACATCCCCTACCGAGGAATTGCACCGGCATTTACTGACCTGATTGGCGGGCAAACCCAGGCCATGTTCCCCGGCCTGGCCGCCGCCGTACCGCACATCAAATCGGGTCGGGTGCGTCCGCTGGCAGTGACAGGCAATGTGCGCCACCCACTGTTCAAGGACTTGCCCACATTGAATGAGTCCGGCTTCAAGGGGTTTGATGCGATGCAGTGGTACGGCGTGGTCGGCCCGGCGGGCATGCCAGCACCGATGGTCAAACAACTTAACGACACCCTGGCCGCGGTGCTCAAAGCCCCCGACATGCGTGAGAAGCTGTCAGTGGAAGCGGTGGAGCCTATAGTGATGGCACCGGATGAGTTTGCCCAGTTCATCAAAGCTGACATCACCAGATGGACCAAGCTGGCCAAGGAACGCAACATCCAACTTGATAGCTGACTCTTCCTTTCTTGACAAATCTTGAGGGTTAAATCATCTTCAAGCCATCGTCCGTAATCAACAGTTAGCTCCTCTATTTAAAGCATTTCAATTTTCCGAACAAGGAATCCATGGCTCGCAATACCCAGGTCAATGCTGATCACAACGCCCCGTTCGTCACCCAAATTCTGGCCAATTTTGTGGCTAACCACCCTTCGCGGGGTTGGAGCGACGCCGTTGATCACGAAGCTCATCGCACCTTTCTCAACTGGCTGGGCTGCGCCGTTGGAGCGGCCCACCACGAAGCTGCAGACACCGCCCTCGCTGCTGTGCAAATGCTACAACCAGCGCCACAAGCCAGTGTGCTGGGCCGCGCAGAAAAAGTAGACATGGCTAGCGCCGCTCTGATCAATGGCATCACATCACACACCTTTGATTTTGACGACACGCATCTCAAGACCATCATTCACCCCGCCGGCCCTGTAGCGTCTGCGGTGATGGCGATGGCCGAACATACCGGTGCCAGTGGCCGGGCGCTGATTGACGCATTGGTGTTAGGCATTGACGTATCCTGTCGCGTGGGCAATGCCATGTATCCTGACCATTACGACCGTGGCTGGCACATCACCGGGTCCACCGGCACGCTGGGTGCCGCAGCGGCTTGCGCCCGCCTGCTGGGACTGGATACCCAAAAAACCGCCATGGCTCTGGGCATCGCGGCATCGCAACCCGTGGGTATGCGCGAACAGTTTGGCACCATGACCAAGCCTTTCCACCCTGGCGGGGCGGCGCGGGCCGGCTTGATGTCGGCGCTCCTGGCCAGCAAAGGATTCACAGCCAGCCCCAAGGCGCTAGAGGCACCACGCGGCATGATGCAAACCGTATCCACCAAAAACGACTGGTCAGAAATCACCCACGAGTTGGGCCAGCGCTTTGAGATATCCTTCAACAGCTACAAGCCCTTCGCCTGCGGCATCGTCATTCACCCCAGCATTGACGCCTGTTCCCAGCTGCGCGCTCAGGGCGTCACGCCCGAGCAGATTGATCGTATCGAACTCAAGGTGCACTCCCTGGTGCTGGAACTCACCGGCAAGAAAGAACCGTCAGATGGCTTGCAAGCCAAGTTCAGCGTGTACCACGGTTGCGCAGCGGGTTTGACGTTCGGCTTTGCCGCTGAAGACGAGTTCTCGGACGAAGTAGTCAATCGCCCAGATATGGTGGCGCTGCGCCGCAAGGTGGTTGCGACAGTGGACGACTCGATCGACGAAGCCAGCGCCGACGTCACGGCTGTGCTGCTGGATGGCCGAAGAGTGCACGTCTTTGTAGAGCACGCGATCGGTTCCCTGCAAAACCCGATGACCGACGCGATGCTGGAGGGCAAATTTCATGGCCTGTCAGACCCGGTATTGGGTGTGGCTAGAACTGCGAAACTTATTGACGTCTGCTGGGCCATTGGAATGGCCGGCGATTTTCGCGCGCTCGCCCAACTCGCTCAACCCTGATCTACTCATTGATCTGGCGGGCAGCTAAATCATCCCATTTGTGAAGTCTATTCAGCGGACCTCACATCGCTTGCGCGCGTAGTTTAAAACTTCGGGCGTAAGGCTCGACCGGTTGTTGGCTGAGTTTAGTGTTCCCGTTTCTTTTGCGTGACACGGTGTCACCCGCGCGGGTGCAGCAGCATGCGTCCGGCCCTCGGGAGTGAGCCTTCTGCCTCTGCGGACGCAAAGGAGAGCTGACCATTCACGTACACCTGCTCTATGCCTTCCGAGCGCGCAAGCGGGTGCTCATAGGTCGCCATATCGCGCACCCGCCGGGGGTCAAACACCACCACATCGGCGAACCAGCCTTCTCGGATCTGGCCGCGCTCTTGCAGTCTGAAGTTGCGCGCTGACAGCCCTGTCATCTTGTGAACCGCCTGCTCCATGGAGAAAAGCTGCTGTTCGCGCCAGTAGCGGGCCAGCACACGCGGGAAAGCGCCCCACAGGCGCGGGTGCGGGTGCTTGTCGTGCGGCAGGCCGTCGGAGCCAATCATGCTGCGCGGGTGGCTGATGACTCGGCGCACGTCGGCCTCGTCCATCTGGAAATAGCAGGCGCCACCGGGCTTCAGGCGCAGGCAGGCTTCGCGCTGCGTTACGCCCCATTGAGCGGCAATCGAGGCCAGCATGCGACCTGTCATCTCGGGGTGAGGCGCCGACCAGCTGACCATCACCTCGATGATGCCGTCCACCAGGTCCTCGCGCAGCACTGTGGAACCGGCTACATAGGGGTATACATCCATCGAGATGTCCTGGCGGCCTGCGAGTTCGTCGATCAGCGGCAGCGTCTCCTTCGTCCGGCCCCAGTTGGTTGGGCCCGCGCACTTGTGGTGCGAGATGATCAGTGGCACTCCGGCCTCGAAGGCGCAGTCGCTGGCTTCGTGCATAGCTTCTAGGATGTCTGCCATCTCCGAGCGCATGTGTGTGGCGTAAACGCCTTTGTGCCGGGCCACTATCCGCGCGAGCGCGGTAACCTCTTCGGCCGGCGCGGGCATGGCCTCGCCATAGAACAGGCCCGAGGACATGCCAATGGCGCCATCCACCATGCATTGCTCCATCAGCGCGCACATGGCGCCGACTTCTTGCGCCGTTGCCGGGCGAGTGAGATCGTCCATGCAGGCGTAGCGCAGCGTGGTGTGGCCAATCAGCGGTGCGACATTGACGGCAGGCCTCGCTTCGGCGACAGCCTGGGCATAGGTCGCCACCGAGGGGTATTTGAAGGAATTGCCCAGCAGCGTCAGTGCGCCTTGTGGTTCGCCGACCACGTAGGGTGCGACGGACAGGCCGCAGTTGCCGGTGACCACTGTGGTGATGCCCTGCGACAACTTGGGGAACATGCCCGGCGCGTTAAGCACTATGGCATCGTCGTGGGTGTGGACGTCGATGAAGCCGGGCGCGATGGCCAGACCGGTGCAGTCGCGCACTTCAACGTCTTTCAGCAGCAGTCCGGGCAGTGCCGCACCGCGCAGAGCGACACCTACAGCCACGATGCGGTCGCCTTGCAGTAACACGTCGCCCGGCTGCGCCTGAGCTCCCGTGCCATCAACGATGAGGCCGTTTTCTAGCAGGATGGCGCGCGTCATTGGTCCTTCCCGTCAGTACCGTTGGCGGCTACGCCCCAGTCCAGCCGGGGATGCTGGTGCATATCGACACCGCGCGTCTCCAGCGTGTGCTGGATATTGGACAAGCGGTTCACAGCCTTGTCGCCCAGACGCTGCGCTACCAGTACGGTAAGGATCTCGATCACTGTCAGGTGCGCTAGATAAGCTTCGGGACCCACCGGCATCACCGGATCGGGCGCGACTTCCACGCTTAGCACGATGTCGGCCATGCCAGCCAGCTGCGAGCCGGGCTGGGTGAGCGCGATGATGGTGGCGCCTTGCGAGCGGGCCACGTCAACCGCTTCCAGCAGCGAGGGCATGCCACCCACGTAGGTGATCGCCATCACCACGCCACGCGGGCCGATAGTCGCGGCCGAGATTAGCTGAAGGTGCGGGTCCAGGTAGGCGTTGGACGCCAATCCTAGCCGGTACAGGCGGGCCTGCAGGTCCGAGGCCATGAAATTGGAAGTGACGCCCACGCCGTAGCAGTCGATTCGCGAGCCCGCCACCATGGCATTGGCTGCGGCCTGCACGGCTTGCGCATCAAGTTGCGCTTGAACGTTGTTGATCACCACAGCCGCGCCGCGCGTGACCTTTGCGATCACCTGCTGGGCGTTGTCGTCGATGCGCACGCGCCGGTTCAGCGGCGAGCCGCCCACGGCTAGCTCCTGCGCCAGTGCCAACTTGAATTCGCGCAGACCCGGGTACCCTAAGTCTCGGCAGGTGCGCATGATGGTGGGCACCGAGCTGTTGGCGCGCTGGGCCAGCGTCTCGAAAGTCTCGTCCAGTACGCGCTGCGGATCTTCCAGGATCAGGGACAGTACCGTGCGCCGTGCGGCCGGAGCGCGGTCCATGATCTCGGCGATTTTCTCGAGGACTCGGGGTGTCATGGCGTTTTAGAAGTAGGTGACGATGGCGTCGCAGACGTTGTAGTCGGCGTCCACCACCGGCATCCAGCGCCATTTGTCGAAGGTGGTGCAGGGGTGCGAGATGCCCAGCACGACTAGGTCTCCGACACGCAAGGCCTTGTGTTCGTTGCCACTGCCACGAAGATAGGCATGCTGGTCGTTCATGCCACCGATCTTCCAGTCGCCCGGTGCGGCAGCGATTGCGGCCCGGCCTTGCGGACGGTAGCCCATGGGAATGGGCAGTTCCAAGTCGTAGGAGATATCACGCTTGCCCACCGCCAGGATGGCCAGGCCCGGCTCCGGGCAGGACTGGACAGCGGCCCACACCTCCATCGCCGCGTGCAGGCCGTGTCCGCAACCCATGCGCTGGGCCACCGAATTCATGAAGCGGTGGTAAGTGCCGTGGTCATGGGTGACGTAGCAGCCTGAACGCAGCAGGCCCCGCACCGGACGGGAGAGCTTGAGTTTCAGGTGGTCGGCCACCAGGTCGAAGATGGCCGAGCCGCCGGCGGTGAGCAGGATCTCGTCGGTTTCGTACAACTGCTGTTCATCGCAGGCCTGCGCGATGTCGCGGACACGCTCCATCAAGGATTCGGCGTAGGCCCGGTCAGCGGCAGTCTCCCCGACGGCGCCCAGGCCTTCGTAGCATTCAATGCCCACTAAGCACGTCGCTTTGCTGGACTTCAGCCGTTGGGCAAGTGCCAGTGCTTGTTCATGCGTGCGGCAACCGGTGCGGCCGCCGTTCACACCGATCTCGAGCAGCACATCGTGCGGCTGCGTGCCCTTGTTCGTCGTCTTCCACGCTTCGATCAAAGCTAGCTGCTCCAGCGAATCGACCAGGAAGGCCACGCTCAGGCCAATGTGAGAGCGTTTGAGGTCGTCAATGCCTTGAAGGTCAATCGCGCGGAATACCTGGTTGGCGATGATGCATCGTGTGGCGCCCGCTGCGACACCGGCACGCAGCTGGCCAACCGTTGCAAAGGTCAACCCCCAGGCGCCCGCATCCAGCTGGCGGCGGAACAGCTGCGGCGACATCGTTGTTTTGCCGTGTGGCGCCAGGCCCACGCCATGATCGCCAGCAAAGCGCTGCATCCAATTCAGGTTGCCTTCCAGAGCGTCGCGCCGGATCACCGCCAACGGCAGCGGCAGGTCGCCGCGCAGCACGTTCCAGCCTTGCTCGCCGATGGCTGAGCGGCGCAGCGGGCCGCTGTGGTGGGGGAAGCCCTTTTGAGAGGCGTCCAACGTGGGATCGAGCAGGTCTTGCAGGGTCATGGTGTTGTTAGGGCTTCGATGTCGTCGCGGATGCAGGCCTTCAGGCGCCCGCCGCCCATGTCGCGCGGCTCCGGCCGTGTTTGAGCGCAGGCGTCGATTGCGTAGGGGCAGCGTGTGCGGAACACGCATCCTGACGGTGGATTCATGGGGCTGGGGATGTCGCCTTTGAGAGGGATGTGTTCGGATTTCACGAGCGGGTCGGGCTTGGGAGACGCAGCCAGCAGTGCCTGAGTGTACGGGTGCAGCGGCCGCGAAAAGAGCGCTTCGGTGGGCGCGACTTCCATCACCCGGCCCAGGTACAGTACCACCACCCGATCGCACAGGTATTCCACCACATCCAGGTCGTGCGAGATAAACAGCATGGTCAGCGAGAACCGGTCGCGCAGGTCGCACAGAAGGTTGATCACCTGCGACTGGATGGACACGTCCAGCGCCGACAGCGGCTCGTCGGCCACGATGAATTCAGGTTGCACCGACAGTGCGCGGGCGACGCCGATGCGCTGGCGCTGCCCACCGGAGAATTCGTGCGGGTAGCGCGCGGCGTGCTCGGGTGGTAGTCCAACTAGCTTGAGCAGCTCGGCGATGCGCTGTGCTGTGGCTTCCTTGCTTTTGGCAAGGCCGTGCACCTGCAGCGCTTCGCCCAGGATGTCGCGCACACGCATCTTGGGATTCAGGCTGGCGTACGGGTCCTGGAAGATCATCTGCAGCTTGCTGCGCAGGGCGCGCATGCGGCTACCGGAGGCGGAGCCCAGGTTTTCGCCGCGGTAGCTCACGCTGCCCGATGTGCTGTCGATCAGCCGCAACAGCGCGCGGCCGATGGTGCTCTTGCCCGAGCCCGACTCGCCGACCAGGCCCAGCGTCTCGCCGGTCTGGATGGTGAACGACACGTCGTCCACCGCGCGCACTGGCTTGGATGAAGAGCCGAAGAACTTTTGCAGGTTCTTGACTTCGATCAGCGGCGCGGCGGCACTCATGCGGCCTCCGGAACGAGGATGCAGCGCGCGCTGCCACCGGCGTCATCGACGCGCAGGGCGGGCATCGCCTCACGGCAGGCGGCGATTGCTTTGTCGCAGCGCGGCTCGAAGGCGCATCCGGGTGGTGGTGCCAGCGGGCTGGAGACCTGGCCGCGGATCGCGTACAAGCGGCGTTTGCCGTCTTTTTGGACAGCGAGTTTGCGCTGCTGGCCCGGCAGGCAGGCGAGCAGGCCCTGTGTGTAAGGGTGCTGCGGTTGTGCGAAGAGATTGTTCACAGGCGCGGCTTCGACGATGCGACCGGCGTACATCACCGCCACATCGTCCGCGTGATGCGCCACGACGCCCAGGTTGTGCGTGATAAAGAGGATGCTCATGCCGGTGTCGGCCTGCAGCCGTCGCATCAGCGCCAGGATCTGCGCCTGGATGGTCACGTCCAGCGCGGTGGTGGGCTCGTCGGCGATCAGGAGCGTGGGATCGCAGGCCATGGCCAGGGCGATCATCACGCGCTGGCGCATGCCGCCCGAAAGCTGGTGCGGGTACTCGCGCACACGCTGCGCGGCGGCAGGGATTTCCACCAGCTCTAGCATCCGCAGCGCCTGGGCCATTGCCGCAGCGTGGTCCAGTCCCTTGTGCAGGCGCAGCGATTCCGCGATCTGCTCGCCGATTGTGAACACAGGGTTCAGGCTGGTCATCGGCTCCTGGAAGATCATCGCCACTTCGTTGCCACGGATTGCACGCATTTGCGGCTCCGCCAGCGTGAGCAGGTCCAGCGTCTGGCCGGTACGGTTGACGAAGAGCGCTTGCCCACTTACTTGCGTGCTGGCAGTGCGCGGAAGTAGGCGCATCAGCGTCAGGCTGGTCACGGATTTGCCCGAGCCTGATTCGCCGACGATGGCCGTGGTCTTGCCTGCGCGGATGTTGAAGCTCACATCGGCGACGGAGCGAATCAGCCCTTCGTCGGTGTCGAAGAAGGTGCTGAGGTTGCGTACTTCGAGCCTGTTCACATCGACTTCCTCAAGCGCGGATCCAGCAAGTCGCGGATGCCGTCGCCCAGCAATTGCAGCGACAGGGCGGTGACGATGATCGCCAGCCCGGGGAACAGAACGATCCACAGCGCCTGGTGGGCGTATTGCTGGCTGCCGGCGACCATAGTGCCCCAGGTGGGGATTTCTGGCGGCACGCCCACGCCCAGGAACGACAGCGCTGCCTCGGCCAGAATGGCGTAGGCGAAGATGAACGACGCCTGCACGAGGATGGGCGACATCAGGTTGGGCAGGATGTGGCGCCAGAGGATGCGGATGGTCGAGACGCCGACAGCCCGCGCAGCTTCCACGAACAGCAGCTCGCGCACCACCAATGTGGACGCTCGCACCACGCGCGCGACACGCGGCGTGTAGACCAGCACCAGTGCCAGCACCACGTTGATCATCGAAGGCCCGAGGATGCCCACCAGAGCGATCGCCAGCAGGATGTCAGGAAAGGACATCATCGCGTCGACGACGCGCATCACCGGCGCGTCCAGTCGCCGGAAAAATCCGGCAACCAGGCCGAGCAGCGTGCCGGCGGCAACAGAACCCACCGCTGTGAGCAGCGCGATGGTCAACGAGTAACGTCCGCCAAACGCGATGCGGGCGAACAGGTCGCGCCCCAGTTCGTCGGTGCCCAAGAGGTGCGCGGACGAAGGCTTCGACAGTCGCTGGCTCACTGCTGTCTCGTTCGGGTCCAGTCCGCTGAGCGGCCCGGCAAACAGCGATATCAGCGCTACCACGGCCAGCGCGATGGCGGCTGCGAGTACGATGCGCCGCCGGAACAGTTTGCGCAAAATCAGCGGCATGTTAGATATTCACCCGGGGGTCCACCACGGTGTAGAGCAGATCGATCAGGAAATTAATCACCACGTAGATGGCGGCAACCACCAGCAGTGCGCCCTGGATCACGGGATAGTCGCGACGGATCACCGCACTCACCACGAGATTGCCGACACCCGGTAATCCGAACACTGTCTCGGTCACCACCGCGCCACCGATCATCAGCGCCACAGTCAAGCCGATCACGGTCACGATCGGCACCAGCGCGTTGCGCAGCGCGTGCTTGAGCACCACCATGTTCTCTGACAGGCCCTTGGCGCGGGCGGTCCGCACATAGTCCTCACCCAGTACATCGAGCATGGAGGCCCGCGTGAACCGGATGATCAGCGCGGAGTTCAACACGCCCAGCACCACCGCCGGTAGTACCAGGCAGTGGATGCGCGCGGCCAATGAAGCACCCGGCTCGCCGTAGCCCGACACCGGAAACCAACCCAGCGAGACCGCGAAGATCTGCATCAGTACCAGTCCGAACCAGAAGCTGGGAACGCTGGCGCCCAGCATCGCGAAGCCGGTGAAGACTTGGTCAACAGCCTTACCGCGGAACACTGCCGACACGATGCCGCAAGGTACACCGATCAGCGATGCGATGGCGATGGCCATCAACGAAAGGAGGGCGGTGGGCTCGGCGCGCTCCCACAGCGCCTGCGTCACTGGCCGCTGGAGGAAGATCGATTCGCCCAAGTTGCCATGCGCCAGCTCCTTGACCCACAAACCAAACTGCACCGGCAGTGGCCGGTCCAGCCCGTAGAGCTTCTGCACCCGAGCGATGTCTTCAGCCGTGGCCTGGTCGCCCAACAGCACGGCGATGGGATCGCCCGACGCCGCGCGCGTGAGGATGAACACGAGTACGGCCACGATGGCCATCACGACCAGCATGCCGCCCAGACGGGACAGGAGATATCGCACGCCGCAGCCGGTCGATTTCAGCCCTTCAGGCTGGTGTTCCAGAAGAAGGGGTAGGTGAAGGGCGTGTAGCCCTGCAAGGACGGTGCGCGGGCTGAGAGGCTGGCAAACTTGCCAACGTTGATGTAGGGTACCTCGTCATAGACCACCTGTTGCACCTTGCCCCACAGCGCGCCACGCTTGGCGGGATTGGACTCCTGGTTCAGCGCGGACAGCGCCTGCTGCTTGGCTGGCGACGTCCACCAGCCCGGGGCACCGTCGCCCAGCTGCGGGGGCGAGAGCATGGGTTCGGGGAACTGGCCCGAGTGCGTGATGTAGATATCCCACAGCTTGGGATCAGCGCGGCGCTGCAGCAACGTGGCCCACTCCACCACATTCAGGTCGGCCTTGAAGCCGGCCTTCTTGAGCTGCTCGGCCATGATCAAGGCCATGTTGTAGTGGAAGTCGTACTGGCGACTGGTGAGGATACGGATCGGCTCGCCCTTGTAGCCGGCCTGATCGGCCTGAGCCTTGGCTTTCCTGGCGTCGCGCTCGTTGTAGCTGGCAGTGCCGGCGTCCGAGTAGAACGGTGTGCCCTTGGGGAAGTGGTTGCCTTCGGCGATGAAAAAGCGCGTGTCGCCGAAGCCAGCAGCCAGCATCTCGCCGTGGCCCAGTGCGGTCTGAACGGCCTTGCGAGTGGATTGCTGCGACATTGAGCCTTCCTTGGTGTTGAACACCAGGTAGGGGAAGCCGAAAGACGGGGTCATGATAGGCACCACCTTGCCCGGCGCCTTTTCCAGGCGGGACAGCGCCTCAATGGGCAGCAGGTCAGCGTAGTGGAACTGGCCGGCCAGCGCGCCTTCGACGCGCGTGTTGGCATTTGGCACGGGCACGAAGCGCAGCTCCTCGACCTCGGCCACGCGCTTGCCGCCGTAGCCGCTAGCCGCTTCCTTACGGGCAGAGTAGCCATCAAAGCGCGTAAGCAGCACGTACTGGTCGGGCCGGCGCTCCTTGAACCTGTAGGGGCCGGTGCCGACGTATTCGCGCAGCGGCTGGGCCAGCGATTCCTTGGCCATGATGGCCGCCATGCCCGAAGCCATGGCCAACTGGGACAGCAGCGGCGCGTAGGCGTTCTTTAGGCTGATTTCCACCGTCAGCGGGCCTTTGGCTGTGAGGTCGGCCACCTGTGCGGCTACCGACTTGCCGCGCGGCGAGACTTCCATCCAGCGTCGGAGGCTTGCCACGACGTCATCCGCGTTGAGTTCGCGGCCGCTGTGCAGCATCACGCCCTTGCGCAGGGTGATGTCATAGAGCTTACCGTCGCCTGAAATCTTGGGCATTGACTCGGCCAACATGGGCACCAGGGCAGCCTTGGCGTCGAAGGTAAAAAGCGGCTCGTATACGTGTTGCATGATGATGCAGACTAGATCGGCCGGCGTGGATTGGATGTCCAGCGTTGGCGGCTCTGCCACCATCGCAAGGTTCAGAGCCGATTTGCCAGACTGGGCGAACCCGGCGAGAGGCTTGCCCAAGCCGACCCCGACCAGAATGGCTGTCGCCATGGCGTTACGGCGACGGATCAACGGTATTTGCGTCATAGCTAACTCCTAAGATGAAAGTAATTTTCAGAATATGAAGGCTATTCTTATTTTGTTCTGAAAAATTCAGGGAAAACCCTAGAGTTTCAAACAATGTTGAAAACAATTTTCATTTCATGTTGAAATACTGAGAGTCCATCCAAATAATCAAGGAGCCGTTCACATGCCACTCGAATTCCTGGGCAACCCGCCAGTAGCCTCCGATCAACAACCCCGGCCTTTCTCACCCGCCGTTCGCGCGGGGGACTTTGTCTACGTGTCCGGTCAGGTGCCAGCAGATGACAAGGGTGAGATCGTGCAAGGGGGCATCGAAATCCAGACCCGTCAGGTGATGGCCAACCTTAGCAAGGCTCTGGCACTGGCGGGATGCACATTGGCCGATGTGTGCAAGACCACGGTTTGGCTGCAGGACGCGCGCGACTTTGGTAGCTTCAACCGTGTCTACATGAGTTATTTTGGCGTGGGCAAGCCGGCACGGTCCACAACTGAAGCGCGCCTGATGGTAGATGCTCGGGTGGAGATTGATGTGGTCGCCTACAAACCCGTAAATTGATTGGTGGCCATGCCCGATGCGCCAAAATAGTGGGGGTCCTATGCATGGAATCCTTTCTGCAATATGTCGATTACATCGGCGCTAACCTCTTTCCTGAGCAGACAGCCAAAGACAACCGGAGTAAGTTATTTGTTTTAGGTGATGCCAGCGATAAGGAACAGTTCACTAAAGAACACATTCCTGGCGCTGTCAACATTGAATGACTGCGCACGTTAGCTGAGAGCAACTGTGTCCCGAACGACAAACCGGTACTTCTATATTCCAACACGGGGCGTTGCAGGCACAAGCTTGCTTTGCGCTACGAGTAGCAGGATATGAAAATGTGCGCGTCCTGCAAGGCGGATTTGCTGAGTGGAAAGCTTAAGACGGGTTGGATGCGATGGAAAAGGCGACCCCGGCGGTCAATCACAGAGACGCGACGCATCATGTATGGGACTACCGGAAATCTACTTCTTCTTGAGGCGTATTCGACATCCTCCATAGATCTCGCTCGCGACGTTCGCCTACAGGCCACAATGCGGAACTTCGCTGCTTTAGACTAACGGCGGTACAGCAGACATTAGAGTGAACGTGGTCGATGGCTGCGGCGGTTGGCTGTAATGCTGGCAGATTCGGTCGCTGTTGATTGCCTACGATTGACAACACTGGGATGTTGAGGGGAAAGAAAGTCAGACTCCCCGGTCAACCGCTGAGCAACTCAATAACGGTGGACACCTGTTTGACAAAGGTGGGGAAGCCCTTGTAGTGCGAGCCAAAGGAGCGAGGGGTCATGCTCCGTTGCACTACGCTGACTGAGCCCTTGCTTCATGAATGGCAGTGGCAATTAGCCTTACCCCAAATGCACCTACCAGCAGAGCGGAAATCTTTGTAAATAGTAAGTAGTTGCGCAGATACGCACGCTGCACACCGGGAAGTGAGAGCAGGAAGGCCAGAGAGCCATGCCAGACCCACGAGTTTGCATATACAAGCAGTACCGCTGCAATGATGTGGCTGCCGGAAGGGTGCGCTGGCAGCGCGGTAGCAAAGACGCTGCCGTAGAAAAGTGCGATCTTCGGATTCAGTGCACTTGTCATGAAGCCTGCGCGAAATGCCGCTCGTGGCCCAGCAACCGGCTTCTCTGCGGATGGACTAAAGGAGCCTGATCGAAGTAGTTGAAAGGCCAAGTACAGCAAGTACGCGCCGCCGGCAACCTGCGCCGCTTGACGCAGCGCAGGTTGGGCTGCAAACACCGCGCCGACTCCGGCAACGGCTAGTACGGCCCATGCGAGCGTTGCGGATGTCATTCCTACAACGGCTGCAAAGGCTGAGCGGCGTGAACCACCTGCAGCCAACTGCCCGATGAGGATGAAGTTGAATCCTGGTACCAGCAGCACGGCCCAGTGAAGAAACGCAATCGTGATTAGCGATGGAAGCATGTTGTGCCGCCTAACCTTGATATATCCTGCGAAACTGTGAGAAAACGTGGCAATGATGAAATGAAATTTCTAATGCTTTCAAACACTTGCCTGTGTCGACTGATCAATAGTACAGGCATATTGATGAAATCGACAAAGTCGTTGTCGTATCCATCCCTCTAAACAAACTGCCTCAATCGATCCGCTATCGCCCTCAAGTCAGTCGCCCAACGTTCCTTAGTGGCGCATCACTCGTGATGTTGAATCGTCTGGGCGCGATTCAAAGTGGCGATTTAACCCTCTCATGCAATGTGCACGAGAGCATCGTTGGTGGTTGCAAATGGGTGATTTGGATACGCTACGAATACTTAGCAATTTATTTAATGTAGAACGCTAAGCCACACATCGGAACTTTCATTTAGTTCCTCATGCGTCCGTCGCGTGACACCATACCCAGCACAACATACTTGCTGCCATGGTGTTTGTTAGATGCGTAGGAGACCACAAAACCACCCGTGTCATAGTCGCCAAGGCCGTTCATGGAAGCCAACAGCGATTCGGCGCTACCCGGTTTTTTTGCCCGCCGCATGGCCTCAGTCAATACCTTAGCTCCAATACACGCCTCCAAATGCGTGCTGTTCATAGCTGAGGTCACCCCTGAGTCCTGCAGGGCTTTGGAGCACTCGCGCACGATGGGGATGGGAGAGGTGGGGTTGGGAACGACCTGTGCAATCGAAACGCCCGCGGCGGCCTCCCCCGCAGCAGTGATGTATTGCTGTGCACCTACAAAAGAAAGACTCGAAGTCAAAACCACCAACCCTCTGCTGACCAACTGACGGCTGATTTCCGCCGCCGGGCCAGACAAAACCGTGTTGATCAATACTTCTGGTTGTAGTTTGACGAGTTCATTCACTAATGAAGCTTCGATCTTGGCATTTCGCTGAAGCGAAATCGACTTGGGCTGTTTCCCTTGCTTGGCCAGGTAATCAACTACGACTGCAAGATTCTGTTTCCCAACCTCGTCGTCATAGTGCACAACCACAACCTGTTTCATGCCCAGGCCCGTCCAGAAGGACAGCATTTTCTCCAACTCTTCGCCGTACGAAGCGCGAAGCGTGAAGACAACAGGACTGGCTTTGCGAACCGGATTTGCTCCTGAGAAGGGAGCAAAGAACAATACATTGTTCTTTTCCGCAAGGGGCATCGCGTCCAGACTGAGAGTGGCAGACGCGAACCCGAAAAGCGCTACCGCCTTGTTATCCCGAAGAAGGATTTGCGCGTTTTCACCAGCCTGTTTGCGGTCATTCTTGTCATCCAGGGAAACCAATTCGATGTCGCGTCCATTGACGCCACCTTTGGCGTTGACCGATTTGAAGTAAGCCAGAGCGCCGTCGCGTATATCTTTGCCAAACGCTGCGTTGCCCCCCGTTAAAGGTACCGATTGCCCGATCACCCAACTTTCCTGGGCGTGGGCCTTTAAGCCTGAGAATGCAATGCTCACGGCGGTGAGCAGGAAAACTAGTGCTTTACGCATGTACAACAACTCCTACTTTGTTCGCAGTGTCTCACGCAAGCCTACCGGTCATGCAATCACACAGGTCAATTTCTAACAAGATGGCGCCTGTGTGTGTTGTCATTTGGGTACATCGAGGGAATTAGAGATGCCCAATACCGCTCAACGGCAAGGATGAGGAGAATACTTGTCAACACAGCTTGGATCGCCTGAACCTCAAATGCCACTTGCAGCCGACCCTTTGACCAGATATTTGCTGGCAACACGGCCACTCTTTTTGACCGTTACGTTCGTAGGTTCGCTGATCGGGCTTGGGGCCGTAGCCGCCGACGATATCGCAATCAATTCATTTAGCGCAGTACTTTCGTTGCTGTTTGCCATGGTGGCTCATGCCGGCGCCAACGTCCTCAATGATTATTTCGACGCGTTAAATGGCACCGACGCAACAAACAATAATCGGTTGTTTCCGTTCACGGGTGGCAGCCGGTTCATTCAAGAGGGGGTATTGACCCCTGCTCAAACCAAAACGTTTGGGTACACACTGCTGGTTTCGGTGGTTCCCCCGGGGTTGTGGCTGATGGCGCACTCTGCAAGCGGGCTGTTTGCCATTGGTCTGGCCGGTTTGCTGATTGCATGGGCTTATTCAGCGACTCCTCTGCAGCTAATGTCTCGCGGTTTGGGCGAGATTGCTGTGGTTGCAGGATGGATGATGGTTACGCTGGGTACCGATTACGTCCAGCGTGGGAGTTTCGCCTTGCTTCCTGTCATCGCTGGCGTGCCCTTCGCACTTCTCGTTGCTGCGATTCTCTATTTGAATCAGTTCCCTGATGTGGCGGCAGACACTGGTGCAGGCAAACGTACGCTAGTTGTTCGTTTGGGTTCTCGGTACGCCCGCTGGGGCTACCTTGCGTTCATCTTGGCCGCCTACCTTTGGCTCGGTACTGCAGTCATCGTGAAGGCATTGCCAATGCTGTGCGTAGTCAGTCTGCTGACTGCTCCACTGTCATTCTTTGCATTTCGAATTGTCCTGAAACATGCCGACGATCCCCTACGGTTACTACCCGCGATCAAGGGCACGATAGCTGCTGCCAATATTCACGGCCTCTTGATGGCCGCGACTTTGGTAGCATCGCGCACCTTCTAAATCAGGCTATCTGACTGGCGCCATGAGCGCGATAGTTGTGTCTGAGCTTGGCTCTACGCGAACCGCACTTGTTTGTACCGGGTGAATAACCTTGGTGGTCGGATCAGACTCTCCTTCAACCCACCAGTTTGCCCACAGCCGATCTTGCGTATCGGGTTCTAGCGTCAGGAAATTGCGAGCACCAATCAGGCGTCTGGTTGTTGCTGGAAACTCATACATGCGTGCAGTAATTCCCCGGTCTATCGTTTCCACATTGGTGCATGCCTGTTCGAGGAAAAATCGCGCCATGGCTGGAGGCGCGGGGTGCACGATGCCGGAAGAAGTTAACTGGTTGACCACGCGGGCATTTGGGGGCACATCGTTGCGATCACTTTCAACTGCACCCACTGCCGCCACATGGACATCGCCACTTAAAAGCGTTACGCGGCAGTTCTTGTCTGCCGACAGACGTAACAGACGGTGCACCAAGCGCAAGCGTTCCTGGAGATGGGGTGCACTGGTCCAGTGGTCACGCAAATCGTCTTCAAGCTCTTGCTGTCCCGGAAGAAAACCCAGCATTTTCTCCAGCAATCCGAAACTGGGATGTACCACGGGGATGCTGCTCATCACCAGTAAGTGCGTCATGCCACGTTGTGAATCCATCCATTTGTAAACGGCGTTCCAACTCTGTTCACTCAATACTTGGTCCGGCGTGTGGTCGGCACTCTGGTCAACTGGGGGCTTTAGTGGTTGTCGCTCGCTGCGCATGTCCAGAACCAGCAAACCCATACTTCCCAGTCGAAATGCTTTATTGAAAGCATTTTGTGCAGGGAGCGTTGCAGGTGGCAGCGCTTGAGCTGCCTGTAGTTGAAACAGTTTGAAATAGTCCCTCGCAATTGCGAATATGCCTTGGTATACGGGGCAGTTGTGCTGCTCCCATGGGTAAGATCCCCAGCCGTCGATGATGTCATGGTCATCCCACATCATCACCGTTGGTACCCTGGCCATAATTTTGCCAATTTCGGGCTGCCTCCAGCGCGCCAGGTACAAAGTTTCAAAGAACCGCTCGACCTGAGTGCGCATCTTTTCGGTGAATGGTTGTTCCAGGCGCAGCTTCATTGGCAACTCGCACCATGTGGTGAGTTCTGGAATCGTTTGCCAGATGGTGTCTGAATAGATTTGATCACCACCCATCAGCAGCAGGTTCCAAGGGCCAAACTGGCGGCCTCTTATCTTGTCCACCGCATCGTGCAGGCGACACATTCGTGTCCACAATGCATTTTGCTCATCGACCTGCTTCATCAGTTTTGGATCTGAAAACCCGTTGCACGAGGCATAAGCAATGGACGGGCGTCCTCCCTTGGGCGGTACCTGAAATTCATTTGGAATTCCGTTCAACAGGTATTGAACGTTTTGTGCTGTTGCGTTTTGTATTACCGCAAAGTCAAAGCGCCAGACGGACGAGCTGGTGTGCCCCAAGTCTCGTAGCTTAATTGCCTGGGGATCCGGTTGCCCCGATACCTTGAGCAAGGGTGGGGCATCGGAAAGATCAGTAACCACGAGTGCGCTCACGCCCCAAGTGTCATCCTGGCATCCGAGAAATTTGAGAATGGGCCCTAGTTTGACCATGATGTACTCCCTGGTTCGTCGAGAACTATTTCGCTTGGCATTATTTCGTGTTGGTTGACCAACAGGGTGTGATTTATGCACCTTGATTGGTCCGGAGCGCTCTGGAACAGTACTTGACGGGTGTCAATGTCGTGCAGCCTTTCGCGCGTAACATTTGTCGATGCCCACTGACCTTTCGCCGAATCCGCCCATGCATGGCCTGAGCAGTGCTGAAGCCACTCTCAGGCTGAGCCGGGAGGGCCCTAACCTCTTGCCTGGTAGTGCACCCAAATCCATGATGGTCATTGTGCGGGAGGTACTTACCGAGCCGATGTTCCTGATGCTGCTTTCTGCGGGTGGTATTTACTTCTTGTTGGGCGACCGCGCCGAGGCGCTATTTCTATTGGGCTTCGTGTTCGTTGTGATCGGCATCACCCTGGCACAAGAGCGCAAGACGCAGCGTGCGCTGGAATCACTGCGCGACCTCTCTGCGCCACGCGCTCTGGTTATTCGGGACGGGCAGGAGCAGCGTATCGCCGGTCGTGACGTCGTGAGAGGGGATGTGTTGGTGCTGCGCGAAGGAGATCGTATTGCAGCAGATGCGATGTTACTGGACGGGCATCTGGAGGTCGACGAATCCCTCCTGACTGGAGAAGCGGTTCCTGTCACGAAACAGCCATCACGAGATAAATCACCAGAAAATAGACCCCCAGGCGTTGACTTGCGGGCCATTTTTGCCAGCACAGTGGTCACCCGAGGCGTCGGGCTGGCCGAAGTTTGCGCCACAGCAAGTGCTACAGCTGTGGGACGCATTGGTGCCGATCTGGCGGCGACGACCGAGTCACCATCAACGCTGCAGCAGTCTTCTCGCAAACTGGTTCGCCAGCTGGGTTTGGGCGCGCTAATCCTTGCCAGCCTTCAGGTGTTACTAAGTTGGTGGTGGGATGAGCGCCCGCTTCTGGACAGCTTGCTGAGTGGCATTGCGTTGGCCATGGCGATTCTCCCGGAGGAAATACCGGTCATTCTCACCGTGTTTTTGGCACTGGGTGCCTGGCGCATATCGAAGCAACATGTATTGACCCGACGCGTATCTGCAGTAGAGGCGCTGGGAGCCATTACGGTGCTGGCTGTCGACAAAACTGGAACGCTAACGCTTAACCGCATGGAGGTCGCTGAGCTTGCCACGACAGACAGTCAATTCACGCCCGACCGCGCTAGCAGCATGAATGAATCCTTTCATGCGTTGACCGAATTTGCCATGTTGGCCACTCCTGGCGATCCTTTTGATCCGATGGAAAAAGCCATTCAGCAGTTTGGTCATCGCTGGTTGGCCGGTACGGAGCATGTGCACGATGGACGCATGCCTGAGTTTGAGTACGCGTTGTCAACGGATATTTTGGCGATGACCCGGGTATTTGCCAGTGTGAGCCCTCAGGAGCATTTGCTGGCGACCAAAGGAGCTCCGGAAGCCGTTGCTGATCTATGCCACTTGAGCGATGAGAGTCGCAACGATATTCGTCGGCAGGTTGAAGCCATGGCTGCACGTGGTTTGAGAGTTCTGGGTGTTGCCCGGGGGCGGTGGTTGGGTGCGCCCGCCCTTGCGGACAGTCTTCCAGCCTGGCCCCTGAGCCAACATGACTTTGATTTTGAGTTTTTGGGCCTGGTTGCGCTGGCGGATCCTCCACGTCCTGAGGTGCCTGCGGCATTGGCGGAGTGTCGGCGGGCGGGAGTGCGGGTGATCATGATGACTGGCGACCACCCTGCCACGGCCCGGGCCATTGCACGCCAGGTCGGATTGTCGGACAGGCCCGAAGTACTCACCGGGGTGGAAATTGAGGCGATGGACGATACCACTCTACGAGAGCGCTTAATGCAGGTTGACCTATGCGCAAGGTTGCAACCAGCACATAAACTGCGGTTGGTCCGGGTCCTGCGCGCGGCGGGTGAGGTCGTTGCCATGACCGGTGATGGCGTCAATGATGCTCCAGCGCTCAAGGCTGCCGATGTGGGCGTTGCCATGGGCGAGCGGGGTACTGATGTTGCCAGGGAGGCGGCTGCCCTGGTGTTGCTGGATGATAGTTTTGCCAGCATCGTGGCGGCTATTAAACAAGGCCGTCGTATTGATGACAACATTCGCAAGGCCACCCGCTTCGTCTTTGCAGTGCATGTGCCCATCATCGCTTTGACGCTGATTCCAATTCTGGTGCAATGGCCTGTGCTGTTGATGCCGGTCCACATTGCCATGTTGCAATTGCTGATCGACCCCGCGTGCTCCATCATTTTTGAAGCTGATTCAGAGAGTCCCGGCTTGATGTCCCGCCCCCCAAGACCAGCAACTGACTCGCCATTTGCAAGCGGCCCGCTGGGCCATGCGGTTCTGCAAGGTATCGGTGTTGCGATAGTGCTGTTAATTGGTCAGGCGTGGCTGTTGGGGCAGGGATCGAGTGCGCAGCATGCGCGCAGTGTTGTCTTTGGTGTATTGGTCTTGAGTGTGCTTTTGTTGATATTGGCCAACCGTGACTTGACCCGCCCGGTGTTTTTGGGGAAAGCAGGGCCTAATCCATGGCTGAACCGCATGGTTGCAGCCATGGCGGTTACTCTGGTTGCCGTGATGGGGATTCCCTGGCTGCAGCAGGTCATGGGGACTGTTTGGCCAGGTGGTACCGGGTTTGCCGCAGGGGCCGTGTTATTAGGCTTGTGCGGCTTGTGGCTTGAATTGCTACGCCGGGTCGGGCGTTCTCTGGCGCACATTGACGGGCGCCCATCTTGAAGGCCTTCATGCCTGATATTCAGGGTTGGTGACGAAAATATTGAAAATATTTTCATTTTTTTTCGAAATAGGCCTAAATAACCCCCTAAATCTGCCGTTAAGAATCGTACGAGTACAGGAAATACCCAGACAACCCAATCAAAACCACCGGAAACCGCCATGCCATTCCAGACCATAGACCGAATCACCAGCTTGCGCCCTAGTAGCGCCGGCCCGGTGGCGGACAGCGGTTTGAGAGTGATTCCGGTGGCACCGGTCAACCCGGTATCCAGTCACAGTTCACCCAGTGTGATCGTGCAGATCGACACGGGAAACCACTTGAAGAGACCCGGTTCGGGCGAAGCTGTTTACACCTCCGTGTCTGACCCTGGCCGCAGAGGCTCAGAAGCAGCCACGGCCGAAAAAGACTGGACGATTCGCCGACCTGAGGCCGACAAGGTTGAAGAACCACCGCCTGAGCCTATTTCCAAGATGATGCTGGAATTCCTGCAGACTATGTGGCGTGCCAGTGGTAGCGCCATTGAGGCTGCACTCGCCCGGCATGAGAATACGCCCGCCAACCCCGATGCACAGCCCGGCAAGCTGGCCAAGGAAGAGCTGACCTATTCGCCGGCCAAGATCAGGAAGGCTGCACATCGGTAGGCTTTTCCCCACGCTAGCCGAACTTTATCCGGGCTTCACGAACCGGTTTGCCGCACCCGAACCTGATAGAGCGCAGTGGCTTCCTCAGGCTGGTTTTCCAGCTGCCAGTGGGTGGTGTGAAAAGCAGCAACTGCAGGTCGATGTGCTATTGAAATAATAGCTCCTTGCGCATATTGGACGAGGGCTAGAAGCCTTCTATATATGATATTTTCGGCGTTTTCGTCCAATGCGCTGGTGGCTTCATCTGCAAATACCCACTTCGGCTTTTTAAGAAACACGCGAGCCAGTGCCAGACGTTGCTGCTCGCCGCCTGACAGCTTTTGTCCCCACGCATCGGACTTGTCCAGCTGCTCCGTGAGATTGGGCAGAAGCGCTTCAGCCAACGCCTGGCGCAATGCGTCATCGGTGTAGGCGGACGCGGCTTGGGGATAGGCCAGCGCATCGCGCAACGGACCGTTCGGAAAGTAGGGTCGTTGCGGAATGAACATGGCATCTGCTGGCCGCTCAATCTTGCCACTGGCAAACGGCCAGATTCCCGCAAAGGCGCGAAATAGCGTGGACTTGCCACTGCCTGATGGCCCTTGCAGAAGCACGCTATCGCCACTCTTTGCGTTGAGGGACGCATGGCTGAGCAACACCGCCCCTGTAGGCAAAGCCACGGTCAGATCCGAAGTATGGAGCGCCTGCGAATCGGTTGATGTCAGTGAATGATTGTCAAGGGCAGCCGCTGAAACAGCCTCTTCGAAACTAGTTAACCGGTCAGTTGTGGCACGCCAGCTGGCGAGACTGCTGTAGCTATCGACGAACCAGCTGAGTGCACCTTGCACCTGCCCAAAAGCGCTGGAGATTTGCATCAGCTCACCCAGCTGTATGGCCCCGCTGAAAAAGCGCGGAGCTGCCACCACAAAGGGAAATACTACCGCGGCCTGCCCAAAGAAGCTGGTAAACCAGATCAGGTTTTTTTGCGCCTTGATCAACTGAAGGTAGTTGCCCAGCAGCTGCGAAAATCGGGAGTCAAGTTGCATGCGCTCGACGGCTTCGCCTTTGTCCAGCGCTATTGACTCGCTGTACTCCCGTACCCGCACCATGTGGTGGCGAAAGTCAGCCTCGTAGCGCTGTTGCTCGAAATTTAGCTTGATCTGGGGACGCCCGATGTAGTGCGTCAGCACGCTGCCAGTCACGCAATAAAGGATCGCCATCCACACCATGAACCCCGGAATGTTGTATTCATTCCCTTGAAATGAAAATGCGAATCCGCCTGACAAACCCCACAAAATGCCGACAAAACTGGCGAGGGTTACGACGGAATTGAGCAACCCCATCGACAAGCCGATGGTGTAGCTGGTGAAAAGATTGAGATCCTCCTGAATTCGCTGGTCCGGATTGTCCGGGTTGGTCGCTTCAGCATTGAGTGGTCGGGTGAAGCGCGAGAGCTCCAGCTTGTAGAACGCATGTGCGCTCAGCCAGCGTTGCAGGTAGTGGCCGGTCATCCAGGCTCGCCACCGCATTTCCAACAATTGCGTCAGGTAGAACTTGTATACCGCGATGATGATGAATGCAAATGCCAGGTAGGTGAAGCGCCCCAGCTGGGTCCAGAACACATCAGCCTGCTTGTTTTGCAGGGAGTCATAGAAAAGCTTGTTCCAGTCATTGAACAGGACCGCCATGTAAACCAGGCCCAAATTCAGTGCGATGATGGCCAGTAACAGGCCACGGGCCCTCCAGCGCTCATCTGATTTGAAGTAGGGCACTGACAGCGCCCAGGCCTTGCCCAGGAATTGCCGGAACGCGGGTAATTTGCCGATTGTTGTCATTACATGCAACCTTCTCGAATGAAGGCTGCATGGTAGCGCGCTGCTAGGGGTTTCGGGTGCCAGCGGCCACATGGCCTGCGGGCACGTGCTGCGCAGCCGAGTGCACATGCCCGGTCTGGTCGTCGAAGAAAAAGTCGGGTTCGAACTCACGCAGGAACTCGCCTTTGTCCAGTCCGCCCAGAAACATGGCTTCGTCTACCTCGATATTCCAGTCCATCAGCGTGCGGATGGCCCGTTCGTGCGCGGGAGCGCTGCGGGCCGTGACGAGCGCCGTGCGGATGCGCATGTGGGGAATTTCCGCTTGCTGCATGCGGTGCAGAGCTACCAACAGCGGTTTGAATGGACCATCAGGCAGCGGCAGTGCTACCTTGTCCATCTCATGCTGCTGAAAGGCATTCAGCCCCTGTGCCTGATAGACCTGCTCGGCCTCGTCGCTGAAAAGCACAGCGTCACCGTCAAACGCAATGCGCACTTCAGCGGGGTGCGCTTCGCTGGCGTGGGCCGAATGGGGATACACCTGTGCAGCGGGGACACCAGCGTCCAGCGCCGCGCGTACATCACTTAAGTGGGTGGAGAGAAACAGATTCGCGTGCAGGGGCTTGAGATAGCGCCAGGGTGCCTCGCCTCGTGTGAAAGAGCAGCGGATGATGGGCAGCGCGTAGTGTGCAGCGGACTTCATGACACGCAGGCCACTGACCGGATCGTTGCGCGAGAGGATGACGACTTCTACCCGTTGCGACGGCGTTTCATTGAATGCCAGCAGCTTCTTGACCAGCGAAAACGCCACGCCAGGTTTGGCCGGGATGTCCAGCCGTTCGCGTTGCAACTGCATGTAGGCGCGATCATCACCCTGTTCGAAGATCTGGTTTTCTTCTTCGAAGTCAAACAGGGCGCGGGAGGAAATGGCGACGACCAGTTTGCCGTCAAGGGAGACACTCATGGGTGTAGACCTGCCGCTACTTCACAAGCTGATTGAGCTGGATGATGGGCAGCAATACAGCCAGCACGATCAGCATTACCACCAGTCCCATTGCTACGATCAGCAGGGGCTCGAGAATGGTTGCAAGTTGCAAGGCGCGCCGTTGCACATCACCACTGAGTTGCTGCGCGGCACGCTGCAACATCGCTGGAAGCTGGCCGGTCTTCTCGCCCTGGCGTGCAAACATGCTTACCAGTGCTGGAAAACGTTTCTTCTGGGACAGGGCAGATGCCAGTGGAGCCCCCTCACGCACCAGAATCAGTGCGTCCATAGCATCGGCCTTCATGGCACCGTTTGACAGTGTTTGCGCAGCTGCCTGCAGGGCTTTCAGGATAGGCACGCCGGCTGCGGCCAGCATCGCCAGCGTGCTGGAAAACCGGGCGGCGTTGTAACCACGGGCCAGCCGACCCAACACCGGAAAATTCAGCCAGGCGGCATCGAACCTATCGCGAAAAGCGGCATTTGCCCAGGCAAAGCGTGCGCCGATAGCTGCCAAAATAATAGCAACCAACATAAGCCATCCATAGCTTTTGACGAAGCTGCCAATCGCCAGCATGATGACCGTGAGCATCGGCAACGCTCGCTTGGAGCCTGCAAACACGTTGGCTACTTGCGGCACGACGTAGCCCACCAAGAACATCACGATCACGATGGCTACCAAGGTCACGATGGCTGGATACAGTGCGGCACCGATCAGTTTGGCTTTTAGGTTTTGCTGCTCTTCCAGGTCATCGGCCAGGCGCTCCAGTACCAGACCCAGATTTCCGCTTTGCTCACCGGCGCCGATTACAGATGTGTAGATAGGCGAAAACTCGCGTGGGTGCTGGGCCAACGCCTTGGCGAAAGGCGAGCCACCATTGACTTCAGCGCGCAGTGCTGCAACCAGATTACGTTGCTTCTCGTCCTCTGCTTCCTCGGACAATGCAGACAGTGCGCGCTCCAGTGGCAGCCCGGCTGCTACCAGCCCGGCAATCTGGCGTGTCCAGATTGCCAGTCCCGTTGTGTTGAATACGGGCCGGGTCATCAACCGGTCACGCCATCCGCCTTCGCTGCCGGACTGGGTAGCCCCGCCCGCGCCGACGGGTTCAACTGCCAGTGGAACCAGCGACTGCGCGCGCAACTGGTTACGTGCTGATTTGACAGTGTCCGCCTCGATCACGCCTTTACGGGTCTGACCTTGCGGATTGATAGCTTCAAAGGAATACGCGGGCATGGCCTGATATGACTTGGATCAGTCCCGGGTGACGCGAATCAGTTCTTCCTGAGACGTGATGCCTGTAAGTACCAGTCGCTCGCCATCGTCCCGCATGAGCCGCATGCCAGCCTTGATGGCCGCAGCACGAATGTCAGCTTCGGATGCGCGATGATGAATCTGGGCGCGTATTGCGTCGTCTGTCACCAACAATTCAAACACGCCAGTTCGTCCCTGATAACCCGTCTGACCGCATGCGTCACAACCAGCGCCCTGGCAGTGCAGACACAGCTTGCGCACCAGTCTTTGTGCCAGAACACCCAGCAGACTGGAACTCAGCAGGAAGGGTTCTACACCCATGTCGATCAGGCGGTTCACCGCGCTGGCAGCGTCATTGGTGTGTAGCGTGGCCAGCACGAGGTGACCGGTTAGAGAGGCCTGAATGGCGATTTGTGCAGTTTCGAAATCCCGGATCTCACCGATCATGATGACGTCGGGGTCCTGGCGCAAGATGGCGCGAAGTGCTTTGGCAAAAGTGAGGTCAATTTTGGCATTCACCTGAGTCTGGCCCACACCTGGCAATTCATACTCAATCGGGTCTTCCACCGTCATGATGTTGCTGTGGGCAGCATCAAGTTGACTCAGGGCCGCATAAAGCGTGGTGGTTTTGCCGGAGCCGGTCGGGCCGGTAACCAGAATAATGCCGTGTGGTTGCGAGACCAGCTTCTTCAGCCTTTTGAGCGAATCGCCCTGCATGCCCACAGCTTCCAGATTCAGCTTGCTGTCGCTTTTGTCCAGCAAGCGCAACACCGCGCGTTCGCCGTGCGAGCTGGGCAACGTGCTGACGCGTACATCCACCGCACGGGTGCCGATGCGCAGCGAAATTCGGCCGTCCTGTGGCAGGCGTTTCTCGGAGATGTCCAGCTCGGCCATGATCTTCAGGCGCGAAATCAACGCTGCATGCAAGGCGCGATTGGGTTGCACTACTTCACGCAGCGCACCATCAACACGAAATCGCACGCTGCTATGTCGCTCATAAGGCTCGATATGAATGTCACTCGCCCCGTCGCGAGCTGCCTGCGTCAGAAGGGCGTTGAGCATACGGATGATGGGTGCATCGTCCGAAGTTTCAAGCAAGTCCTCCACTGCAGGAAGGTCTTGCATCATGCGCGACAGGTCAGCATCGCTCTCTACTTCACTCACCACATCAGCGGCGTTGGACTCACCCTGCGCATACACCGTACTGATTCGTTGGACCAGCAAATCCTGCGTCGTCGTCTCCAGATGGCGAATGGCGTACTTCCGGGTGACTTCGCTGATGCCGGCAGGTTTGGACGCGGGGTGCAACCACAGCGTCAACTCACCGGCGTCTTCTTCAAGCAGCAGCTGTTGGGAGCGGGCAAAGGCGTAGGGCAGGGGATAACGCATGTCTTCGGACCAGTCTCAAGTGGTCAGGGCTTCAAGGGGTAACAGTGGGAGCCGAAGCCGCCGCCGCTGGTGCCGCAGCGCGTGGTGTTTTCGCCGGCATGATGGGCCCTTCGTTGACCGGCACCAGCACGCTGGACACTGGTTGTGCTGCCTTCTGGCCAGCCCGCATCAAGTCATAACGGTCCATGGAGAATTCTTCCAGCGAAGCCGCGTCACGAACTACCACAGGCCGCAGGAACACCATCAGGTTGGTCTTCTTGCGCGTGCGTGTCTCGCTTTTGAAGAGGTTGCCAAAGAGGGGGACGTCGCCCAGACCTGGCACCTTTTCCTGATTGCCGGTGTATTCATCCTGAAGTAATCCCCCGAGCACCACAATGGCGCCATCTTCCACTAGCACATTGGACTCAATGGTCCGCTTGTTCGTTGTGGGGCCGTTACTGGCATTGGCTGTAGAGGCCTGCACGCTGGAGATTTCCTGATAGATGGACATCTTCACCGTGCCGTTTTCGCTGATCTGTGGCTTGACCTTTAAGGTCAGGCCGACATCCTTGCGCTCTATGGTCTGAAATGGATTCACCGTATTGCTGCTGCTACCCGTGTTAGTGAACTGACCGGTAACAAAGGGAACGTTTTGACCGATGACAATCTTGGCTTCTTCGTTGTCCAGTGTGAGCAGATTGGGCGTGGAGAGCACGTTGCCGCTCCCGGTCTCTTCGAGGAAACGGGCCAGAAACCCCAGAACATAAACGCCGTTGGTCTGATGGGCGACACCGAAGTTGGCGCCGCGCGCCACTGACGGCGTGCCAGATGCAGCCGACGTGGACAAATTGATAATGTTGCCAATGCTCGTGCCAAAGTTGGTTCCGAGCAGACCGATATTCCGGCTACCCGCGTTGCCCAGCGCGCCTTGCCATTGAATGCCAAATTCCGCAGCACGGTCTGCACTGACTTCGGCAATCAGGCTTTCTACAAATACCTGAGCCCGTCGCGAGTCCAGTTTGTCGATAACTGCGCGCAGCTGGCGGTATTGCGGTTCCGCTGCCGTGATGATGAGTGAGTTGGTCGAAGCGTCTGCCTGAATTTGTCCGCCCGTTGTCGTTTGACTGGCCATAGCGGCAGCTGCTACGGCAGCGCCTGCAACGGCTGGTGCTGTCGCCACGGCAGCACGTGTCTCGCCTGCCATGGCGGCACGCAGCGTGGCTGCCAGCTTGGTGGCATCGGCGTTCTTCAGGTAGACGACGTAGATGTTGCCAGCTGCGCCATTGGCAGACTGGGAAGCCGGTTGGTCAAGTTTGTCGATTAACGACTTCACCAGATTCACCCGGGCCGGGTTGGCTGCACGCAGGATCAATGAATTGCCACGCGGCTCCGCCACCAGAGTTGTCTTGTAGGAAGCATCACCTTGTCCGGCTGCAGCTGCGCTGCCCGAGTCAATCAATCGAAGAATGAGCGGTGCCAGATCGCTGGCGATTGCGTGCCTGAGCGGGATGATTTCAACATCGGTGCCCGGAGCTACATCCATCGCGGCAATTATCCGCCCCAGGCGCTGCAGGTTGTCAGCGTAGTCCGTGATGATCAGCGAGTTGTTGCTCGCGTTCACGTTGATGGTGTTATTGGGGCTGATCAACGGTCGCAATATCGGTACGAGATTGTTGGCGTTCTCATGATTGAGCTTGATGATCTGAGTGACGATCTGGTTGCTCGCGGCCCGAACAGGCGCGCCACCGGTGCTCACGCCTACTGATGCACTTTGTAGCTTGGCGTCAGCTTCAGGGAGTACTTTATAGATGCCACCAGTTTCCACCATGGTGTAGCCTTGCAGGCGCAAGGTAGCCAGAAACTGGTTCATGGCGGCGGCGCGGCTCACGGGCTTTTCGGTTACCAGGTTGATCGTTCCCTTTACCCGCGGATCGACAACGACGCCCAAGCCCGTCACAGTAGCCATGGTTCTCGCGACGGCTTCGATGTCGGCATTGACAAAATTCAAAGTGATGGGCTCGTTGCGCCCGGCAGGCGTGGTTTGCGCCATGACCTGCCCACCAAGAAGCAGAGCAGACACCACAGCCGGGACCAGGCGTTGCAATACGCCGTGGTTCACCAAGCGGGTTTGTCGAAACAATGTTCTCATAGTATTAGCCTACAGTAATTACGGACCGGGCTCCAGTTCGCCGCCCGATCAGATTCAAAAGGTTGGACAGCGCCGCCTCGCGGTCTGGGGCTGCGGTAGCCTCGCCAGCAAATCGCAGCCTGGAGCCAACCCATTCGCCATTGCCACTCAACTGCAGGCTCCCGTCCAGGGTTTCCAGTTGGAGCCGAGTGGTTGCGCCCCCGGAAACGGTGAGGCGGTAGCTGCCCATGGGTTTGAGGGTGGACAGCCTGGAAGACATATTGTTCGCATCCAGCACGGCTTGTCCGGCAACCGTCAAACGGCCCTCGATCCACGTGGCGGAAAACCCCGTTGTGGTCACTTTCATGAGCCCTTCAGGTTGCATGGTATTCCAGGGCGTGCCCAGACCGGTCAACAAACCGGCTGGCCATGTGGATTCACCATCCAGTACCGTTGCTTTAACACCACCCCATTGGACAGCGGTTTGAAGCAGCACCGGTTGCGGCGTGCAGCACTCTGCACTGATCGCCAGATTCAGTCCTGTCAGGGCGGGCCTCATGCGCCATTGCAAAGCGCCCGGCAAAATCGAGCGATCCCGGCTGCCCTCACCACCTGTTAAAACCAGTTGCGCTGAGCCTGACCATACGGTGCCGCGTGCATCGTTCAGCAGCACTTTGCCACCAGAACTGCTGCTCACAATGTCAGCCAGCCAGGAAGCGGGTGCGAAGACCACCACGGTCAATGCCACACCCAGCAGCATGCCGAAGATGGCCAGTCCCCAAGGTGCGCGATTGGGGATATGACGGTTCGTCTTCATCTTGCAGGCAGGATGAGGACAACCACGCCGTCCCAGCCTGACTTGGTGTCGGTCGTGTTGCGGGTCAACCGGGTTTCAATGGGTAATGCACGTGCATCCACCCGGACTTGCGCCAGCCACGCGACCAAAGCTTCCGGGGAGACAGCCTTCATGGTCACAGTAGCGCGTTCACCAGATGTTGTCACCTGAGCTTGGGTGCCCAGATTTTTCTTGACCAATGTGCTGAGCATGCGCGACGCATCGTCATAGCTGACCTTTGGCCGGGATTGCAATGATTGAGCTTGGGCCTGCATGCCTTTCATTGCCTGAAGCTGGGTATCCAGCGCCCTGTGCTGGACATCTGCAGAGCGCAACACGGCGATTGCCGGCGATATGAAGATCCACCACAACAGCGCCAGTCCGACCAGTCCTGCCGCTGCAAGCAACATGGCTTTTTCGCGAGGAGCCACAGCGGCCCAACGCATCTGAAAAGCGGTTTGTATGGACTCAGGAAGTTTCATGGTGCTCATGGTGTGCCCGCTGGTCTTACGATCAGGGCCTCACCCTCAAGACGTCCGGTAAAGCCTCTGGCCTGTAATTGCGTCGTGACCGAAGAAGCCTCCTCGCCGCTAAGGCCCAGTCCCTTGAATCGTGCCTCGCCGGCGACGAATTCAATGCCGGATACGGTTCGATTGATAGGCGCCACTTCACCAATGGCCGCCAGCATCACCTCCAGATCGCGCTTGGAGAGGTCCCCGCCAGCTTGCCGCAGCAACCCCATTTCCCGCTCCATCTGGACCGGCGCATCAACGATAACCTGCACGCCCGGGAAAGTCTGGGTCAAGACGGTGCGAATGGATTCGCGTTTACTGCTCAGGGCTGACTTTTCCCGCCAGGCCCAGGCATTCAAACCCACGAGGTTAGCCGCTACCAGCGCGATGACGCCCCATCGCGCAGCCCGCCAGCGGGGAGATTGCAAGAACTCCACCCAGCCTGATGACAGACGTTTAAGGGCACGTTTGCCACCAGAGTTGGCCAGGTCAAATTGCGCCAGATCCCATGAAGATTGGGCTGCACGCAGCGCCCGCTCAGGCCAGGTTTGCAGGGTGGCGCGTCTTTGAAGGTGTTTTTCTGCCAGTTCCAGAACTGCTGGCTCGGCCATGACTTCCGCCTCGGCCGGCAGATTGCCCAGGCTACGAGCGAGCGATAGGGCGCCGACTGTTACGGGCAAGAGCGTCACGCCACTTTCATCCGGGATCACCAGGTCGGCCTGATCCGGCTCGCCAATCAGGTAGATGACAGAAGGGGGCGTTAGCGCGTCGCCGGGGGTGAACTCCGGCACGATGCGAGATACGGGGCATTGCGCACCCTCCAGTGTCGACAAACTGGCTCGCAACCAGGCCTTGTCACAAACGGCAACCCAAAACGGCAGACCAGGGTCGGCAACTGGTTCCAGTGCAAAGTGCAGGTTCTCCGCATCGTCAAGCAGGCGCTCTTCCAGCAGACCTTCGAGGACGGCTCTCAATCGAGTGGAGTTGGTACTCACACCTTGCGGTAGCTCTACCTGATGCCAGGACAATGCGCGCGCGGGCACCACGGCAACGACTTCATCACCCGAACCATTGTGGTGGGGTAGCAGATTAGCCGCAGCCTTCGAATGGCGGTCAACGGTCACCCCGTCCGAGCTCAGGGCGTACGCGAACTCCGTGGCAACTGTAGCCACTTGCAGGGGGAGTTTGACGATCAGCGTAGTCATGGTGGGGTGAGGGGGCTCATTGTAGTGAAGTGGCT
>ENA-UOWO01000711-UOWO01000711.1-activated-sludge-metagenome-genome-assembly--contig:-NODE-711-length-46582-cov-14.959099_pt1 | contig 46582 bp, 31 predicted proteins | sample MGYA00238148_ERZ761564 | MGnify/ENA primary metagenome ERZ761564 (study PRJEB28885, sample SAMN05720194) | activated sludge metagenome | isolation source: Anaerobic digester | place: USA... | reverse complement strand
TCGTCCATTTCACACCGGGTATGGCGGCTCTGAAACTGATCTTGTTATTCGGATCGATATTTACAAATGAGATATGAACAACACCGGCAGAATCAATGGATGCCGAGATGTTCAGGGCTTGTATTTTAGCGTCCCCGTTTTTATACATCGGTGAAGTGAATGCTACATTCAGTCTTTTGGCATCATGATGCACTTTAAACAGATCAAATACATGATAGGTGGGTGTTAAAAGAAACTGACGACCCTGGGTCAGTACCAGTGCCTGCAAAACATTCACCGTTTGTGCCAGGTTGGCCAGTCTCACCCGATCACTATGGTTATTAAAAATATTCAGCGTGGTAGCCGCTACGATCGCATCACGCAGACTGTTCTGCTGATAGAGAAAACCCGGATTGGTGCCTGGCTCCACATCGGTCCAGATACCCCACTCATCCACGGCCAGGGCTACTTTTTTATTGGGATCATACTTGTCCATGATGGTACTGTGACGGGTCACCAGTTCTTCCATATACAGACAGTTCTTCATGGTGGTGAAATACTCTTTCTCATCAAAAGTGGTAGCCGATCCTTTCTTGCCCCATGAGCCGGTTGGAATCGTATAGTGATGCAGACTCAAACCCCACATATCATTCACATGTACTTTCTTCATCATCACTTCGGTCCAGTTGTAATCGGAGGAACTGGCACCGCCGGCTACTTTCATCAAAGGGGCATTCCGGTAATTGCGTGCATATACGGCATAGCGTTTATATTGGTCAGCATAAAATTCAGCCGTCATATTACCGCCGCAACCCCAACTTTCATTGCCCACCCCCCAGAATTTTACACTCCAGGGTTCTTTACGTCCGTTTTGTGCACGCAGATCCGTCATCGTGCTTTTGGCATCCGAGTTCAGGTACTCCACCCACTTGGCCATTTCTTCCACGGTACCGCTGCCCACATTACCAGAGATATAAGGTTCTGTTTTGAGCAGTGTACAGAGTTCGAGAAATTCGTGGGTACCAAAACTATTATCCTCGGATACACCTCCCCAGTTGGTGTTTACCATATAGGGACGATCTTTACGTGGACCTATTCCATCACGCCAGTGGTATTCATCCCCAAAACAACCTCCCGGCCAGCGGAGGTTGGGAATATTAATTTTTTTCAACGCTTCTACGATATCCAGGCGGATACGGTCTTTCTTGGGTACTTGCAATGTATCACTTACCCAGAACCCGTCGTAGATGCAACGACCCAGGTGTTCGGAAAAATGTCCATAAATGTGACGACTGATCACGGCTGCCGGATTTTGACCATCCACGATGGCATTGACGGACAACTGCGCAGGCAACAGACTGCTCAGCAGCAGTCCGGCCGATAAGAATAAACTGGCTTTTTTCACGATGGTATATTTAATTATTTAACGATTGCTTTAACCCCTTTCCGGGCTGACAGTCCCGAAAGGTTAAAAGTACTTAAAGATATGACCCGGTAGGATTCCAGCACATGATTAAAATAAACGGGCCGGTTACTCCCCCACCTGACACTGCAATTCCTGATCATGATTCCCGTGGCTGCATCAAAATAAAATCCGGAGGTACTGCCTTTTACAAATCCATTCACATTGGCCGGCCGGCGGTCATAGATGCCGCCCGGATGTGCCGTGGTTTTATTCAGGAGAATATCCACCCCGTCAAAAACAATATTGACAATTTTATCCGATGACTCCGCACTTACATAAACGCCATTTTCACTGGTACATTGGATATTGCTGAACCGGATATTTCGTACCTGTCCTACCCTGCCTTCGGTGGCACCTTTGGGGAATCGCCAGTTGGCATCCTTATGATTGATAGCGGCCCGGCGATAAGCGGTGATATAAATGGGTTCCGCTTTACCCCACCATACATCAGAGAAAAGCCGGCCTTCGATGATCATATTAGAAAAAAATACATCTTCCACTAATCCCTCATCCCGGTGCTGGATACCGACTCCGCGGTTACTGTTCTTTATTATACAATTATTAAAGACCACCTGGCGGATCGTATCCATATTCTCGGAGCCGATTTTGATGGCACAACTGCGGGAGGTCATGGTACAGTTTGTGACCGTAATATTTTCACATTTACCAAAATCCGCATACTCCCGCCTGTTCTTTAAACAGATACAATCATCCCCGCTTTCAATATAACAATCACTGATGCGGACATTGCGGCAATGATCGAGATCGATGCCGTCACTGTTTCTGACTTTCAGGCTATTCAGCAACGTAATACCGGAAATCACCACATCATCACAACCAATCAGGTGAATGGTCCAGTAGGCGGAATTGCCGATATGCAAATCGTGTATACGGATATTCCGACCGCCAATGATGGTCAGCACATGCGGACGGGGATCACGTACATTAAATGGTTTCAATACATAAGCATCTTCTTCTTCGGCTCCCATAAAGGAGATGCCGTTTCCATCAATACTTCCGCTCCCGGTAAAACTGGCATGCTGAAGATTCTCTGCCCATAACCAGACCATGCCTTCCCCGGGATTCTCCCGAAAAGCACTTTGAGTATACAACTGTTCATCCGGACTGGCGAGTAAAACAGCACCAGCCGGAATATGATACTCGATTTGCGAAGCCAGTTTTACCGGTCCGCAAAGGAATGTATGCGGGGCAGGAAATAATACCTGTCCCCCACCAGCGGTTGCTGCGGCATCAATGGCTTTCTGAATTGCAGCAGCATCATTAGTTTTACCATCTCCTTTTGCCCCATAGGTCAGTACATTGAAGACACCCCCTTCACCTGCATTTACATGGGCGGCCACAAAACAGAGCACGAGCGTATAAAGCAATTTCTTCATCATTCATTAATTAGTGGTTAAAGAAAATGGTCGGGCTTTTTCTGATGCGCCCCATGCGCCAGGTTGTTCAGACAACGAAATCTCGAGGGTGCCTCCCTGCCGGATCATTTGCCAGCTGATGTAGTTTTTTGAATAAGGTAGTCCGTTCCAACGCACTGCCTGAATATAAACGGCCTGAGGGGAAGGACACCGGGTCAATATGGTAAAAGGCTTCGTTCCCGACTTAAGTACTACCCGGTCAAATAAGGGAGCCGTCAACAGGTATTCACCGGAAGCCGGATTTACCGGATAGAAACCCATGGCGGCGAACACATACCAGGCACTCATCTGTCCGGCATCGTCATTCCCGCTGAGTCCGCCTGGTCCGTCACTGTATTCTTCTTCGAGAATCTTCCTCACTTCCTGTTGTGTTTTCCATGGTGAGGCTGTATAATTATATAAAAAAGGAATCTGATGGCCCGGTTCATTGCCATGCCAGTATTCACCCCGTAAGAACAAACTATCTAATGACTGTTCAAAAGTATTGGTTCCGCCCATCAGCGTGGCTAATCCTTTTATATCATGGGGTACATAAAAAGTATACTGGCGGGGCGTGCCTTCGGTAATATAGGATTCGCGAATATCCGGGTGAAAAGAATCGGTAAAACGTCCCGACTCATGACGTCCCCGCATCATCCCCACTTCGGGATCAAATACATTCTTATAATTAAAGGAACGTTTCCGAAGAGCGGTATAATCAGCAGTCTTGCCTAATCCTCTGGCCAACAAACTGACCGTATAATCATCGTAGGCATATTCCAGGGTGCGGCTCACTTGTTCCTTTTTATGGAAGGCTTCCTGTACACTGTCCTCCATGGGTAAGTAGCCTAACTTCATATAAGAAGCCAATGCCCTTCTGCCCATTCCGTTTTTATATTCCGCATAAGTGCCCGGTGTGTCAAAGGCATTTTTACGGATGAGGGCATAGGCCGCTGGCACATCATAATCACGAAGTCCTTTATTCCAGGCACCTGCAATAAAAGCAGCTACATGATCTCCGATCATGGCGGCGGTATAACTATTCCAGCAGGGAAAAATCGGCAACCAGCCGCCCTGTTGTCCTTTCAGCACCAGGGAGCGGATCAGTGAATTCGTCAACACCGGATCTATGATCTCCAGTAAGGGCAATTGGGCCCGATACGTATCCCACATGGAAAAATCATCATAGTAGCCACCTTTACTTATTTTCTCCAGTTGGTTTTTTCCGGAAAAACGCGGATAGGTGCCATCTACATCACTCATCAGTCTGGGGTGCTGCATCGTATGATACAAGGCAGTATAAAAAACACGTTTCGCTTTTTCATCCGTTCCTTTCACGTTGATTCGTCCGAGCTCTTTCTCCCATTTTGTACGGGTAGCTGATTCCACGGCGGCGAACGATTGATTACGGACTTCTTTTTGAAGATTCCCTTTTGCTCCGGACAAGCTGCTGAATGAAGTACCGATATTTACGGTTAACGTTTCCCCTTTGCGCAGGAAAAAACCGATATAGGCCCCGGCTTCTTTTTTTCCGGAGATACTATCTGCAGCGGTTCTTTCATTTCCGTTGAATACACCCTGCACGTTAAACTTTTTCAGCGGCTGGATATAAAACCATCCTTTAAATCCGGCTTCCTCCCCCCAGCCCTGGTATATGCGGTGTACCGGGTTGGATCCGGTAATCGTTCCATCAGACTTGTTCACAGCAACCATCCCTTTCCCAAAATCACTGTTCGGTATGATCAGCAGGTAGAGACTGTCATCCCGGGTCATGGTGAATTGCAAGACACCACATCGGGCCGTACCGGTCATTTCAGCAATGAGTCCCGCATCAGGTAAGGACAGTTTATAATAAGAGGGCCCTGTGATTTCATTAACGTGTGAGAAAGGGATACTGTATTCTTTGAGTGAGGTACGAAGTGAACCGGTCACCGGCATAATCGTTACACTGCCATAGTCCTGGGTACAGGAGCCGCTGATCCAGTGGGTACCGCGAAAGCCGCTCAGCAAACTGTCTTTGTAATAATAAGGCGGCTGGCATTTTACTTCGGTGGTACGGGTCTGTGCCACCCATTGGGTCATACCAAATGGAGTACCTACAGATGGAATAGTATTGGCATTGGATTCCTTACTGCCTGCTTCGCTGTGTTTTTTTGCTGATATGGTGGTGGATGGGGCCGTACCTGAAAGCGGTTGTACATAGCGGGTCAGTGACTGCGTATTACCCGCCAGGGAAACCAGGCACAGTACAAAAAACACAAGCTTCATTTTACCAGTCCGGTTATTCACGGTTTTAAAAATAAGCGGATATGTTGATTGGATCATCATGGGGTATACTGTTCGTGTCTATCTTATCATCGATTTACTCAACCATGTTTTTCCCATTAAATAAGTCCTTCAATTTTCAATACAACCGCATGCTCACAAGGAGCGGCCAGTGGCATTTTCACCCCAAGATAATCGGCGAGTTGTTGCCATACCAGTTCACCCTTGTAACCCAGCATACTGACTTTGCCGATCTTCTTCCCATTGGTGAGTTTTGAAATATAACCAAGCGATTCGATCCTGGCCTCGCTCTCTCCGGGCCAACCCATGAGGAAAGCATAGAGGATATTTCCTTTAACTGTAAAACGGACATCCTGAGCGGTGAAGGGTTTGCCTTTACCTTCGTTAAATCCCTGTGCTGACAAAGGAGCTACATCCTTAATAGCCGGGCCTTCTCCAAAAACCGTCCATGGTCTTGTTCCATAGACCGCTTCACTGTTCACTTTCATCCATACACTGATCTCTTCCACGATCGTACGTTCCAGTTCATCTATGGAACCATCACCCCGCACCGGAATATTCAGCATCAGGTTACCGTTCTTACTGACCACATCCGCCAAAGCATGGATTACGGATTTTGTGGTCTTGTATTTCTTCTGTTCATATCGTGGACGGTCGTAGTGCCAGCTACCGATACAGGTATCCGTTTGCCAGGGCAAGGGTTCGATATTATTGCTTTGCCCTTTTTCAATATCCCAGACCATGCATTTGCGTTGTTCCTCATTCAGTATCTTGCCGTTGATCACTACATCCAGTTTGCCCCGCTTGCTGATACTGCGGTTGTAAAAGTGAGCGGCTATCCGGAGACCTGCATCACTTACCGGCCATAATGGCAATGCGGTATCATCAAAATAGATCAGGTCGGGGTCATACTTATTAATGAGATCAACGGTGCGGTTATAGAATTTTTCACAGTAGGCTTTGGAAAGTTTAGTAGCCCCATTTTCCCAACCCCACTGATTATGGATGTGGTTTTCATTCTCACTGCCCACACTGCGTTCACCGCGTTGCTCATACAGATCCTGCGGATCGAATTTTTCCCACCAGGTTCCCTTGCCTTGTTTTTTGTTCAGCACCCCATCATAAGAGACTCCGGCAAAAGCGCCTGTTTTATCCGCATTCCTTGATTGCTCGTAAAAAATGGCCGCATGGGCTGCATGCACACTGACACCGAAACGTAGATTATTATTCTTTGCTGCTTTTGCCCAACCGCCAATGATATCTTTCTTCGGACCCAGGTTGACGGAGTTCCAGCGATGGTATTTACTGTTGTAGTTATCAAAATTATCATGGTGATTAGCCATGGCCATAAAATAAGCAGCTCCGGCATTCTTATAGAGTGCCACCAGTTCTTCCGGATCCCATTTTTCCGCCTTCCATTCGTTGATCACATCCTTGAAACCGAATTTTGAAGGATGTCCGTATTTCTCCACATGGTATTTATACACCCGGCTTCCTTCGATATACATACTGCGGGCATACCAGTCACCATACTCCGGCTGGCACTGTGCACCCCAGTGGGCCCAGATCCCGAACTTGGCATCCCGGAACCAATCAGGTACCTGGTACTGTTGCAGGCTTTTCCAATCGGGAGCAAAAGGCCCTTTGGCCATCGGCTCACCCGGACCCGGAAATGCGGTTAACCATTCCGGTGATATTTGGCTGCCCATATACATTGCCGGCACCGCCATGGATAGCTGGCGGAGCATGGTTCTTCTTTTCATGTCTGGTTCATTTATTTTATGAATAATGTGTGTTTAAAAGGAGTTAATCCCGTAAGATACACTCTTGTACCGCTTGTCTTTAAGGTTCCGAAATGTGTACTGTACCGTTCGCCTTCCAGGTTTTCCGGAACGGCGTTGGTAAAGGAACCGGGACCGAAATGCAACTGCTCCCCTTCCACTTCGTATATGGCCTTATCCCCGGCGAGTATAGCATTGCCCTTACTGTCGGTGGTCAGCCCGGTGAACTGTCCGCCTTCATTAAAACAGAGTTCGATTGTCACCGGCACTTTCTGTTGCCCGGTTATACTGAAGGCCAGTTCTACTTCCCCATTCTTCTCGGTCATGATGATGCTGGTGTCGAGCGTCTTGATATTGCTCTGCGGACGATTGGCAAAATCCATTTTATTCCAGAAACGATCATCCACGCTCGGACTCAATTTATAATCGCCTTGTTTATTGCGTTTATTGAGAGGTAATGGTTGGTAATACGGGATCTGTAGTTTTTTGTGCAGTACATAACTATTGTCTTGCTTCTTCAGTCCCTCACTATAGAAATAACCCATGCTGAAGAATGTCGTGGACAAGCGCAGGTATTTAAGCACCGCTTTGCCTTTGCGGTAACTAAAGATATCCGGACTGCAGGCACGGCCCGAAGCGATGATCAGGGGCCAGTCTGCTCCACCAAAGAGCGTGATATAGGTTTGTTTGTCTTTGATACGTAACAGGTGTGATGAAGGAAATAATTTTTCATAGCGATCGGGTAATGTGGCTGGAGAAGGCAGGCTTGTCCGGATCGTTTCATTTTCCTGAAAATAAAACAAGCCCTGTTGCAATACTTCTTTCTCAAACCAGGGTGTTGCTTCGATCATTTTACAGATCGCGGCAAAATGACGGTCCTGATCATGAATGGCTAGATAACGGTATTGCAGGTAAAAGATCGTGGAGTGACGGCAGAGGAACTGATCCTGTCTGCGTGAATTGTTACTCACCAGGTCGCCATTGGCCTCCATACTGTAGAAAAAAGTAGTAAGGTTCTTCCGCACATATTTCAGTAAATCGGGTCGCTTCAGGTTGCGGGCCATGGTAATAAAGGCCGTATTCTCCACCATGGAATACGTTCCGCTACGCTCCGGATAATAGCCATCGGCATCCTGGTAGATCCCTTCAGCCAGCCATTCATTGATACGCTTTACATATTTTTTATCAGGATACAATGCATGAATCTGCGATAAGGCCGCGCAGATGACCCAACGGTGATTAGGAGTATGGATACCTCCGGTACGAAGTGCCTCGCCCGCTTTCAGGATCATTGTCTTGATCTGTTCCAGTACCGGCTTCAGTTCAGGCACGGTTTGTTGTTGTAAGGCTGCTGTAGCGGTGGATACGATCTCAATCACGAAGGCCGTATCCGGGGGTGATTCAAGATTACCGACATTTACCGTGCCATCGGCGCTTTGTGAATCTGTCAGGAAACGGGCAAGTATACCAAGTTTTGACATGATACGGGGATCCTGGTAATAAACGGAGCTTTTCTCACAATATGAACCAGATAATAGCGCAAAGTCATAGGCGGTCTTCCGGCTGAAATTCAGTTTACCTTCCTGAACCGTTTCGAGCAGCCCCTTCACCAATTTATCATTGGCTGCCAACAGACGTGCGATCAAAGCTGCATCTTCCGTACCGTTATTACTTCCCGCAAACGAAAGTAAAGGAGTGAAGAGCGGGGCCAGTCCTGCCAATGTACTCATCCGTAAAAATGATGCCCTGTCCATATAGTCAGTTTTTTATACTACCAAAAAATCGTATACAAAGCGGCCAGTATACCACAGATAATCACCGATCCGATCACAAAGGACGGATTTACTTTGAACATGGCTTTATCTACTTCAATGGTATGTCTGTCTTTTTCACTTTTTTTCCATACCAGGCTGATCAGGATCATTACCAGCGCAACGGTGAAAAAAGTAATCGTCATGCGATCGAGGAAGGGATAATCAGGGAATGCACCGCCCGTCCATGAAGGAAGAAACTTCAGCACTGTTGAAACCGGGATCGTGATCACAGCCCCAACAAGCGCCGCTGCGGCGGTAGTGCGTTTCCAGAACATTCCCAGCAGGAAGATCGCGAGTACACCAGGCGAAAGGAAGCCGGCATATTCCTGGATAAACTGATAGGCCTGATCCAGTGAGCGGAGTGCCGGTGTGATCAGCGCAGCGATCACCATAGAAATGATCACTGCCCAGCGACCGATACGGACCACTTTGCGGTCGGGTGCTTCTTTATTAAAGTACTTCTTATAAATATCGAGCGACCAGATCGTGGAGATGCTGTTGGCTTTACCTGCAAGTGAGGCAACAATCGCTGCCGTTAATGCAGCAAAAGCCACGCCTTTCAATCCGGCGGGTAAGAGGTTCATTAGTGTTGGATAGGCATGATCGGGCTTGAGCACGGTGCCATCCACCATCTCCTGCTGAAACTCTCCATTTTTATGTAATACATACATAATGATGCCTGGTAAAACCGCAATTACGGGAATCAGTAATTTCAGGAAAGCGGCAAAAAGAATACCATTACGGGCGGTTTTAAGATCAGCCCCAAGGGCCCGTTGTACAATATACTGATTACATCCCCAGTAGGCCAGGTTATTGATGAGCATACCGCCGATCAGGACCGACAACCCGGGCAGGTCCATATAGTTTGGATTGGATTCATCCAGGATCATATGAAAATGTTCCGGTGCTTCTTTACGCAGCACGCCCAATGCACTCAGGATATCACCATTGTACCCGAACTTATCGGCCAGCAGGGTCAGGGCCAGGTAGGTGGTGACCAGTCCGCCGATCAGTAATACCAATACCTGTATCACATCAGTATACCCGATTACTTTCATTCCCCCCAGTGTAACGATGATGGAGAACACGGTAAGTCCGATGATACTCCATTCAAAACTCAAGGGGGAAATAGAAGAGATGGCCAGTGATCCGAGATAAATGATGGAGGTCAGATTCACAAAGACATAAACCAGTAACCAGAACACCGCCATGATGGTACTCACAGTATCATTGTAGCGTTGCGCCAGGAACTGGGGCATGGTATAGATCTTATTCTTCAGGTAAATGGGCAACAGGAATACGGCCACCAGGATCAGGGTGGCAGCAGCCATCCATTCATAGGTGGAGATGGCCAGTCCGATCTTAAATCCGGAACCGGACATCCCGATAAAATGTTCGGCTGAAATGTTGGAAGCAATCAGTGAAGCCCCGATGGCCCACCAGGTGAGCGAGCCTTCCGCCAGAAAGAATTCCTTACTACTGGTGCTTACGTTTCGTTTACGGTGATAGATATAATATCCATAGGCTGATATGGCAATGAAGTAGATAAAAAAAACGACATAGTCGGCTGTGTGCAAATGGTTCATTTGGCAAAAAGATTAATCGTTGGTTGTTTGTTTCTATCGTGATCGCTTCAGACTTTCCAAAAAAGCCGGTTGCGGTATAATATATAAAGTCCGGCCAGTTGGATCAGGCCCACCCCTGTCCACAACAAGGCCGGATGCCAGGCCACCGGTGACAGGCTGATGAATCCGCCAAACAAAAACTGTGCGGTGGATTCAAAATTGACCAGGCCGTGTGCGGCTACATAGATCAGGATGGAATTCGTTCCAATCCAGACCAATGGTAAGCTCCATCTCCGGAACCCCTTCACATCAATAATATAATAAAAGAGAGCCAATACCATCATGCTCCATCCACCGGCCACCAGCACATAAGAGGAGCTCCACAGGATTTTATTGACCGGAAAAACAAGATTCCATAACCAGCCACTGAGTAATAAAACTAATCCTGTACCAAAGAGATACAGTGCCTGTCCCGCTGAAAAGCCCTTTTGTGCAGATGAACGGATGTATTGCCCGCAAAGAACACCCAGCAGGGCGCTTGCCACGGCCGGGATGCTGCTGAGTAACCCTTCGGGGTCATATACTTTCCGGTGCAATTTGCCCGGGAGAAAGTTCCGGTCAAACCAGGCGGTAATATTTCCTTCCGGAGTAATGACCCCGGCACCATAGCCGGGTACCGGAATGAGATACAACAGGGCCCAATAGGCCAGCAGGATACCGGTGATCCAGTATACAATTTTTTTACCCGGTACATAGAGATAAATCAATGCGCCTCCTAAGCAACCCAATGCAATACGTCCGAGTACACTGGCAAATCGGGTTTTTTCGTATCCATTTAATTGGAGTGCCCCGTTCACTAACATACCCAGTAAGAGCAGGACGATCGTTCTTTTGAACAGTGAATGGAGAATAGCCTGACGTGCAGCGGTCTTATCCGTACCGGCTTTATCGAGTTGTTTGCCCATGGAATAAGGCATACTGACTCCGGCTATAAAAATAAACAGTGGAAAAATCAGATCGTAGAAAGTAAACCCGTTCCATACGGAATGATGCAATTGATTGCTGATACCAATAAGGCTACGTTCCAACAGGTTCATCGGGGCTTCGCCGCGGATCTGCCAGTCAACGTTGCTTTGCACAAGACCGTACTTATCCTTGATCGCTCCAGACAGTCCGTGAAAGATCCCTTCACCACAAACGATCCACCACATATCAAACCCACGCAGTGCATCCAGTGAATGCAGGCGTCCTGTGGAGATGGAGGACCTTTTATTTAATTCAACGGTCGGCATAATGAATTAGCGAGACAGGGTCGTCTGGTAAATGGTTTTACCGGTATAGTCGATGGTTTGCATGGAAAGTTGGTTTTTCTGAATGGAAAAAAGCATGAACCCGTATTCGGATGCAGAAAACCTGCTGATATCGATGAGGCGGGCTGGTGTTTTTTCAGAAGCTGCCCCTGAAATAAAATGATGGGTCTTGTCCACCGGCCCCATATACTGCAGACTATGCTCATGTCCGCTGAGGTATACATCCACGCCGTATTTAGCAAAGACCGGGCTCAGCCATTTCCGGATGGCTTTTGTATCATAGGTTTCGGTACGTCCGCCGCCTGAATACATCGGGTGATGGCCTACCACAATCTTCCATTTGATAGCGGGCGAAGGATCGCTTAAGACTTTCTCGAGCCATTTTTTTTGTTTGGTACTATCCTGGCTGCGGACATTGGGACCGTACTCCCTGTTTTTATAAAACAAGGGGATCAATGGATTGGTATCAATAAAAGCGATCAGTACCGCCTGCGACGTATCCCCATTGATATAAAATTTCTTTGCATAGTAACGGGCGGGCATCTGCCAGCGCCGGCTGATTTTGCTATACTTTACCTGTGCATCCGGATTGCTTTTGTAATCATGATTTCCCAGGACCGGGTACCAGTCCCACTGGAGGTGGAAGCCGGTATAAATATCTTCAAAGGAATAGCGCCAAAGCGGATCCCATTCGCTGATCACGCCACTCGGGTAGAAATTATCACCGGTGGAAATGATGAACTGGGTATGATAAACGGTAGCGGTGATGTCCATTTGCCGGGCTACTTCTTTCTGATGATCCGCCCCGTTGCGGCCCCAGTCACCCATAACGATAAAATTCAGTACAGAATCTTTCCGGACCGGGAGTGTATCACCACGTGTATAGGCCGGATCATTGATCAGCACCTGGGAGTTGCCCGACAAACCAATCAGGAAAAAACCGGTTACTATTGTCAGCCAATAATGATTTCTGTTCATGCTGAAATGTACATTAAAAAACCCGGAGCCATACGGCTCCGGGTTACCGATTGCCTGCTACTGAGGTACTGCTTAACCTTAATAGCCGGTATTTTGCGCCAGGTTCGGGTTCGTAGCGATCGCTGATGTCGGGATCGGGAACACACGACGGTAAGTGTCTGTGTTTGTTTTGCCCAGTCCCCAGCTGTCTTCGAAACGGCCGAAGCGGATCATATCATTACGGTGCCATCCTTCCCAGGAAAGTTCACGGGTACGCTCTGCATAGATATCGTCAATTGTAAGGGAGGTGAGTGCTGCTGAAGTGGTACGTACGGCACGCAGGGTATTTACCAATGATAAGGCCGTATGACCATTTGTGGCGGTACCGCCGCGCTGGATCGCTTCCGCTTTCATCAGGATAATATCAGATAAACGGAACACGGGCACGTCATTGTTCTGATTCCGGGTGATAGAATTGGGGTCGGCCAGGAATTTTATATTCCGGTAACCTGTATTCCAGGCCAGCTCATCACGTCCCACATCATAAGAACTGGCACCCAGTCTTGATGTGGTCAACGGAGAAATGTTCAGGTGATAAGTCAACGTGGCACCGGGACTGCCACCACTGTAGAACTGATCATATCCGAGATTGGTGGTACGCACCAGGATCGGATTACCATTGGCCCAGTATTGCAATCCACCCAACCATTGCTGGTTACGGATATCGTTGACATCATTGAAATAGGCATAGAATTCCTGGGTGGTACAACGGGGTCCGCTGGGTTTATTATTCACCAATCCGTTACCCGTGGTCTGATTAAGCACCGGATCTACATTGGTACCGGGTGTGGAACCAGAATAACGGTACTTGATACCCAGGTTCCGGTTCAGGTCATACCGGGAGTAAAACATATACCCGTTGGATGTGGAGGGGTCAAAGGGAATAGCAAAGACAAACTCCTTATAGGCAGGGCCATTCGTTGGACCAAACTGATTAAAATAAGTGGCACGGCTTTCCAATGCATACTGTGTTCCGCCGCCGGCATTCATCACACTGTCACAGGCAGCGATACATTCATTGTATTTTGCTGTTCCCGTAAACACCTGTGCATTCAGGTATAATTTAGCCAGCAGTGCATAAGCCATATAACGGGTGGGTTTACCATATGTAACAGCACCGCCTGTTGTTTTGAGAAATGGAATTGCATTTTTCAGTTCACTTTCCACAAAGTTGAAAACTTCAGTACGTGTAGCCCTTGCTTTCAGCTCTTTGCTGCCATATACGGTATCCAGGGGAACACCGCCCCATAAGTCCATCATATTGTAGAAAAAGTAAGCACGCAGGGCTTTCATTTCTGCAATACTGGTGTTCTTTACTGCTCCTTCATCTGAACCTGCCAGAATATACAGGGTCTGATTAGCCGTGCCGATCAGGTTGGTCCAGAATCCCCACATACCACCCACATTTGGATGATCCTTGGTCCAGGTATGCAGGTGCAGGTCTTTATACCGGTTCCCATCCACCCAGTCTGATCCATAAGTCAGCAGGGCTGACTCGTCGGTAGACTGGCTGTTCAAAAAGAAGATATCAGTTGTAAATGCACCGCGGAGGGCGGTATATACAGGTCCCATTACGGAGTTATACTGCGCTTCCGTTTTAGGAAACGTCTCAGGTGTCAGCTCCGACACTACATCCACAGACACTTTATGACAGGAAGATAATCCACCCGCCAGCAGTACCAGAAGAGCCAAACGGTTCATTGTCTTTTTCATAATTCGTTTTTTTTAAAGCTTAAAAAGTAAGATTTACACCAAACATGACCGTACGGGTTTTCGGGTAGAAATTGTTGTAATCAATACCCGGTGAAACACCGCCCTGGTTGATCTCAGGATCAATTCCTGAATAGTTGGTTATCGTAAATAAATTGTTAGCGGTTGCGTATAAACGCAGATTTGTAATTCCTTTCACCGGATTGCCAAATGTATAAGACAGGGTGGCATTATCCAGTCTGACATAGCTGCCGCTTTCGATATAACGGGTGGAATAATAAGAGTTCCGGTTATCGTTGATCTTATCTCCGCTGGCACTGTTCAGGATATTATTCTGAGCAGCCGCCACTACATAGGAAAGATCGGCGCGTGTAGCATTAAAGATCTTATTGCCAAATACGCCGCGGAGGAATACATTCAGATCCCAGTTGCCATAACGGACACTGTTACTCCAGCCCATCAGGAATTTAGGTTGTGCATCACCTACGTAGAAGTAATCCGTTCCGATAGCCGGACTGGTAGTAGTAGTACCATCTCTTTTAAAGAAGGTAGATACGCCATTCTGATCTTTGCCGGCATAACGCAGGGAGAAGAACTGGCCGATGGGTTTGCCCACTTTCAGCAGTTGCAGCGTAGCGCCTGTCTGACCGGGGCCTTCCGGATCGGAATAACGGATCGAATCACCATTGGCATAAGGACCCGCCAGGCTGGTGATCTCATTTTTATTTGTAGCGATATTAAAGGTCGTGGTCCAGGTCAGCATCTTGTTGCTGACAGGTGTTGCATTCAGACTCAGCTCCACTCCTTGGTTGCTGATGCTTCCGCCATTGGCCCAGATACTTCCACCGGGTACAAGCGAAGCAGACACGCGGTAATTAAACAGCATATCCGTGGTTTTCTTACTGTACCAATCGAGTGAACCACTGATTTTATTTTTCAGGATGGTAAAGTCAAGTCCCACATTCGTTGTGGCCACTTCTTCCCATTGCAGATCGGGGTTAGAACCCTGGATCGGACCATAGGCATTCTCCTGAATACCATTGTTGTAATACGTTCCGGTAATACCATAGATCAGTTTGCTGGTATAGGCACCGATACCACCGGAGTTACCGGTTACTCCATAACTGAAGCGAAGTTTCAGGTCATTGAAGATTTTCTGATTCTGCATGAAGGATTCATTGCTGATTCTCCAGCCGGCACCCACGGAGGGGAAATAACCCCAGGCATTGTTTTCTCCGAATACAGAGCTACCATCCCGACGGATTGACGCCTGCAGCAGGTACCGGTCATTGTAGTTATAATTGATACGACCAAAATCTGAAATCAGCCGGGTCTGACCATAGGTCAGGTCATTGCCGAGATTGATGCGGTAGCTGGGAATGGCATAAGGATTACCCAGTACCAGGTTGGTATATCCGAGGTTGTCGGAAGGAAAATTCGTACTCGATACCGACAGGCCTTCACCATAGGTGTTTTCCTGCCAGGAGTAACCCACCACGGCATTGATGCTATGATTCCCAAATTTACGATTCCAGGTCAGGTATGATTCGGCTGCTTTAAATGTATTCTGAAATGAATTACGGAAAGCAGAACCATTCACGCCAAATAAATTACCAATCAGGGTATGGGCAATACCGATACCGGGATCAGGATTATTGTAGAAGTTGGATGTAGGATATTTACCATAATAACTACCATAATACTCACCATGGAGTGAGGTGGTATTCTGGTATGAAAGGTTCAGGTTAAACTGCAGGTCAAAAGGCAACTTAACTTCGGTAGTGAAATTACCCGTCAGTGTATTGTACTTGGTATCATCCTTTGCATTGTCCACAATCGCTACCGGGTTGAAATAACCGGTTGTATTGAGGTTTTCAAAGTACGTGCCGTCGGCATTCTTCACCGGGGAAACAGGTAAGTGTTTGGCAGCCTGTAAGAGTACAATATTCTGCAGCGGTACATAATTGGCATTGCTGCTGGCGTTGGAGATCGTCAGTCCGAATTTCACTTTATCATTCAGGGCATATTGCTCCAGGCTCAGGCGTCCGATGATCCGGCGCAGTTTACTGCGGTTCAGGATACCTTCTTTATCAAAATAGTTGAGACTCGCACTATACGTACTCTTTTCGCCACCGCCGCTGAGTGAAAGGTTATGATTATGGGAGATGGCCTGTGAACGCTGAATGGCTTCCATCCAGTCGGTATTGGCACCCAGATCATCGATGGGTGAATAGGCAGCACTATTGGCGGTGAGATAAGCACGGTGCTGAGCAGCATTCATCAGGTCGAGTTTGCTGCTCACTGTTTCCACACCTACATAACCATTATAAGTGGCAACAGCGGATCCTTTTTTACCACGACGTGTCGTGATGATGATTACCCCGCTGGCAGCCCGGTTACCGTAGATCGCTGTGGCAGCAGCGTCTTTCAGTACGTCAACGGACACGATATCATCGGGAGCTACGGTGGCAATATCCGCACCGGGTACTCCATCAATTACATAGAAGGGGGCACCCGGACTGTTTACGGTTGATGCACCCCGCAGGATTACAGCAGCCGGACGGTTAGGGTCACCACTGGCGGTAATGTTCAGTCCCGCCACTTTCCCCTGGAGCAACTGACCTACGTCTGCAATGGCGCCACGGTTCAGGTCACCGGGTTTGAGGGTTGTGACTGAACTGGAGAGGTTCTTTTTACTGCTCTTACCATAACCTACCACTACCACATCCGTCAGGGTGCTGGCAGTTTGAGTAATGGTCACGTCGTAGTAAGATTCACTTCCCGTTTTCAGTTCTTTGGTTTCAAATGAAATGCCGGTAAACACCAGGGTGCTTCCGTCTTTTACTTTAATGGTGAAAGAACCATCCGCACCGGTAGTCACCCCGTTACGAGTACCTTTTTCGGTCACCGTAATGGATGCGGCCGGCTGGCCCTTATCATCCGTCACTTTTCCTTTTACTTCCCGTTGGGCCTGAGCAGTGGCTACCAGGGACAAGAGCAGCAACAACGTAATCGTTATGCCGCGGCATGCAGTTTGCATCGATTTTAGCAGAGTTAACATGGCAGATGTTTATCGTTTTAGGTTAATAATGAACAGTTAGAATTTTAATTTGGCTGGCAGGTATTTAGCAACCAGTTCTTCATAATAAGGCCGCAGTTTTAACCAGTCCGGCGGCTCCGGACTTTTAGAATAGAGATCGTAAGGATTAAAGAGTTTGACCCATTTCAGCATTTCGCGGTCATGGTCATCCAGGAGGTATTCATACCCTCCTTCACGATGCCAGGAATAGAAAGAGTGATAACGGAGCATGTATAAACCGGGCTCGGGGATATAATCCTTAAGCATCTGGTATACATATTCATCGTGTCCCCAGGACATATCTACGTTCCGTAAACCACAGTTCTCCGTATATACGCCGAGTTTTGTATTGTAGCGTTCATCCGCATGATCCGGATTGGCTGAAAAATATTCCGGATAAATGATTTTGTCAGAAAATGCACAACCTACCGGGAAGGTATCCCCTACGACAGCCCACTGTGGTTCACCGAACAGGCATAAGACTTTCCCCATATCATGCATCAGACCGGTCAGTACCATCCAGTCGGGATGACCATCCCTGCGGATGGCTTCGGACGTCTGCAACAGGTGTTGAAGCTGGTCCAGGTCAGTATCCGGATCAGAATCATCCACCAATTGATTCAGGAAATCGAAAGCGTCCCATACTGTCATTTCCTTTTTGTCAAACTTCAGAAACTGGCTTCTTTTTTCCTGTACAAATGCATATGTCTGGTACTGGTGATTCAGCCGGTAAAATTCTTTCACCGTATCACGGGCCGGCTCTTCATAATTGCGATAGGCTCCGGTGGCTTTCGCGGTGGCAATGGCCTCCGGATCAGGATAGCGCCGTAAGAGATCATCCTCCCAGTCATCGAGATTTGTCAGTGGAACAGATTCAAACCTGGCATTACTCATAGCTGCTTTTTTAAATAGTTGTGCTGATTAAATGATAGTTGCAGAAGACCGGCGATTGCTGAAAGCTGAGGTGCCCGCTTGAAGAGGTGGCTGATTCTGCGGGTACAGAACAGCATTTAGCAGAGAGATGCGGCAAGCATTTCATACTACAGACAAATCGTTGGTTTCTTGTTATAAATGTTAAAAAGACACTTTTTATCTGAAACCTACTGCATCTGTGTCCGATTTTTTTGCGAAACCGTTTTCGCCAATTAACCTATATTTAGGGCGACAGCAGACTGATTCACACCCTTTAACATATGAGTAAACCCACGATTAAAGTACTGGCGAAAGAACTGGGACTGGCGGTTTCCACTGTATCGAAAGCACTTCGGGACAGTCATGAGATCAGCCAGGAGACGAAGGATAAGGTATTGAAACTGGCGGCGCAACTCAATTATATACCGAATCCTTATGCCAGCAGTCTGCGCCGGCAAAAAAGCCGGACGATAGCGGTGGTCATTCCTGAGGTAGCGGATAGTTTTTTTTCCATTGCCATCAATGGGATTGAAGAAGTAGCCAGGGAGAAAGGCTACCATGTGCTTATTTATCTTACACATGAAAGTCTGGAACGGGAGACCGAGATCCTGAATGAATTTAAAAGCGGCCGGGTTGACGGGCTATTAATTTCTGTTACCCGTGATACCTGCACCGGTACGCATATCACCGAAGCCATTGAAGCCGGATTACCCGTGGTCTTTTTTGACCGGATGTGTGAAGACATCAAAGCGGCCCGTGTGCTTACGGATGATTATGAAAGCAGTTACCAGGCCACCCGCCTGTTGATTGAACGGGGTTGTAAAAAACCAGCTTATCTTTCTATTTCCCCGAATCTGTCCATCAATCAAAAAAGGGAAGCCGGTTATCTCGCCGCAGTGAACGAAGCCGGTATTGAAACCAGTCAGGCCAGGATCATCAGTTGTGACGGACCCGACGATAAAATCACCGAACAAATACTTATCCTGCTCCGGCAGCCAAACAGACCGGATGGCATCATTGCCTCTGTGGAAAAACTGGTGCCTCCCGTTTATTTTGCCTGTAAAGAACTGGGTATAAACATTCCTGAAGAGATCCGGCTGATCGGCTTTACGAACCTGACTGCTTCCCCGATCCTGAACCCTTCACTCAGTACGGTAACCCAGCCGGCATTTGAAATTGGTAAAACAGCTGCAGCCCTTCTTTTCAAAGGCATTGAAAAAACCAGTTTCGACCTGAGCCGGGAAAAACTGATCATCCCCTCTCAATTACAATTGCGCGACTCTACTTTGTAAATGACTTTTGTTTATTCATCCATTGCGGGTATTTTTGACCCCACTACAACTACATGACAAAAGCATTCCTCTTTGATCTCAATGGTACCATGGTGGATGATATGCATTATCATATTAAAGCCTGGCACCGGATCTCCAATGAACTGGGCGCCTCACTCAGTATGGAAGCCGTAAAAGCGGAATGCTACGGAAAGAACGCAGAAGTTATGGAACGGATTTTCCCCGGCCGTTTCAGCCCGGATGAAAAAAATAAGATCAGTATCGAAAAAGAAATCCAGTACCGCGCGGAATTCAAACCTTTTCTTAAACTGATTGATGGCCTGGACCTGTTCCTTGAAAAAGCCAAAGCCAATGGCTGGAAGATGGCCATCGGTTCTGCCGCTATCATGTCCAATGTGGATTTTGTACTGGATGGTTTACAGATCCGGCATTATTTTGATGCGGTGATCAGTGCAGACGAAGTGACAAACAGTAAACCGGATCCGGAAACTTTTTTACGATGTGCTGCTGCCCTCGGGGCAGATCCTGCACGTTGTATCGTATGGGAAGATGCCCCCAAAGGGGTGGAATCCGCCCTTAATGCCGGTATGAAATCAGTCGTGCTGACCACCATGCACGAAGCCCATGAATTCAGACAATACCCTAATATTCTGCTGTTTACACATGATTACACCCACCCCGGTCTTCAACAAATTCTGATTAAAAATTAATAAATGTATTTTTTACACTTATTAATTATTTTCCTATATTCGGTTTTAATTCAGCTTGTCAACACCGCATATGGAACCAGCAACTTATGTGATCGGCGCCGACTTTGGAACAGACTCAGTCCGCTCCGTAATTATCAACAGCCGTAACGGTCAGGAAATCACTTCCTCCGTATTTTATTACCCCCGCTGGAAACAGCATTTATATTGTAACCCGTCCAGTCAGCAATACCGGCAGCATCCGCTCGATTACCTCGAAGGGATTGAAACATCGGTACGTCATTGTGTGGAACAGGCAGGACCGGAAGTAGCTAAACGCATTAAAGCAATTTCAGTAGATACCACGGGGAGTACACCCGTTGCCGTGGATAAAACCGGTACCCCGCTTTGCTTCTTACCGGGGCTGGAAAACAATCCCAATGCCCTGTTTGTACTGTGGAAAGATCATACGTCCACCGGTGAAGCAGAGGAAATAAATAAACATGCAGCAAAATATCCGGTGAACTATCTGCAATTCGTGGGCGGCATTTACAGCAGTGAATGGTTCTGGGCCAAACTGCTGCACATCCTGCGGGAAGATGAAGCGATCCGGAATAATATATACAGTTTTGTGGAGCATTGCGACTGGATTCCTTATGTGCTCACCGGAGGTACGGATGCAGCTCAATTAAAAAGAGGCGTCTGCAGTGCCGGTCATAAAGCACTTTATGCTGCCGAATTCGGAGGTCTGCCGCCTGATACTTTTTTCAGTGAACTGGATCCTTTATTAAAGGGATTTACTGAACGCCTTTTTACCCGCACTTATACCTCGGCAGAAAAAGCCGGCACCATCTCCCCTGACTGGGCCGTTAAACTCGGTCTCTCCAATGATGTGGTGGTTGGCATTGGTGCCTTTGATTGTCATATGGGGGCAGTCGGCGGACAAATCGAACCTTATTACCTGAGTAAAGTCATGGGTACATCCACCTGTGATATACTGGTAGCACCCAAAGCAGATATGACCGATAAATTAGTCCGGGGCATCTGCGGTCAGGTAGACGGCTCTGTTATTCCCGGAATGATCGGTCTCGAAGCCGGACAATCCGCTTTTGGTGATGCCTATGCCTGGTTTAAAAATTTACTCAGCTGGCCTTTACAGGAAATTGAAGACGAAACACTCCGGAACAACATCACAGATAACCTGATCAACCGGCTTTCCACTGAAGCAGCAAAAATTCCGCTGAACGAAAAAGATGAACTGGCCCTCGACTGGCTCAATGGACGCCGCACGCCTGATGCTGATCAGTTGGTAAAAGGTGCATTCACCGGGCTTGATCTGAGTACCGATGCCCCGCGTATGTTCAAAGCACTGGTGGAAGCCACCTGCTTCGGCGCCAAGGCCATTACTGACCGTTTTGTTGAAGAAGGCATCCCGGTAAAAGGACTGATTGCTCTTGGCGGGGTAGCCCGTAAATCGCCGTTTGTAATGCAGACCATGGCTGATGTGATGAATATGCCGATCCGCATACACAGCAGTGAGCAAACCTGTGCCGCCGGTGCTGCTATGTTTGCCGCAACGGCTGCCGGCATATATGCAACTGTAGAAGACGCCATGAAAGCCATGGGACAGGGTTTTGATAAGGAGTATAAACCCATTCGTAAAAATGTGGCGCTCTATAAAAAAAGATTTAAACGATATAAAAAACTGGGCGTATTCGTGGCCCGTTAAGTTTACCGACAACTATTCGATATGAGTAAATACACAGCTATTCAGGAAGAAGCCTATGCCGCCAATATGCAGTTGCCGCAACTGGGACTGGTCCTGTTTACGTTTGGCAATGTCAGTGCTGCCGATCATTCACTGGGCGTATTCGCCATCAAACCAAGCGGCGTGGCATACGAAGAACTGAGTCCGGATAAAATGGTGATCGTGGACTTTGACGGTATTACTGTTGAAGGCTCCCTCCGCCCTTCCTCAGATACTAAAACACATGCTGTATTATACAAACACTGGAGTAAGATTGGCGGTGTGGTACATACGCACAGTACTTATGCCACCGCCTGGGCACAAGCGCAACGCGATATTCCCATCTTCGGCACCACCCATGCGGATTACAATACCGTGGATATTCCCTGTGCCCCACCGATGAGCGATGAAATGATCAAAGGAAACTATGAACATGAGACCGGCTTTCAGATCCTGAACTGCTTTGCGGATAAAAAGCTTAATTACGAAGAAGTTGAAATGGTACTCGTGGGCAACCATGCCCCCTTTACCTGGGGAAAGAATGCCGCCAAAGCCGTTCATAACAGTGCGGTACTGGAATTCATTGCTAAAACGTCCCTGTTGACTGAACAAATCAATCCCAATGCGCCAAGATTAAAAGATGCGCTCAAACAAAAACATTACGAACGCAAACACGGACCGGACAGTTACTACGGACAATAATAAATTTAAAATTCAACACGCTATATGAAAAAAACAGGACTATACGTAATGGCGGCCCTTGCCCTGCAACTGGCTGCCTGTAATAACAGTACTGAAAAAGAGCAAAAAGACGGTACCGCTCAGTTAAACGCCAAGCCGGGTATTGGTGAAATGCCATTCGGCACATTCGAGGGTAAGCCGGTAACGGAATATACACTTACCAACGCATCCGGTATGCAGGTTGGCATCATTAACTATGGCGGAGCGATCAGTAAACTCATCACGCCGGATAACAAAGGCAAGATGGGGGATGTGGTTTTTGGTTTCGCTAACCTGGAAGGGTTTCAGCAAAAAGGCAATCCCTATTTCGGCGGATTGATTGGCCGCTTTGGTAACCGTATTGCAAAAGCCGGTTTCACGCTTGATGGTAAAAAATATACCCTGGCTGCCAACAATGGTGTTAATGCCTTGCATGGTGGTAGTAAAGGGTACGATAAAGTATACTGGACAATCGAGAAGCAGGCCGGCGACAGCAGCCTGAAACTGACTTATACCAGTCCGGACGGGGAAGAAGGGTATCCCGGTACTTTAAAAATGGAAGTGATTTATACACTTACATCAGCCAATGAACTGAAGATCGACTACAGCGCCACCACCGATAAAGCCACCCCGGTAAACCTGACCAGTCATGCTTATTTTAATTTAAGCGCCGGAGCTGACAGCACCATACTCGGTCATGAACTGATGATGAACGCTGCTCAATATACACCGGTTGATTCTACCTTGATTCCTACCGGTAAAATTGAAGCGGTAGCCGGTGGCCCGATGGACTTTAATACCGCCAAACCCATTGGACGTGATATTGATAAAATAACCGGTGGCTATGATCACAACTGGGTATTGACCCGCAGTGGAACCGGATTGGAACTGGCTGCGAAACTGGTACATCCCGGCAGTGGCCGTGTAATGGAAGTATTCACCACTGAACCCGGACTTCAGTTCTACTCCGGTAATTTCCTGGATGGCACACTCTCCAATACAAAAGGCGGTGTAAAATATGTTTGGCATGGTGCTCTCTGCCTGGAAACCCAGCATTTCCCGGACAGCCCGAATCAACCTTCGTTCCCAAACACGATTTTAAAACCCGGTGAGACCTATCACCATACCTGTGTCTATAAATTTTCCACTCAACCATAGTTGTCAAAACACTCTTTATGCAATTACCTGATTTAAAAAAATGGTCTGTCTGGTTTGTAACCGGCAGTCAGCATCTGTACGGAGAAGAAACCCTGAAACAGGTGGATGAACATTCTGCGAAGATCGCAGACACCCTTAATGCCGCTAAACATATTCCTGTACAGGTGATTTTCAAACCCGTTGTAAAAACACCGGAAGAGATATTCAACCTGATCAATGCAGCCAACAATGACAATAGTTGTATCGGGATCATCACCTGGATGCATACTTTTTCTCCGGCTAAGATGTGGATCAACGGACTGAAGATCCTGCGCAAACCGATGTTGCACCTGCATACACAATTCAACCGCGATATTCCCTGGAGTAGCATTGATATGGACTTTATGAACCTGAACCAGAGTGCGCATGGAGACAGGGAGTTTGGCTTTATCATGAGCCGGATGCGGATGAACCGTAAAGTGGTGGCTGGTCACTGGCAGGATCCGGAGGTACAAAAGAAAATTAATAGTTGGGCCCGTGCGGCTGCCGGCTGGCAGGACTGGCAGGGCGCCCGTTTCTGCCGCTTTGGTGATAATATGCGACAGGTAGCAGTAACCGAAGGCGATAAAGTGGAAGCCGAAATAAAATTCGGTTACAGTGTGAATACCTACGGCGTAGGTGACCTGGTGGCCGTAATCAATAAAGTAAAGAATGCGGCGATTGATGAGCTCATTGCAGTATACAATAAAGAATATAAACTGGCGCCTTCTTTGAAGAAAGGCGGCAAACAATATGAGTCATTAAGGGATGCGGCTAAAATTGAAATCGGCATGCGGACCTTCCTTGAGCAGGGTGGCTTCAAGGGCTATACCGATACGTTTGAAGACCTGCATGGGATGAAACAATTACCCGGTATTGCATCACAACGCCTGATGGCAGAAGGCTATGGCTTTGGTGGTGAAGGTGACTGGAAAACAGCTGCACTGGTACGTGCCATGAAAGTAATGGGCAGTGGTTTACCCGGTGGAAATTCGTTCATGGAAGATTATACTTATCATTTTGAACCAAAGAATAATTTAGTCCTCGGCTCACATATGCTGGAGATCTGTCCGAGTATTGCCGGTGATAAACCCAGTTGTGAAATACACCCGCTTGGTATTGGAGGTAAGGAAGATCCGGTTCGCCTGGTATTCAATGCCGGGGCTGGTCCCGCACTGAATGCCTCCATCGTGGATATGGGTAATCGTTTCCGTCTGCTGGTGAATGAAGTGGAAGCCGTGAAGCCGGTAAAAGCATTACCAAAACTGCCAGTAGCCCGGGTATTATGGAAACCGATGCCGGATATGGTCACTGGTTGCAGTACCTGGATACTGGCCGGAGGTGCTCACCATACCTGTTACAGTCAGAATCTCAGTTCCGAAGGCATGCAGGACTTTGCTGAAATGGCCGGAATTGAATTTGTCCTTATCGGTAAAAACACGAATCTTTATCAATTCAAGAACGAATTGCGCTGGAACGACGCCTCTTTTAAATAAACAACCAAAAATCAATTGACATGAGTGGTATTTCAACCCTTGATATTCTCATTTTCGTCATTTATTTCATCCTCGTAGCCGGTTATGGTTACTGGGTGTATAACAAAAAAAAGAAAGCAACTGTAACTGCCTCACACGATTACTTCCTGGCCGAAGGATCGCTGACCTGGTGGGCTATCGGGGCTTCCCTGATTGCCTCTAATATCTCAGCCGAACAGTTTATCGGAATGAGTGGTAACGGTTATTTCGTAGGGATCGCGGTTGCGGCCTATGAGTGGATCGCGGCGCTGGCCCTGATCATCATCGCGGTCTGGTTTATGCCGGTTTACCTGAAGAACAAGATCTATACCATGCCGCAGTTCCTGAAACGGCGGTATAATGAAAGTGTATCACTGATCATGGCGATCTTCTGGTTATTGCTTTATGTGTTTGTCAATCTGACGTCTATTCTTTATCTCGGTGCGATTGCCATCAGCGGACTGATCGGACCTGAATACCTGCACGTGGTCATGGTGGGGCTGGCCGTATTCTCCCTGATCATCACCCTTGGTGGTATGAAAGTGATCGGGTATACGGATGTGATCCAGGTAGCCGTACTGATCATCGGTGGTTTTGCCACCATCTATTTCGCTCTGACCATTGTCAGTGAAAAATTCGGACTGGGCAGTGATGCTGTTGCGGGTTTCAAAACCCTGATGCAGCAGGCGCCGGATCATTTCCATATGATCCTGCAGAAACCTACTGCTGCTTCTTCCCAGGAAGACGTCAATAAATACCTGATCCTTCCCGGTATCGCCATGTATTTTGCCGGTCAGTGGATCGTGAACCTGAACTACTGGGGTTGTAACCAGTATATCACGCAGCGTGCACTGGGTGCTGACCTGGAAACCGCCCGTAAGGGGATCCTGTTTGCTGGTTTCCTGAAACTTTTAATGCCGATCATTGTGATGCTGCCCGGTATTGCCGCTTATGTATTGCATCAGAATGGTCATTTAGAAAGTCTGCGTGGTATGGATGATGCTTACTCAGCTATTCTCGGATTCCTGCCATCCGGTTTAAAGGGACTGGCCATTGCAGCCCTGACCGCTGCCATTGTAGCCTCACTGGCGGGTAAACTGAACAGTATCGGAACCATTTTCACGCTGGATATTTATATGAAATATTTCAAAAAGGAGAAAGTGGAAAGTAATGAGAGCAAGGAGAAGAACATGGTTTGGGTAGGCCGGATGGCTGCCCTGGTCTCTATTGCAATCGCCGTCATTTTTGAGTGGAAAGACATGTTGGGTATCAGTGGCGAAGGTGGATTTACGTTTATACAGAAGTACACCGGCTTTATCAGTCCGGGTGTATTTGCCATGTTTATCCTGGGTATGTTCTGGAAACGCACAACGGGTACGGCTGCAGTAGCCGGTCTGCTCACCGGATTCTTACTGGCTATCTTCTTCAATAGTTTTGCGGTTCCATTAATGGGTAATGAGACAATATTATATACCGCTTTCAAAAACAAAGATGGTATTTATGAAATTCCGTTCCTGATCAATATGGGATGGGCCTTCTTCTTTACGATGGTGGTCATGATCGGTATCAGCCTGGGCGGACCGAAAGTAAATCCCAAAGCCTTTGAACTTGACAGTGAGATGTTTAAAGTGAAGCCCGGTATCCTGATCATGATTGTGACCACGATTATGATCCTGGCTGCTTTATATATTAAATTCTGGTAACCGGAAATTAGCAGGATTATGGCCATTGATTTATATAAAAAAGAGGATCATTTACTGCTCGCTGTGGACTGTATCATTTTCGGTTTTGACGGCAGCCGGCTGAAGGCCCTGTTGGTCAAACGGAATCTTGAACCCGGACTCGGCAAGTGGTCACTCATGGGCGGTTTTGTGAAAAAAACGGAGAGTGTGAAAGAAGCAGCTACCCGGGTGCTGAACCTGCTGACCGGTCTGACCGATGTATATATGGAGGAACTGGGTTGTTTCGGGAATGTAAACCGAGATCCCGGTGGCCGTGTGGTGTCTATTGCCTTTTTTGCCCTGATAAAGATCAATGACTATAGTGAGTCACTGATGAAAGAACATAATTCCAAATGGTTTGAACTGGATCATCTTCCCGCGCTCATATTCGATCACGGGGAGATGATCAGTCAGGCCAAGGAAAAATTAAAAGATAAAGTATCCACGCATCCGGCCGGCTTTACCCTGCTGCCCCGCAAATTCACCCTGCAGCAGTTGCAGGGACTTTACGAAGCCATTTATGAAAAAGAAATGGATAAGCGCAATTTCACCCGGCGGATCCTCGAACTCGGTATTCTGAAAAAACTGGAAGAGAAGGAAAAGGAATCATCCAGGAAAGGGGCATTTCTTTTTGTTTTTGAAAAGACCAGGTATGAGAAACTTTCGAAAAAAGGTTTCCGGATTATCTGATCGGCGTCTGCGCACCATTATTCCCTTTTATTTTTCCCGTCCAGTGACACTATCTGTAACCAAAAATGCTCAATGGCATTCACGGCTTCGAGGAATTTGAATACCTCTACCGGTTTGGTGATATAGCAATTGGCATGGTGTTTATATGAAAGGGAAATATCCTTTTCAGAGGATGAAGTGGTCAGCATGATTACCGGGATATGCCTCACCCGGTCGTCATTCTTTACTTCCTGCAGTACTTCAATACCGCTTTTAAGTGGCAGATTGATATCCAGCAGTATAATATCCGGTTCTTTGGCATCCTCGTAGGGGGCTTGTTTGAATAAAAAGTCGAGGGCATCTTTGCCATTCCTCACCACGCTGAATTTATTGAGGATTTTACTTTCTTCAAAGGCTTCCAGTGTCAGGACAATATCCCCTTCATTATCCTCTACCAGTAAAATATGTACTTCTTTCATAATTAATCATTCTGTTTTGGAATGGTAAAATAAAAACTACTTCCGGCACCCGGGGTGGATTCCACCCGGATACGCCCGTTGAGTTTTTCTATAATTCTTTTTACAATCGCGAGTCCGATTCCCGTTCCTTCATACTCCATACGGGAATGCAGTCGCTGAAAAATAATAAATATTTTTTCAAAATATTCTTCTTCAATACCTATTCCGTTGTCCTCCACTTTTATAGTCCAGTCTGCAATTCCATCCTGTACACTGATACTGATCCGGGGTGGCACATCCTTACGGCTATATTTTATTGCATTCCCTACCAGGTTATGGAGTACCTGCATAAAAGCCGATCGGTTAGAAAACAGCATTAACTCTGACTCGCAACGGACTTCGCCGGCCTTCTCCTCAAGCTGCCCTTTCAGCAACTGAATCACCTGACCAGCTACTTCTCTCAGGCTGAATTCTTCAAACTTACCTGCATCATATTTGCCGGCCCTTGAAAAATCAAGAAGCCCGGTAATTATATGTTGCAAATGGGCTGACCCGTCGACCGCGAAATGAATATATTCTTTGCCTTTATCATCCAGGCTGTTTCCGTATTTCTTTTCTAGCAGGTTTAAAAAACCGGAGATAGTCCGCAAAGGAGTTTGCATGTCATGTGAAATGATCGAGGCATATTGTTCCAGGTTACTGTTTTTATCAAACAAATCCATCTGCATCAGCCGTTGTTTCTCCATACTGCCTGACAAACCATTCATCAGTTTTGGCAGCAGGAAGGAAAAGGTGAAACTCAGGAAGACCAGGTTGGAAGAAACCACCATCCACTCACTCACCGGTATTTCATTCACCACCGCAAACGGGGCCATATCCCAATGGAGTACCAAGGCAAAAATCAGGCAGGCTGACAGGTTGATACAGCTCCACCACCAGGCATAGCTGACCGGTAAGATCAAAAGTGCAAATATAGCAGCGGCAAACAGGAAAAGCAGTCCAGGGCCATTAATGCCGAGATAGAGCAACATGTATGAGGCCACATAATACAGGCAGAAAACAAAAAGGAATTTCCTGGTATTCACAGAAGGCAGGCGGGCAAAACCAACCAGCCAAAGCCATAGAAAGGCTACCAAATCCAGGATGGCCAAAAGTGGCACTTTGCTCGTAAATGAAAAGATGACTCCTGGTATCACTGCTATCAGGCTCAACGGAATCATTATTTCCATGGTCGCGGAAAACAATGTATCCTGCCAGTATTCAACCCGATCTGTTTTACCTGCCCCGGAATCAATACAGTTCTGGCGGATCTTTTGTTTATATGCACTAATGAGTTTCATTCTTAATCCACCTGTTTATTCCGTAACCATTGGTAGCGTGATTTTAAATTCAACACCACCCCCTGCTGCCTGATCGGCCTTCATTTCCCCGTTCAGGTACTCAATGATACGCTTCGCAACAGCCAGTTTATTCAGGGTACTGTCTGCTGATAATTGCTGAGACCTGTTGTGAAACAAACGAAACAGGTCGCGCAGTTCACCGGGTACAGGGTCAGGTACGTTACCCGTACAGGTAATTTCCCATTTTTTGTCTGCCTGCTTTACCCCGATCTGCAGCCGGGGCTGCTCATCTAAAGGTACATGAAACAGCAAATGGTCTATCACATAAGTAAATACTTCCTGTATTCCATCCACATCGCCCTGAACTACCGGGAGTACGGGGCAACTGATCATACAATTACGGGTTTCCAGTTTTCGTTTTAATTTTCCTGAAGCACCGGCATAGGCTATATTGAGATCTGCTGTGGTGGGTTGAATGTTCTTAACGGCCCGGTAATAAAAAAGCAGATCCTGGATCATCAGGTCCGCCCGCTCCGCCCCATCAGAAGCATAACTGACATATGATTTAGCTTTTTCATTCAGCGAATCACTGTACTTTTTCAGCAACAGATCCATAAACGACTTTACCATCCGGACCGGTTCACGCATATCGTGCGAAACAGCGTAAGCAAACAATTCGAATGAATCCCTTGATTGTTGTAACTGTGCCTTTAATAAGGCTATTTCTTCATCTTTATCCATAGAATAACTTTTTAGTAGTTGTCGGCCTAACTGATTTCAGCAGTAGCGCGAATCGCTCCATCAATCCTTAATTGACCGGATGGTAAAATAAAATGTACTGCCGATGCCCGGATCGGATTCCACCCAAACCTTACCGCCCAGATTTTCCACAATTTTTTTAACCACTGCCAGGCCGATACCAGTACCCTCGTACTGGTCTTTCGGGTGCAGTCGTTGAAATATGACAAAGATCTTCTGCAGGTATTCTTTTTCGATACCAATTCCATTATCACTAATGGCAATTTCCCAATACTCCTCCACTGGCCTGGCAGAAATTCGTATTACGGGTGGCGTATCCGGCTTTCTGTATTTAAGCGCATTGCTTACCAGGTTATTCATAAGCTGTACCACGGGTGCCATATAATTATTAATCACTGGCAGCTCCGCAACTTCAACGACGGCCCCGGTTTCGTTGATATCTGTCTGGTGCAACAGGCGTATTTCCTCTACCACCATATTCAGGTCAATTTCCTCGATAGCTGCATTGCCTTTTCCCACTCTTGAGTATTGCAGGAGGCCCAGGATATTCTGACGCATACGGTTGGCGCCATCAACGGCAAAATCTATATACCGGCGACCCCGGTCATCCAGCCGGATGGCGTAGCGATCTTCCAGTTTGGTCAAAAAACTGGTTATCATGCGTAAAGGTTCCTGCAGGTCATGCGAAGCCACGTAAGCAAACTGTTCCAGTTCGGTATTGGAGATTTTTAGTTCCCTCGTCTGCCTCACCAGATCCTCATTCAGCTTCTTTTGTGCAGCACTGCTATTGAAGCGTTGAATAGCAGATGACAAACTGGAACACAGACTCCGCATAAAGAAGATTTCACCCTCAGCCCATCGTCTTTCATGGTAACATTCCTCCACGCCCACCACCCCTTCAAGTACAGATCCGGCAAACACCGGGAGAAATAAAACAGATTTAATTCCTGAATGAACTAACACCTGTCTGAGGAGGTTATCCGGCAATTCGCTAAGCACTGCCATATAAGGCTGATCCGACAATAAAACCTCTTTTACTTCCGGGAATGAATCAATGGGCAAGACCTCTGTTTCCACCGGATCAATCGCTGGCATATCCTTCCCTTTCAGCCAACCGATCCGTTGGCGGTACATGGACTGACCCGTTTCTTTATCCGTATAAATTTCCTTATAAAAAATCTGATCGGCCATGATCGTATACCTCGCCAGATCAAAGGAATTCTTAATTCCATCAAACCAGTTTTCATTACTCAGGAAGATCTGCGCCACTGTAGCAATGGCGGATAAATAACGGGTCCGTTGCTGTAATTCAATTTCGGCCAGTTTCCGGGCATGAATATCCTGGAAGCTGCCATAGATCCTTAAACATTTGCCATTGGCCATTTCAGGTGTACCGATAACACGTACCCAACGTTGATTTCCTTTGGCTGTAACATGCAGGAGTTCGAGGTCATAGGGAATGCCCTCCCCGATCGCTTTTAACACGCTTTCTTCGAGCCGGGACTTATCTGAATCCTGATAGAACTGGTAAATTTCCTGCAGCACCGGCTGGTAACCGGGTTCCACTTCATGAATCTCACGCGTTACATCTGACCAGATGATCTGCATGGCAGGAAGTTCCATTTCCCAGGCGCCAATACGGGCCAGACTGGTGGCATCATGCAGTAATCGCTGCAATTCTTTCTGCCTGGTGATATCCTTTGCCACGGTATATACCAGATCCTCCCCTGGTATTTGCTGATAGGTCCAGCCCAACCAAACCGACTTCCCGGATTTGGTGATATAGCAATTCTCAAAATAATTCGAACCGGAGATTGAAGGGAAAGTTGCCGTGATTGAATTGGTGGCAGATATATAATCCTGGTGAATAAATTCATTATATGGACGACTCAATAATTCTTCTATCGAATAACCCAGTATATCATAAGCAGCAGGATTGATTCGTTTGAAATAACCATCAAATCCGACAACGGCAATAATATCAGGCGCCGTATTAAAAATTAAACTCAGTTCATTTTCGAGTTGTTTACGTTTGATCTCAGACCCCAGATCTGCTTCGAGTCCCCTGAACAATTGTTCAAACTCCGACAAATGAGCCGACGGCTTATCAGTCAGTACAGCCAGCACCCCGATCAGTTCTCCACGGTTCATCAATGGAATGGCTAACGCTGATTTAAACCCTGCTTTCTGAACCCCTGCCCGGCGACGCAGACTCGCATGTTTGTCAAAGTCATCCACGATCACCAATTCACGGCGAGCCCAGACCTCTTTCAGTAATCCACCATCAGGAGTGAGCGTATTCAATGCTTTGTTCTCTGCGTAGTAATCCTTTGACGCTTTAGTAGATGCAAAACTGGCTACCAGGCTAAGGTGTTGTTTGTCGGCTGTCAACAGCCATGTTTCGGCCGCTGTAAAATCGCCAAACTCCACCAGTTTCTTCAATACACTATCAAGGGAGATAACCAGGCCTTCAATCTTTTTGAAGGTGCTACTTACCATTTCCATGAAGCGTCGTTGTTGTTGCAGTTTGAATTGTGTGGTAATGTCCCGTTGAATCGCAAAAAAATGTGTAATCCGGTGATTTGCATCAAACACGGGTTTTACCATCATTTCCACCCGGTATTCCTTTCCTGATTTAGTATAATTAATAATATTGACCGAACAGGGTTCTCCTCTTTTTAATGCAAGTGATAGCCGGTTCATTTCCGCCCAATCCGACTTAGGACCTTGTAACAGAGCCGGCGTTTTTCCTATCACTTCTGCCGGTGAATAACCGGTCATTCGGGAAAATGCTTCATTTACATAAATGATTTCAGGTCCCTGATCCGTATTCAAATCTGCCCGGGTAATCACCACTGCATCGCTGGTATTCGTCACCACACTTTCGAGCAGGCGCAACTGTTGTTCTTCCTCCCTTTTTACTGTAATATCCCGGATCGCTCCGATAATACGTATGGGCCGGCCCTGATTATTCCGTATAATATAAGCACGGTCAGACACATAGACCAGCTGCCCCTTTTTCCGGATAATACGGTATTCAAGCTCCCAGCGATTCTCCTTCCCTTGCAATACGGATTCCACTTTTTGCGTAATCAACATACGGTCATCCGGGTGTATGTATTCGAGCCAAACACTCAGGCGCCATTCCTGCTCTTTCAGTATTACGCCGAGAATGGTGTTAAATCCATCTCCGCAAAAGACTTTATCAGTAACTAAATTCCAGTCCCAGATTGCTTCCGAAGTAGCTTTTGTAACAAAGCCAAAACGCTCATGACTGCGCTGAAGTCGTTGATCCTGTTCATATGATTCAATCAGAATAGATATAAGCACTGCAGCCCGGTTAAAAATTTCAAGCTCAAACGGAGAAGGCATTCTTATCTCCTTATAATAATTTGCAAAAGTGGCTATAACCTTTCCTTCCGGATTAAAAACAGGAGTCGACCACGACGCCCTTAATCCGGCTGACAGGGCCAGTTTTTTGTATTTCTTCCATAAATTACTTTTCCTGATATCAGATACAATTATCTGTTTTCCGGTATACGCTGCTGTACCACAGGATCCTTCTTCCGGACCAATCGCCAATCCATTCAATGCCTCTGCATAAAATAAAGGCAACGAAGGGGATGCCCAGTTATACACCTTTCCTTCACTTACACGTAGGATCGAGGCACTTAATCCGGTTATAAGTTCTTCGAGTCCGGTCAGATAATCCTTTAAAATAATATCGATAGCCGTTTTACTTTTAAGCGATTTCTCTATAATATTCCGTTCCAGGTGATCCATCTCCTGTTGCATCATTTTTTCTGAGATATCATGTGCCAGAACCAGCATACAGTCGCTGTCCCCGATACGGATCTGTTCTCCGGAAATGTCCACCTGCTTCAGGCTCCCGTCTTTATTCTGATGGGTCATTACTCCAAAATGAATAACCCCTTTCACCCGGTTTGCTTTTTCAAGCTGCTCATGTAACCGGGGTATTTGTTCCTTTGGACGAATATCCAGAATAGTCATTGAAAGTAATTCATCCCGGGTATACCCATATTGCTCTGTCATCCGTTTGTTCACATCCAGTATCCGGTGTGTATGTAGATCAAAAATGTAACTGGGTACCGGACTTGCTTCAAAGAGACTGCGGTACTTGTATTCTGAATCGGATAATTTCTGCTCTGCCTTCATTCGTTGAGAAATATCCTGTACCGTCCCGAAAAGACGAATCACCCGGCCTTTCTTATCCTTTTCACTGTAACCAAACTCTTCAATATACTTTTTCTCTCCGGCCGGAGTAAGAATACAATAGTCCAGGCTAAAGTCGCCCCCTTCCCTGCGGGCTTTTCGCATAGTTGTCTCCACTCTTTTCCGGTCTTCTTTTGAAACCTGATTGAAGAAAGCCCCAAAAGACTGCCGGATCTGTTGACGGGATACCCCGAAAATATCATATACTGAATCGGACCAATAGCTCTTTTTCTGAAGCAGGTCATAACTCCAGTTACCCAGCAAGGCCAGTTCCTGCGCTTCCTTCAACATGGATTCGCTTTGCCGGGAACGACTCTTAACAAGCAGCTGACTGATATAAAGGATCAGGCTATCAGCAATGCTATTCAGCAGGGATCGCTCGTACTTCAGAAAGGGGCCTTCATCCGCATCCGGCATCTTCTTTTTGTAATAAACCGTAATAACGAGCTTTCCCCCGGCTTGTACATCCCGTTCAATCAACTGATTCCAGCGGGTTTTCCTGAAACCGGCCGATCTGAATTCCGCTTTGTTATAAATTATGGAACAACAGGTATGTGACGGATATTGCCAACCCTTCGGGATCAGTTTGACCGCGCCATGTAATAATTCATCCAGTCCCGGTGCGGTGGCAGCCAGTTTGGTAATCCCATAAAGACAGGCTTGCTCTTTGATGCGCTCATTCAGGTCATACAGAACAGCATCCAGCCGGTCCTGCTTTTGTTTCGCCTCCTTTGGTGTATTCAGTTCTTCCAACCGGATCACATCATCCAAAATAAAAGAACGAACGCCACGGGGCGTTAAATAAAGTGTACGGGCACTGGTCTTTGTTTTGTCTTTAGCAGTCCGTACGTTGAATTTAAAAAGTTTAAGCCATTCAGTTAAGCGAAGAGTAACCGCTTCCGGCAGCGGGTTCGTGATCAACAAAGCAGCATCACTGTTTTCAAGGAGCGGAGTCAGGAGTTGTTTCAGGAAAGGAAAACTTTTATGTTCGGATCCGATCGATAACAGAACGGAAGGCAGACCGGCAGGTTTCTTTTTCCTGGTTAACCCAGCATTTCGTGTTGTATTCCTGGTGGCCATTTTGTTCTTACGATCCTTTTGTAATAATTGCTTGCTGCTATTCTGTTTCCGGACTTATCATGCCTTGCAGTCATCCACACCTGGCAACCTAATCAATATTCCCGGATTATAGTCTAACCGGCATCAGCAGCCAAAATGATCATGACACGGATTGGCAATAGCTATACCCGGTAAGACCGGGACGGGCAATCGACAGTGCTTAAGAAGATTGCTTATTCAGAGGAATGGTAACCAGTACCTGGCACCCCTTTCCCGGTTCAGAAAAAATAACGGTCTTACCGCCAAATAATTCAGCCCTTCTTTTCATATTAGCGATTCCAATTCCTTTTTTAACACGGGATAAGTCAAACCCTATCCCATTGTCTGTGATCTGCAAATTCAGTTTCCCGTTCTCCAGATCCACACATATATCCACTTTGGAAGCCTGGGCGTATTTCTGAATATTCCGGAGTTGTTCCTGTAAGATCCGGTAAAGATTTAACTGCAGATCATGGCCCAGATCCAGGGCAAGTACCTGTTCGCTGACTACACAATCAATCTGCATTTCGTCCCCGATAGAGAAATCATTAATCAGCCGTTCCATTGATTCTTCCAGGCTGGATTCATCAAAAAAAGCGGGTGCCAGCCGATGAGAAAGGTTTCTGATTTCCCGGATCGCCAGCCCCGTATTCCCTTTGGCCTGCTCGAGCAGACTGACCGTTTCCTGCTGCAATTCAGGTTCCAGCATACTCATATACATCTGGGAAGAGGCCAGTATCTGGCATACGTTATCGTGGAGTTCACTACCTATTTCATACCGTTCATCTTCCTGTGTTTTTATAATCGCCCGTGTCATTTTCTTTTCAAAAAGAAGTTTCTCGGTAATATCGATCGCAATAACAGAGCGCAGGTATTTTCCCTCCAGGTTAATACTGGTGCCGTATAATTCCATATATACGATCTCACCTGTTTTTTTCTGAAAGCGGAGCAATTCCGCATGCGAGTTGGATGTATCTTCCAGTACTTCTTCGGCCATATGCCTGGCCATCGTTACATCGTCTGTAAAGACGAGATCCATTACACTCATGCCTTTCATTTCCTCCTCGCTGTACCCAAAAAACAAAGTGGCTGCTTTGTTGACCTGCACCATTTTTGTAGTAGCCGGATCATACACATACATCGGTTGCGGACTTTGGTGAAACAAGGTGCTGAACCGTTCTTCCGACTCTTTCAGTTGTTTGTATATTTTCTTTCGTTCGATGGAGTAGATAATGCTTTTGTACAGGACATCTGAAGTAAGATCATCCTTTACCAGGTAATCGGACACCCCGAAACCGATTGAACGGATACTGAAATCGATATCGGCGTTTCCGGTCAGTACGATCACCGGCAGGTTCCCGGCCATGGCCAGAATTTCCATTACTAATTCGGTGCCGCTTTTATCCGGCAGGGTCAGGTCAAGGAGGATCACATCCAGCGACTGTGCCTTCGACGTCAGCAATCCGGTGGCTGTTTTAAAATCAGGCGCGTGATAAATGGTACAGGAAGAAATCCGTTCTTCCAGAAATTCGGTAACAAGCACATAATCCCCGGGATTATCTTCAATGGCCAGAATACTATAAGGGTGTTTATCAACAGTCATGAATTGGTGGAGAATTTCTATCCTGTAGTGCTCAGGGAATCCCACTTGAAATTAATTCTATAAAACTGATTGAACAATAGGGGTTTACCGTTAGGGCTTGCTGAATACTTACTTACTTCCCGATACAGGAATTCCTTTCAGCTGATGTTCAATGCATTCCGCAATAAGGCACCAATGCGGCAACTGGAAAAGGTCAAACAAAGGAAAAGAAGAACAAAATTTTATCAAGATAAAAATTTAATGTGACGATTAATAATCATTCCTTGATGCTCTATATCATCCCTCTCCTTTTCGAAAATTATCATTATCGCCGCAAATTCAATAAAAGACATATGATAAGAAATGCTAGCTAGGAACTTTCAAAAAATTGGGCAATTCAGCGTAGTTGACACAAATTCTACTATAACTCAAACTAGCTTCCATTATTCGAATTTTTAGCTCCGTTGTTAATAGGTTAAGCATATCGCCTTGTATTGGGAAACCAGACATTATATTTGAGAAATTATCAGGACCTGACATCCCCACATAGAATTATAAATCCATTTTCTGATCATAGTAAATCCCTTCCCAAGTCTTAAAACAATCTATTCCATAATAGTTTCCTGACAGGGAAAAAAAGAGATCATTCTCGAAATCAGTAATTAGATAACTGGAAAATGTAGTTGATTGAATACAAATTTGTCCTTCACGAACAAATTTTGAGTTTAAATTCGCCAATGCTTTTCTCAAAACAGCTGTATTATCCATGATTCTTAATTTTTTGAATTAGTTGTAATGGACAGATTCCCAGAAATTATACCATAGATATTCTTACATTAATTTTCTGCCAATTTGGCTTGAAAGGGTTAATTCAATAGGTACAAAAGTGATTATCCCCTACAGCAATGGTGATTATTTGTCAATCGATTAATACTAGTCGAATAAAGTCGACCACCCATTTCCATATCAATAGACAGGTGCCATTTGACCGAAGGCGCAGGAAGTCCTCCATTTGCATATTCGGATAAAAACTCAGGAATGAATACTATCGCTTTCGGCTTTTGCCGCAAGCTGCTGCTTATACATCGATAATTCTCATTCGAATTCTCCTGTCACAACTAAAGGTTGAGGCATGCTTATTTTTTGTCTTTTGTCGCGCCCTTGTTCCAAACATCCATTGCATTTACAAAGTCTTTTGTATCAAATTGTAAAAGACTGAACAGATAGTTGGCCAGTGGCTTGGCCAGCTGCTGGCTGGAGTCCAGAATACCTGCAACGTTGGTCTTAAATACACCATTTTTTTCCAGTTGCTTGTAAATATCGATCACTGACCGGAATAAAATGCCTTCATTCAATACAATTCCCGCTTTCTGGAAATAAGGGCTGTGACCAACATGATGCGTAAGATTCAATACAACATTTAGTTGCCGGAGAAAAGAATGCGGATGATCGTGCGCTTCGAAATATATTTCTTCTGGTTTAGTTGAAAAGTTAAGCGTATAGTTTAGCAGACAACATCCAAAAAACACGAAAGTATCCATAGTGTTCTCTATTGTCACCTTATCCTTAAATGTTCTTTCAATATACTGCTCTATATGAGTAGCGACATTGATTGTTGCATAGGTATCTGCGTTTATTTCAAGTATATGCTTCACTCGATCATAACAGGCTTTGCCAGCAAGATTGTATCGTTCCTTTATAGCAATATTCTCTTTTTTGCCGCTTAATTGAAAAAGGTGAGCCAATTCATGGTAATAGGTAAACTGCGTACAGATCTGGAAGGCTAGGACATTAGCAGTGTTGTCAAATTTACTGAACGTGTCAGGAAGTAGCTGGGTGAAGAAATCCGCTAACGGCTTGTTGTCATGGTAGTTTTCAAAACAGGAACGAATCAGGCCGACATTAATCTCTATGATAAAATTCTTGTTCCTGATTCCCGCACCTGCATTTACTTCAAAACTGTTGGTAAACAAGAAAACATTCGGTACTATAGGTTCTTGTTTGGACTGTATATCGAGGTTTTCGCGGCAAAACGAATAATAACCCGTGAAGAAATCTTTATAATCGCTTTCACTGAAATTATAAACATCTTCCGGTAAAACTGCTTTTATAGCAATTGCATTCTCTATTTCTTCTGTATACGTCATATTGAATTTGGTTTTTTGATTGAGCCAGATTACCTCATATCCTTACTATGCGTCTGCGTTATTTTTTTAAAAAAACCCAGCTCTTCCTTAATGGAATCAGCATTGGCAATGAATTTTTCATCGATCTCCGGCATATTCAGATAATGCAGGTCAAATGTAAAATTGTCTTCAGAGGTCCTACCTATAGCGATACCAATGATCTTTTTTGCTTCCGGAAACTGAGCTCTTGCAACTATGCAACGAAGCCCCAACTCAGCCTCCTTATGTTCCCAGTTATCGGCGGTTAAAGGCATAAAAACGTAGGTGTGCTCTGCCCCATCAAAAGGCTTGATCATCCTTGCTTTTACCTTCGTTTTAGAGGCATTCTCCAGGATCAGGCCAAGTTCCAATCTGTTGATCCGGGGTTCCAGGTTGATCAAACGAATCGCTCTTTCCATATCCCGCCTTTTCTCATGGGATACTCCGGGCTTCACATAGTCCATATAAAAGCGTTGGATCATCATGTCCCACACATAACTCACTTCGATAACAGTTTTCCATTGGGCATACTTTTCACTCTTGCTATAATCCTCCCAAAGATTTTCCCCAACCAGAACAACATCTTCGTCAACATCCAGTGAAAGTCCGGTCTGCAGGTAAAAAGCAAGAAAATCTGTTTCATAAGGCAGCATGATGGTGTGCTTTTCAGAAAACCTTTGCTTCGCCAATAAATAATTGGTGAAGTCAGTGACAGTATCCAGTTCTTTTAAAATGGTAGTAGTAGCTTTTTCATCGAACACATTGACGTACCCATTTTCAAAATCTCCCATTGGTAGCGGATAATAATCCTTGCTGCCAAACGCGATAGCAACCCTGTGTATGATCCTTTTCTCTTTTACTGGCAGTGTGATAATGTGATCCGAATTCTTAAGCTGAATACTGTCAACAGTATTAATAAATCTTTCTGCGCCGTATATCTGAGAAATGGATTCTATAATTGCCTTCTTTACCCACCTATCATAAACAACTACTTCGTCATCATGCTGGGAGGGTGTAATATCTTTCACTGAAAAAATTATGATCGTATTATGACAGACAACCAAAAGATCGCACAGTTCTTTCCCTTTCTTTCCGATTGGGCCTGGAAAACTCCAAAATGGTAAAAAAGACATTGCACATAGATCAGCTACAAATTTTTCTGATGTTGTCATTTTAATAAATTTCACATTAAAGTTCTTCCCCAAAAACTACTTACGATGTAAACAACATGATTTCTGCAAACTGGTACTCATTTTTTCCTGTATCAAGGATCGCGATATAAGAGTTTACAGGCTCACGCTGGAACGTTTCCCTGATATACTTTCGGAAATACTCGATAAATCCATCTTCATGCGGACCTGTCCAATAGGACAGCATCCAGCTTTTGTCGGAATCATTGTCATCACCTGCGATTCGGAAATCGTGGTTATAGCCGTCCCGTTTGAAGCGATTTTTGATCGTGGTTATATTATCCAATATTTGCTTCTTCGTCTTCGATCCGAATTCCAGTAACTGTACAGCCGCATCGAGACCAAATTCTAAGTTCGATTCTTCCAGTGCACGGACCAGTGTTTTTACAGGCTGAATCGAATAGTGCTTCAGTTTTTGCACCGGCTTTTTAGTGACTCCTTCCTGGTACAGGTAGTATTTATTGTATTCCTCCATCATTGATTCCAGAAGGATACCGGAAAGCTGGTCATACTGGCCTTGGACAATATCATCGAAACGAAGGTTGCGCTTGAGGTAATAACCAAGCAGATCAAGCTCATCCAGTACCTTGAATTTTTTATGCTTGAAGAACTCTTTACGCCGGTGGAGGTATTGTATAAAATAGGCTGGCCCTTCCATATGCTCACAGATCACCCGGAGATCATACAGGCTTACGATCCAGGGAAATGTTTCCTTCGTAAAAAGACCGAGGGTATTATCCAGCTTCAAATTGCACGAAATGGCGCTGATGCTCTCAATGGTTAGCGAAATAAAAAATGAATTTTGAAACGTTGTTCCGTCAATCGTCACTTTCCTTCCTTGCCTATCTTCAAAAACGGCCGCAGGATTACCAGCTAAATACTGCTGAGTACGGGTTGCCTGGTAATGGGAGTCTTTAACAAGATCATCAATATGGTTCTCCAACCTGTCAATATATCCTTTCTTTGCACGGTCATGTATCCGGTGACCTTTGGCTTCGATGAAAAATGAATTGGTACCGAGAATGACCAATCCGTCCATTTCACCACCTGGATATTTAAGGTGAGTATAATACTGCCCTCCTTTAAGGACGCTTTTGATATGCTCCATTCCTTTTTCCATCAGGTAATCGTGCCTGGTCTCCATATAACGTGCCTGCTTTTTGCCATCTTTTATCAGTGTACCAGCGAAAAGACGGTCGAGCGAATAATCCAGCAGTGACAATGAAGGAGCCATATATTGATTTTCATGCCTGATCAGCGGGCGATCCTTCAAAGGATGCATGATCTCAGGCTCGGAAAAATCGGCGTTGATCTCACCGAACCCAAGAGAGAGCCGCGAAAAAAAACTGCGTACTGTTTCTACTTCCAGATTCTCTTCCTCCGCGATAAGTTCGGGTGTAAAACTTAAACGGTCACCCATCATCACCATCTGGTAGGTCGCCATGCTTTCATAAAAATGCATTTCGAGTGCCCGGTCATCCCAAGTGCAGTAAGCATCCAGCATTTCCTGCGGATAGAATTGCTGTGGCTTTTTCTTGCTTTTTTTATAAGCCAGGATCTCCTTCAGCATTTGCTGGGAATTTGATTTTAGTTGCATGATCGACTCCTGCATGCGCTTATTCACAAGATCGGCAATCGTGATGCAGATACGGACGGCTTCTTTTATTGTAAAGCCAAGTTCCTTTTTGAAATAATCGTCGTACCGATCATACAACTCTTCCAGAAGGTCCCAGTGATGTGATTCAAAGGTTTCGTTGCGTACTAGCAGCTCTTCGCTTGATAATGCCTGCGCGATATGCTGAATATCAGACATTGTACCATCCGGTCTGTATACATGAAACCGGTGATGATGAATCATGGTATACTTCTGAATGACCTGCAGGCAAAGCTCATTGATCACATGCAGGTCTTCGGCAACATCGTGCGGACGGGTGAACTCCCTAATACCTAATGTGAAAGGAAATTTCAGGCAGATCAGGGAAAGGTATTCGGAGGCCACGGAAAGCGATCCTGCAACAGGTTTGGCATCCGGACTAAGAAGGGCCAATTGGTTGCGGAAAGTGGTATTAGCAATAACATTAAAAGGTCCGTACTGACGTACTTTGGTATGTAGGTCTGTAATATGCCGCTCAATTTCTTTTGTTATTCGTGCAACAATTTCATCTATTCTATCAAAATGTTCCATATGCTTCTTATCTATATAAAGTAAGGAAGTAAATCAGGCTGTTGAAATAAAATCAGCAAAGTAAAATGACAGGGCTGATCAGGACAGGGAGTCCCACGAACTAAGTATCGATCGGCAGAGCTGCGACCGCGTCTGGAAAAACCTTCCTATGATTGGAACGAATTGCATCGCTGCAAAGATACGGAAATGGCCACTATTTTTTTTCTCTTTTGTCAACCCTCTGATTACTGGTTTTTTTTCGGCATTCTTCCTGCGTCGCTCCAACAACTCTTTTAAATACGTTCTGAAAATTGGTTCCCCAAGTGTACCCTACACTCTCGGCAATCATCTGAAGTGTATTATTAGTAGTAGTTAGCAACTCCTTTGCCAGGTCCGTTCTTGCCTGAAATGAAAAACTGGCTATGCTTTGCCCAAATACCTTCCTAAAATTCTCTTAAGTGTATAGGAGGTGGCTCCGCATTGGCCAGCTAATGAAACTAGCGAATAAACCACTGAAAGATCAGTGGTGATCAGTGCCTTTGTTTTTTCTCCAATCTCATTATCTGTAGGTATGTTGTAGTGAGGCATCAGCAAACCTCTACCCTTCAAAAAGCAGAGGTTTGCTTTAACCTTACCATAAATTAGCCAGAAAGTAATTTATCTATTTTACATGTGCACTGGCCCTTCTATTCCAAAGCCATTAGGTGTTGGCGTTGAGATTTTCTCCAGCTCAGTTTTTTCCCCCTTTCTTGTGTAAATATCAAAAATGCCTCTGTTGCCTTTACCCTGAAGGTATTTACCTACTTTTCTTTCCAGCCATCCGCTTGCAGTGATGCCGACAAAGTTTTTGTAATGAAATCTATTAGCTAATGGCGATGCACAACTAAAACTCTCTTTGGCATTCCCCGTCAAATTCGCCTGGGGGTGCTTTGAATGATCATACTTCCACCAAACCGAAATCCGCAATTCTTCAAACCCGATATCATCCCACATCACTACGGAAGTATACCCGAATAGTTCCAAAAAAACATGTCCCTTTTCATCTACTGAATCATTAGGAGCAGTTAATGAAATCAGATTACGGTTTAATAATTCATTCAGCGCAGCGATCAGCAATTTCTTGTAAGGATTTATATCTGATGCCTGCTGGTTTTGTGTAAGACTTAATCTGGATGGTTCTTTCCTACCAGATTGATTACTTCTGCTATCTGCGGTAGTAGCATTCAGAAGATTTACAAAATTATTCCAGTTGGTAAAACCGGCATTCAAGGCAACCTGGTCTAAGGCGCTCAGATATGAAATGCCTTTAGTTTTTTTGAGATTCTTCGCTTGTCTTTTAAGAAATGCGGCCGTATGACCTTTTACTTTGGTATCCATCGTTATCCAAAACTCTCGCCGGAAAAATGTCACCCGTCTACCATCTTTCGAAACGAGAAATTGGTTTCGATAGATAATTTATTTGAAGGCGGCGCTGATACAGCTTTGCTAAGACGAGTGGCATGCTTCCGCGTTAAGCATAGTAAATATAAGCAATTTTATGCACCCGTTTTTTTTCTGGTCTTTTAAAAGTTCTTACCTAATCATGGGTTAAGTAAGTCAATTTTTGTACTGAGATTGGTGGCTGCAATCGATCCTCATCCTCCGGCAACGGATTCTTTGGAAAGAACATCAGAACAACATTAATTCACCGTGGTTTTTGCCATAAAAGTCGGGCCACAAAATTGACAGTTTTCTTGAAGTCTGATATTACTACTCATTGTAGCTACATGTAGCTGTATGAAGCATGATTTCGCCATTTGTTGCCCGCTTATTTGGGCACCAAATGGGCACAAAAACTTCCTAAAAACTGACACTTTCGTGCGAAATCACATTGATTTTCAAATGCTTAGTTAATCTAAGTTATTTAAAATCAGTAACTTTAATAAGAGTAAACAATTGAATATGAATATGTTACGCACCCTACTTCCCTATACAAAACTTCGAAAAAAAATAATCCAGCTGGTCTTCATTCGTGATTTCACCGTGATAATGAAAACAACACGGATCTCCCTCTTTAGCCTGTGTAAATAGCTACAAAAAAAGCCTGCCCGCAGATCCCTAAATGTTTCCGCGAGCAGGCCGTATCTATTGTTCTTCTTATAATTCCCTGATCATAATATTCCTGTAGTACACCTTATTGCCATGATCCTGCAATGCAATATGGCCGGTCTTCGCCGTTCCGTAGCCCGGATAATCTTTCCATTTGCCTTCCTCCTTTTTCTTAGTCCATTCCGCATCCCATGCCTGGAAGTCAACGATTTTTTCGCCATTTAACCAATGTTCCACATGGCCCTTGTTGAAAATAATTTTACTTGAATTCCATTCTCCGGCGGGCTTGAGTTTTTTCCGGTCATTGCTGTTATGCATCGCGTAGTCGGCCCCGGCTTTCTGCCATTCTTCCAGTTTATCCGGAAATCCGATATCATCTATTACCTGGTACTCCGGCCCGGTCTCATAGGGAGCCTGATAGGCCGTGTCTTCCACCACATGATACATGACCCCGCTATTAGCCCCCTTCGTTACTTTCCAGTCCCAGGTGAGTTCAAAATCCGTATAGGTCTTATCGGTTATAATATCCCCGCCATGTGCATCGGCTGCGGCTCCCAGGCAAACAAGGGAACTGTCTTCAATCATCCAGTTTTTCAGTTCACCAGGCTGTTTATTGTAGCCATGCCAGCCCTTCTGACTTACTCCGTCAAAAATGGCCACCCAGGCAGATGGTGCTGCTTCTGTTTTATCTCCACCAGCATTCCCGGTTGTATCGGTAGTTGATTTGTCACCGGCTGCCTGATTATTACAGGAAACGATTCCTGTCATCAGGATTAACCCGGCCATGATTTTCAATGATTTTATTTGCATATACTGTTTATTATTTTTTTACTAATTGCATTTTTTCAGGATCCCATAATATCGCTGTGTCCTGGTTATAGCTGTCATTGCACAGCAGTGCGGGTGCGGCTGCCCGGTAGCCGAATACTGCGTCTTCCGTAACGTTCCCTCCATTCCGTATGGCGGTAAAGAAGTTTACAAAATGATCATACGGACCACCCTGGTATCCTTTCTCGGCTTCAAATGTATATTCTTCCGGTGGCAGAATCCGTTTTCTTCCGGTTACCGGAGTGCCGGCTTTCTTCATCTGTTCGAGGAAGAAGGGATCATCTGAAGCAAAGCTTTTATTTCTTTTTAAGGTCACGCTATCCCAGGTTATATCCATGGATCCTTCGCTGCCCACGAGTTTCAGGTAGGTGGTACCACTGGTACCATCCACAAAATTGCAACGCAGGGACAGGTTGAAGGCCGGATGCGCCTGGTGCTGATGGTAATCAAAAGTACCCAGTAATACATCCGGTACTTCACGGCCATCTTTCCAGTACCGGAGTCCCCCGGCCGCGTAAACTTTACTTGGGCCAACAGAGTTGGTTATAAAATGTAAACTGGAAAAAAGATGTACAAACAGATCCCCGGACATGCCTGTCCCGTAATCCTTGTAATTTCTCCACCTGAAAAAGCGGGTGGCATCAAAGGGTCGTTTAACGGTATTACTTACATAGGTTTCCCAATCCACATTTGCCGGAGATGCATCGGCCGGAATCGGGTATTGCCAGGCCCCCGTGGGAGAATGTCTGGCCCAGAATCCTTCTGCATAATTCAATTCCCCGATCGCCCCGCTTTTCAGCAGTTCTTTTGCCTTTTCAT
>ENA-UOWO01000709-UOWO01000709.1-activated-sludge-metagenome-genome-assembly--contig:-NODE-709-length-46644-cov-29.201700_pt1 | contig 46644 bp, 44 predicted proteins | sample MGYA00238148_ERZ761564 | MGnify/ENA primary metagenome ERZ761564 (study PRJEB28885, sample SAMN05720194) | activated sludge metagenome | isolation source: Anaerobic digester | place: USA... | reverse complement strand
CTAAAAAATCCATCATAAATCTTATGTAACATAAAATCAAAACAGTTTCTAATAATTCTGAATAAAATATTAACGGGATGTTAAGCGCTCCAGCACGGTAATGATGAGCTTCTCCATTAAAGGTTTATAGTCTTTGCTGAATTGTTTGGCGATACGGTTTGCGATAATCACACAAATGGTAAGCGTTTCGTGCCCGAATATTTTTCCCAGCCCATATAAAGCGGAGGTTTCCATCTCGAAATTGGTAATCCTGTCCGAGTGATAAGAGAAACGGCTAAGGCGGTCATTCAGCTCCGGAAAAGCAAGTTCACCCCGCAACTCCCGTCCCTGTGGTCCGAAAAACCCCGGAGCAGTGGCGGTGATACCCTGCATCATGTCGAAAGCAACTTTCTCCAGGAGTACATCGGAGGCTTTCACAATATAAGGTCTCGCCAGAAAGCCCGGCCATTGCGTCTGGCGGATAAATTCTTCAACCATTTCATTTTCTGCAATTTCGGATGTTTTTTTATAAAAATTCATCACACCATCGATGCCGAGGCCATACGACGAAGCCACAAAAGTATCCACCGGAATATCTTCCTGCATTGCACCTGAAGTACCCAGGCGGATGATATTAAGTTTCCGTTGGGTGGGTTTGGCCGAACGTTTTTCCAGATCAATATTAGCCAGAGCATCAAGTTCGTTCAGTACGATGTCAATATTATCAGGGCCCATACCTGTGGAAAGGACACTGATGCGCGTATTATTTAAATAACCTGTATGCGTAACAATTTCCCTGTTCTGAACTTTCAGATCAATCCGGTCAAAATGTTTTGAAACAGCCGGCACACGTCCCGGATCTCCTACCACGATTATGGTATCAGCAATATCATCGGGATGCAAATTTAAATGGTAAATTTTATTTCCCGCTGACAAAATCAATTCCGATTCTTCATATACTCTTTTCATAGATAAAAAATTTATTGTATCTTTGCACTCGATTTAATAATTTTTAAACAAATAATGCACACAACAAACATGTATATATAAATATTTTGTTTTGTTTAATTAATAACGCACTAATTTAAAAATCGTCACAAATATAATTATTATTATGGAAACTCATAAAAACATCCTGGTTCCGTTTGATTTCAACGAGCAGGCCCACATCGCCCTGGGGCAATCGTACAACCTTGCACGAATGTTAAAACTTGAAATTACCTTACTTTATGTATATGAAGAAGGAGGAATGTTCAACAAGTTCTTCTCTGCTGATCAGAGCGATGAACTGATAAAAAAAATGGAAAATGAACTGGAGGCCTTTTCATCAGCAAAATCCAAAGAAACTGGTCTAAAGATCAACTATTTGGTTGCACGCGGAAAAGTACATGCCAAAATCGTGGAAGTTGCCGAACTGATACAGTCTGAATTTGTTATCATGGGGAAAGAAAGCAATTTCAATTTGTATGCACCCAATGTAGGCGCAAACACCTCAAGGGTAATCCGTAATGCCAAATGTCCTGTAATAACCATCAGCGCCGAATCCCATTACAATGGTTGCCGGAGTATCCTCCTCCCCATCGACCTGACGCAGGAAAGCCGTCAGAAAGTCAGCTGGGGCATTGAACTGGCTAAGATGTTCGGAGCTACGATCAAAGTGGTTACGGTACTTTGGTCTGTCAATCATAAAGAAATCAAATCGTCACTCACGGCAAAAATGTTACAGGTAAAGAAATTTATTGAGGAACGTAACATTAAATGCACGGCCGAAATGATTGAGGCAGCTAAAGAATCGGATATGGTTCCCACCATGCTTGTGTATGCGAAGCAGCAGGGCGACATTGACCTGATCCTGATCATGACGCAACAGGAAACCGGACTTACGCCGTTTTTTGTTAACTCCCATGCCACCGAAGTGATCCGTCAATCTGATTTTCCGGTTATGTCCATTGTGCCTAAAGATTTGGGAGAGACCTTATCCTTCAAATGATAGCCTCGATCATCAGTATTGGGGACGAATTGCTCATTGGGCAAACCGTCAATACCAATGCTTCTTTTATTGCCGGTGAACTTAACCTGGCAGGTATTCCTGTCAGGAGCATAATTACCATAGCCGATGACAGTAATGAGATCCATAATGCACTTCAGCAAGCAGCCGGACAATCAGGAATTGTCATAATCACCGGCGGGCTGGGGCCTACCCGGGATGATATCACAAAAAAAACACTTTGCTCCTATTTCGGTTCGAAGCTGGTTATGCACAAACCTTCGCTGGAAAATATCAGAAAACTGTTTTACAGCAGAGGCGTTAAGGTCAGTGAGGTCAACCGGAATCAGGCAATGGTACCGGATAACTGCACGGTCATAAAAAATGCCTTAGGCACAGCGCCCGGCATGTGGTTTCAGAAAAACAGTGTTCATTATATCTCCTTACCCGGCGTCCCCTTCGAGATGAAGGCCATGATCGCCGGTGAAATCATCCCGCGACTGATCAAACTTAACATCTCAAAGCCTATCGTTCATAAAACCATACTGACTACCGGAATTGGAGAGTCAGCGCTGGCTGAGCTGATCAGTGACTGGGAAAACAAGCTGCCCGAAACTATTAAATTAGCCTATCTGCCCGAACCGGGAATTGTTAAATTACGTTTATCCTGCTATGAGGCTGAGGACAAAAACAGTATTAATGCCATAACATCTGAAATAAAAAAATTAATAAAACTCATTCCAGACCTGATCTTTGGCTTTGAAAACGACACCCTTCAGTCTGTTACAGGAATAATGCTGTTAGATGAACAGGTGACCGTGTCCACCGCCGAAAGCTGCACGGGCGGACTCATAGCACACCTGATCACTTCTGTACCCGGAAGCTCAAAATATTTCAAAGGCTCGGTGATTGCATACGACAATGCTGTTAAAATCAATGTTCTGGGAGTAAATAAAAAACTCATCGAAAAACACGGCGCTGTGAGCGAAGAGGTGGTTTGTGCCATGGCCTCCGGCGTCCGGGAACTGATGGAAACCGATTATGCGCTGGCGGCCAGCGGTATAGCAGGCCCTGATGGAGGCACAACGGAAAAACCGGTAGGAACCGTATGGATAGCCTTAGCAACTCCCGAGATCATAATTACTCAAAAACTATTGCTGGGCAACGACCGGGAACGTAATATCAGACGGGCAAGCCTGGCTGCCCTGAATATGCTGAGGAAGCAGCTTTAGGAAGAGACAAAAGTGTACAAATGTTTAGATGTTCGACTCCGCTGGAATCGCTATTTGTTTTTATTAAAACTATTTTACCAATATTATACTCCTCCGTAGTGACCTTATCGCATCTGTTTTATTGATTGTTCAGTTGTGCGAAGTTTGTAACTTCGCACCCCTTGTTCGACTTAGGCTCCAGCCTAAGTCGTCATTATTATCACAGGCTACAGCCTGCATTATTAATTGTTTTTCATAAAAATGCTAAGCTGTTGGCTTTCTCTTTTTTAGTTTTTTTTAAAAAAATAGTACTTTGTTACAGGCAGATCCTGTTAGTATTGTTTCGACGAAGGTAGAACCTTCGCCGAACCGGTGGCTTCGACTGCGCCAACGTATTTAAATTCTTTCTTACACCTTGTCCTCGTTCGACTCCGCTGGAGTCGCTGTTCGTTTTTATTAATACTTTTTTACCAATATTTCACTCCTCCGGAGTGATGAGTTGATTAGCTGCCAATCTTTAGCTCATTAAGGGTGCGAAATGTAAAAATGTTCGACTCCGCTGGAGTCGCTGTTCGTTTTTATTAAAACCATTTTACCAATATTTCACTCCTCCGGAGTGACCTTATCGCATCTGTTTTATTGATTGTTCAGTTGTTCGAAGTTTGTAACTTCGCACCTCAGTTGTGCGAAGTTTGTAACTTCGCACTTTGTCACAGGCAGAGCCTGATAGTATTGTTTCGACGAAGGTAGAACCTTCGCCGAACCGGTTAAAACTATTTTACCAATATTTCACTCCTCCGGAGTGACCTTATCGCATTTGTTTTATTGTTCTAAAAATGATTTCCACCTCCGAGAAGGTTGAAATTTGTTTTATCTTTGACAGAATAGAAATTTTAATAAAATATCTTTGATTATGTCACATGAAAAATTCACACAACAGGTTCAGTCCGGATATTCTTTTTCGGGTAAAAGCATTATTCTTGGCGGAGGAATGTATGATAAAAAAGCTGTACCCGGTTTGCTGATAAGGCTGCCGCTGGCCACCATCAACCGGCACGGGCTTATTGCCGGCGCTACCGGTACGGGTAAAACAAAATCTATACAACGTATTTCCGAATCCCTGTCGGAACAAGGCGTCAATGTGCTTCTGATGGACATCAAGGGCGATGTCAGCGGCATCTCGAAAGCAGGCGCTGAAAACCCAAAGATCAAAGAAAGGATGGATTTGATTGGCCTGCCCTGGGCACCGTGTGAATATCCCACCGAACTGATGACCATCTCGCACGAAAAAGGGCTGCGCCTGAGAGCGACCGTTTCAGAATTCGGGCCGGTGTTGTTTTCCAAAATCCTGGAACTCAATGAAAACCAGCAGGGAACGGTAGCCATAGTCTTCAAATATTGCGACGACCACCGGCTGCCACTGCTTGATATAAAAGACTTTCGCGCCGCACTGAATTATGTTTCGACAGGTGATGGCAAGAAAGAAGTTGCGGAAAATTACGGGTTAATATCTCCGACCTCTGCGGGTGTTGTTATGCGCAAACTGCTCGAACTCGAACAACAGGGCGGCGACCTGTTTTTTGGCGAGAAATCCTTTGAAGTAGAAGACCTGCTTCAGAAAACCAGCGACGGCAAGGCATACATCAACATACTGAGACTCACCGACATCCAGGACAGGCCGAAGCTTTTCTCCACTTTTATGCTTTGCCTGCTGGCAGAAATTTACAACAAATTTCCTGAAATTGGTGATAAAGGCGAGCCCAAACTTGTCATTTTCATTGATGAAGCACATCTTATTTTCAAGGAGGCCTCCGGTGCGCTGATGGACCAGATCGAAACCATCATAAAACTGATCCGCAGCAAAGGCGTAGGTATTTTTTTCTGTACCCAGGCGCCTACCGATATTCCCGCCATCATACTCAGCCAGCTTGCCACCAAAATACAACATGCGCTGCGTGCCTTCACGGCCAAAGACCGTAAAGACATCACGCTGGTAGCCGAGAATTTCCCACTGACGGATTTTTATGCCACCGACCAGCTCATCACCGAGCTCGGCACCGGCGAAGCCCTCGTTACCGTGCTGAACGAAAAAGGCATCCCGGCCCCGCTGGTACATACCATGATGTGCGCCCCGCAATCGAGAATGGATATTATTACACCGGAAGAACAGGATGAAAAAATCGCAGCGTCCGGGATAGCAAAATTTTATAATGAAGAGATAGACCGTGAAAGCGCCTACGAACTATTGAAGGCAAAAATTGCCTCCGCAGAACAACCCGTTCAGCAAGCTGAGTCCCAACCCAAACCGACCTATCCTGACATTAAATATCCTGATGTCAAAGTGCCCAAAAGCAAACCTGTCCCCAAACAGACAACTTCTGATACAGGAAAAACTTTAAAGAAAATCGCCAACAGCGGGGTGGCTAAAACGATCTTCCGTGAAGTTACACGGGGACTTTTAGGCGTTCTTCTTGGCAAAAAAATCTCGGGTAAAAAATCAATATTTTAAACCATTGCGGACACCTTATTTTCTACACCCGGGTGTTCAAAAAAATATTTTTCTTCCATAATTTTGTATTTTCAAAAATATTTCTGACCTTTGCACCCCATTTTGTAAACTTTTCACTAAGAAAAAATTTGTACCATGTCAAGAATATGTGAATTAACCGGAAAAAAAGTGATCGTTGGTAACAATGTATCGCACTCGAACATAAAGACCAAACGTAAGTTTGTTCCCAACCTGCAGACAAAAAAATTCTTCATCCCGGAAGAAAATAAGTGGATAACTCTTAAAGTGTCTGTTGCGGCATTGCGTACCATCGATAAAAAAGGCATCTCTGCCTGCATAAAAGAAGCCCGCGAAAAAGGATTTCTGAACAAATAAGTATTACTGCGGAATGAAATTAAAATGCTGCTGCACTTTTGCAGCAGCATTTTTTTTTAATGTTGAGACATGAAATAATTTTATTTTTATACCGTTTTAATCGTCAAAAATCTTTTTGTTTGTTGCAGCAAAAAATCCTTATGTATAAAAGTTTCCGGAAAATCATCCGACTGTCCGTCATTAGCTTTTTACTGCTGGTCTCCACTCATGGTTCCTCACAGGTCATTTCCGACACCACCCTTATACAGTTTTCAGGTATCGTGGTCACAGCAGACAGCTTAAAGCCGGTGCCCTTTGTAAACATCCTCATTAAAGATTCCTGGCACGGAACAATATCGGACCTGTACGGCTTTTTTTCGTTTGTGGCCCATCCGAAAGATGAAATTATTTTCAGCGCACTGGGCTACAAAACCGCTTTTTATACTATCCCGGACACCCTTACCGTGCCGCATTATTCGCTCATACAGGTGATGCGGCCCGACACCCTGGTCATGAATGAAACGGTCATTTACCCCTGGCCGACCTACGAACAGTTCAAACAAGCCTTTGCCGACCTCAACATCCCCGATGACGATCTGGAACGTGCCAAAAAAAATATCAACGAGATCGAAAAACGGGTGCTTTATGATGATGTAGCCATGGGAAGCTCCATGAATTACCGGAATTATATCGACAAACGTGTCAGCCAGCTATATTATGCCGGGCAAATGCAGCCCAACAACCTGCTGAATCCTTTTGCCTGGGCACAATTCATCAAGGCCTGGCGTGATGGGAAGTTTAAAGTAAAAAAACGAGAAGACTGACACTGGATGAAAAAATGCCTTTTTTATATTATTATGTTATTCCTTGTAACCAGAGTTACAGGGCAGGAAAAGGCATCCATATCCGGAAAAGTCACCGACGAAAAATCCAGGCCCGTTGAACTGGTGAACGTGGCCATACCGGGAACAACCACCGGCGCGACGACCGACAAAAATGGTTATTATCATTTGACCGTCCCTGCCAACCAGGAGATCACTGTTGTGTTTTCTTTTGTCGGATACCAGAAGGTCACCCACAACGTCAGACTTGCCCCTGACGAAACAAGGCTGATGAACCAGATCATAGTGTCCACCTCCACGGATATACCAACCTTTGAATATATTGCAAAAGATGAAAGAGCGGTTATAACACGAATAGACCATAAGCAGGCAGCATTTATTCCGACCACGTCAGGCAATGCCATCGAAGAACTGATCAAAAAGACAAGCCTGGGCGTTTATTCCAGCAACGAGCTCAGCTCGGCATACTCCGTCAGGGGAGGCAATTACGATGAAAACCTGGTTTATGTCAATGATGTCGAGGTATACCGGCCACTGCTTCTGCGGTCGGGACAACAGGAAGGATTGAGTTTTGTAAATTCCGATCTCACCTCATCGGTTCTGTTCTCCTCCGGCGGATTTGATGCCAAATACGGCGACAAAATGTCTTCCGTACTTGATATTCAGTACAAAAAACCCCGAAAATTCGGCGGGTCAGTCATGCTCAGCCTGCTGGGCGCTTCAGGACATGTGGAAGCCGCTTCAAAAAATGAACGTTTTACTTTTCTTTTCGGCGTCAGGCAAAAATCCAATCAGTATGTGCTGAACGCACTCGAAACCAAAGGACAATACAGGCCTTCCTTTACCGATGTTCAGTTGTATACCACGTACCAGATAAGCAAAAAACTAGAAATCAGCCTGTTGGGTAATTACGCCCGCAACAAATATCAGGTAGTCCCGGAATCGCGGGAAACACAGTTCGGAACCGTAAAAGAATCGTACCAACTGAAGATATATTTTGACGGAAAAGAAGTTGATTATATCAATACCTACCTCGGAGCGCTCTCACTGAACTATAAACCAAAATCCGATTTATTCTTCAAATGGATCAATTCTGCTTACCAGACGAGGGAGTCACAAAGTTATGACATTCAGGGACAATACCTTATCGGCAGGCTGGAAGCAGATTTTGGCGAAGAGGATTTCGGCGAAATGAAAGAAGTGCTCGGTGTGGGAACACATATGCAGCATGCCCGCGACGAACTGATCGCCACCGTACTGAATTCCGAGGTAAAAGGCGGATATACCAAAAAAAATCATTACCTGCAGTTCGGAGTGAAATATCAGCATGAACTCATTGACGACAAGCTGAAAGAATGGGAGATGGTAGATTCATCGGGGTTTACGCTTCCGCACATGCCCGATTCAGTTGGTTACACCAATCCGGCTTTACAGCCGGCAAGTCCGCTGCTTTTGCAGGAAGTGGTCAACAGCAGGGTGAATATGCAAAGCAACCGTATTTCAGGTTTTATTCAGGATACATGGACCTTTAACATCGACAGCGCTGAATTACTGCTTACTTATGGAGTAAGGGCAGTGTACTGGAACTATAACGGCCAGGTATGCATCAGCCCCAGGGTCAACTTATCATTCAAACCAAACTGGAAAACAGATGTGGTGTTCCGCTTCGCCACAGGTATGTACAACCAGCCGCCTTTTTACAAAGAAATCCGTGCTTTCGACGGAACCATACATCCGGAAGTAAAAGCCCAGCGTTCGATACATTTCCTGCTGGGCAGCGACCTGAACTTCAAATTATGGAACCGTCCGTTCAAATTTGTCGGCGAAGTATATTATAAAGTTCTTGACAACCTCATCCCCTATGAAATTGACAATGTGAGGCTCCGTTACTTTGCCAATAACAACGGAAAGGGCTATGCAACAGGAATTGACTTAAAGATCAACGGAGAATTTGTCAGGGGTGACGAATCATGGCTGGGCATTTCGCTGATGCGCACCCGTGAAAAGATTATCGGAGAAACTTATACAGATTATTATAATGCCAGTGGCGAAAAAATCATACAGGGTTATACTGTTGATAATGTAGCCGTGGACAGCATTGTACATCAGCCCGGCTATATTCCGCGGCCAACGGATCAACTGCTGAATATAAACCTGTTTTTCCAGGACCATTTTCCCCGCTGGCCAACCTTTAAAATGCATCTGAACATGGTGTACGCCAGCCCGCTTCCGTTTGGCCCTCCCGAACATAAAAGATATATGGACACACTGCGCATGCCGGCCTATTTCCGGGTAGATATCGGTTTTTCAAAATCATTGATTGACGAAAGTACCATACTAAGCAGGAAAAATCCGTTCCGGTTTCTGAAATCCCTTTGGATATCTGGTGAAGTTTTCAACCTTCTCGGCCGCATGAACACCATTTCCTATTTATGGGTAAAAGATGTGAATAACAGGCAGTATGCGGTACCCAACGAACTGACCAAAAGGTTGTTTAATATTAAGTTGGTGGCTAAGTTCTAATACAGGAAATACCCGAATTTCAAGTATCAAGCTCAAAATTCCAAGTCAAAGTTATCGATTTATTTAACCACGGAGCGATGCACTGAGCTCGTCGAAGTGACACGGAGGGCACGGAGATACACGGAGGTTATTTGATAGTTCAAAATTTCATCTGCCGGGGCAGACTTCGTGGTTTTCTTTTTTATATACCACTAAAGCGCTCAAAGGTCTGTATAAAGCATATTTTTTTGATATTTATTTTTTTAAATTTCCCTTGTGTCCCTTTGTGAATGTACTCCGTTTGACTTCGTGGTTCTTTTTTTTACCACTAAGGCGCACTAAGGATGGCACAAAGGCGCTCCAAGGTTTACATAAAGTATTTTTTTGATATTTATTTTTTTAAATTTCCCTTGTGTCCCTTCGTGAACGTACTTCGTTTGACTTCGTGGTTCTTTTTTTTACCACTAAGGCGCACTAAGGATGGCACAAAGGCGCTCCAAGGTTTACATAAAGTATTTTTTTGATATTTATTTTTTTAAATTTCCCTTGTGTCCCTTCGTGAATGTACTTCGTGTCTGCCGGGGCGGACTTCGTGGTTTTCTTTTTTATACCACTAAAGCGCTCAAAGGTCTGTATAAAGCATATTTTTTTGATATTTAATTTTTTAAATTTTCTTTGTGTCCCTTTGTGAATTTACTTCGTGCGACTTCGTGGTTCTATTTTTTTTACCACTAAGGAACACAAAGGTTGTCACTAAGGCGCTCAAAGGTCTGCATAAAGCATATTTTTTTGATATTTAATTTTTTAAATTTCTCTTTGTGTCTTTTTGTCAATGTACTTCGTGCGACTTCGTGGTTAATTTTTTTTCTATACGTTGCAGTGAATACAGATAATCGGACCACAAAAAATCACCATATACACCTAAGTTTCACTAAGGCTAAGTACTCACAGAATTTGACTTTTAAAACAAGCCTTTGCCGTTATATAGCTGTATAACCAACTATTTACATATATGTACCGCCTGAATATTGGTATTGTTGAATGGATTTTTTTTGTACCAGTCGACAAATTCAGCATAAGGTTCCTTGTTTTCATTGACCCATTGTTTGAAAGCAAACACATCGCATTTCATCAATAGCCACCGGGAATAAGCAGAAAAAAGTCCCGCATCGGTCAGTTGTTTCTCATAATCAAACAAAGAAAAAGGATACTTAAGATGGTATTTTTGGCCAAACCATATCTTTAAGAATGATTCTCTTACCATTATTACGGCGTCAATTCCTTCCTTTACCCTGGTATCTTTTATTGAATTGCCAACGGTCTGGTAAGTGATTTTCACAGCCCTGCAAAAATCCGGGACACTGTCCTGATTATCCTGTGAAAAAAGATCATTATCCGAAAACCGCAATACAATGGTGCTGTCTTTAAGCACCTGTATACATTTACCATATAAGGTACAGAGCAGCTTATTTATTTCAGCCACCTGGGCTGTGTTTCTTGTCAGGTTCAGGTATGTTTCACAGTATAAAATTGAAGGGATCCGATCCGCTGAATCGGCATAGAATTTTGCCAGATGATAGTAATTATCCGGAAAAGCAGGGTTCATCGCTGTACCATTAATCCAATAACCGCGGGCTGCCTGAAAATTTTTTCCTGCAAATTCAATAACGCCGCATTCCATGCTCAGGTTTGCGGCTTTAGGGAACTTTTCCATACCCTTTTTAAAAATTAGCAGGGCCGTATCACGATTCCCCGATTCATCCCAGGAGGCGCCCAAAAGCTGATAAAACTGGTCGTTCACATCCGGCCTTCCGATTACCGAATCCAGCGTTGCAATGCAGGAAACATAGTTTTTCTGGGAGAAATACGACAGGGCGATCTCATAGAAGAATAGTGAATTATCAGGCGCCAGTGTGCGGCCTTTTTTGTATTGCACTATGGCCTCAGCATAATTCCCCTGGTCGGCGAGTTTCATACCCTGCTTTGCATATTCAATGGCTTCAGACGGAGTATTGTTCTGCGAATACAAAAAATGAACAAGAGTAGTCAGCAAAAACAACAGGCTGATTAATTTTTTCATTATTTAAGATATTGTGTGTTTTAATTTATTAAACTGTTTTTAATTTTTGCTATTCTGAAGATTAATATTCCTGATCATCCAGGTTTTCGTCCTGATGCTGAATTTTTTTTCTGGCTTTTATGCCCTTATTGATTCGGTAAGATACGCCCAAATAAAGCACACGCGAATCGCTCCATCGCCTGATATTGGCATAATAGTCAGAGGCTTCGGTAATAGTTTGCGATTTATTTGTTTTAAAGATATCACTTACCCTTAGTGTGAGTATCAGCGATTTTTTTAAGAAATCTTTTTTGAGGCCCACATCGAACGTGTAATTGGCAAGTTGCCGGCCTTGCAAATCAGGTGTTCCTACTCCCATGCGGAAGTCTCCCCTGCTTTGTGCTGTAATGTGAGCCGACCTGTAGTTAAAGCCGAGCTGCACATCGAAAGATTTCCAGAAAGTCATGGAAGAATTAATTTTAGCCGTCCAGCTGGGATGCACATCATTAAATCCATCTACTTCGGAAGTGCCAAAATATTTTGTACCGAACAGGCTGAAGTTGGCGTTTATCTTCCACCATTTGAATATACCCTGAGTATATATCAACTCCAATCCGAAAGAACTTCCCTTGTCCAGGTTTTTATAAGTTGAAATGGTAACACCGCTGTCAAGAATGTTCAATACGCGTGTTACCATGTTGTCTGTTTCGCGATAAAACAGGGTAGTATTAAATGAAGTCTCTTTAAAACTTATCAGGTGACCTAATTCAAAGGAGTTGGTAAACTCCGGTTTGAGGTATGGATTACCGGCCGACAGGTTCATGGGATCGGAATTGTTGATAAAAGGATTCAGGTTGCCCGATCGCGGACGGTTTACGCGGCGACTGTAACTTATCTGTACAGCATGTTTATCATTGAACTCATATTTGAGATGAACCGTGGGAAAAAGATTAAAATAGTTGCTTTTATAAGTTGAATCCATGGTTTTTTGATCCATTATCGTAAGCACTTGTTCGGCACGCAAGCCAGCCTGAAATTTGAATTTTTTGATGCTATTGGCATAAATCAGGTATGCTGAATGTAATTGCTCGGAATAGTTATAAGCATTGCTGGCTATTTCGTCATAATCCCAGCTATCAACTATTGGAAATTGCTTATAGGATTTGTAATTCTGATTATTGAAACGGAATTGAATTTTATATCCTGTTTCTATCCTGCCCCATTTATCCATGGGGTGAACATAATCAAGCTGTCCGTAAAACCTTCTGAATAAATTGTCGCTGAAATTTTTCTGCACCAGCGAAGGGGTATTACCTGGCGTCAAATCCACATTGTAATAGTCGGTAGTAAGTTCATTAACTGTGAGTGATGGCGAATTGGAGTAAAAAAAACTTACCAGCAGCTCCTGATTTTTTTTCCTGAACTCTTTTTTGTAGTCAAGGCCAAGTTCATAACCACCATGAGACCCTTTTGTATTATTCTGCCTGTTGTAATAATTGCTCAGCAGGTCATTGTAGTCATAATTGAAATAACCTGTCGTATCGTAGGGATTGAATCTTCTGACATTGTATTCGCCGTATACCGACAGTGTGTTTTTATCATTTATAAAATAATCGGCGCCCAGTTTAAAATTTCCGAAGAAACCCTTACGTTTTGATGAGGAAAGTTGCTTATAAACATAAGCGGTATCCTTGTCAAACAATTCGCGATAGGAGTCGTAATAGGTTTTCATGCCGTTTCTGCGAAAATCGAGATTGGTATAAATACTGAATTTTTTCAGGTTATAACCAAGATTTACCGAAGAGCTATATTTTCCTCCTGTACCAGCGTTAGCCGATACCATTGCATTATAGCCGGCTTCGCGGCGGCGTTTTGTAACGATATTGATGATGCCCGACATACCGTCGGGGTCGTAGCGTGCCGAAGGGTTGGTAACAATCTCCACTTTTTCGATCATGCTGGCGGGCATCTGATCAAGACTGGTAAGGCCCGACGGGCGGCCGTCAATAAATATGGTCACATTCTGTGAACCCCGCAGGCTGACATTTCCTTCGATGTCCACATCTACCGAAGGTATGGTCTGCATAATGTCCAGCGCCGTGCCACCGGATGTAAGCAGATTTTTGTCAACATTGATAACTTTTTTGTCAAGGTTGTATTCCACCTGATCCTTCTGCCCGCTAATAGTAACGGCATCAAGGTTGGTTGCCGTAGTTTCAAGATAAACAGTATGAATATTCAGATAAGTATTATCATCATTTATACTTATATTAGATATCGTTTGGGGTCCGTAGCCGATGAAATTAATTTTGATATAGTACTTACCATAAGGCACATTGTCGATGCTGAACCTTCCTTTTGAATTGGTCAGCGCCCCTGTCACCATTGATGAATCTGAATTTTTGCAAACGATGACATTGGCAAATTCAACAGGAGTATTTGTCTTTTTGTCAAACACGATGCCTGTTACAGAGCCCTTAAAGGAATTACCGTTCCCGTTTTTCGGGCCCGGCTTATCCTGAGCCTGTGCTACAAATACTGCAAAAAATAAGACTAAAGCAATAAAAACTGATCTCTTCATTTTTCCGTCCTGCTATATATCAAAGAAAACAAAAGGCGTCAAAAAAGCTTATATATTACAGCAATTCCCGGTAGTCCTTCCTGAGTAACATTTTTTGAAAGGCACAAGAAACCCTTTCAAAATACTGCCTGAGCATAAGAAACTATAATTTAAAACTTATGAAAACACCTTTTGTTTCATATTTTAACAACTATTTTTCCGGTAACAAACAGCCGGTATATTGACGAGCTAATTTCCACCGGTTTACTTTTTACAGCAACCTTTGCCCTGCCCCTGCTGCATGCCGCAACCTGACTGTTTTTGTCCCATATTACATCCTTGTCCGTCCATACCCTGCTGCATGCCACAACCTGACTTCTTTTGACCCATATGACATCCTTGTCCGCCCATGCCCTGCTGCATCCCGCAACCCTGCCCTGCGTTCATGCCCATTTCACAACCCATACCCTGCATTTTACCATATCCTTTGCCGGCTCCTTTGGAATGATGCATATCAAACATAAGTTTTTGCTCATCGTTAAGCAGTTTTCTCACATCTTGTTTCAGAGCTTCTTTCTTTTTGGCCAATTCTGCTTTTATGCCGTATATTTCGTCAATTGTTTTATTTATAGTTGCTATATCAGCATTGTCACCTGCCGAAACCGTGATCAGATGGGCCTTTTTCTCTTTCATCAGATTGTTCAAAGGAAGTTCTTCTTTCATAAACTTCTGATGCAAGGCATCGATCTGTTTTCCCTGTTCCGGTGTAAGATCCTGAATAAATCCGGGACAGCACCTGGGTAAACCCGTCTGATCATCTGAGGGACTTACCTGTTGCTGCGGCTGATCGCCCTGAAGCTGCTGCTGGCGTTTATTGCACTGGGCATAAGTTGCCGTATTTGCGCCCATAAGTGAAAAGGCTGTTAAAATAGCCATCACAAAACTTAATTTCATTGTTTTCATGTTTTATTGTTTTTAGTTTTTAGTTTATTTTATTTAATTAAAATACATTATTATTAATTATTATAAATGTTGCTGATCGCACCGGTGAGCTTTTTTGAGGTTGTTACAATTGCTATCAGGAGGTTTCATGCATCCTTCTTCTCCACAGAAAATCCTGGAATAGATCCGGGAAAGTTTTTCCTGCTGAGCAGGATTGCACACATTACGCAGATCAAAATAATGTTGTATGTATAACCGGCGTGTACGGGCAAACAACGCTCCCAGTTCTTCTGTCGTGGTATAAATCAATGCTGTATCCGGCTCAGGTCGGATCATATTGTCCGAAATTATAGCACGTTTCTCTTTCATAATCCGGTGCAGCGCAGTTATACTGTCGTGATGCGATTTTTTAAGTTGCCTGAATTCGCCGGCCTGAGCTGGTGTCAGGTGGAGTTCACTCTCAAGAAATTCCTGCGCGCAAGGCCTTCCCGTGGTAAATTTATGATGAACTCTTTTTGGTTCATGAGACATCTTATAGATTATAGTACCCGTAACTGCAAGATTAATTATTAAAACAGCCCCCAAAATCCACAAGAATAATCTGCTTCTATTAAAATAACTCATATTTTTATTCATTAATATTTAAATAGTAAGTTTCAATAATGTCATCCTTATCTGCTTTCGGGAAATATTCATTAGCCAGCTGAACCTCTGCCACCTCAGTCTGATTAATATCATTACCCACCAAAGTTTGATCCGCAAGGTTGCCGGAAATCCGGATGCCGATGAAAACTCCCAGGGCAGCCAGACATGCAGCGGCTAAGGGTTGAGCCAGCCTTGCAAAAAGATGGGAACGAATGTGTCCGGTCTTATAATCTCCGATTTTCGCCTGAAGGCGTGTGTAATAAAAAGGTTCCGGCTCCTCACTCTTTATAGTTTCTGCAGAGCTCAGCACACCCGAAATCTGAGCAAAAATTATACTGCATTTTTCGCAACCGGTAAGATGATCCTGTAGTTCTTTAGTAAGAACAGGGTCACATTCGCCGTAATAATAATTAAGAATACTATTTTTAAATCTGACACAATCCATAAAAAATCATGTTAACTGTTTGACAAACATTTTTAAAAAAACTTGCGGTGAGCATGAAAAATTATTCAAAAAAATTCAGAAGTCTTTTCTGAAGGTTCTGTTTTGCACGGTGTATGAGCGATTCAACTGATGATACAGAAATATTCATAATATCGGCTATCTCTTTATAGGATAATTCATCTATTTTATTCAGAGTAAAGGCGATTTTTTGGTTTTCAGGCAGTTTATCAATGGTATAATACAAAATTCTTTTTTGTTCATTATCCATGAATTTCATTTCACTGCTTTCATCAAAAACCCTGTTATCGTAATCTTTCAGGTCGCCCTGGTTTCGTTTCATCCATTTCGAACGTTTTGATTTGTTCACATAATTAATAGACCGGTTTATGGCAATCCTGTATAGCCATGTTGAAACTTCAGCCTCTTTCCTGAATTTTCTGATATTTTTATAAATATCAATAAAAACATCCTGGCTCAGGTCTTCGGCATCCTCCCTGCTGATACCAAAACTTCGGATCACCCGGAAAATTAAACCAGCATATTTTTCAGCAAAAGCCCTGAATGCTTTTTCATCCCCTGCAATACTATCGTTAATCAGCACCAAATCATCCATTTATTTTGAATAAAAGATGTAAAATTATTATAATTTTCCGGCATACCCCAATTTATTAACGATAATATACGCATACATACTAAAAAATAATTCGTTTATATCGTTATTTTTCAATGACAAAATTTTTTATAAAAAATTTTTTTTTATTTTTCTTGTAATATCAAATATTTTTTATATTTTTGTATTAAAATTTTAATGAAAAAAAATTATTAAATTTTGTTCTTTGCTTAGTATGTGTTGTGGAGTAGAATTTATTCTTATATTTCATTTCCTAAATTCAAAATATTTATAAAAAAAATTCATACCTTTCAAATACTAAAATAATAAAAAGTAAGTTAAATAATCTTTGTTCCTTTCATTAATTAAAATAAGTATAAATTTAAAAAGTAAAAAAAATGGCAATCAGTAAAAAAATCGACGTAAACAAGTTTGATACGGCTGCAAGAAAAATGAGATCCATCGCTCATCCGATGAGAATCGGCATCATCGAACTTCTGGAAGCAAACAAAGAAATGAATGTTACCCAGATATACGAAAAGCTTAACATTGAGCAGGCTGCGGCCTCTCTGCATCTGAACCTGCTCAGAACACACGGAATTCTGAACAGACGCAGAAGCGGTAAGATGACATTTTATTCGCTGAAACCGGATGCAGTAAGCAAACTTATCGAATGCGTTGAAAATTGTATTAAATAAAGGTTTTCCCTTAGTTTAATATTGTTAGTACGATTTTTCTCCTCTGCATTTGATTTCTGAATTCGCATAAATATATACCCTGCCAGACGCCAAGGCCTAAATGGTGTTTGGTAATGGGTATATTTAATGATGTGCCTGTAAATGTAGATTTTACATGGGCAGGCATATCATCCTCCCCTTCAGAATTATGACTGTATAAATGTATATTGTCCGGAATAAGCCGGTCAAATGTGTTTGTCATATCCTCACGGACACTACTGTCGAAGTTTTCATTGATGGTCAATCCGGCTGATGTGTGTTGAATAAAGATATTTACTATCCCGGATTCAGGCAGCGCGGGAAGTTGTTTCTGAATAATACCGGTGATCAGGTGACAGCCGCGTTTGAATGGAGGCAATAAAACCTCTGTTTGATAAACCATAGAAATATTTTTTAATTTTGTTGAACAAACAGTTCAAAGATACTTTTTTCCGGTCAGAAAAGCCGCCTGCCGGGTATTATCTCCTTGAAATTGTTTTCATATAACAAAAGATTGTACCAGCCCGGATTAAAATAAAATGTGTTAGATGAATTTACGAAACATTCCGATAATTCTTTTTTTATTTGCACAGCAAACATTTTTTGTATATGCACAAACCGCTAATTCCCTTTATGAAAGCGGATTATCAAAATTTAAACAGAATGATCTCAGCGGAGCCATAGCAGAATTTACCAAATGCATCGAAAAAAATGCGATCTTCTATGAAGCTTATATCGGAAGGGGGGATTGTTATCATGCGCAGAAAAAATTCAACGAAGCCATAAAAGACTATACCAAAGCACTGGAAGTATATCCGGGTTACTACCTGGCCTATATCAAACGTGCCAATACGTATTCGCTTGCAGGAGACAACAAAAAAGCATACAGCGATTATGCCAAAGCCATCGAACTGAAAAATGACAAGGAAGAAGCATACCTGTGCCGGGCACAATTTTATGTGAAAAACAACGAACTTAAACCGGCCCTCAATGATCTGAATATGGCGCTTGGCATCAACGGTGAAAACCCTGAGACTTACTTTCAGCGCAGCATGATCTTTGAAATGCAGAAAAAAGATAAAGAAGCCATAGATGATCTGAATAAGGTCGCCGGGCTAAAACCCGGCTTCACCGAAGCCTATTACCGGCGGGGATTGTTATATGAAAAATCGAAGAATTATCAGGCTGCCGCCGCTGATTTTAAAAAAGCGACAGAGCAGAATTTTCGTACTAAAGAAATCTATCTTCACAAATCGGAAGCATCATTCAAATCAGATAACTGGAGTGAAGCAATTGAAGATTATAACGTTTTATTTAATAATTACCAGGTAAAAAATTCAGGATTATTTTTCAATCGAGGTATTTGTTTTTATAAAACGGGCAGATTAACCGAAGCCCTTAAAGATTTTTCAAAGGCATCGCAACTCGATCCCAAGAATGATACCGCTTATGTATGGATAGCGACGATTTATAACGAACAAAAAAATATCAGGAATGCGCAACTGTATTACAATAAAGCCATTTCTGTCCAACCGGGAAACTACAGCGCCTATGCCGGACGTGCACAAACCTTTTCAGAGCAGAAAAAATTTGAGCAGGCAATACAGGATTGGAACCATGCCATAAAGTATGTTCCCGAACCCGAATGGTACTTCCAGCGGTCTTTATGCAAAGAAGCAATAAATGATATAAAAGGAATGTGCGAAGACCTGAAATCATCATCTGACCTGGGTTATAAAAAAGCCACCCAGAAATATAACTCCTGCTGCAAATAAAAAACAAAACCTTTACATTTTTTATCCGTAAAAAAGTTAATTTTATTTTTTAAAAAAGATTTAAATTTGTTGTAACTTTATTCCAAATTATCAAGATATGAAAAATGCAAAAAGATTTTTGCTGTTACTAATTGCCGGAATTCTTGTGATACCATTGGTGAATTCCTGTAAAGTCGGTGACGAAGACCCTGATTTTTCGATTTATACAAGAAAAATCCGTTTATGCCAAAACTGGTCTTTTTCCTATTATAAACATGCTGTTCAGCATAATGATACGATCACCTCTGATGAATTTGACGGTTCTTCCTATATTCACGTTTACGGAACGCAGTCTTTCATTTCAAATGCCATGATGACCATATCCTTTAACAAAAAAGGCACTTATACATGGGATGAACATATTTCGAACGACACCTCGGTATATACCTATAAAGAAGAAGGATACTGGTATTTTACCGGCGGTGGCAAAGAAAGCGAAACCAAATTCAGGGAACTGCTTGCTTTGCAGAAGAATTCTCATGTAAAAACGACACAGATCAACGGGGTAACTACTACTGAAAACTATACCGCATCGGGAAATCCTGAAACAATCGTTTATAAACTCATCAAACTCTCAAAAGATGAGGTAAAAATGGAATCAAAAGTTGAAAAGCAGTACATCCAGGGCGGCAATACGATCCTTGATGTGTATACTACGATCATCAACTTAAAAATGGGAGCTAAATAAATATTTTTTCATACCGTAAAATTATCAAAATGAAAAAAAACATATCGTTTACTACAGGAATTCTCTTTACCATCATTATTTCTGCATTCTTTTTCTCCTGCAGAAAAATAGACTCTGCCAAATTATGCGGAGACTGGAAAATTGTTTCACTTAACAGTACTTTTGAATATCTGAACAAGAAACATGAAACTACTTTTGACGGCGCTGCTAAGATCTATACCTATACTGTTAAGGATACTGCTTATTCTGTCGATTCTGTTTTTACCTATGTCGAAACAAAGACGTACACCGGAATGATAACCACCGACTTCCATCCCGACGGCACTTATAATTACAGTGAAACATTTAAGAATGATGTTACCGGCATCACTGAAACCCAGGAAACAGAAGGACTTTGGTTTTTTACCGATGCCAACCGCAAAACCGGTTACCGGATTGGTGACCTGCTGGCCCTGCAGGCAGGGAAACTCACTTTCAATACCAATGCCGGCGATGTTTACACCACTATTTACCAGGGGGATAACACACTGGACATCTATGAAATATCAACATTGACCAAAGCAAAAATCGTCCTGAAACTCGAAAAAGCCGAAACCATCAATTTTGTTCAATATGTGACAAGAACCGAATTTACCTTAGAACCCAGGTAATTCGGATATTTTTCTCAGGAGCGACCGTTTTCATAAGCTATCTGACCAATACTATTCTTTCGTGAATCTTTCATTCAAATTATGTGATTCATTTTCGATTCATCATATCATGCTTCCCGGAATATAATCAGAATATGACGCCCCTCATGCAAAAACCATTTCCGGAGTTCATCTTTTCGTTATAATATGAAACATCTTGCCAGGCAGACTTTTACAGAAACATTTCATACCATCCAGAAGGAACATGAGATTTATATCCGTTCTAACAACAACGGTACTTTTAATACAAAATTCCTGATCATCGCGGTGATCGCCTGTATTTCCCTGGCCTGTGTAGAATATCTTGGCAAAAATGACGGTTACAAGCATTTGTTGAACTTCATCAGTTTTACAGGATTCACAGAAAGCGCCGGACAGTTGAGGTTTTTTATTGAACACAAAACCAATCAGCAGCTATTCTCATTAGGCTATTGGGTTTTTATCATACTGGTATTTTACTTTTTTATCCCGGCGCTGACCATAAAATTTGTGTTCAGAGAGCAGTTGCGTGATTACGGGTTATTCGGTGGAAGAGCATTCAAAGAATATAAGCTGTTTGCACTGTTTCTGGTCATCATGCTGCCCCTTGTACTGATATTCTCGACCACCGAAAGCTTTCAGATGCGTTACCCTTTCTATCATCTGCATGATTCCGAGACACTTTGGCCGAACTTTTTCACCTGGCAGGCTTTCTATTTTATCCAATTCATTGCACTGGAATTCTTTTTCCGTGGGTTCATGGTACATGGATTAAAAAAACAGTCCGGCTATTACAGCATTTTTATCATGGTTATCCCCTATTGTATGATACATTTTGGAAAACCTTTTGCCGAGACGATGGCTGCCATCGTTGCAGGAATAATTTTAGGCACCCTGAGCCTTAAGAGCCGCTCGATATGGACGGGGGTGGCCATACATTATGCCGTAGCGCTGTCGATGGACTTTTCAGCCTTATGGCAGAAAGGATACTGGATACATTAAGAAATGGTTTTGAGTTTATCTTTTAAGATGTTTAATGTCGCTGTTTCTGTTAATGTTATTACCTTTGCAAAGGTTAAACTGAACAAATGGAATACAAATTAAACACGATAGAAGAAGCTATTGAGGATATACGTCAGGGTAAAATTATCATCGTGGTTGATGACGAAGACCGCGAAAATGAAGGCGATTTTATCACGGCTGGCGAAACCATCTCAGCGGAGAAAGTAAATTTTATGGCAAAGCACGGGCGTGGGCTGATCTGCGCACCGGTGTCCGCCGAGGTATGCGATAAACTGCAACTTGAAATGATGGTGTCCAAAAACACCTCTGCACACGAAACACAGTTTACCGTTTCGGTCGATCTGCTGGGTTATGGCTGTACCACAGGAATATCGGCCAGCGACAGGGCCAAAACTATCAAAGCCCTCTCCAGCCCTGAAACAAAACCTGAGGAACTGGGCCGGCCAGGCCATATTTTTCCTTTACGTGCAAAGAACGGAGGCGTATTAAGACGGGCAGGACATACCGAAGCCACTCTGGATTTTACGAGACTTGCCGGGCTGAATCCCGCAGGAGCACTGGTAGAGATAATGAATGAGGACGGAACGATGGCGCGGCTGGCCAACCTTTATGAAATCAGGGACCGTTTCAAGCTCAAAATGGTTTCTATCAAAGACCTCATCGCATACCGTATAAAAAATGAAAGCCTTATTGAAAAAGAAGAAACTGTAGATCTGCCGACAGAATGGGGGATCTTTAAACTATCCTTATACCGCGAAATCACCACGGGCACGCATCATATGGCACTTACCAAAGGTAACTGGGAAAAAGGCGAAACGCTGCTGGTGCGTGTTCATTCATCGTGCATGACCGGTGACGTTTTTGGCTCATGCCGCTGCGACTGCGGTACACAATTGCATATGGCCATGCAAATGATAGAAAAAGAAGGTAAGGGTATTATTGTTTATATGAACCAGGAAGGACGTGGTATCGGACTGGCAAACAAACTGAAAACATATCACCTGCAGGAACTGGGCTATGACACTTTTGAAGCCAACGTAAAACTTGGTTTCAAACCCGATGAACGTGATTACGGAATTGGCGCCCAGATACTTCGTGACCTCGGTGCAAGCAAAATAAGACTGATCACCAATAATCCCCGGAAAAAAAGCGGGCTGACGGGATATGGGATAGAGATCATTGAAAATATTCCTATCGTCATCAAACCCAACAAGTACAACAAAAAATACCTGAAAACCAAACAGGATAAAATGGGGCATATCCTTAACATTGAAGATTAAATGATACATGTGAGCTTTAAACAGCCTGCACCCGAAGAATAAACTTTCTTCATATTACCGATAACGTCGTCTACCATCATTATGATTTGTCCAAAAACCTAAAAAAATATGGAAAACCGCTGTCCCTGGCCCGCCGATGACGCCCTGATGTTACACTACCACGATACCGAATGGGGAGTTCCTGTGCATGACGACCGCAAACTGTTCGAATTTATAGTGCTTGATGCTTTCCAGGCCGGGCTGAGCTGGAAGACCATACTGCATAAACGTGAATCTTTCAGGGAGGCTTTTGACAACTTTGAGGCTGCAAAAATTGCAAAATACAGCGATAAAAAAATTAATGAATTGCTTCAAAATCCCGGCATCATTCGTAACAGGGCAAAAATTACGGCTACGGTTAACAATGCACGATGCTTCATCGAAATTCAGAAAGAATTCGGAAGTTTTGATGCTTTTATCTGGAGGTTCACCAAGGGTAAAATGAAAGTAAATAAATGTAAAACATTGGCTGACATCCCCGTAAAAAGCCCTGAATCGGATGCGATGAGCACTGCGCTCAAACAACGTGGGTTTTCGTTTGTTGGGTCTACAATTTGTTATGCATTTATGCAGGCTGCAGGCATGATTAACGACCATCTGGTATCCTGCCCGAGATTTAAGGCTGTTCAAGAATAATCACCTCATTTTTCATAATAATTCATAAAAAGCTTGACTTTTTGTTTTTATTTTGGTATCTTTGTACTTATTTACCTTAATACTTATTATTATGAAAAAATATATGTTTACCATGGTACTGATGATCATGATATCATCAGTGACTTCAGCCCAGATTCCCTGTCCGGGGAATCTTGTGACCAATGATGATTTCAGCGCGGGACTCACCGCCTGGACACAATATGGCACCATACCCACGGCCACTGTATTGAATGCAGCCAATGGCTGTCTGAACCAGTTTGTAACCTTGCAGGCAACTAACAACAGTAACGTAGGTATTGCACAGAACGTAAACTTTTTGCGTGACACCTGCTATCAACTTTGCTACTGTGTGGAATTTCCGGGCGGAAATTTCAACAGCAAGCTTACCATTGCAGCCATCATGCCGGGAGTAACGGTAAATCAGCTATTAACAGGCACTTATCTCCCAGGTCAGGCACAAATACTGGATATTATTTCTTCCACAACAGGCATCCCGCCATATTACCGCTGTCCGCTGACATTTCAATCCACTGGAAATTTTACCGAACTTGTCATAGTAAACGAAACCGTCGGACTGTACGGATCAGATATAAGGATTGACAACATCTGTCTGAACACCCACCCTTGCATTGGAGGATGCGGTAATGACAAAGCAAATTTTTTGTATACCATCAGCGGAAATACGGTCAACTTTACAGATATTTCCTCATATTCACCAGGAAGCACGCCTGCCTGGTCTTGGAATTTTGGCGATCCGCCCTCAGGGCCAAACAACACTTCAACATTGCAAAATCCTTCACACACTTTTTCCGGGCCTGGTACCTATACCGTGTGCCTTACCTACACTTCGATCACTACCATAGGAATTATTTGTGCTGACTCCATCTGCATGAACGTATTTATTCCCCTGGCCACAGGAATTGCTGAAAACACCTTTCAGGACCTTGTATTAACCAAATCACCCTACGATAATTACATCCAACTCAGCGGCCATTACCCCGAAGGCGAAATGAGTCTTTATAGCTCCACCGGACAAAAAGTGTTTACCGCTTCACTTTCATCTTCGGAAATAAGGTTACCTGAATTATCAGATGGATTTTATTTTGCACTGTGCCTGAACAAAAACGACCGTAAAATTTTTAAAATTGCGGTGTTTCGCTAAAACAAGCGGAATTAGTTGTAATTCCAATTATTTTTATCCAGGTAGTGTCTGTGGAAAACCTTAGGTTTTACCCCGTCTGACAGGGTCAGACGGGGTAAAATTCGTTATAAATGTGCTTGCTATGGCATACCAGGTACAATGAATTTATAACAGTATACTATATATTTTATCGCCTCTCAAGCCAAGTCGGGCATGGATATGCTTGTTTTTCGTACATTAATTTACGCTATAAAATTCCTGCCTTTCAGGCTGCGCCGGCATTAAACTCACACTTACTGACTCAGACATGAACATTAAATACAGACACTATTAAAGAATGCTGTAAGATATTCATAGATAAATTTTGCAAATTCATCGAAGCATCTTATATTTGGCTAATATTTATGTCAGACAGGGTGTTGTTTGATAAAAGTCATTACAAAAATTAATACAGAAAGTCATGCGTATTTTCATTTCTATGATAGTATTTTCATTGATCAGCCATGGTGCAATTAGTCAAAAGATCGGCTCACTAAAAACACAAATGTGGGAATATATCGACCAGTGCCACTCAGCCATCGAATCAGGAGAAGATACGGACATGAAACCGGAAATCATTGATGACTGCAGTAACGGCTATCTGGAAGTTTCCGGAGTATGGCCACCCTGCGGTTGTGGTTGCAGATCCATTGTTGGAGCATATAAAAAGGCTGACGGTTCTTATTTCTTTCTGAATACCAGCATCTGGAATTGTACTTATAAACATTCGGTATCTTCGAGTGAAAAGCTGTCGGATGTTATGCCTGCCGGATTTGGCCTGGGAACATTTCTGGATATTTCTGGAATTGATCTGTCTGACAAATTCAGTGTCTTTTATTTAAGCATTGATATACCCAGATATGGAACAAAAACTAAATTTACTCTGGAATTGGTGCCCTTAGGTTTAATGGTTGAATGCACGGATGAAATTTGTCTTTTCATTGAAGAAAACCAAGGAGAACATTCAAATGTTAGATATATGTATTATTTGAGGGATATTGTAAAAAGTATACCAGATGTAAATTCCATATTCGCAATAATGAGCAAAAATGACGGAACGTTAAGCGAATCGGAAAAAAATGCTATTAATAAGATTGTTGAAGGGGCTGATTATAATGAAAAACTTATAAATCTTAGCCATGATCTATCTTATGTTTACTACCGTTACAAGATGTATGAGCGATTGACATACAAATCAGTAACCTTAGACTGGGACAGAAGCAATTCCCGTTTTAAGATTATTGAAAGTGAAAAAGCGCCTTTAAAACCTGACTTTATTGCATTTATTATTGAAAGTGAATTTTGGCAACCAATATGTTAACCCACACGAATCAGCACCAAAATGAAAACATTAAAAATCTTATTGTTATTAGCATTTACAAGCATTACCATTGTATTGGCCGGGTGTAACAACCAGACCACAACTTCTTCGAACGAAGCGAATGGTGAGGACAGTTGTCTTACAAAGAAAAATTTCGACCTCGTTAAAAATTATATTACACAAAACGGGGTTCAGATAAAACTTTACAGAGCAGGAATAATGGCTGATACAGGCATAATGTCAAAACAGCTGTTTTTCAATGGTAAAACGATCGCACTCATTGATTATAAGAACTATAACCATATTATTGTCATTGATAAATTCGACGAAGAAAAAAATCCTGTTTACTTCATTTCCGATGAAAGTGACCCTTGCCCGATTTCGGCTTATTATTCCCGCCTCGATACCGATGAAAGTATTAAAACCAGGACAGACGACTGGCATAAGATGGTCGAAGGGATTCAAAAGACCAAACCGGATACGATTTTCGTTGACCGTGAAAACGCCTTAAAAATCGCACAAAAAGATGCACAAAAAGCATACAGAGACCTGTCGGTATACACAATTAAGGCAAAACTCAATAGAGGAAACTGGTTCGTAGATTATGATTTATCCGATCCGCTAATGGTGGGCGGAGGCCCGCATTATATCATATGCAGCCGATCAGGATGTATCCTGATGCGCAGATTTGAGCAGTAAATAAATGCCCCCTGCCCTATTTCTTTTCCAGGCGCTCTCTTTTCCTTTTTCCACGGTTTACAAAAAACTTAATCGTAAACCAGACAGCTAAAAATATCAGAACACTTATCAGTATAAGCGACCAGCATTTGACGAGAAACAACAGAAACGCCTTGAATATTTTCCACCCGAAAGTTAGCGAATCAACCAGCCCGCCGCCGAAGCTCTGAGCATATTGCTCTGTGTCCACATTGGCAATCATTTCCCTGTAAAGAATTTTGTCCTGATAGATGAACAGGGTTACCGTGCTGAAGTCTATTTTATCCTGTAATTCTAAATTTTCAATCTTTTTATTGATGGTATTTTCAAGATAATTTGCCGCAGTTTCTTCCGCATTCACCACATCATTCAGTTTTTTCTGGTTATTGTCGGCAGCGCTGTTGATTTTGGTTGCCGTTTTCTGATAAAGTTGCGCCCTGAGTTCATTGGCCAAAATCTGTATTGTTACATCCTGGGCATTAATGGTTCGCTCATCAAGCTTTACCCATATTTTACCGATGTAGAATAATGCCGAATCAAGAACAAATTCGGGCACTCTCAGCGTGATATTATTTTCAATTTTATTCACACCCACCACCATCATCGAATCTCTGCCGACCCGGTATTCATCGTAGCTATATACATTGTTTTTAATCGACGATGAAAGTATGAACCCGCCGAAGCGCTTCGTGATCCGTTCGATCTGCTGCGTCGCATCCTCCACATTTTTAACCTTGAAATTCAGGTTGGCTGTTTTGATGAGCTTGCGGCTTGAATTAAGTTTGATAAAAGCAGAATCCCATACAGGTTCTGCTTTCTTTTCCTGTTTAGCTAATTGTCCTTCCTCATCAGCTTTTGCTTCACTTTCCTCTGCAGGGACAGCACTTGCATATCCTTCATCCATTGCCGAAACTACAGAATCCTGTTTTGATTTTTCCCTGGAGCTTTTTTCTTCGGAGGAAGGGCCCATATTACATGCTGCAAGCAGACACAACAAAGCAACTGAATAAAAAAATGTTTTTTTCATGGTTTTTAGGTTTTAAGAATGTAAATATAGAATAAATTTTACAGCGGTAAAAAGGCAATTTCTTTTTTTGAGGTGCTGGTATGTAAAAACAGAACTGATTATTGAAACAACATTACTTTTCTGTATTACTTTTTTGCGTGACCAAAAGAGAAATCAATTAAGGCCGCGCTGCTTTTTTATTTCCTCGTAAGCGGCATTTACCTGCTGGAACTTTTCGTTAGCTGCCTTCTGCATTTCCTGTCCAAGATGACTTACTTTGTCGGGATGGTATTTCAGCGCCATTTTGCGGTAAGCTTTTTTCAATTCTTCGTCACTGACTGAAGGATCAACCTCAAGAATTTTGTAAGCGCTGTCGGTTTCTTTCACAAACATGGCTTTAATAGAATTAAAGTCGGCCTGGGAAATTCGCAGATTCGATGCAATTATTTCTATAACCCTGATCTCGCTGGGATGAGCCAAATTGTCGGACAACGAAATACCGAACAAATAGTGCAGAAGCTGAAGACGGGACGAGTAATCCATATAATGGGCAATCTGACTGCATACGTCATGAACAGGGATATCCTGTTTTAAAATATTGCGAAGCACCAGCATGTGTTCCCTGGTCTGTTCTTCAGTAAATTGCTGTAAGAATGTACGTTTCACATAATCCAGCTCTGATCTCACCACATTTCCGTCAGCCTTCATGACCGCAGCCGTCAGCACCAGCAGGCTTGCAATGAAATCACCCTGTTGTGTCGGATGCTGCACACCTGAAACGCTGGTGGTAACTGTGATATTGTCTATTACCGATCCGAAAACAAAACCCAGAATTGCTCCGATAGGCCCTCCAAATGCCCATCCAAGCCCTCCGCCTATCCATTTTCCGAATTTCATGTGATGCTGTTGTTTATAACTCTTCGTCCAGGGAAAGTCCGTATTCTTCGATCATTTTAATATTCAACTTTTCCAAATTGTCCAAAATGGGATTATAGATTTCGGGAATCACGGGAATATGAACACCGGTAACATTGATCTCGTGGTTCAGGATCATTTCTACAGCAATAGCAGCAGGTAATGCCACAGTCCGGGCAATGGAAGTATCTGTTTTCAGGCTGCCAAAGTCGAGCATCCTTGATTTTATCACCTCTGCAGTACCATCGGGATAAACAGCTTTAAAAATATGCATCATCACCACCATATCCCGGTCGTCCCCGGTGATCATCATCTTTTCGATCATCAGGTCGGAAGTGATCTCATACATCGAATCTTCATGGCGGTTCATCGTCTGATCACTGAACAATCCCAGCCATTCCATGGCATTGATGGCATAAGAGTTTTCATCAATTTTGAGCCATGCGGCAGCTTGATTTTTTATGTCTTTTTCGTTGGTAAAACCATTGACCAGGGCCACGGCTCCGGCAAAAGTTTTTCCGCTGAAATCATGCTTATCAGGCAACGTACATTTCAGAGCCTTCATCACGTCGAGTGTCTCGCACCAACCCTTAAAACGGAAGGTTCCCCTGAACATGGTTTTTGTTTCGGGAATGCCGTAAATTTTCACATAGGACAAAGAATCCCGGTTCGGGTAAATATCGAGTGGGCCGACCCCGGGAAAATCAAGAACCATCGTATTTTTAAACAGATCAGCCGTAGGAATTTCGACGGTTTTGCCTTTCATCAGGTACACAGCATCATTATTTCCGGCGAGCACCACTCCTTTGGGGCTCCATGAAAACTTGTAATTAAATGGATTATCACAAGCTTCGGGCGCCGGTAAAGCGCCGCATAATGAATAAAAAGACTCTATGTTGCCGCCTTTGCCATGCACATGATCAATGATACGCATGGCAGACATATGGTCAATACCCGGATCAAGGCCTGCTTCATTTAAAAGGATCACGCCGGCTTCTTTAGCCTGACCATCAAGTGCATACATTTCGGGTTTGGCATAAGATGCGGTAACCAGGTGTTTCCGGTGCTTAATACAGCTTTTAGCCACCATCAGGTGATATGCATAAGGTATCAGGCTGACAACCACATCGTTTTCAGCGACCATGCAGTCGAGGGCTTCTGTTTCATCAACAGTCCAGTGCAAAGCTTTGCCGTTTTTGGCATCGCCCACCATGCGCCTGGCTTCCTCGTAATTAAGCGCAGCTACAGTCAGCATTACGTTTTTACCTAACAAATATTGAATTATCGGATTGGCAACCATACCGGCGCCCAAAATCAATACCTTTTTCATCATTCGATTATTAAGTGAACACTATTTTTTTGCGAAATTATACAATTTAAAAATGTAAGGCTTAAAACAAAACATAATTCTTCAATAAGTAAAAAATTATTTTTTTTATATAATTTTAAAAAAACTTGACAAATGAATTTTTTATTACTATATTTGTACATATTTTGTAAATCGACATCATCACGATGGAAGCAATATACAAAGGTTCATTACTCAAGAATGAGAAAGAAATTAACACGTGGGATTTGAACTACACTTTTGTTGATGGTACAAATTTTTTCGGTTCACTTACTATAACAAATAAAAGGATTTTATTTGAAACTAAAGTCATGGGCGGGGTTCAGGCTTTACTTGCCACGTCATTGTTATTTAAAAAACAACAGTTTACCAATCATGTTTTCATTACTAAAAGTAATATTGAAAGAATAGAAATACTAAAAGATGATTCAGGTAATAAAGCTGTCCTTAACTTTAAAAATGGTGAAAAACATCTGTTAGACAGAAAAATGTTGTCCGTTGACAAGATTGTTGAAGCGCTTATAGTGAATTAGATCCGAACATTTGATATCTCTGTTGTTACATACATCTTTTACATTCTGATTGATATTTTGCAGCAGTTGAATCATTTAATTACGATATTTTTTTTATTTTCCCCAACAAAAGCAATGCTGAGAGATGGTAAAGACAAAGAAAAAATTTGAAACAGGTTTAGTGCTCAGTGGCGGGGCTTTAAGAGGTTTTGCACATGCCGGCGTGCTGAGAGCCCTGAATGAAGCGGGAATATATCCTGATGTGATCTCCGGTGTCAGCGCAGGATCCATTGTAGGAGCGCTTTATGCCGACGGCTATAAGCCCGAAGAAATTTACAGTATTTTTATCAACAAGAGTTTATATAAATTCCTGGAATTCATTGTCCCCAACAGGGGCCTGGTACGCATGACAGGCTTATATAAAACCCTGCTTTCCAGGCTGCGTGCAAGGACTTTTGAAGATCTGAACATTCCGCTGATCGTAACACTGACCAATCTGAATGAAGCCCGGATAGAGTATTTTTCGCAGGGAGAACTGGTCCGCTATATCATAGCTTCATGCACCATACCCGTTATTTTTCAGCCTATGGTCATAGACGATATAACCTATATTGACGGCGGTGTTCTGAACAACCTCCCTCTGGAACCCATTGAAAATGATTGTGAGATGCTGATCGGCGTCAATGTAAATCCCGTCAGACGCGAGACTAAGTTCAACGGGATGACCAATGTTGCCGACCGTGCAATAAATATGGCGCTGAACCAGCTTATGGCACATAAGATACCTAAGTTTGATATTTTTATCGAACCCGCCGAGCTTCATAAATTTTCTATGATGGATGCTGCCAAGGGGGATAAAATGTACGATATCGGGTATAAAGAAACCAGGAAAATACTCAAAGAAAAAGGTTTTTAGTAAACATCCGTAATGTATCTGAAAGTGTTGGGGTGTTTACTCCAGAGGGTCTGAAGCGTGCAAAGACCATTTTGGGCGGCAGTTACCCCGGCACTTAGAAATTGTTTCTTAGTATCGGAAAAATTTTTTAATGAATTATTTCATTCCAGAAAACCAGTCAGCAACGATCATAGATCCACTTTTTTTCTAACCTGCTTTTTCTCCGACTGAAGTTTTTTTTCGGTAATGCGTTTTTCTTTTTCTTCATCCGGTATTTCGGTCTGTATGCGTTCTTTCACAGGTTTAAGACATTTATCAATCCATTTCAGAAGTTTTTCAATAGCTCCCTTTTTATTGAGATACTGTGAACGGCCTTCAGAGCATTGAATATGTATGAAACCGTCATTTTTAACATATCTGCCTGATTTGGACAATATCTGCTGTTTTTCATCCGGGGTAAAAAATAATGATGACTCCACATCGAAGATAAGTTCTACTTTGGTGGATACCTTATTGACGTTTTGCCCCCCCTTGCCCGGACTCCTCGAAGTCCTGAACGTAAGTTCTTTTAGGAATTCTTTATCTTTTTCCATCGGATTTAACGGTCAACAGATGATCATCTACGAAATTAAATAAATTATATTTGCAAAAAAATATTTTATGAAAAAACATTTTATATTTCTTTTATCCATACTGATTACTTTGCCCGTTGCCGGGCAGAAAGAAAAGATGAACATCATCAAAGAACTAAAGACAACACCGGTAAAAAACCAGGCCATGTCGAGCACCTGCTGGAGTTTTGCCACCGTATCGTTTTTTGAAAGTGAGCTGTTGCGCATGGGTAAAGGGGAATACGACCTTTCGGAAATGTTCTATGTACGAAAGGCCTATCCGATAAAGGCATATAACTATTACCACTTCCAGGGAAAGAGCAATTTCGGCCCCGGCGGTCAGGCACATGACATTACTTACCTGTTCAGCGAATACGGCGCTGTGCCGGAAAAGGTCTATGACGGCCTTGGCGGCAAAGAATATCACGATCATATCGCACTGGACAACGCACTTCTAAAAATCATGGATTCTGTAATAAAAATGCCTGCGCGCGCAGCAAACGAAAAGTGGAAACTTTCTTTAGACAGCATTATGGATATTTACCTGGGGCTTATGCCGGAGAAATTCATTTTCGGGGAAAAAACCTTTACGCCGCAAAGTTTTGCAGCCTCAGTGGGTCTTCATGCAGAAAACTATATTGAGCTTACCTCCTACTCCAATCATCCGTTTTATAAGCCATTTGTTCTGGAAGTGCCCGACAACTGGATGTTTGAAAAATATTACAATGTACCGGTTGATGAGCTGATACGTGTGATGAATAATGCCATAGACAAAGGATATACTATTTGCTGGGACGGGGATGTCAGCGACAACGACAGTTTTACGGAAAACAAGGGTTATGCCACCACCGCCAATGAAAAGGTCAAAGTCACTCAAAGCGACCGTCAAAAGGCCTTTGAGGATTTCTCCGTTACGGATGACCATCTGATGCATATCACCGGAATTGCTGAGTCCAAAGACGGGACACGGTATTATCTTACCAAAAATTCATGGGGCGACAAGAAAGGCATTGACGGTTATTGGTACCTCTCCGAAAACTATATCCGCTTAAAAACCATCGCCATACTGGTGCATAAAGATGCCATGCCTGATGAAATAAAAGCAAAGCTAAGCATCAGCAATTAATCAATGAACAAGACACTATAAAAGACTTTCTTATTATGGAATTTCCGGTTTTTGATCTCTATAGGGTGTTTTCACCAAAAAAAACCGGCCATGAAAAAATCCATAATCCTATCATTAGCGGCATTACTTAATTTTTCTATTGTCCTGGTGTTACCTGCCCAGGAGTTTATCAACGGTGATTTTGAACAAACGACGGCTCCTCCGGGTGTCGACCAGATTAACCTTTCGAACGAAGCTTTCAGTTCGATGATGGCACATACCTATGCTTTCGGAACGTATGGAGATATGGATATTATTAACTCTACTGTTTACAGCGGCGCCGCACAAAGCGGAGCGTGGTTTGTAGCATTAACCGGAGGAGGAACCGATGCCATTTCAATGGAACTGACTTCCTCATTGATAGAAGGAAAAACGTATTCCATTTCTTTCTGGGATAAAGCCGGGGCAGGTTTTATTCCACAGGAATTTCAGATCGGGATTTCCACAGAAAAAAACACGTTCGGCATTCCGGTATGTACAGCTGAAATGCCTGTGCTTGCTGTGTGGACAAGACGCACGTTTAGTTTTATTGCTCCCATCAGCGGAAAATATATTACTGTTCAACTTGCCGGTATCACTGACATAAGCAAATGGGCTCAGGTCGATAATTTTTCATTTGCCAATCCGGAAAACGAAATAATAACCCAAAAAATTTCTGGAAGTCCGTTTTGTGCATGTAATACCGTGATGGTCCCTTTCACGGCAAAAGGGTCATTCCATGCCGACAATGTCTTTACAGTTCAACTTTCGGATGCGGACGGAAGTTTTTCCAGTCAAATAAACCTTAGCGATTTGAAATCAAACGCAAATTCAGGAACAATTGCATGCAGCCTGCCCTGCGATATTGTCGCTTCTTCAAAGTACAGAATACGGGTGATCAGCTCTTCACCGGCGATAATCGGCAATGATAACGGAAGCGATCTTGATTTAAACAATGAAACTCATTATGCAGCCAATATAAAAGCTTTTCCGGACAATGTCATCACAGAGGGTGTCTTAGTAACTTTCAGGGCTGAAACAGGCAACAATAGCAAAAAAACCTATTATCAATGGCAGGTAAACGGCACAGATGCAGGAAACTCAGAAACATTCACATCGGCCAGCCTGATTGACGGGGATGTGGTTCGGCTTATTGTCAGCATTGACAATCCCTGTAAAATCAACAGGACAGTTATTTCAAATGAAATCGTGATGAGTGTGCTGTCTTCCGAAAAACCATCCGTGAGCATTGAAGTTTCAGGATCTTCAACGATTCAGAAAGGGAAATCACTGACATGTATTGCATTCTCAGAAAATGGCGGATCTAACCCAAAATTTCAATGGAAAATAAACGGAATAACTATAGGAGGAAATTCCAGTGAACTTACCTTTAATAAATTTAAAAATGGAGATAAAGTGAGTGTTGTAATGACACCGGATCATGAAGGTTCGGGCCATAATACCGTAGCGTCAAATACCATTACCATTCATGTTGAAGAGCCTGAAGAGGCTCACCATGATGAAAAAGTTCAAGCAAAAAATATTAATAATAAACATCATATCGGGATATTAAAACGTAAACCTTTTTTGTGGAGTAAAAAAAGCAGGCGGTTTTATAAACCTATTTTCTTTGTTCACAAAAAGAATAAAAATACGCTTAATACCTGTTACAAGTATTAACCGGATTAATTCACAAACATAAAGGATCTTTGTTTAAACCATGCCTGGCCGTCAGGCTGGCTTTGCATAATCCTCAGAGGCTGCTAATTTTTAACACAAAGTCGCGCAAAGTACACCACAAAGTCGCGCAAAGGGCAAAAGCAAAAGGCAACATAGTGCAGCCTGATGCGTATTTCGTGAACCTTAGTGAAACATAGAGGAAAGAGGTTGCAAAGTCGCTCTTAAAACCAAGATAAATAAATAATTTGAATTAGTCGCATAAAGAATATCATCAATAGCCCGTAGGGCTTTAATATCAAAAGAATAATATGCCCCAAGATAAAGTGTTGCCCATCGGGCATTAACGTTTTATTTTTATAGCGTTAATTCCCTAACGGGAAATATTCTTATGAATAATGGTGTTTTTATTGACATTGATGCCCTACGGGCAACAATCCCGGGGCTATTTTTTAAGCACCTCATTCAATAAATAATTTGTTGAAACAACTTGTGAATTAACCCGTTTAATACAACTGCCTGACTTCTTTTTTAATATAATCGATCGCGGTATTCAGGGGTAGTTTTTCCTGTGTCATGGCGAGTTCAAGAATTATGGAGCCGAGGTCGGTGGCTGAGGCATCATTGTTCAGCCGGGAAGCGGCAAGGTTGACCAGTTTGATCATTTCTTCCTTCGCATTGCGTGTCATTTCCCATGCCGCCGGCGATATATATATCTGCTGCGAGAGGTTATGTTCAAATTCATCGCGGATATTCTGCACAAGCGCAGCCTGAAGCTCTCCGGCCGACATGCCGGATGAGGCAACCCGCAATATCAGGCTCGACGGCGAAATACGCTCCAGCAACAGTGTTATTCTTTCATACGCCTGCAAACGTATGGGCGTTATCACGTTCTGGTTGCCGAGTTTAAGCTCAAGCAGTTTTTTCTGCGTGCTGTTCTGCAAAAAAGCGCGTAAAACAAAATATGCCGTGGCGAAAACAATACCCGAAGGCAAGGTGTATTTAAGGATGTCGAGAAAATCTTCCATACTGATTTTTTTTTGCAAATATACAACAAAATGTGATTTAAGAATTAACGGTGTTTTAGCAGGCATGTTGTATGTAAAACTTTCTACAAATAATAAGATTCCTCGCCGTCCTGCCTACACTTAGATCCCGTGGGGCAAAGCAGCGAAGCGGAATAAGGAATCTTTATTCAGAAATTGTTTTGATTTTATCTTTTCATATCTTTATACGTCTTTTTTGCTGCAACTTCGTTAGATTTTTCGACATAGGATAAACTATGTCTGCAAAATCTGCCTCGTTTCGCTAAAAAATCCATCATAAATCTTATGTAACATAAAATCAAAACAGCTTCTCAGTTTTGGCACCTCACAAAATATCTAATCAGTGATTCGTTTTCTTAACCTTCTTACTTTTTTAAATGAATCTTTTCTGTTAGTCGCAGACTAAATTTTATTTGGTGCGAAGTTACAAACTTCGCACAACTAATGGGGCATCATTGTAGATGCAGGGAAACGAAATAAGGTATCTTCATTTAATTTTGGCAGCTCAAAAAGATTTGACCGTGTTTATGCAGACTTGTTGTATTGATTTAATTACTAATTTTGAAAAAAAATAATTTCCATAAACTTTAAATATATGAATTACCTCTCGAACAGAATCAACCATTTATCTGAATCTGAAACCCTTGCCATGACACAGAAAAGCCGTGAACTCAGCGCCCAGGGTTTTGACGTGATCAATCTCAGCATTGGCGAGCCGGACTTCAACACACCGGAATTTATTAAAACGGCTGCGAAAGATGCCATTGACCAAAATTTCTCTCATTACCCTCCGGTGCCTGGCTATCCCGAACTAAGGCAGGCTATCTGCAAAAAGCTGAAACGTGATAACAACCTTGACTATAAACCTGAACATATCGTGGTATCCACCGGGGCCAAACATTCCATCGCCAACGTGATGCTTGCCCTCGTCAACCCGGGCGACGAGGTGATCGTACCTGTACCCTACTGGGTTTCGTACAAAGAAATCGTAAAACTTGCCGAAGGAAAATCAGTTTTTATTCCGGGCAGCATCGAAACCAATTTCAAAGTCAGCCCACAGCAAATTGAAGCAGCGATAACCGATAAGACTAAGGTTTTTATCTTCAGCAGCCCTTGCAACCCCACAGGAACGGTATACACAAAAGATGAACTCCGTGCCTTTGCCGATGTTTTTGCCCGTCATAAAAATATTTTTATCATCTCAGATGAAATATACGAATACATCAATTTCCTGGGGAAACATGAGAGTATTGCCCAGTTTGATGATATAAAAGACCAGGTCGTTCTGATCAACGGTGTTTCCAAGGGTTATGCCATGACCGGCTGGCGTATCGGCTATATTGCCGCGCCGGCGCCTATCGCCAAAGCCTGCAATAAACTCCAGGGACAGGTAACCTCGGGCGCATGCTCCATTGCCCAGAAAGCTGCATTCTCCGCTATCGATATGGATCCCAAACTCACTCCCGAGTTCAAAATGATGCTCGATGCGTTCCACGAAAGGCGCGACCTGCTGCTCGGATTGCTCAAAGACGTGCCGGGCGTCATTACCAACAAACCCGACGGCGCTTTTTATGTTTTTATGGATGTAAACTATTATTTCGGGAAAAAAGATGGTGAAACGCTGATAAACAACTGCGAAGACCTGAGCATGTACCTGCTCAACAAAGCACATATTGCCCTGGTTTCGGGAGCCGCTTTCGGCGATCCCGACTGCCTGCGGTTCTCCTATGCCACCTCCAAAGAAAAAATTATCACTGCGGTAACAAGACTGAAAGAAGCTTTAAGCAACCTAAAATAATCATTATGACTGCTACCTGGTTATGGGGTTTATTTTTAATCTCAGCAATAGCATTGACCGGACTGGGCCTTTTGCTGATCATCCTGGGGATCATCCAGAAAAAAGCCTCCAAATGGGTTCCGGGCATACTGCTTACGGTTGTTGCGGTTATCTTCTGTATTGCCGGATTGATTTATCTTATCGGAAATACTGCAGACAATTTGAAATGCGACCGTTCCTACCAATTTGATAATGACAGCGCTTTGCCGGAATATGAAGATACATATAACCCATATGACACGACATATAATGAGGATGACACAGTTACCGAAAACGAAAATTATATCACGGGATTCATAAAGGATACAGATAAAAGCCTGATCCATATCAAGATAATCCCGGCGCCTGAACTGGCAGATATGGGGATCATCGTTAACAAAATTGATGTTTATACAGATACCGGCAGTAAAAAAAAGACGATACCCCTGAATATTAATTTCTCCCGGAAATTCCAGGGGACACTGCATCTGGCGCTGTATTCATCCGATGACAGAGAAACAGGCCGGAGTAGCTTACAAATAAGCCAGAATGAAAATTCTACGTTCACTGTAAAATTTATCTTCGGTAACGAAACCGATTTTCTGAAAACCGAATATGCACATTTAAAACCCGGTGACTGATGCTGACATTAGACAAATCCGCCATTGAAAAAATCTTTAGGGATTTCTGCGGCCTGAAAGTTCTTGTTATCGGTGACGTGATGCTGGATTCCTATATCTGGGGAAAAGTAGACCGCATCTCTCCGGAGGCTCCTGTTCCTGTTGTTTCTGTCACGCGGCGCGAAAACCGTCTGGGCGGAGCAGCCAATGTGGCTCTGAACATACGTTCGCTTGGCGCCACTCCACTGCTCTGCAGCATCAACGGAAGAGATCAGAAAGGCGATGACTTCAACCAACTGCTGCAAAAAAACGACATCAGTTTTTCAGGTATTCTCCGCAGCGAAAAACGCATTACCACCACAAAATTCAGGATCATCGGCAACAATTTCCAGATGCTAAGGGTAGACGAAGAGATGGTGTATCCGCTCGACCAGGAAGAAACCCGCGATTTTTACCTCCACATAGAACGTATTATTCAAGCTGAAAAACCCGGCGTTATTTTATTTGAAGATTACGACAAGGGTGTAATCAACCAGGTATTGATAACCTGGATCGTTGAACTGGCAGAGAAGTTGAAGATCCCTGTCGTCGCTGACCCCAAAAAGAAAAATTTCCAGTATTATAAAAATATTGAGTTGTTTAAACCCAACTACAAAGAGCTTTGCGACGGACTGAAAATAGATAATATTCACAGGCAGCCCGAAGATCTGCTGAAAATATGTTCCGGCTTCCAGCATCATCAGAATATTCAAAAAATGATGCTCACCCTGTCCGAGCTGGGTATTTTCATTTCATCACATACGAAGACCGGTGCTGCTGAAGGCGTGCTGATACCGTCGAGGGTGCGTAATGTATCGGATGTTTCTGGAGCCGGGGATACGGTTATTTCGGTTGCGGCGCTTTGTACGGCACTGAATCTTCCGTTTTACGATACGGCATACATTGCCAATACTGCCGGAGGCATGGTTTGCGAAGAGCCTGGTGTTGTCCCGGTAAATAAAGAAAACCTTTTAAAAGAACTGCTGAGTCTTATATAGACCTCCGGTTTTTCTTCATGGATGCTTTGCTGAAAGATAAGAAACACGAAGATATCGGAAAAATGTTCGACGATATCGCACCCGGATATGATTTTCTGAATCATTTTCTTTCGTTCAATATTGACAGGTTATGGAGAAAAAAACTGATCGGCCTGTTGAAGAAGGAAAATCCCGGGCACCTGCTGGATGTTGCCACAGGCACAGCCGATCTTGCCATCATGGCAGCCCAAAAAATTACCGGAAGCCATGTTGTCGGAATTGATATTTCTGAAAAAATGCTTGAAACTGGCCGGGTAAAAGTCCGCAAATCAGATCTTGAAAAACAAATTGAATTGCTTAAGGCGCCTGTTGAAAAACTGCCCTTCGACGACCATGTTTTCGATGCGGTGATGGTGGCTTTTGGGGTGCGCAACTTTGAGGATTTAACCGCCGGGCTGAAAGAAATGCTTCGCGTGGCCAGATCCGGAAAAAGAATTTACATCATTGAATTTTCAAAACCACAAGGGTTCTTTAAAATCCTTTATAATATATACTTTAAACTATACCTGCCGGTAGCCGGACGGATCATTTCGGGGAATAAATCTGCTTACAAATATCTGTATAACAGCGTAGTAAACTTTCCGGAAGGAAATCATTTTTTAAATATACTGCAGGATGCCGGTTATCGCAATGTAAGGCAGATACGCCTCAGCGGAGGTATTTCCAGCATATACACCGCTGAGAAATAAAAAAATCTTAATTTTGCAATACTTTTTAACAAACTGCGTTATATAAAGTTCAAAAACACGCTTTGAAAAAAACAATCACAACTTTCTTTTGCCTGTTTTTTATTCTGGCAGCTTCCGGTTTCTCAGGTTTTGCACAGCGTCACCGCAAGGTGGTGATCGAAAACCTGCCGAAATTCGACAACAGGCGGTATCATTTTGGTTTTCTTCTGGGTATGAACCAGATGAACTTTGCCATTAAAACGGTGGATGACCTCACGCCCTTCGATTCTCTTACCAACGTAACCACAAAGCCAGATCTTGGTTTTGATATCGGTATCGTATCGAGCCTGAAACTGACCAAATACCTCAGCCTACGCTTTGTTCCCACGCTTTCGTTTGGCAACCGCAATGTAGAATACAATTTCTTATACCACGATTCTATACCTTTTACCCAAAATAAAAAGATAGAATCGACCTTCATGATATTTCCGATCTATATCAAATACCAGTCGAAGCGCATAGGCAACTTCAGGGCTTATATTATCGGCGGGGCGAAATACAGCATCGACATGGCCTCGCAGGCCAAGAAAAAGAACAAGGAAGGCGAAGCCCCGATAAAACTTGCCCGAAATGATTATATGATGGATGCCGGCACAGGCTTTGACTTTTTTCTTCCGTATTTTAAATTCGGTATTGAACTCAAGATGTCGTACGGGCTGCGCGACCTGCTGATCAAAGAAAATACCATTTATACGAATAGCGTAAAACGCCTCAATTCAAAGATTTTCCAGCTTTCGGTGACGTTTGAAGGGTAATTTTTAATTTTTCCTTCGTGTCCCTTCGTGAATTTCCTTCGTGCGACTTCGTGGTTAAGTTTTTTTACCACTAAGGCGCGCAAAGGATAACACTAAGGCGCGCAAAGATTGATACGAACCATTTTTTGATGTTTAATTTTTTTTCCTTTGTGTCCTTCGTGAATTTCCTTCGTGCGACTTCGTGGTTGAGTTTTTTTACCACTAAGGCGCACAACGGACTTTTGAATAAGCTCTTTTCTGCTAAAGGTTTTGCTGAACATTTACCTTCCTGAGACAAAAAAGATATCCGCCGCAGCTGATGTACTTTACAGATATTAATATGTATGTTATGGATAGCTCTTTTTTCTAATTACAATTCAGTCTTTAACACAACGACAGCTAAAACCATTTTCTTTCACATATTCAGAGCGCCCGATAGCAGAAATAGAATAATTAAGTGCATAAACCCAGGGGGTATAATAAATGAAATAATCTGTTGCCGTGCTGGTCCAGAAGTATGCACTTTGTCCGAAATCTTCATATACACCCGCCCATGTATCTCCTCCCGGAACGGCACCAAAACCTGTTTTATCCGTTGCGCCAAAGTTAGGATTCCACCAGTCTGATGTACACTTTTTTTTCAGGTTGCCACCTTCTACAACTCCATAAACACCCAAAGCCATATTATATGGAAAATCCTGAGGGCTATCACCTGAATTGGCCGACAGTGTATTCCATTCAAAATGGGAGGGGATATGCCATCCATCCGGACACAGTCCCTGAACCGGAGTACTGCACCTGTCGTTGGGGTATGCCCCGGTACCGTTGCAAAAGCCTGCACCCTGCATGAGATTGTCCCATTCGTACAAACCTCCCATAGGACACGATGGATCCTCTTGTCCGTTACTATCCATACAAAATTTCGTTCCCGAAACCTGGGGACTGGTAATGCCTGCAAAAGTGCCGGAATTCAAATTCTCCGCCATCCACCATTGATCTCCTATCTTCACCACAGCATAATTATTTCCATCATCATCGGTACAGGGAATAAAGGTAAAGCTCACCGTCTGGTCGGACGCAGGAACCAGCATAAATACCGTCCGGTAAATTCCCGATATGCCGGTCAGTTTCAGCAGGTCTCCTGAGTTGTATTGCATGTGTATGGCAGAGGCCATGTTCCCGGCATCGTCCTTATCGTTCCCGGGTTTATGCTCTTCAACCTCATTTTGAACATCTACAAAACCCTGATAGCTGATACAGGGTGTTGTTCCGCTTGCGCCAATATTCAATATCTTCCCGACATAGAGGCATTCTTCAGTTTTTATTTGAATGGCATAAACCCCGCTGCTCATTCCGCTCAGCAAATAGTTATGTTTACCATGCTGCAAATAACTTCCTGATCGCAGCATTACGTTCCCTTTCATGTCAGATACTTCGATGGATACCATCCCGGAAACAGTAACCTCAAACTCAATATTACAATAATTTTCATGCGGATTCGGAAAAACAGACCATGAGTTATCTGTTCGGTTAAGCATTTCCCCTATCCCTGATTGTGACTCAAGATATAATATATCTTCTCCGCCAACATAAGTTACGGTACATTGTGTCAGGTTTTCGACTCTTACAGAGTCTATAGCATTACTTGCACCTGCAGCAGTAAAGCTGATCTGGTAATGCTGAGCTTGTAGTGTAGTGATTGCAAGCAGCCCGCAAAAGAAACCAGTTAATCTTGTAATCATCTTGTTTTGGTTTTTAAATGTGAGTCCTTTTAATATTTATATCCTACGAGGTAGTAACAGTTCTTCTCTTTTGTATGTTCTATGGTTTCAATACTTCTGAATCCTGCCTGCCCCATTTCTTTCATTACATGATCTATACCGTAAAGGTAAAATATCGTTTTGCCGGAAGTTGGCCTGATATCCTTAAAACATGATGCATCTGCCATGAATATGATGACTTTCCCCTTGGGTTTCAGGATGGAGTATATTTTCTTCAACCGGGTTTGAATTTCATCCCAGAAGTATATCACATTTAAAAAATATACGCAATCAAAAATACCACTTTCGTAAGTATAAGTATCGAAATTGGCACATTGCAGGATGACTTTACCCCGTTTGACATTTTCATGGTTCAACTTTAGTGCTTTCTTATACATCAAGCGTGAAAAATCTATCCCGTGAAAAGTGCAATCATACTTTTGTGCGTAATCATAAATACCCTTACCTAATCCATAGCCAATTTCAAGGACAATATCGTTCTTATTCAGCCTGAGTACAGCATCCATTTCATCATATTCTATTTGATTTTTCCTTAGAAATCTGATGATATACCGTCCGATCAGGCCACGCGGTTTTCTGAAATTTTTGTCTATGAGTTTTTTAAACATAGTATCCTTGAATAACAATTATAACATGCGCCTTTCCGCATGTGTCAGGAAAATTATCTCAACCTTTTTTATTCAAAAATAACAATTTTCCTAAAACTTTGCGAAAACAGAAACTTTTAGGAATTTTTACATCTTTTTAGCTCGACTTTTTCCAAAAGTGGCATAGTTTGCTGCGGAATGCTCAGGCTTATGGAGATTGGGTTCCCTACAGCGAAGGGGCTTTTCGGCTATCGTTCTATAGGCTGGCTGTTCGCCCTCATTTATCAGAGTTTGTCAGCCAGTCAATTGCATTTATTTTTTTTACTCCATTGATTGTTCCTGTATCGTAGTCCATGGTGACTAAAATTTTTTCGTGGTGGTCGGCAATCCTGTCAAATGGCGCCAACTCACGAGCTAAAGTCGCTGCGTTTTGTGCCGTTTGTGAAACTTGTATATATTGCGTAAACCCTTCATTATTGCGTGCCATAAAATCCACTTCCAGATTATTAGATTTTCCTATCCATACCTGGTAGTTTCTGCGTTTCAGTTCAAGGTAAATTACATTTTCCAGTAAATGACCAGCATCACTTGCGAGTTCTTTTCCAAGTAAGGCATTGCGAAATCCTAAATCAACCAGATAATATTTTTGCTGGGTGGCGAGATGTTGTTTGCCCTTAATGTCGTAACGGTTTACTTTGTAAAACAAATAAGCTTCAACTAAAGTGTCAATGTATTTTGACACGGTTTTGTTGTCTATTTTCTTCTTGTTTGCTGTTAAAACTTTTGAAATATTTCCAGCCGAAACGCTTGAACCAACAGAATCTATTAAAAAATTTACAACTTCCTGATACGATTCTTCACCATAAATGGCATGGCGTTTAGAAATATCGTTGTTGAAAATGTTTTTGAAAACCATTTGCAAATATTCATTCGCAAAATGATTTCCGTCTGCCGAAAGCCTGACTGCTTCGGGAAAGCCCCCAATATGCATATACTCGGCAAACGCACGGTCAGGATTGGCCGATTTGCCTGTAAACTCCAAAAATTCTGCAAAAGAAAAAGGCAACACATTTATTTCGTATGCCCTTCCCGTGAGCAAAGTAGCAAGTTCACTTGAAAGCAAAAAAGCATTTGAACCTGTAATGTACAAATCTATGTTGGGCTGAACAAACAAACCTTCCAATAGTTTTTCAAACTCTGGTACGTTTTGCACTTCGTCAATAAACACATAATTTGTTGTGTTTTTTTTGAGGTGTTTTATTATGTAACCGTAAACGTCTTTCCAACTTTTTTCCACTAAAAACCTAAATTCAGGCATATCCATATTGATTGCCAAAATAGGAGTTTTTGAATTTTCTTTGCGCAACAATTCCTGAAATTGTGTCATTAAGGTTGATTTTCCACAACGCCTCACACCTGTGGCAACTTTAATGAGATTTTTGTCTTTGAGAACGCGAAGCGTTTCTAAATATCGTTTTCGGGGCAGACTTTGCATAAGACAAAGGTAGATAAAAATTCCTAAAACTTTGCAAAAACAGAAACTTTTAGGAATTTTTAATTCATTAAGCTCTGCATCACTTCTAAAAGTGGCATACTTTGCTCCGGAATCACTGGCATAGTTTACTCCGGAATCGTGGCATACTTTGCTCCGGAATAGTCAATTTCCTAAAACTTTGCGAAAACAGAAACTTTTAGGAATTTTTACCTCTATTAGCTCTACATTATTTCAAAAGTGGCATAATTTGCTCCGAAAAAGTTGGCTTGGTCAGTTTTGGTAAGCTGAGGGGCTGTTCATAAATTTTAATACTGCATTTTGGTTTATTTCATTTAAAACATCCTCCCAAAAATAATAAATATTTATATGACAAAATTAGAAATTGATTTGATTTGATTTTATCTTTTCTTTTTTTGCCCCGCTAAGTAATGAAGCATTTTGCTATATTTGTAGCTCACACAAAACAAAGTTTTTATGAGATATAAAATAGTTTTCACCCTGCTCCTGTCCTTTTGCATAGCCGCAAACACCTTTGCGCAGAACGAGATGAGGCTGCTGCGCTTTCCGACAATCTACGGAAACAAAATTGTTTTTTCATACGCCGGCGACCTCTATACCGTGGATAAAAAAGGCGGCATCGCCCGCAAACTGACCAACGACATCGGGTATGAGATGTTTGCAAAGTTCTCGCCCGACGGCAAAAACATAGGCTTCACGGCACAGTACGACGGCAACACCGAAATTTATGTGATGCCGGCGGAAGGCGGCGTCCCCAAACGCCTGACCTATACGGCCACACTCGGACGCGATGATCTCAGCGACCGCATGGGGACCAACAATATCCTGATGGCCTGGAAAGATGAGCAGACACTGGTGTTCCGCTCACGCATGAAATCGTTTAACGACTTCAAAGGCCAGCTTTATCAGGTGGATGCCGGCGGCGGCATGTGCGAGGAACTGCCCCTGCCCTGCGGCGGATTCTGCAGCTATTCGCCGGATAAAACCAAACTGGCCTACAACAGGGTGTTCCGCGAATTCCGCACATGGAAATACTATAAAGGAGGCATGGCCGACGACATCTGGATCTATGATTTCAACGAAAAAACCACGATCAACATCACCAGCCATATTGCCCAGGACGTTTACCCGATGTGGGTTGGCGATCACATCTATTTTCTCTCCGACAGGGACCGCACCATGAACCTCTTCAGCTATGACCTGAACAGCAAAGAAACCAAAAAACTAACCGACTTTACCGAATTCGACATCAAGTTTCCTTCGCTCGGCGACAGCGCCATCGTGTTCGAAAACGGCGGATACATCTACACTTTTGACCTTAAAACCCAGAAATCCGTAAAAGTAACCATCCAGATCGCCGACGACCTGAACACCGGCCGTAACGAGATGAAAGACGCCTCAAAAAATATTTCTTCATACGATATCGCCCCCGACGGAAAAAGGCTTGTCTTCAGCGGCAGAGGCGACGTGTACACCGTCCCTGCCAAAAGCGGCATCACGCGCAACCTCACACAGACCTCCGGCGTTCACGACCGCAACGCCACCTGGTCGCCCGACGGAAAATATATAGCGTATATCTCCGATGCCAGCGGAGAAGACGAGATATACATCATCGCCCAGGACGGCTCGTCGGCTCCGGTGAAAATCACGGACAAATCAGATACCTATAAATATCAGCCGGTATGGTCGCCCGACAGTAAAAAACTGCTGTGGGCCGATAAAATGCTAAGACTCCGTTTTGTCGACATTGACAGCAAAAAGATCACCGAGGTGGACAAATCTGTTGACGGGGAATTTACAGAATTTGGCTGGGCGCCCGACAGCAAATGGCTGGCCTACGCGAAACCGGATAAAACCGCCGAAACAAAAATTTACCTTTACGACCTC
>ENA-UOWO01000708-UOWO01000708.1-activated-sludge-metagenome-genome-assembly--contig:-NODE-708-length-46682-cov-8.451069_pt1 | contig 46682 bp, 36 predicted proteins | sample MGYA00238148_ERZ761564 | MGnify/ENA primary metagenome ERZ761564 (study PRJEB28885, sample SAMN05720194) | activated sludge metagenome | isolation source: Anaerobic digester | place: USA... | reverse complement strand
CCTCGGGACCCGTGCCGTCGCCGGGGATGACACCGATGTTGTAGGTCTTCATGCTCTCGCTCCCATTAAAAATGTCTGTGGATATGGTTGTGCTAATGGTTGGTATGTCGCCAGCATTGGGCACCATTGAGTTGATATCGGGCTTGGGCTTAAAGCCCAACAAGGATGGCTTTGTTGCCGTGGCCGATTATCACCTAAACCCAATTGGAACAGGTGTAGAAGGTGTTTTTGTGGCAGGAGCCTGCTCCGGCCCAAGCAACATAACCGACTCAGTTAACGCTGCCCGTTCCGCAGCTATCGAAATTCATAAATACTTAAGCAAATAGTGTATGGTTGATTTTGGATATGCACCGCTTGAAATCAAAATTCACGATTTAGATAAGGCCAACTTAACTCTAGGTGAATGGATTGCCGAAAGGGACGAAACCTTTAAGCACTGCATTGCCTGTGGCTGCTGTACTGCAACCTGCACTGCGGGGAAATTCACCACATTTAGTTTCAGGGAGATGTGCCATAGCATTCGTCGTGGAGAACTTATGGAGGCAATTACAGAGTCCGAAAAATGTATGCTCTGCGGTAAATGCATCCTTGCCTGTCCGCGCAACGTAAACACCCGGAATATTGTAAAATTGGTTCGTAAAGCCAACCAAAATTTCAGAGTATGAAGTACCATCCATTCGTCCTCCCGTTCTCCATTGGCTTAGCCTTTGTAATGCTCTACATTATTGGGATGTGGACATTCTGGATTATCAGACTATCGCGTAGAGAACAAAAAATTGTTTGGAAACGATTATTCTCATTGCGAACCATTAAGGCAATGTGGGAATCGATGATGGAAGGGCTATTCCATCGAAAAATATTCCAGAAGAACCCATTACTTGGCTATATGCATATGAGCCTTGCCTTTGGTTGGTTTATGCTGATTGTTTTGGGGAATTTAGAATCTAGAATATATCCACACAGTAATATAAACCCTCCCTACTACCCTATTTTCTTCGAGTTTTTCCGTCACGACTTATCGCCCCTACGCGAATACGAGGAGATTTTCACATTCCTAATGGATTTCTTCCTATTCGTGGTGATATCGGGAATCTGCTTGGCATTCTTTAAGCGTATGAAAAGCCGTATTCTTGGAATGCGAAAAACCACCAAGCACATACTAATTGATAGAATTGCACTTACATCGCTTTGGTTTATTTTCCCTCTTAGAATTCTTGCCGAAAGCGTTACGGCAGGACTTTACAACACCGGACACTTCTTCACCAACTTCCTTGGGCAGCAGGTAATCTACAACCTACCGCTCGACCAACTTTACTACCCATCCTGGTGGGCATACTCCTTTGCGCTGGGAATGTTCTTTGTAACATTACCATTCTCAAGGTATATGCATATTCCTGCTGAGATACTACTTATCTTCCTAAGGAAATATGGAGTAAAGGAAAAAGACACGCACTCCACATTCACTAAAATTGAGGTTAGCGCTTGCTCGCGCTGTGGAATTTGTATTGATTCCTGCCAGCTAAGTACCGATTTAAACATAAACGATACACAGCCCGCATACTTTATCAGGGATTTACGCTACAACGAACCCGACGAGCGCATGCGCGAAACCTGTATGATGTGTATGCGTTGCATAGAGGCCTGCCCTGTGGGTATCGAGATTACTGCTATTCGCACAAATGAGCGCAAGGAGCATCAACTCTGGGGCGATAAAAACTACAGCTACATCAATGGATTTAGCTATCCAAAAGCAAAAGTTGCGTTCTTTGCAGGATGTATGGGGCATTTAACCCCATCGGTTCTTAAAGCAACGCTAAAGCTGCTTGACGAGGCAAAGGTCGATTACACTTTTATTGATAAGGATGGCAGTATATGCTGTGGACGTCCATTACAAATGAATGGCGAAGTACAAGCAGCAAAACAACTAATTGATAAAAACAACACGCTAATACTCCAATCGGGTGCAGAAATGGTAGTTACAACTTGCCCAATCTGTGCAAGGGAATTCAAGCAAAACTATCATCTAAATATTCCAGTTTTACACCACAGCCAGTTCTTGCTGCAACTAATTAACGAGAAAAAACTAAAGGTAAATAAATCGGACCTAAACATCGCCTACCACGATCCCTGCGAGCTAAGCCGCGGTTTAGGAATTACTCAAGAACCCAGAGAATTGTTGGGTAAAGCAGGCAATGTTGTAGACTCAACCAAGCAAACCCACAATAATTCGCTTTGCTGTGGAGGTAGCTTGGGAATAACCAATACCAACGCTGAGCAGAAAAGGACAATTGCCGCATCAACCATAAACCAAATTACCAATTCGGAAACCGATGTTGTAGCAACAGCATGTCCGCTTTGTAAAAAAACATTCAGCGCAGCTCAGGACGAAATGCCTATTAAAGATATTTCAGAAATACTTGTTAAAAGTTTGAACGAAAAATCAAACTCAACGTTAAAGCAACAGAAAATAAACGAGGAGATAGTTACAGCATAACTAACTATCGACCAACAACTATAAACAAACAGCTTTTTATAATGGCAAAAAACGAAAATTTAGGATTCGACAGTCTGCTGATACATGGCGGAATGGGCGTTGACCCAATGGGTAGCGCAACTGTACCAATTTACCAAACATCAACCTTTGCATTTGAGAATGTTGACGAGGGTGCAAAATGCTTCGCAGGAGAAAGTAATGGCTTTATCTATACTCGTATTGGAAATCCAACCATTTCGGCACTGGAGAAACAAGTGGCAATCCTTGAAAATGGTTACGGTGGAATTGCAACTGCATCGGGAATGGGTGCAGTATCATCAATCTATATGGCATTTCTACAAAGTGGCGACCATATTGTAAGCACCGATGCGGTTTATGGCCCATCGAGGGTAATTATGGAAACCTATTTTAAACGTTTTGGCGTTGAGAGCACTTACCTTAACACTGCCGATTTAAATGCAATAAAGGCAGCAATTAAGCCTAACACAAAAATGCTTTACCTAGAAACTCCCACAAATCCAACAATGGCGCTTACCGATATTAAAGCCGCCAGCGAAATTGCACATCAGCATAACCTTGTGGTTGTTGTCGATAATACATTCTGCAGCCCTTACCTACAGCGTCCATTGGATTTGGGAGCAGATGTGGTTTTCCACTCAATGACCAAGTTCCTTAACGGCCACGCCGATATTGTTGCAGGTATTATTGTGACCAAGACGCAGGAACTATACAAGATTGTTCGCCCTGCAATGGTAAATATGGGCTGCAATATGGACCCACATCAAGCATATATGGTGCTACGCGGTATCAAAACGCTATCAATACGTATCGACCGTGCTCAGGAAAATGCCATGAAGGTTGCCGATTACCTTGAGAAACATCCAAAGGTTGAGTGGGTTAAGTACCCAGGCTTAAAGTCGCATCCACAGTATGAACTGGCTCAAAAACAGATGAAAGGCCCCGGCGCAATGATTAGCTTCGAGCTAAAAGGTGGCTTAAAAGCGGGTAAAGTTCTGATGGACAACGTAAAACTTGCATTACTAGCGGTTTCGCTTGGTGGTGTTGAAACACTAATTCAGCACCCAGCATCGATGACTCACTCCAAAATGACTCCCGATGCAAGGCTTAAGGCCAACATTACCGATGGTTTGGTTCGCTTCTCTGTTGGTATTGAGAATGTTGAGGATATCATTGCCGATTTGGACCAAGCGTTGGCTAAGATATAGTATAGTAATGAACTATAAAAAAGGGGCTTTTAGCCCCTTTTATCGTTTAATACATACTATTAAATTACGGTAGACTATTCTTGAATTGTGTATACCTATCAACATAAAGTTCACCTGTAGCTCCGCCTAAACTCTGCCACGTAGCCTCAATTTGCTGAATACGGTTATCGGGGGATGGATGCGTACTAAGGAATTCAGGAGTATGACCTGCTTCTCCACTTTCAAGCTTTTCGAAGAAACCAGCTAACTCGCGGGCATGATAGCCTGTACTATAAAGATACTTAACACCATACTCATCGGCCTCGTACTCGTTTGTCCGGCTATACTTAAGATTTCCAAGTCCCATTGCAAGTTCTGCAGCTATTTGCTCTAATTGAGAGGGATTATCGCCCAAAGCCATTGAAAGTAATAGACTGAACCCGTACTGCCCTGTAAGCATTTGGGTTGAGTGCCTGCGGTCGGCATGAGCCATTTCATGCGCCATAACACCGGCAAACTGTGCTTCGTTATCCAAATACTTAATCAAACCAGTGTAAAAATACATATAGCCACCGGGTGCCGCAAAAGCATTCAAAACATTATCATCTTGAATTATTCGAACCTGCCATGGGAATGTTTGAGCATATTTTAAATCATCTGCTTGTAGCAAAGTGCTCATAATTCTCTCGATATGCTCATAAGCAACAGGATGCCCCGACCTACTCAAGACATTGTACTCCTGAGGGTTAGCTAAAATAGACTCATCCATCTGTTGTCCAAACTGAATATCCTGCTCTACGGTAAAGAAATTAAGCCCATCCTCGCAACCCGAGAGCATAACTACAGCCGATAGAATAACTACAAATCGTTTTATCATCGCTTTAACTTTTAAGTAACACTTATATTTAAATCAAAATTAGTGGATTCTTTATTAAATGAAAAATTTGGGTTTACTTTTCTTTCATGCAAAATATTCTAACTGTAAAACTTTTCATAAATCTAGTCCATAAAACTTATACAATAAATTTATACTTTAGCATTTTAGAAAATTGATTAAATGGATTCCAAATCAACCCACACTAAAAATAAATGGTATAGGCCAATAGTACGCTTATTTATACTATCATCATTAACATTTTTAGCAACCACCATAATTTTAGCCATACTTCTTTCGTTTATCAACCCTAACCTAACTATGCTTATGGTTATTAAACGACACTCAACCAACGAACAAGGTGGAGGTGAGAGAATTCGGAAAAACTGGGTTAGCATTGAAAATATATCACCCAATGCAGTGCTTGCCGTTTGCGCCGCTGAGGATGGCAAATTTATGGAACATAACGGTTTTGATTGGGAAGCCATTAAAAAGGCGATGAAAAATAATAAAAAAGGAAAAAAACTTCGTGGGGCAAGTACTATATCGCAACAAACGGCTAAGAATCTTTTCTTATGGCCTAAACGTTCGTGGGTTAGAAAAGGACTAGAGGCATATTTTACCTTCTTAATTGAAACCTTTTGGAGCAAAAAAAGGATAATGGAGGTTTACCTTAACGTTGCAGAATTTGGCAAAGGAATTTATGGTGTGGAAAAAGCATCGCAGATATACTACAAAAAATCGGCAAAGCAACTTACCCGACACGAATCGGCCATGCTTGCAACAGTTCTGCCATTCCCTTCAAAAAGAAATCCTGCAAAACCTAGTAGCTATATGTTCAGGTATCAAAACACTATTTTGCGCAATATGAATGGTTTAGGGCGAATTGATTTGGAAAACAAAGCACAAAGCACCAACAAAAATAAGAGAAACAAGTAAAGAACAGAACTCTTGAAAAGAAGACTAATAAAACTTTCATTTTTGCTTTGGGGAATTATACTCACAAATACCTCATTCGGACAACTTAACAAGGCTTACTTTTTCTTTAAGGGAGAGGAACTGCTATCTAAACAAAAATTTAACGAAGCCCTCCCCTACCTAAATACCTTAATTGGCATTGACTCCACACTATACGAGGGATGGTTTTTACGCGGGGTAGCTAAATACAATCTTGGTGATTTATATGGCGCAATTTCCGATTTCGATAAAACAATAAAAATTAACCCTGTGTTTGCCCAGGTGCATCACTATAAGGCAATAGCCCTAAATAGAGTATCGCAACATAAGCAGGCTTTGGTTGAAATTTGGGCTGCGCTAGAGCTAAAGCCAAATTCCCCCGATTTTCTATTCATTGAGGGTATTACCCATTTTCAAATGCAGGATTACGCAAAGGCCATAGAGATATTTAGCAAGGTTATTCGGTTGGACGCTTCAAATCCTGATGCTTGGATTAACCGTGGTTCTGCACGTTTGCTTAGCAGCGATACCCTAGGAGCTTTAAGCGATTATAATTTGGCCATAAAAGTCAACCCATTCTATGCAAACGCATACTCGCGTCGTGGAATTCTGAATGCTGAATTAAACAAACCTACACTGGCCCTAGCAGACCTAAACCAAGCCATTAAGCTGGATTCATTATCAATTGATAATTACTTTAACCGCGCCCTAGTATTCTACAACCTAAAACAACCACAAAATGCACTTGCCGACCTTAACAAAGTGCTCTCTATTGATTCCAAATACTCACTGGCACTATTCAACAGGGCAATTATTAATTACCAGATAGATAACTGGCAAATTGCCCTTGACGATTTAACCAAACTTACCGCGCTTAATCCCGAGAATGTCCTTATTCATTACTACCGAGGTTCAATCTACTACGAGAAGAAACAGTACCAAAAAGCAATCAACGACTTTACAACTGCAATAAACATATTCCCCGATTTTGCCAACGCATATATCAATAGAGCAGATGTTAAAGTTCAGATTGGCGATTTAAAAGGTGCAGAAACCGACTATAATACTGGGAAACAACTTATCGAAAAGTATAAAGGAACAAACCAGCAGAACTTCGCTTCAATTTTGGACTCAAGCGGAAAGTTTAATAAACTGATATCGCTGGAAAGGGATTTAAACTCAGCATCTAAGTTAAGCATTATGCAGAATAACTTTAAGGTAACATCAGCCTTTATGCCAATGATGAGGCTTTGCTTGAATTATCCTATGCAAAAGGTTGCTCTAATCTTCGAGAAAAATGAATGGCTAGATTCCATAAATAACAATTTACCCGAAAACTATAAACTTACACTAAGCACTAAAACAGACAATAGAGCGAAGGAAATCTCTGTTCAAACTATCGATTCAGTTTTGAATAAAAATCCTTACAGGTCATTACTCCGAGGTATAGTTCTGAATGAAAAAGGTAGATACGCCAATGCTAAAGTTGAGTATCAAAAAGCGGTTCAAACCGATAAAGCCAACCCGTTAATACAACTTAACCTAATCGCATCAAATACCGATATGGCCCGATTTATTGAGAGTTTTGGAGATGAATCCAAAACTTTAGCTGTACTGGCAAAACCCACCACCGATACAAAAAACAGCACATCGTACGCAGCATACACCGAGGCTATTGACGATTTAAAAGAACTTTTACCTCTGGCCGACAAAGCAACTATTGCCTACAACATTGGAGTGGTTTATACACTTGCAAACAATTTCACTGAAGCCATAAACTGGTATAGTAGCTCTATTGCAGAAAATAAAGGGCAGGCAAGCGCTTACTACAACCGAGGCCTAGCATATCTATTAACAGGAAACCATAATCAAGGCTGTATTGATTTAAGTACCGCTGGTGAACTTGGTATTCCCGAAGCCTACGATGCACTAAACCGTTTCTGTGTAAAATAGTATTTTCAATACAAATTGATTAAATTTGATATGTTAGATTCTGCAACTTTATTGCTGTAATCATAACATTACATTAAACTAAACATCAATAAGAAGCATCAAAAGTAAAAATCAAAAAAACATAATCATGAAGAAATTACTCATTGTTTTTTCTTTCTTTTTTGTTGCACCGTTGTTTTTATTGGGGCAAACAAAGCAGAAGGTTGACCTAAAGCAACTCGACAAGTACTATGAGAAAATGGTAACCGATTGGGGTGTTCCAAGTGCATCAATAGGCATAGTAAAAGATGGTAAATTAGTTTATGTAGGGGCTTTTGGAACTCTAGAGCAAGGTAAAGACATTAAACCCAACGGCAATACTCTTTACGGAATAGCATCGAACTCAAAGGCATTTACTGCTGCAATAATTGGAATGCTTGTGCAGGAAGGTAAACTTAACTGGAACGATAAGGTAAAAAAATATCTTCCTTACTTTGAGGTTTATGACCCTTGGGTAAGCAACAATGTTACAATTAGAGATTTACTCAGTCACCGAGTAGGTCTTGGCACCTTTAGTGGCGACTTAATTTGGTACAAATCAGACTTTAGTGCAGAGGAGGTTGTTAAGCACTCAAAACATCTTCAAAAAGCTTTCGATTTTAGGGCAGGTTACGGTTATTCGAATGTTATGTACATTGCCGCAGGCGAGGTTATAAGGGCCGTTACTGGAAAAAGTTGGAGCCAAAATGTAAAGGAGCGAATATTCGACCCACTTGGAATGAACCGAACAGTTACATCGCCTAAAAAACTATCCGAGAAAGGAAACTATGTAACCCCACACGCATTGGAGAAAAATGTGAACATTCCTATTGAGTGGGTTGATTGGGAAGAAATTGGAGCGTTAGGTGGTGTTATAACTAGCGTCAACGATGTTTCCAAATGGATGATTTTTATGCTAAACCGTGGTATTAATGGAACTGATACCTTGCTAACTAAATCAACAATTAACCTGCTCTGGACCCCTCATTCAAACTTTGTTGTAGACCATACCTCAAAATACGACCAAGGACGACACTTTAGCGCCTACGGATTAGGTTGGGGGCTCGGCGATTTTAACGGTAGATTAAGAGTTTCGCATACAGGAGCAATTGACGGAATGATTACCGCTGTAACCCTAATTCCCGACGAAAATTTAGGTGTTGTGGTACTAACCAATGGAATGAATAGCCCTATTACTGCTGCTACCAACTACGCTCTCGACCAATTTATGGGAACGGGAAACAAGGATTGGTCCACTGAACTACTTGCCAGAACTAAAGCACGTGAAAAAGCCGACGACAGAATATCCAGCAGAATTGAAAAAAGAGTGGCCAATACTAGTCCATCGTTACCCCTAGAAAAATATGAAGGTACTTATATGTCTGATATTTTTGGTAAAATATGGATAATACAAAAGGAGAATAAACTTCACCTAAAGTTTGAACACTCAGAACAACTATCGGCAACTCTAGAGCACTGGCATTACGATGTATGGAAAATTAGCTGGGATTACCCACATGCTTGGTTCAGCTTTGGGACAATCAAATTCAATATGGATAATAATCTGAATATTAAAGGCATGGACTTTGACGTTCCGAACGATGACATCTTTTTTGAAGAGTTAAAACCTTACAGAATTAAAGAAGAGGTTAAACGATAAGAATATCTACCAACATGAAGCGGTCATTCATTGTGACCGCTTTTTTTATACCTTTTTGCCAATCCATTTATTCGATTTAAGATACCAATAAGAAATGGAGGTAATAAATATTCCATAAATAATCTCAGCAGCCCAAACCCAGGTTAGGCTTGTTTTAAAAACGATAGCCATTAAATAAGCCCATAATATGTATATAAGTAGTGTTCCAACCTCAATAGCAAAAGATACTTTGGTATTCCCTGTTCCCGAAACGCCATTGAACATTACAAACGCACCGGCCATTCCTATTGCAGCAATAGCAACTATATTGAATACGGGCAACGATTGTTCAATGAGCAAAGGATTGTTGGTATAAATTCTCAGAATCACTGTTGGAAACGAAATACATATCAAGCCCAACCCAAAAACAGCGGACATACTAAGCATAATCACCTTCTTAACCAACCGCATTACCTCCCCAGAACGCTCTTGTCCTATTAGTTGACTCACAAAGGTGTTTGTTGCCGAAGCAAATCCCCATATGGGAATCATCAGTACAATATAAACGCTTCGCAAAATATTGGATACTGCCAGTGGTACTTCACCCATCTTCTCTATGAAAAGAAAAAATACAAACCATACAAAAATTGAGAGGAAGAACTGAAACATTAAGGGCCAAGCAACATTCAGAATCCTTACTAGTAACTTCCTATTCAAAGGTGCAAAATTGAACAAATTATACTTGCCATACCCAAACTTGAACCGTGTGTATAGAACAAACACCACGCAACTGGTTGCCTCGGCAATAACCGATGCTAATGCTGCACCAGCAATACCCATTTCGGGAAATCCCCAATGCCCAAATATCAGAGCATAATCAAGCACAATATTTACAACCACCATTATTGAAGTAGTTGCTGTAATTACCTTTGTTTTAGTTATTCCTACGTAAAATGAGTTAAATGAGTAATTTACGAATGCAAACAGTAGCCCAAATATTCTATAGTCAACAAATTCTTTACCGGCTCCATTAATTGCTGGCGAATCAACAACTAATCCGAGAAAATGTCCAGAATTAAACTTCACCAAAATAATTAGCAGAACAGATATTACAGACAAAAAATAGAAAAGATGTTCAACAACCCTACCTATAGTTCTATGCGCTCCCTCTCCATACCTTCGGGCAATTATTATTTGTCCGCCAACACCAGTTCCCCAACCAATCATAAGCAAAACATGGTAGAATAACCCTCCAATGACTCCACCTCCTAGCGCAACCTCGCCTAAACGTCCCAAGAAAGCGGTATCCGTAACGTTCAGAATGTTCTGCGCTATACTACCAAGAATAATAGGATAAGCCACACCCCATATTTGACGGGTAGATATTTTTGAGAGCATATAATTTACTAATGCTTAAAGTGAAAAAAAATATTTGGCAATTGATAATGGGGCTTCATGCATCCCATTATCAATTAACCAAATAACCAAACAAATATTCTTAAAGTTTTCCCTCGAAATACTTAATAATCTTATCAATCAAATGAACCCTATCCTTTCCCATTACGTTATGGTCATGCTGAGGATATACAAAGAAATCAACCTGAACACCGCTCTTTATAAACTCATGTATTAACGTTAAGCTATGCTGCATTACAACGGTTTTATCCATATCATCGTGAATAATTAGCAGATTACCTTTTAGATTTTTTACATGGTTCTTTAAATCGGCATTTTTATATCCCTCAGGGTTTTCATCTGGCATATCCATGTATCGTTCGCCATACATAATCTCGTAGAACTTCCAATCGGTAACAGGTCCACCCGCAACGCCAACCTTGAATTGGTCTGCGGCTTTCAGCATCATCGAAATAGTCATAAATCCGCCATAACTCCAACCATGTACACCAATTCTTTCAGAATCAACATAACTTAAACTCTTTAGATATTTTAAGCCAGCCAACTGGTCAGAAACCTCTATAGAGCCCAAGTTGCGATGTATTGCTTGTTCAAAATCTGCCCCACGGTTTGATGTTCCTCTATTATCAAGTGTGAAAAGAATAAAACCCTTATTGGCCATGTACGATTCCCATAAACGCGAACCACCCATCCACGAGTTAGTTACAAGTTGAGAATGAGGGCCACCATATACATAAACAACCACAGGGTATTTTCTTGCTGGGTCAAAATTTATGGGTTTAATAACTCTTCCGTACAAAGTAGTTCCATCATCAGCCTTTAAGTTTACTAACTCTGGAAGTGGCACTTCGTAACCATAGTAGGGATTTGATGCCGTAAGGATATTCTTCACTATTTTACCCGAAGTAGAGTATAAATCCACCTTATTCGGAATTGTTATGCTGGAATAGAAATCGACAAAATACTTGCCATCAATACTTACCCGTGGGTAGTGAGTTCCTTCTCCGCTTGTCAATTTAACAATGTCGCCCTTTTTAATATTTAAAGCGTAAAGGTGGCTTTCAATTGGGCTCTCCTTGGTTGCTGTAAAATATAGAATACCAGACTTCACATCGTTTTTAACAACACTGGTAACCTCCCACTCGCCTTTCGTTAACTGCTTTAGGAGAGTTCCATCGGTTTTGTAAAGGTAAATATGGTTCCACCCATCACGTCTGCTATTCCAAATAAACTGGGTTGAATCGTTTCCAATAAATTCAATCGGTTTAGAGGGCTCAACGTACTGCTCATCCTTTTCCTCAAAGAGTGTAGCAATAAAATTACCAGTTGTTGTGCTATACTTATTCAATTTTAAATGGTTTTGCTCACGATTCAGCACAGCAATGTAAATTGATTTTTCATCGGGACTCCATGCAATATTGGTTAAATACTGCTCCTTTGGCTCCCCTGTTTTAATTGCAATGGTTTGTCCGTTTGCAACGTTATAAACGTTAAGGGTTACCTCATGACTTTTCATTCCAGCCATAGGGTACTTAATATTCTCCACCGATGCTATTCGCTGAGTAATATCAACTAAAGGGTAATCGGTAACCATTGTTTCATCCATCCTATAGTAAGCAATGTAGTTGTTCTTGGGCGACCAAAATATCCCCTTATTAACGCCAAACTCGTTCCTATGAACCGATTGACCATTCACAATTCCAAGTTTACTATCCGATGTAATTTGCTTAACCTCATCGTTACTATTTATCAGAAAGAGGTTATTATCGATAGTATAGGCTAACTTTGAGTTATCAGGGCTCAAATCCCAGTTGGCAGAATTCTCAACAACCTTAAGTTTACGCTCAACCAGTTTTGTTTTGGTATTAAAAAAGATAAAGTATGGCGATGAGAAAATTTGAACAACTTCCCTATTAACCCATTTGTAATTTAACCGTTTTAACTCTGGCAAACTATTCGATTTTAAAATCTGGTTCAAATCCTTTAAAACCAATAAGTCCAATGCCTTGCCCGAAGGTACAGCAACTTCAACAACCTTATCGCCATCAATGTAAGTATAGGACGATACATCAATCCTCCAATCGAAACCGCTTAGCGATTTTGGACCAAACTCCGAGCGTTGCTTAAGCACAGCCTGCTCTAATGTTATCTGTTTTTGCTGAGCAAAAACACCCAAGCACAAAACAACTAAAAAGAGCGCAATAACAATTCTTCTCATCATTCAAATATTTTAAAATTGCCACTAATATCGATATAAAATGGTAGAGTTTTGACAACAAAAATCAGTTTTAGTTTATTGTTAATAAAAGATTTGACCACAATATTTCAAAATGCCTGAAAAACAGCTATATTTACTCAATAATATGGTTTAACTTCCTAAAATTATAGTGTTAATGGGAGTTTTATCGATGTTACTTTTGATAATTCATTTATTTTTTATTACTTGCACTAAACTTTTGAGATATTGTAAAATGCTAGCATATAGACTGATAAAAATAGCCACCATATCTTTTGCATTAATTTTATTGTTCGGTTGTAAGTCCTCTGAAAATAAAGATAGAGCTCCTCTTGTTGCCGATGAGCCTGCTGATACCTTATCGACTCTTATTAAATTCGACAATTCTGTTTTTCCATTGCCCTCTCCTTGGCAAGTTTCTTCACTCATAAAAAAGCTAAACCTACCATATAACGATAAATTTGTTAACAAACCTGACAACTATCAAAAATATACCACATCGTTCAAGCAGTCGCTTAATCTTGGCATATATGGTACCGATTTAAGTTACCTGAACATCTACGAAAAAATTCAGGAGTCGGTTAGCTACCTTGGTACAATAAAGAAACTTAGCGAGGAACTTGGAGTTACTCAAGCATTTGAGCCAGAAGTTTTTGAATCTATTGAACGGAATATTAACAACAGAGATTCCCTAACCCGAATAATTGCCAGAGCTTACGCTAATTCCGATTTCTACCTAAAAACAAACGACAGGCATGATATTGGCGCCCTAATAATTGCTGGCGGATGGATTGAAAGCATGTATTTGCTTACTCAAATAGTTCAGGAAAACAACAATAGAGAAATAATAAACAGGATTGGCGAACAGAAACACCCTCTCGATAACCTAATTGAACTTTTAACACCATTCTACTACAAATCCAGTGAGTTTTCATCATTAATAGATGATTTAATTGATATTGCTTACGAGTTCGACGGGGTTATATACTCCTACACTTACCGTGAGCCTAAAATTGACCCTGAACACAACTTAATTATTATAAATAGCCAGTCGAGAGTTATAATGTCAGAATATCATATTCAAATTATTAGCAAAAAGATTGGCGCATTACGTAATAAAATTGTTGAATAACCTTTAAGCTATGCTAAAGCGATTACTTATATTCTTATCGTTTATTGTTTTTTTACCCAGCATTAGTAATGCTCAAATTGAGCAATTGGAAAATATATGCTCGCTTTACTTTCCACCCGAGTACATTACTGATGGACAGGAATACTTTGCCCCACTTAAACCCGACCAAAAAATTGAATTTCGCACAACCTTTTTTGGCGATAATACATACAGAATTGTGGGTTGCACCAATTTAAGGAAGGGCAAACTTGTTTTTTCAGTTTTCGATACGGACAAAAACTTACTTTTCACCAACGAGAGTTTTGATTATTCGCCTTTTTGGGATTTAAAATTCACATCAACAGTAACTTGCATTATTCAGGTTGATGTTAAAAACACAAAATTTACACCTGGATATGTTATGCTCCTAATCGGTTACAAGCAATAACATTACTAACATCTAAAACAGCCTAAATGAGCGAGTCTATCCTAAAAGCATTAATGCAACTTTTTGCAATTATTGCCCGCCCAGTTACAGGTGATGAACCCGAAGGTAGCGATTACAACGACAGACGTAGGGTTGTTGAGGAATTCTTAAAAAATCAACTTAACCAGGATTTAGTTACCGAGTACCTCAAGGTTTTCGACTACTACTATAACCTATACCAAGAAAAACAGAGCGAGAAATCCAAATCGAAAAAAAGAACTTCATCTAGTTCCGTTCGTGTTTTAAAAATTTGCTCGCAAATTAACGAGGAGTTAATACAGCAACAAAAGGTTGTTGTTCTTATAAAGCTCTTAGAATTTGTAAAACCAGAAGTTGGAGAGGTTACAGAGCAGGAAATGGCATTTATATCGACTGTGTCCGAAACGTTCTACATCCCCGAAACAGAATTTAAACTTCTAGTAGATTTTGTCCTAAATCCTTTTGAGCAAATACTTCCACACCCTAACATCCTTGTAGTTAATAACGATAAGAATTACGAAAAACTTGGAATAAAGCATATTTTTTCCGAGAATATTCTGGACGAAATAAAGATTGTTTTTGTTGAATCGGCAAATATCCTTTTCCTAAGATACAAGGGCGACCACGAACTTTACCTGAATGGACATTTGGTGCAGAACGATAAGATTTTTGTACTCAACAATGGTTCATCAATCCGTAACTCCAAAATTAAGCCTATTTACTTTAGCGACATTGTTGGACGATTTGCCCAGGATAAAATTAAGGAACGCATTGTATTCGATGTTCAAGGGATTGAATTCCGGTTTAAAAGTGGTAAAACAGGGCTGCACCACATGACATTTACCGAGGAGTCGGGACATTTGGTGGGTATTATGGGCGCATCAGGTGCAGGAAAATCAACCCTACTTAATGTTCTGAACGGTAGCGAAAAACCATCGCTTGGCAGCGTTTGTATTAATGGAATTGATATTCACAACCAAAAGGAACAGGTTGAAGGACAAATAGGATTCGTATCGCAGGACGATTTACTGATAGAGGAGTTAACTGTTTACCAAAACCTCTACTTCAACGCTAAGCTTTGTTTCGATAATTATAATGTCCAGCAACTCGACGAAGCCGTTAATAAGATGCTAATGAGCCTAGGCTTGTTCGAAATAAAGGACATGAAGGTAGGCTCTCCGCTGAACAAGAAAATTAGCGGTGGCCAACGTAAACGTCTAAATATTGCCCTAGAACTTATCCGCGAACCAGCTATACTTTTCCTCGATGAGCCAACATCGGGCTTAAGCTCACGCGACTCTGAAAACATCCTTGACCTACTAAAGGAGTTAACCCTTAAGGGTAAACTGGTATTTGTAGTTATCCATCAGCCATCATCGGACATATTTAAGATGTTCGATAAACTCTTAATTCTCGACACTGGTGGTTACTTAATCTACAATGGCGACCCAATTGAGTCTATAATATACTACAAATCGCGTGTACAGCATGCAAACTGGAACGAGAGTGAGTGTACTCTTTGTGGTAACGTAAACCCCGAGCAAATATTCAACATAGTTGAGGCAAAAGTACTCGATGAGTATGGAAACCCAACCCGTGCTCGTAAAATAAATCCTTCGGAGTGGAATCAGCATTTTAAAAGGTATTTCCCTGATTTAAAAAAGATAAACGAGACACCTGACGAATTACCCAAAATTCATTTCAAAATACCTAATTGGTTCAAACAGTTAAGGATATTTGTAAAACGTGATGTACTGTCGAAGTTTGCAAACTCGCAGTATATGATAATTAATGCATTAGAAACTCCTCTGCTCGCATTCCTTTTATCATACATTATAAAGTATTACAACGTTGATGTTTCCAACAAAATTGGATACACTTTACTAGATAACAGCAATTTGCCTGTTTACCTTTTCATGTCGGTTATTGTTTCCATTTTTGTTGGATTAACTGTTAGCGCCGAGGAAATAATAAAGGATAGAAAAATACTTAAGCGAGAAGCATTCCTGAATTTAAGTTGGTCAAGCTATCTGATGTCGAAAGTTACAATCCTTTTAGCACTATCGGCTTTTCAGGCATTAATTTTTGTTCTGGTTGGCAATACAATTCTTGAAATTAAGGGAATGTACCTTGAGTTCTGGCTAGTGCTTTTCAGCACTTGGTTTACCTCTAATATGTTAGGATTGGTTATTTCCGACAGCTTTAAGGCTGTAGTTACTATCTACATTCTTATACCATTCCTTGTTATACCTCAAATTATCCTAAGCGGTATAATTGTAAAGTACGAAAAACTGAACCCAACAATATCGTCGCCCAGCAACATTCCTATATATGGTGAGGTTATTGTGGCCCGTTGGGCCTATGAGGCATTGGCGGTATACCAATTCAAGGAAAATAAGTACCAAAAGCCTTTTTACATTTATGATGAGGCCATGAGTATTTCGGATTTTAAACGGAATTACTGGTTAAAATCACTTCAGAATAAGATTGATTTCTGTATTAGAAATTTCGATAACAAGAAAAAATCAGAGGAATTCCAGTCCGCTCTCAATCTACTTCATAATGAAATAGTTAGAGAGATGACATCGCCACGCAGTTCAAAATTGATATTCAGCAAATACACTCAAATAAACCCCACGGACATTACTTTGGAATTACTTAATGAGATGAACCAGTACTTAGAGTTGGTAAGAAAATACTACGTAAAACTTTACAATAAAGCCAACAACGAAAAGGACCAGTTTATTTCTAAATTTCAAAGCACGGAACAGGGCAAAGAGCAATTCCTTGAACTAAAACGTAGGTACCACAACGAAAGTCTTAGCGAATTTGTGAAAAATTCCGGAGAAGTGGAGCGTATTATTGAGTATGATGGTCATTTAATTCAAAAAGTTGACCCAATATACCTATACCCCGAATCGAGGTTTATACGTTCACACTTCTACGCACCTGCAAAATCGGTATTTGGTTACTACGTGAGCACATACTGGGTAAACGTTATTGTAATTTGGCTATCGAGTATTATGCTTTACTTGATATTGTACTATAGATTATTCAAACGACTCCTCGATAGACTTGAGCAGCTAAGTGGCGATAATAACGACTAAAAAAGGGGCCTAAAGCCCCTTTATATTTTCACTAACTCATTAACCACTAATCTACAATTTGAATCATTTTAAAGGGCACCTTAATGATTGATTCATAATCCTCGCCAGCCTCAAGCATATCCTCATCGTCCTCCTCATAGTACCAGTTAATTATAACATCGGCTGAGTTCTTTTTCAACACTTCCAACTTCTTGAACACATCAAGAATACATTTTGACGATGCAGTATTGAAATACTCCAATCGAATGTTAACAACTGTTTTGGCAGCAGGGCCTTTAGCGTACTCATCTAGCCAATCTACTAATGGCTTATAGAACTCTATGGAGTTCTCAGGAATTGATCTACCTTTAATTTCAACAACCCCACTATTAGGATCCATTGATACGGTTGGAGTTTTTGGTGTTCCTTCGATGTTTATTAATTCCATGGCGGCAAAATTTTACTTTATTCAGTTATCAACACATTAAGATTAAAAAAATCAAACTCTGGGTTAAACGAGGAAAATTGGTATTCCAACTTATTGCCAGTTTTACGGGCCATATCAATTAACCCTAAACCGCCTCCTCCCTTCTCCGAAAATGTTTGATTGTTCAGAACAAATTTATAAAAATCTTTTAATTCATCTTTTGATAATGAATTAATCTTATCAATTTTCTCTTTCAAAATTAAACTCTTATCGGACTTAACCATGTTACCTGTAGAAATTCTATAGCCAGTATCAGTTCTTGACAAAACAAATGCACCGAAATTTTGTGAAGAATCACTAACCTGAACACTATCTACGTGATGGTAAAGATTTTGCAAGCACTCAACTAATACATTGTATAGTTTTTTTCGAACCAAACTATGCTCTAGCAAATCATCCAATTTAGTTTCAACTAATCCCAAGGTATCAGCAATAACATCAGCATTTATTGTTCCCTTATAGGCAACAATAATATCCCCTTTATGCATTTGTGCATAGCACTGATTTAAAAAATCACTCATAGATGAGCGCTGTTTTTCTGCTTGCAATTTGCTATTTGTTAATACCTAAAACAAATATAATAAAATTTATTTTGAACTATACAATATTGGATTTAATAATATTTACCAAATAATCTATTTTCAATAAAAAAACCGGAGTGACTCCGGTTCTTATTATTGTTTTCTTTTGATAATCTTCTTTGGCATACTATCATCTACGCCATCCTCAAGGGATTTACCTTTGAACGGATTATCCTTTTTAAAAGGTTTATCCTTAAAAAGTTTATCACCAAAACTTTTCTCTCTAGGCTTTTCGCCAAAAGGTTTTTCGTTAAATGATTTCTCTCTAGCAGGTCGCTCTTTGGGAGCACCTGTAAACATTGAAAACTGAAGAAATTTATACTCTACAGCACCATTGGCAATGAAAAACTTTTGCGATGGCCTCAATCCAAAACTTCTTAATGCATCCATGTTCGAACTAATTAGCCAAACGTTGTAGCCATTGTACTTCTGCTTGAAATTATCGCTTAGCTGCGTGTAAAACGCCTCTATTTGCTCCTTGCTTAAACGCTCTCCGTATGGTGGATTTGTAATTACAATACCATCGTTGGAAGTTGGAGGCACAAAATCGAATATTGATGCTATCTGTATATCTATTTTCTTCTGTAATCCGGCGCTTTTAATATTTTGCATTGCCGATTCCACTGCTCTACGCGATATATCCCTACCAATAATACTATGGCTGAACTCACGCTCCATGCTATCATCGTTATAGATACTTTGGAGCAAATCGTCATCGAAATCGAGCCAGTTCTCAAAACCGAAACTTTGACGGAATACTCCTGGAGGAATTCCATATGCTATAAGTGCAGCTTCAATAATTAAAGTACCAGAACCGCACATGGGGTCAACAAAATCGGAAGAGCCATTCCAACCAGAACGTAGAATTAATCCGGCAGCCAACGATTCATTTATTGGCGAACCCTCCTGCGACTCGCGATACCCTCTCCTGTGTAAAGGTTCACCGGACGAATCGAGCATTATTGTACATAAATCGCCCACAACGCTTACATGAAACTGTATTTGAGGATTCTTAGGGTCGATAAAAGGACGTTTACCAAATTTATCGCGGAACTGATCGGCTATTGCATCCTTTAGTTTCAAGGCAACATACCTTGAGTGAACAAAGTGCTCAGAATCCACAACACTATCTACCGCAAACTTATGGTTTAACTCCATAACCGAAGTCCAATCGAACTTCTTTGCCTGACCGTAAAACTCATCAACAGTTCTAGCATTAAACGTATAAATTGGCTTTAATATCCTTAATGCCGTACGAAGTCTAAAGTTCGATTTGTAAAGCATCTCCTTATCGCCCATAAAGCTTACGGATTTACTAGCAACCTTAACATCCTCGGCTCCAATGAATTTTAACTCATCAGCCAGAACATCCTCCAAACCCTCAAAGGTTTTAGCAACAATCTCAAATTTCTCAACCATGGTACAAACTATTCAACTACTTTTTGGGTTTAGCTTTAGTAATTAATGGCTTTCCATCCGATTTTTGATCGGCAAAAGCCCTAAGAATTTTCTCTGCATCGGCAAATGGAACAGTGATAAACGAAAAATCATCCCTTACGTTTATATCATCAATTTTATTGTCGGGAATTTGCACCTCGCGACGAATAAAATCAGATAACTTTTTGGGCGACATGCCATCTTTGCGTCCCATTCCAATAAATAAACGAGTAGTTCCTTTTGTATCAACCCTAAAGGTTCGGATCTCAGAGTAACTCGATACATCAAGCTGTGCTTTAAATGCTAAACGCAAAAGAGCAGCCAGCGCGACTTCAGGGCTATTTGTTTCGATTAAATCCTCGGCCATTCCCAAGTAATCCTCGTAACTGCCCTGCTTTATTATTTCAACAAGTTCGTCCTTAATTTTTTCCTTCTTAACAGCAACTATATCCTGGGCATTTGGAAGAATCTCCTTACGGATATTAACCTTAGTTGCCTTTTGAACATAGTTCAATTTGCGATACTCCTCATTAGAAACAAAGGTTATAGCGGTACCTTGTTTACCGGCACGGCCTGTACGACCGATACGATGAATATACGATTCGGGATCTTGAGGTAAACTGTAGTTTATAACATGCGACAAATCTGCAATATCAATACCGCGAGCAGCCACATCGGTTGCTACAAGTACATTGATGTAACGTTTACGGAATTTTGCAAGAGTTTTCTCGCGTTGCGCCTGAGTAATTTCACCATGCAAACCCTCCGCGCCGTAACCACGTTCAATTAACTTTGATGTAACTGTATCAACATCGTTACGTGTTCTGCAGAAAACCAAACCGTAAAACTCGGGTTCAATATCGATGATACGGGTTAACGCATCAAATTTATCACCCTCCCTAACCTCAAAGTAAATCTGATCGGTTAGGCCTGTTGTGGGTTGAGCTCTGTCAACCTCCAACTTCTTAGGGTTATTCATATATCGTTTCGCCAACTTCGCAATTCTATCGGGCATAGTTGCGGAGAAAAGTAAGGTACGTTTCTCCTTGGGCGTATGCTTCATGATTTCTTCGATATCATCAATAAAGCCCATATTTAGCATCTCATCAGCCTCATCGAGCACAAACATCATAAGTTTGCTAAAATCTAAATCGCCACGGCTAATAAGGTCAAGAATTCTACCGGGTGTACCAACAACAACATCAACGCCTTTTTTAATTCTACGTTGTTGTTCAGAAATAGACTGTCCGCCGTAAACTGCTGCAACAACAACACGTTTAGCCGCTAACGAGATAATCTCATCACACACCTGTAGAGCCAATTCGCGGGTTGGGACAAGCACTAGTGCTTTAATCCCAGAGGGTTGACCCTCCAACATTTCAATTATTGGTAAACCGAATGCTGCGGTTTTACCTGTTCCAGTTTGCGCCTGTGCAATAACATCGCCACTCTCGGTCAAAAGTACGGGTATTGTAATCTTTTGAATGGGCGATGGTTGCTCAAACCCCTTGGCCTGGATAGCCTCCAATGCTTTTTCAGACAGACCTAACTGTCTGAACGCTTCTAATTTTTCCATTTAAATTAATGATAAAGTGACCTCCTCCCGGAGGTCGGTTTAAAATGCATATATAAACTTATTACTCTTTAACCAAGTGCTTGTATTTATCCCAATTATTCAAAATTTCTAAAGCCTTTAAAAGAGCATCGTTTCCTTCGTTGGTAATTTCAAAATAATGACTGGTAGTAAATAACGATTGAGCAATTAATCCTTTTATCTGTTTTTTAAGTTCATTCGACGAATGATTAAGTCCAGCATCATCGCGGACAATCTTCTGCTTTTCGGCCATTTTAACTATTTCCTCAAGCATTGCATCGGTTACCTGAAAGTTCTTCTTGAATTTATCGAATTTAGGATAATCGGACAAAAGTTGTTTACGATTAGAATCAACCCACGATACTGTAAATTGATTAATTATGCCTGAACGAACTAGCTTACCGTAATAATCTGAGTAGAAACTTGTATCGAGCGGAACAAAAACATCGGGCATAATTCCACCACCTCCATAAACAGTCTTTCCTTTTACCAATGTTTTATACTTCAACGAATCAGGCATGTGTATGCTATCCAAATTAAATAACTCTCCCTTGGTAAATCTATCATTCAAATCAGAATAATACTTTTCAATATTACCATTGTTATAAGGGCGTTGAATAGCTCGTCCTGTTGGCGTGAAATAACGCGCAACAGTTAAGCGAATCATTGAGCCATCAGGTAATGGTAGCTGATTTTGAACCAATCCCTTTCCAAATGAACGGCGTCCAACGATTATTCCTCTATCCCAATCCTGTAGTGCACCTGCTAAAATTTCGCTAGCCGATGCTGAGCCCTCATCTATCAAAACGATAACTCTGCCTTTAAATAGAGGTCCCTTTGTATCGGAGAAGAAATTTGTACGAGGACTATTTCGTCCTTCGGTGTAAACTATAAGTTTACCTGCCTCGAAAAAATGATTGGCCATTTCGTAAGCAGTATTTAGCAACCCTCCTCCGTTATTCCTTAAATCAATAATAACATCCTTCATTTTCTGCTTGCTAAGTTTTTCCATAGCCTCAGCAAATTCCTGATCTGTGGTAGCAGCAAACCTATTCACCTTAATGTAGCCAACACCTGGTTGGGCCATATAGGTAGCATCAATGCTGTAAATTGGAATTTTATCTCGAGTGATTGTAAATTCCAATGGGTTTTCAACTCCTCGACGGGCTATTTGAACAGTTACTTTTGTCCCTTTTGCACCTCGAAGATACTTGTGTACATCAGGTATCTTTAATCCAATATTGGTAATACTCTTACCATCAATTGCTACAATTCTATCGCCAGCCAATATTCCAACACGCTCCGATGGTCCTCCAGAAATTGGGTTAACCACCATCAAAGTATCGTTCATGATATTGAACTCAACGCCAATACCCTCAAAATTACCCTCTAGCGGCTCATTCATAGCCTGAACATCCTCCTTGGATATATAGATTGAGTGCGGATCGAGCTGCTCTAAAATTTCAATAAGAGCATTATCAACCAATTTGTTTACATTGATTGTATCTACATAATTTCCAGACAAATACTGAATGAAACGCACAAATTTGTATGCACTGAAACTTGAAGATGGCTGTTGAGCGCTAACACTCAAAATAGTAGAAATTACTAAAGCCGATAGAATTACAAACCGTCTAATCATGACAATTATATAAAGTGAAAAGGTAAAACCTAAAAAAGTAAATTAAGTTCAAAGGCAACTAACTTATTCCCACTCAATTGTGGCTGGTGGCTTAGAGCTAACGTCGTAAACAACCCTATTTATGCCTTTAACCCTGTTAATTATTTCGTTCGAAATTCGTGCCAAAAATTCGTGGGGAAATGGATACCAATCTGCCGTCATTCCATCGGTAGAGGTAACGGCTCTTAGAGCAACCACAAACTCGTATGTACGCTCATCGCCCATAACTCCTACGGACTGAACTGGTAACAGAATCACACCTGCTTGCCAGATTTTCTCGTACAAGCCTGTTTCCTTCAACCCTTGAACATAAATACTGTCGGCCTCCTGAAGCAACTTAACCTTTTCGGCAGTTACCTCTCCAAGTATACGAATACCTAAACCAGGGCCTGGGAATGGATGACGGCCAAGAATAGCCACAGGTAAACCTAGTTCCTTGCCGACTAAACGAACCTCGTCCTTGAAAAGTAGTTTTAATGGCTCTATCACCTTAAGATTCATCTTCTCTGGCAAGCCACCAACATTGTGATGCGACTTTATTGTTGCAGATGGACCTTTAACGGAAACAGATTCAATAACATCAGGATAAATAGTACCTTGACCTAACCATTTTACATCGGTTAGTTTCTTTGCCTCAACGTCAAATACCTCAACAAAATCGCGGCCAATAGCCTTGCGTTTCGCTTCAGGATCGGTTACTCCCTTTAAATCGTCATAAAATTTTTGACTTGCATCTACTCCTATTACATTTAAGCCTAAGTGTTGGTAAGAATCGAGCACATCGTGAAACTCATTTTTGCGAAGCAACCCGTTATCAACAAAAATACAGGTAAGATTCTTCCCTATGGCTTTATGCAGAAGTATTGCTGCTACTGATGAGTCAACGCCTCCCGATAAGCCAAGAACAACTTTATCGTTTCCGATGGTTTTCCTTAACATTGCAATGGATTCCTCAATGAACGAAGCTGGCGTCCACGATTGGTCACAACCACAAATACCAACCACAAAGTTCTTTAATAACCTAGAGCCTTCTGTTGAGTGATAAACCTCTGGGTGGAATTGAATTCCATAGGTTTTCTCGCCTAAAACCTGAAACGCACCAACCTTTACATCGGCTGTACTAGCTGTTATTTTGAAATTATCGGGTACTTTCGCAATTGTATCGCCATGCGACATCCATACCTGAGAACTTGCCGATAAATCTTTAAAAAGTGGACAAGTGCTATCGACAACCTCCATTGTAGCACGTCCATACTCCCTTATTTTTGATGGAAGAACCTCGCCACCATTGGTATGCGACAACAATTGTGCGCCATAGCATATACCAAGCAAAGGGTATTTACCTTTTATTCCTGATAAATCGGGCATTGGCGCTTTAGGATCGCGCACTGAAAATGGGCTTCCGGAAAGGATTATCCCCTTAACTGTTGAATCTAATTCAGGATAGTGATTGTATGGATAAATCTCGCAGTAAACATTCAACTCTCGAATTCTACGGGCAATGAGCTGTGTGTATTGGGAACCAAAATCTAGAATAACAACTTTTTGATGCATCGGTAAAAATTTTACAGTTTTGCAAAGGTAGTAAATAAAGCTGAATACACCTATGCTTTAAGCAGATGCTTTGCGAATTATAACAAAAATTGACAGAAAGAGAAGTTTGGAAGATGGAAGTTAGAAGTTGGAAGTAAAGATTTAAAGGATATATTACAAAGAAATTCTAAGTAAATTTTACAGAATAGTTGTTTTCTCAACTATTTCGTAAACTTGACCATCCTCTACGGCAAAAGTATTAGGGAATATTTCGCGAGCCTCAACTTCGTGCTGAAGTGCATTTTTATAGCGCGATGAGAAATGACCAATAATCAACTTTCCTACATTTGCTTTCTGTGCTACGGTTGCTGCTTGTGCTGCGGTTGAGTGACCGGTTTGCTTTGCTAAATTTATATCCTTACTCAAAAAGGTTGCCTCGTGGTAAAGCAAATCTACATCCTTAACTAAGCCTACTAATCGTTCGCTGTAGAAAGTATCGGAGCAATACGCATACGAACGGGGAATATGGCTTTGAAACGTTAACTCAGAGTTTGGTATTACGTCCCCCGAATCGGCAATAAAATCCTCGCCATTCTTTATCCTAACAATATCGGCTAAACCAATAGAATATTTACTGATTAAACTCTTATGAACATTTGGGAGTTGCTGTTTTTCTTTAAAAAGGAAACCCACGGTGGGCATTCGATGCCTTAATGGTAATGTAGAAACAGTTAGATGCTTATCCTCATATAAAGTTTCAACAATGCTACAATTTAAAGGATGGAATAGAACCTGAAACGATATTCTATCATTAAAGAAACGCACATTTGTGTTGAGAATTTCCTCAAAATCGGGGTGAGCATATATATTAAGGGGTGTTGTTCGTCCTAAAAGGTTGAAGGTAGATATTAATCCAAATATACCCAGAACATGGTCGCCGTGAAGATGCGAAAGGAAAATATGGTTTATACGATTCATTTTTTGATGGTAACGCCGAAGCTGAATTTGTGTTCCCTCGGCGCAATCCACCAAAAACAACCGCTCATGCGAATTAATCACATGAGCGGATGGAAATCTATTTGCTGTAGGTAATGCAGAACTACTGCCCAGAATAGTTACAGAGAATGTCACTTCTGAGTTTCATTTTCAGCTTTAACGATAAACTGCAATGCCTCATCCCTTGAATAGGCAATGTTCAAAACAGTATCAAGTTGAGAGATGGTGATAAGACGCTCAACCGCATCGGTAAGACCTGTAAGTACGAATGTACCGCCAGCATTCTTGCATAACCTATTTGCTACAAGTATTGCACTTAACCCAGATGAATCGCAATAGCGACAGCTGCTGAGATCGAGTACTATATTACGTTCGCCATTACCCGAAATAAGAACTAATTCGGATTTTAGACTTGGAGCAATATTGGTATCAAGTTTTTCTTCAAGCACCTCTATCAGGGTGTGTTTCTCCAGCTTTTCAATTTTAAATTCCATTGCTATCAGGATTAAGGTTAAACAATGTAACTATTCGCTAGCCTTTGAATCGTCTTTCTTTTGATTTTCTTCAAGTTCCGATTTTAAAGCTGCTAGTTCAGATATATCCCCTAAGGTAGTCTTTTCTAAGTTAGCTTTCAACTTTTTTACAGCTTTTTGTGTGGTTGATGCCTTAGATTTTTTTTCACCCTTATCTTCAACCTTCTTGTCGTCCTCGAAAATCCTACTATGCGAAAGGATAATACGTTTAGCAGCTTTGTTGAATTCAATTACCTTAAACTCTAATTTTTCATCAACTTTAGCTTGGCTACCATCCTCTTTAGTCAAATGTTTTGGAGTAACAAAACCTTCAACACCATATTGTAAAGCTACAACAGCACCTTTATCGAAAATATCGGTAATTGTACCTTCGTGAACAGAATCAACAGTGAATAATGTTTCGAATACATCCCAAGGATTTTCCTCAAGTTGTTTGTGGCCTAAACTTAAACGACGGTTTTCTTTGTCAATTTCTAGAACAACTACTTCAATCTCAGCACCAACAGTTGTGAATTCTGCTGGGTGTTTGATTTTCTTAGTCCAGCTTAGGTCAGAAATGTGAATTAAACCGTCAACGCCTTCTTCAATCTCTACAAATACACCAAAAGTAGTGAAGTTACGAACTTTTGCAGTATGCTTTGAGTTAACTGGATATCTCTCCTCAATTTTATCCCAAGGATCGTTTCTTAGTTGTTTCATACCAAGAGACATCTTGCGCTCATCGCGATCAAGAGTTAAGATTTGAGCCTCTACAGTATCGCCAACTTTTAGGAATTCTTGAGCGCTACGTAAGTGCTGGCTCCACGACATCTCTGAAACGTGAATTAAACCTTCAACTCCAGTTGCAATCTCTACAAATGCGCCATAGTCTGCAATAACAACTACTTTACCTTTAACCACATCACCAACTTTTAGGTTAGTATCTAGTGAATCCCAAGGATGAGAAGTTAATTGTTTTAGACCAAGAGCGATACGTTTCTTAGAATCATCGAAATCAAGGATAACAACATTCAACTTCTGATCTAGTTGAACAACTTCCTCTGGATGATTTACGCGACCCCAAGATAGATCGGTAATGTGGATAAGACCATCTACACCGCCCAAATCGATGAACACACCGTAGCTGGTGATATTTTTAACGGTTCCTTCAAGAACCTGTCCTTTTTCAAGTTTAGCAATGATATCTTTCTTCTGTTGCTCAAGTTCAGCCTCAATAAGAGCCTTGTGAGAAACAACAACGTTTTTGTACTCTTGGTTGATCTTAACAACCTTGAATTCCATTGTTTTACCAACAAAGATATCGTAATCGCGAATAGGCTTAACATCAATTTGAGAACCTGGTAAGAACGCCTCAATACCGAATACGTCCACAATCATACCACCCTTAGTTCTGCACTTGATGTAACCTTTAATAATTTCATCTTTCTCAAGAGCAGAGTTAACGCGATCCCAAGAGCGAAGAGCGCGTGCTTTTTTGTGAGAAAGAACTAGTTGACCCTTTTTATCTTCAGGGTTTTCAACATAAACCTCAACTTTTTCGCCAATCTTTAATTCAGGATTGTAACGGAATTCGCTGATAGTAACAACACCTTCTGATTTGTATCCGATGTTGATAAATACCTCACGCTTAGTCATTGCAATTACAGTACCCTCAACAACCTCATTCTCACCAATAGTAGAAAGGGTTTGATTGTACATTGTTTCTAACTCATTGCGTTGGTCTTTGGAATAGATTGCATCCTCTGCATACGATTCCCAATCGAAATTTTCTAAACCTGCGTTTGCAGATTTTGCATTTAGCGCCGCTTCTTTTGCAGCATTTTCTTCTTGATTAATCATTAAATTACCTAATTGTTAATTAGTTAGACATTATTTGTAAAAATAAAACAGATTGCAAAAATACATAACTTTATCATTTCTAGGAAATAATGTTAAAATTTTTTATTGATTTCGCTAATTAAAAGTAGACATAACTTAACAATTCAGCAATCATGGAGCACTAATAGAAATAGGAAAATAAAAAATTAAGAGTTACATTTGAAATTCAATTATAGGATGATAAATATCACCTAATTCAAACATTAACAACGAGTTTTATGAAACGAATACTTGTAACAGGTGGTGCTGGTTTTTTGGGCTCGCACCTTTGTGAACGATTACTTTCCGAAGGGAATGAGGTTATTTGCTTGGATAACTACTTTACTGGATCCAAATCCAACGTGGTTCATCTTCTAGACAATCCCTATTTTGAACTAGTTCGCCACGATGTCACTGTACCTTACTACGCCGAGGTTGATGAAATTTACAACTTAGCATGTCCAGCATCTCCCATACACTACCAATATAACCCCATTAAAACAGTAAAAACCTCAGTAATGGGCGCAATAAATATGCTTGGTTTAGCGAAGCGGATAAAAGCAAAGGTTCTACAAGCATCCACTAGTGAGGTATATGGCGACCCATTGGTTCATCCTCAAACAGAAAGCTACTGGGGAAACGTAAACCCAATTGGTCCGCGGTCATGTTACGATGAGGGTAAACGTTGTGCAGAAACACTTTTCGTGAACTATCACGAACAAAATAAAGTAAAAATCAAGATTGCCCGGATATTCAATACCTATGGACCACGTATGAGCCCTAACGACGGACGCGTAGTATCCAATTTTATAGTTCAAGCACTCAACAACCAAAACATAACAATATTTGGGGACGGCAAGCAAACTCGTAGTTTCCAGTATGTTGACGATTTAATTGAAGGGTTTATTCGCCTAATGAACACTCCAGATGACTTTACAGGCCCTGTAAACCTTGGCAATCCCGCAGAATTTACTATGCTCGAACTGGCAGAAAAGGTTATAAAGTTGACGGGTAGTAAATCCGAATTAATTTATTTACCACTTCCCAAAGATGACCCAACACAGCGTCAACCAAATATTTCTATTGCAAAAAAACACCTAAATGGATGGGAGCCAAAGGTAAAATTAGACGAGGGATTAGTTCATACTATTGAGTATTTTAGGGGACAACTGAAAAAATAGGTAGATATTATGAAAGTGATTAAAACAGATTTCCCTGACCTAATAATTATCGAACCGAAGGTTTTTGAAGATAGTCGAGGGTATTTTTTTGAAAGTTTCAACTCAATGAAATATAAAGAATCAGGAGTTGATATAACATTTATTCAGGACAATGAATCAAAATCATCGTATGGTGTAATTAGAGGGCTTCATTATCAACTTTCACCATATGCTCAAACTAAGCTTGTAAGAGTTATTAGTGGCAAAATATTAGATGTGATTGTTGATATTCGCCAAAATTCGCCAACATTTGGCAAACATTTTTCTATAGAACTTTCATCAGAAAACAAAACCCAACTACTAGTACCAAAAGGATTTGCTCACGGTTTTTCAGTATTAAGTGAAACTGCTATAGTATCATACAAATGCGATGAGTTATACAACCCCGAAGCAGAACGAGGGATATGCTATAACGACCCAAAACTTGGAATAGACTGGAAAATAGATAACGAAAAAGCCATAGTATCTTCAAAAGATAAAGTGCACCCTGAATTAATAAATGCCGAAATGAATTTTCTGTATGGCAACATCCACTAAAAATATTCTGGTTACTGGAGCAAATGGACAACTTGGAACTGAGATAAGATATTTACATAATCTTTATCCTCATTTCAACATTATTTTTACTGATTTCCATGAATTAGATATAACTAATGCAAAAAGTGTTGAAAAAGCATTGGATGCACTAAAGCCTGCGTTCCTAGTAAATTGTGCAGCATATACTGCAGTAGATAAAGCAGAGCAAGAAGGAACTCAAGCAAATCTATTAAATGCGATTGCTCCAAAGATTTTAGCAGATGCTTGCAAAAAGTATGGTGCTAAATTAATACATGTTTCTACAGATTATGTGTTTGATGGTAAAGCAAACACTCCTTATAACGAAGATTCAACTGTTAATCCCCAATCTGTATATGGTAAAACAAAACTAACTGGCGAACAGAATGTTTTAGAATCGGGAGTGGGAATGGTTATTCGGACATCGTGGCTTTACTCCGCTTATGGAAGCAACTTTGTAAAAACAATCCTTAAACACGGCGCGGTGAAGCCCGAACTTGGTGTGGTTTTCGACCAAACAGGCACTCCAACCTGGGCTCACGATTTAGCAAAAGCTATCCTTCAGATTATTGATAGTGGAACAGAAAATTTTAAACCAGAAATATTCCACTACTCCAACGAGGGTGTTTGTAGTTGGTTCGACTTTGCTCACGAAATAGTATCACTATCGAACCTAAACAGTAAGGTAAAGCCTATTGAAACAAAGGATTACCCTACCCTTGCAACTAGACCCCAATACAGTGTGATGAATAAACAAAAAATTCGTAACTTGTATAACGTTGAAACACCTTATTGGCGTGAAAGTCTTATTGATTGCCTTAAACAATTAAGATAATTTGAAGATTAGACAATTTGGAAATTAGGTAATTGGAGAATTTTAACAAAAAATCAATCCGTTCACTCGTTTAACCAAGAACTTAATAACTTAATATCCCACAATATAACACCCAACGCTATGGAAAAGCAAGAACTTGAAAAACAGGTTAGAGAAAGAGCACAAAAGTGGCTTAATCCTGCTTTCGATAAGGAGACAAGGGAACAGGTTCAGCACCTATTAGATAAGGATGTAACCGAACTAATTGAATCGTTTTACCGCGATTTAGAGTTTGGAACTGGCGGTTTACGTGGAATAATGGGCGTTGGAACAAACCGAATGAATATATATACTGTAGGTATTGCCACGCAAGGGCTATGCAACTATCTGCGTAAACAATTTGCTCATTTGCCAGAAATTAGGGCTGCAATTGCATTCGACTCGCGTAACAACAGTATGAAATTTGCCGATATTACTTCAAAAGTATTTAGTGCAAATGGAATACGTGTATACCTGTTCGACTCGTTACGTCCCACTCCTGAGCTTAGTTTTGCCATTAGAACCTACAAATGCCATTGTGGAGTTGTAATTACCGCATCACATAATCCTAAAGAATACAACGGCTACAAGGTTTACTGGGAAGATGGTGGACAGATTGTTCCCCCTCATGATAAAAATATTATTAACGAGGTACAGTCAATAAAAGATATTTCTGAGGTTAAGTTTAACGGCGATTCCAACTTAATAAGAGTTATTGGTAGTCAAACGGATGAAATTTACATCAATACACTATCTACACTATCACTATCACCCGAAATAATTAAAAAACATAAGAACATAGCTATTGTTTACACCCCTATCCACGGAACTGGAGTTGAGTTGGTCCCAAAAACACTGCACAAATTTGGCTTCAACAATATTATAAGCATTCCAGAGCAGGATGTAATTGATGGGAACTTCCCCACAGTAGTTTCACCAAACCCAGAGGAGTCTGCGGCGCTTAAACTCGCACTTGAGAAAGCCGATGAAATTGATGCTGATATAGTAATGGCCACTGACCCAGATGCTGACCGCGTTGGTATTGGTGTTAAGGACAACAATGGAAATTTCATTCTACTAAATGGGAACCAAGCCGCATCTATCCTTATTTACTACTTACTCCGTAAATGGAAGGAAAACGGTAAACTAAAAGGTAAGGAGTACATTGTTAAAACAATTGTAACTACTGACCTCCTGGCCGATATTGCAAAAAAATTCAACGTTGAAAGTTTTGAGGTTTTAACAGGCTTCAAGTATATAGCCGAAAAAATCAGGGAGTTGGAAGGTGTTAAAACATTCATTGGCGGTGGAGAGGAGAGCTATGGTTACCTTTGTGGCGATTTTGTTCGCGATAAGGACGCTGTAATTAGCTGCGCTATGTTTGCTGAGATTACTGCCTGGGCCAAAGACCAAGGAAAATCGGTTTACCAGATTTTGATGGAGATATACCAAGAATTCGGTTTATACAAAGAACACCTTGTATCATTAACCTTAAAGGGGAAGGATGGAGTTGAGCAAATTGCTCAAATGATGAAGGATTACAGAGCCAATCCACCCAAAAGTATCGATGGTTCAAGAGTTAAAACTGTTCACGATTACCAAAAACAGGAAACAACAGATACTGCAACAAGGAAAATTTCGAGCATTAATCAACCAAAATCCGATGTTCTGCAATTTATTGCAGAGGATGGCACCAAGGTATCGGTTCGGCCTTCGGGTACAGAGCCCAAAATTAAGTTTTATTTTGGGGTGAAAGGGGAACTTAAATCTGGATCGGAATTGGAAAATCAACTCAAAGAGTTAGATGCCAAGATTGCAAGAATTGTAGAGGAACTGGGAATTAAGAAGTAGATTATTGAGAGATTAGGAGATTAAGTAAAATGAAATCGTACCGTAAAGAGTTGTGGTTTGAGACCAGCAAGCGTCGTGAACTAATTAATATTACCCGCGATGTGGAGAAATGCCTTGCCGAAAGTGGCATAAAAGAAGGCATGGCGTTGGTAAATGCTATGCATATTACTTCAAGCATATTTATTAATGACGATGAGAGCGGTTTACATCACGATTTTGAGGTTTGGCTGGAAAAGTTAGCACCCGAGAAACCTCACTCTCAGTATAAACATAACGGGTTTGAGGATAATGCCGATGCACATCTAAAGCGCACCATAATGGGACGTGAAGTGGTTGTCGCAATAACTCAGGGCAAACTCGATTTTGGGCCTTGGGAACAAATATTCTATGGAGAGTTCGACGGAATTCGCCGTAAACGGGTCTTAGTAAAGATTATTGGGGAATAAACTAAGAAACGCTGGAATAATCCAGCGTTTCTTATTCATAAACTTACTCACCATCCCAGCCAACAATTCGGGCTAGAATCCACCACATTGCATAGGCTTTGCGGTTAGCTGTGATATGTTGGTCATTGTGTTCGCCATAAATAACATCGCCATCGGTGGTTTTATTTTGATACCAATGCTGACCTTGCGTGTGCGAGCCCTGCCAATCTATATAAAAGTTCCCGCCATACTTCGCTGAAGCTCCATTATCGTCAGTATCGTCCCAGTAAGTACCATTCATATCGTGGGTATCAATGCTATAGTAATCTAAGCAAAGTTGATGGTTCTGATTGCAAAAGTTGATAATTAAATCTGCCTGATTTTTTGGTAATCCACTGCCAATATTGTTACCCTCCTCGGCATGTCCAGTCATAAAAATAAAGTAAACTGGCCTAGCACGTTGGCCAACGCCTGTTCCTATTTTTGAACCATCCTTTCCGTACTCATCTATAAGCGTTTGCATTCCTGCAAGGTAATTATCGGAAACGCTATGCCCGCTAATGCTACACCACGACCACATTATAACATTGATATGCGCATTATCGGGGTCGTCCAGAAAATTGCGTGTTGCTTGAAGAAACGCAGTTTCTTCCCGGCTAAGGTCTGAAGCATCAACCCCAGGCTCTGCATAACTTCCTATGGCATAATCGTTAAAGTCCAGTTTATTTGTTGTTGGATTGAAATTGGTAATTCCAAACAACTCCGAATCGCCAGTTTTATAATCCTTCAAACCAAATAACCCAAAAGTAACATGAGTTCCGTGGGAAGTATGCTGGTAGGCAATATGGAGCATATTCCTTGCAGAATCGATATACTGCTCAGGAATCGACCTTAACACAGTTTCAGTTGCAACTGTATGCCCAGCAATGTATGGTCCAGCAACGATACTTCCGTCTAAATTAACATCAATATTAGTTGGTGTTGAATCGCTCTTCTCGCATTGATAAAATGTTAGCAATAAAATTGCCCCCATTAATAATTTTGAAATTGTCTTCATCTTTTTAATTGATTTTAAATTGATAGTTTTAATAATTACTACTTAAGTTTTATATAATCATAATTGACATTTCTATTTCTTAGTATTCTACGCAACTCCCTGCGAGTTGGGTTCAGGTAATACTCCTTGGGCTCATTCTTCAACGTATCAATTAGACCTGCAACCCGGGTTACCCCTTTTAGTTTCTTTACTTGCTCGGTATCGAGTAAATCGTCGAAATTAAGAGTATTGCCCTTTAGGTGTAGTACCTTAACAAGCCAAATACCATCGGTTGTTCTGGTATTCAAAAAACAGTACCCTCTGTATTTACGAACCAATTGGGAGTCGGATATCTCGAACATCCTGTTTTCAGCCTTAACGTTTACCTTAACAGAATCGCCCTTGAACTTAATATCGAGGTAAAGGCCATTACTAAGCCAATTTTCCCTTTTCTCCGATACATAAATTTGGGTATCGCGCTTTATGGTTAACTTCAAATCGCGCTCAATTTCAACAATACTATCGCGCGGAACAATTTCCTCCGATATCCAATACGAAACAACGCTCGTGCTATCTATCACAAGAATTGAACTATCCGTGTTACATGAATATTGGCCATAATACTCACGGGGTATTCGAGTAAGATTTTTACCATCCTTTGGCTGTGGTTGAACAAACTTAACCTGTGGTCCACAAGTTGTAAGAATGAACAAACTGAACAGAATTATCAGAAATCTTCTCATACCCAAAAGTTTTAGTTTTATATGGGTTTGGTCTTTTCCTTCAACCATTCCTTGTGTTCAGCATCGAGATGTGCCGATAGACGCTCGTACACCATACTGTGGTAATTATTTAACCACTCCCGTTCATCGCTCCATAGCATATCAACATCAATTGCCTTAGTATCGATTGGGCAAAGTGTTAACGTTTCGAACTTAAGGAATCGACCAAAATCGTTAGTTTCATCATCAACGCAAACAATCAAATTTTCAATTCTAATTCCATGCTTACCAGCCCTGTACAAACCAGGTTCATTGGACATTAACATTCCAACTTCTATGGGCAAATGGTTGTCGGGACGAATTTGCTGAGGACCCTCATGAACATTAAGGAAATACCCAACACCATGACCAGTTCCATGACCATAATTTATATTGTTTGACCAAAGCGCCATACGAGCTAAAGTATCGAGCTGTGAGCCACGTGTTCCAACAGGAAACTTTGCCATTGCCAAACGAATCATTCCCTTAAGTACCAATGTATAATCAAATTTTTCGTCCTTGGTTGGCTTGCTCAAATGAACTGTTCTGGTAATATCTGTAGTTCCATTTAGGTACTGACCGCCAGAATCGACTAACAAAAATCCATCCTTCTCAATTTTAGAACTTGTTTCAGGAGTTGCGCTATAATGCACAATTGCACCGTGCTCCTTGTAACCCACAATTGAACCAAAACTCTCCGAAACAAAATGCTTACGCTTACTCCTGAACTCAAGAATTTTTTCACCAACCGACAACTCTGTTATTTCTCGTTTGCCAACATTACTCTCTAGCCAATAAAGGAATTCAACCATTGCTACTCCATCCTGCACCATTGCAGTTCTAATACCATCCACCTCCGCAGGGTATTTGCGTGCTTTAATCTCTGTTGCAAGACCTAAGGTCTCAATAACCTTAACCTTTTCGGGTATTTGAGAGTGAATTTGGAAGTTTGTTTTTGCAGGGTCAATAATTACAGTATCCTTTTTAGTCAACTTGGATAGATACTTAAAAACCTTACCATAATCCTTAACATCAACACCCTCACTTTGTAGGTATTCCAGTAAAGTTGAATCCACTTTACTACGGTCAATAAATAAAGTAGCAGTATCGTCGTCAACAATAGCGTAGCTAAGAACCACAGGGTTAAAAGATATATCGGAACCACGAATATTGAATGTCCAGCAAATCTCATCTAAAGCACACATTAAATATGCAGTTGCATCGCGTACAAGCAATGATTTACGAATTGCACCCAACTTTTCAGCAATAGATATTTTAGCAAACTCCAACTCATGAGCAAAAACCTTATCGTTGGGTAAATCGGGTCTATCGTCCCAAAGTTTTGAAACAATATCGATATTCGGATTACATGAAAAACCATTTTTCTTAAAACCGTCAATATAGGAACGAGCAGAGTTTAGCGAGAAAACTAAACCATCGAAACCAATTACGGAACCTTTTCGCAGATTCATCGAAAGCCAAGTTGGGATATCGGGGGTTTCAGGTAATCCCATTTTACAAAGCTCTATACCCGAACCTTCTAACTGCTGCTCTGCTTGAAGGAAATACCTAGAATCAGTCCAAAGGGCTGCATTTTCCATGGTAACAACTAATGTACCGGCAGAACCATTAAAGCCAGATGCCCATATACGCATTTTCCAGTAATCGGGGATGTACTCGCTAATATGGGGGTCGCTATGAGGAATTATGTAGGCATTAATATCCTTTTTCTTCATCTGCTGGCGCAGGGCCTTGAGTTTCTCGCTAGTTTCCATTTATTGCTCTTTTTAGTTTGCGTTCGGAAGAGTACAAAAATAAGCCTTTCAACATTATTATTGGGCACTAAATTGCATTAACTCACCAAAAAAATTTCCAGAACTTCTGATAATATGTTTGTGTCGATTGGTTTAGTAATATAACCATTACAACCAGCAGCTTCAGCCTTTAACCTGTCCTCGTCCGATGCGTAGGCCGTTTGTGCAATAATTGGAATTTGAGGATTAATCTGCTTTATCTCCATTGTTGCGGCATAACCATCCATAACTGGCATTCGGATATCCATTAAAACGGCATCGATATTCTGATTTATTGAATTAACTAAATCGACAGCCTCTTTTCCGTTTTTAGCCCACAGCGTTGTTGCACCCCATGTAATAAGCAACTCATTCAAAACAAGATAGTTAACCTCCTCGTCGTCAACAATCAAAATTACTTTATTCTTAAAGTCTACTTTTTTATGAATATCAATCATCTCATCGGCAAACTCTGTACTTCTGATTGATTGACTTATTAATGGAAGTATAATATTTATTGTTGTTCCTGCACCCACCTCTGATTTAATTGATATATCACCATTGAGTAGTGTTATTATCTCCTTTGATATTTTTAAACCAAGGCCTGAACTAACTTGGGATTGAGAATCGCTTAATTGACGATAGTTTTCAAAAATAAACTCCTGTATTTTTGGGTCAATACCAATACCTGTGTCTTTAACGAACAGGTTAATCTTATCGTTAAGTATTGAATAACCCAACTCAACAATTCCCCTCTCAGTGAATTTTAGGGCATTATCAATTAGGTTTTCAATTACCTGAACTAAACGACCCTCATCTGTAAATAGTTCTAAAAAATCGGTTCCCTCCGGAATAGATAACTTTAATTCTATTCCATCGCGTTTGAATAAAGACAATTCATTAAAATAAAAGTTATAAATATCCTTTAGAAGATTATTGATATTTACCTCTGTATGGACAATTGTTAATTCGCCCTTTTCAATTTTATTGAAGTCGATAATATCGTTTATAAGCCTTGTTAAGGACTTTCCCTTACTATTTATAATGTTAATGTACTGTTTTTTTGTAGCATCGTTTAACTCCGAGTTAGCCAAAAGCTGACTAAAACCAAGAATTGCATTTAATGGAGTTCTTATTTCGTGGCTTACATGGGTAAGCAAGTCGAGTTTACGAGCGTTGGTTTTCCTCAGTTCATCTAATCGACGAATATAGTCTCGCTCTAAGTTTATTTTACCAATAGCCTGCGATGTTATTGCAGCAATATCGCCTAACGATTCAGTATCGAAGTTGGCTTCAGAGGCCGAGTTAAACACAACTATTCCGCCATACAAATGATTATCAGAAACAAGTCCACTAAAGTAAATTTCATCCACATTAAAGTGTTTCTCCACAATTTTGGCGGCAGAGACAGAAATAAAACCATCCGATATTTCGTAGAATGTGTAATCTAACTTTACGGCATGATTGATTTTTAGAAGTTCTACAAGCTCTGGTTTTAGCAAAAATCGGCGACCAACGGGGTTCCACCCCAATTCATCAACAAAAGTCTCCCAAACTCGATGCGACAGACCAAAAATCCCCTCTACTGTTATAAAATTATCGGAGGAGTCGAACGAAAAAACAAGACTAACCTTTTTGTGGTAGATTCTTTCGAGCTCTTCACCCAGTATAAAGAACAAATTCTCTTCGTTTGAATGCGATAAAAGCCGCTCGGCCATACTAGGAATTCTATTCAGCCTTAATTCCAATGCTTCTTTCTGTTCCTCTAGCTGTCTTAAATAAGTAATGTCTCGCCCAATAACAAATAAATCCTCAACATTTTCAAGCCCTTGCACTAAAGTCCAAGAAACAATACGTTCCAATCCTTCCTTACTGGAAATTGAGCACTCAAAGGATTTTGTTCCACCACTCTTAACAAAATCGACAAATCGTTTATAGGTATCGGGTGACGGTATAAGAATCTTTTTTAAAACCTGCTCTTCCGATAATTCCTGTAACTTATATCCAAGGCTCTTCTCAGTGTACTTATTGCAAAATGATAAGCAAAAACTAGGGTCAAATCCAAATACAAAAAGTTGATGCAAGTTCATTAACGAGGGATATCGCATTTTTTTTGGCTCGCCTCCCTCCCATTCAATAACCGAGGAAATATCAACCAACGCACCTTCTACAACATCAATATTATCAATACATTTGGTCGCTAAAAGTTTTACCCTTCGATTAAGTTTATCAGGACTTGTGTAATTAAATCCCATACTAAAACTAGCATCGGAGGATTTAACAAATTGTCCCCAACGTTGAACTAAAAGATTTAATTCTACAGCAGACACACAGGCCTTTAAACTTTCGAAAAGCGAAAACGAATTACCCGTAGTTTTAAAATTAAATATGGCTTGTCCTGCATTAAACCATTGGAATGTATCGTCGGCTGGTCGATAACTAAAAAAAGAAAAATAGATATTTTTCTTCTCGGTTACAGCAGGTTGCTGAGTGTACTTGTTAGTATCAATATCAAAAAATTTACCAATTATAATTGAAACATTGCCCTGTTCATCGTGCTCAGCAACAGTTGCCTTTGTACGTGCCCAGCGCCAATAGCCTTTCCGTAGAACTCTAAATTCTAAATCGCCCGAAATGGCTTTATCGGACAGTAATCGGGCAAAAGCCTTCTGCAATACTTTTTTATCATCGGGATGCACTGCGCTAAAAAAATCGTCGAGGGCAATTCCCTCATCATCGGATTTTATGCCAATTGCAGCAAGTATTTTCTTGCTAAAATGAATATGGTTAGACTTACTATCCCAATACCAAAAACCAACCTCCAAAAAGCGCTGAATATGCCCAAAAAATTCCCTTGTGTTGGGTGCATTATAGAAAAGATGATTAGCGTTCGTCTTTCGCATGTCAATTGAATATTGAATCACATTAAAAATATCAACAGAATAAAACTCTAACTAACAGCACATTAATCCATTTATTTAAAATTACTAAATGAAATAATGTTGAAATTTAGCAAATTTCAAACGATTACGGAACTATTCACTCATTTTTTTGTTCACACATATCAAAACATCGCTCAACATTTAGATTTTATAGCGAATTATCAATATTATCTACGAAAAACTCTTTATTTTACTGGGTAAACAGAAGAAACTGTTAAAAACTTTTGAATAATTGTTAAGTATTTATTGAACAACCATGGCATTGGGTTCAATTACATTTAATTTCTTTGCATTAGAATTGGATTTTTACAACAATGACTAAACGCCCAGGCTTTAATACCGATAAGCTAAAAAGAGTACACCGAAAAGAATTGCTATTCAACACCAGCGAGTTGGATGCAATTGATATGTACTGCAAACGATACAAAATCAGAAATAAATCGAAATTCTTACGCGAGGCAATCATTGCCAAAGTGCTAAATCGCTTTGAGCAGGATTATCCAAGGTTGTTCTAATCGAAACGGAGTAATGGATTGATGGAGTTTTGGAGTTATAAATCCCAATAATTATAACATTTACTAATTTGTCTACTAAAACTTAACCAATAGTTTTACATTGACCCTGCGTGATGTAAGATAATTTGGCACAGCATAAGTATCGGATTTTCCCTCCTGATTCCCTACAGTTTGAACCCACATATAGGAAACCGTGTTGCTGAAATTGAACAGGTTGAAAACCTCAGCGCTTATCCATAAACTTTTAATCCCCCGAATACCTTTTGACAAAAACGATGCTCGAATATTATCGTCGAGTAAAACTTTGGTAAAACCAATATCAACTCGCCTATAGGCTGGCATTCGGAAATTAACATCGTACCTGTCCGATTTGGCTACGCCAAAGGGCAGTCCGCTTCCATAGAAACCATATAAATGAACCTTAAAACTTGGATTTCCGGGCAAATAATCCTGAAAGAAAAGGTTAAACGCAAATCGTTGGTCGGTTGGACGAGGATAGTAGCCGGGATAATGCGTTATTCCATCCTTATCAACGTAACTATCGTTTTTTATGTCCTCCATTGTTTGCATCAACGAAAAACCAACCCACGACTCGGCACCCTGAACCAACTCGCCATTTACCTTAATATCGAGCCCTGCAGAATAGCCATCGGCTAAATTTTGGCCTAAATATTTTACCCTAACATTATCTAACTTATACGGGATAAGGTTTTTAAGAGACTTATAGTATAGCTCTGCCGATACCCTAAATGGGCTACCCCACGCCCTAAAGTAGTATTCTGCTCCAAGCAAATACTGAATTGATTTTTGCGATTTAATACTATAATTCAACTGCCCATTAGGTAAACGTAACTCCTTGTAGAATGGTGGTTGATAGTAAATCCCCGACGATATATGAAACTCCAAATTCTTATTCTCCAAAGGAACAATTGAGATATTTCCCCTTGGGCTAATCAAAAACTCGTTGTTAAAATCCCAGTAAAATACACGGCAACCCAATGTTGTTTGAACTCTAAAATCGCCCATATTATTATTCAAATCCACCTGAGCAAAGCCCGAGGAGCGGAATGATTCGAACCGATTATTGGACCGAATGGCGTAAGCCAAACCAACATTCTCGCCATTGTATGGTAACGAATAACCCGAGGAATCTATCAACTCCCATTCCACCAGTTCATCATCGAAAAGTTCCTTTTGAGCCTGAATTCCCCACTTCAACTTCGATTTCCCAAACTGGTACTGCCCAATATGGCCAATAGAGTTCACATAAACATCCAAGTAGTTACGGGCGTGATTCAGGAAACCTCCAATTCCAACATTAATCAAACTATCGCCATAACTCGATGAACCCATGGAGTTATCCAACTCGTTCAGATAATACTGTCCCAATAAATCGTAGGTTTCACGCTCGGAGTTAAGATAATTTGCCGAATAGAGTTTAAGTGAAGTTGATGATGTGGGTTTGTACTCAAACGTTAGTGCACCCATTGCAGTTTGAAACTTATCTACCTCTTGCCCCTCGTAGTATATCTTTAGCTGTAGCGTATTGCTAAACATTCCGAAACGAGTTTCGCGGACATCGGGAGCAAACAGGTAGCTATTACCCGAATAGTTACCCAGCAAACTAATTGAAAATTTAGGCGTAAGTTGATAGTTGAATAAACCCTGCCAATCTATATAGGTTGGAGTATAATCGCCCTTAACATCAAGCGTGCTGAGCATATACTGCGATGTTTTGTATCGCACTCCAGTGATGAACGAGAACTTAGAATTCGCCATAACACCCTCTGTGGTAACACCAGCACCAAGCAAACTTGCCGATGCTACCGTTTGGTACGATGTTGGTTTGCGGTAATGAACATTCAGCACCGACGACATCTTATCGCCAAACTCTGCGTTAAATGCACCGGCCGAAAACTCAACGGATGAAACCATATCAGGGTTGATGAAACTTAACCCCTCCTGCTGACCCGAACGAATTAAGAATGGACGGAAAATTTCAATATCGTTCACATAAACCAAGTTCTCATCAAAATTTCCACCACGTACCGAGTACTGCGAACTCAGCTCGTTTGAGGAGGAAACTCCAGGAATTGATTTTAGTAACGACTCAAAACTACCCGATATGTTGGGCATAAAAGTGATACCCTTTGCGTTCAACCTATCGATATTGCCCTGTCTGCGCTGAATTGCCGATACAAATACACCTTCAATGCTTTGCGTTTCGGGTTTTAAGCTAAAATATAGCTCGGTAAGTTCAGATTTATCCTTGGCATTCACTGTAAACCATTCGGTTTGATAGCCTAAGTATGATATTTTAATAATAACATTCTGTTTCTGGGCAATGCTTAACTTGAAGCGACCATTATCGTCGGTAGATGTTCCAACGCTGGTTCCCTCAATTGAAATATTTGCGCCAGCAATAGGTTGTTTCAATGTATCCGTAACAAAGCCGACCACCATTCGAGTTTGTGCAGAAACAACAGTAGAAGAAACAAAAAAAATAAAGAGTACGAGAACGTGTAGTAATCGTTTCGGTTGAAAAGAGGTAAGATTTATCGTTAACTTAAACATCAAATTTCGCAAAAAGTCCTCAAATGTAGCAAGATGTATGCAATCAGCCCAAATAAAAACCGATTAAGTGAAAAAAAATTGTGCTACATCAGAAAAATTGCTTTTAATTTGGGCAGATATATTGTAAATTGCTTGTAGAACAACAGAAGGAGATATAAAATGAAGCGAATACTAGTAATATCGAAGCATAATGCGTGCCGTTCGCAAATGGCTGAAGGTTGGCTTAGCTACTACGGAAAAGGTTCCGCCGAAGTGGTTAGCGCAGGCTTTAATCCGGATAAACTGGATATGAAAGCAGCCAGTTCAATGATGGATGCTGTTATAGATATTACACGGTACAAATCCAAAGGAATAAATGAATTCTCGGATAAGGAGTTTGACTTTGTGATTTGCTTAGATAATGAGTTGGAATCAATACTCCCAGAATTTAAAGGCAACCCGTCAATAGTAAAACTTAACTATCCGAATCTTTACGAACAAACCTTTGAGGAAGAAGAGGGTAAAAAAGTGTACAATAACCTCCGCGACGATTTGGAGAATATGGCCTTTGATTTTGTGCATGAGTTTGTTAAACCGTTGTATTAGTTGATGGTTGTTCGTTGTTCGTTGAATGTAAGACTAGTGACAAATTGAATATCAACATAACCTATTTTCTTAATCTGAAATCTTGTATCTGATATCTAGCATCTAAAAAATGACCACACAGATAGAATTCTCGCTTCCGCCCTACCCTGCTGGATTTCATTTAGTAACCGACGCCATTGTTAAGCGGTTACCACAACTTCCCGATGCTGGAATTGTGAACATATTTATAAAGCACACATCGGCAGGTATTACAATTAATGAGAATGCCGATTATACTGTTAGAACCGATTTTCACAAATTTATATCGAAGTTAATTCCCTTCTCATCGTACTTTGAGCATACTTTAGAGGGCGATGATGATATGACTGCACACATAAAATCGTCGATAATTGGGCAATCCATAACTATTCCAATAACCAATGGAAGGTTAAACCTTGGAACTTGGCAGGGAATATACCTATGTGAGTTCAGGGATAACGGAGGTAGCCGAAAGATTGTGGTGAGTATTGTTGAGTAAGGTAGAAGTCAGAGGAAGTTAGAGGAAGATAAATGGAGTTAGAGGAATTCTCTACTAACCAAACTTCTAGAATTCCTTTTAACTTCGTCTAACTTCATTTCATTCCTAATATTTCTCATTATCCAATTTTTAATCAATCTAACTTCGATTAGTAAAAAATTAAAACCGTTTTCTCAAAATCAGTTCAGTATTTTTAAAAATATTCATATTTTTGCTAACAATAAATAGCCGATTTTGGACTTTCGAATTACAAATTGAAACTAGCATGAATACATCATTCATCTTCTATTTGCACAGTGTTGCCCAAAATGTAGGTTTTCTCAAACGCTTTGGTGGACTGTAATTCAGTCCCGATATCAATATCTATCTATTGAATCGGTTAAATTCATCACTCAAACAAACCAAAGTTCTTTAAACAAATCAGTAAATAATTAAAAATATCAATATGAGTAAATTACTTCTACTTGGCGATGAAGCCATAGCTCAAGGAGCAATTGATGCTGGATTATCTGGACTTTACGCGTATCCTGGAACTCCATCAACCGAAATTATGGAATTTGTTCAGGGCTCAAAGCAGGCTGCTGAGCTAAATATTCACCGTCAATGGTCGGCCAACGAGAAAACCGCCATGGAGTCGGCAATCGGTATGTCGTACGCAGGCAAACGTGCAATGGTGTGCTTTAAGCACGTTGGATTGAACGTTGCTGCCGATGCCTTCATGAATGCCTCGGTTACTGGTGTTAACGGTGGATTAATTGTGGTGTCTGCCGATGACCCCTCAATGCACTCATCGCAAAACGAGCAAGACTCACGTTTCTATGCTAAGTTTGCTATGATTCCAATTCTGGAACCAGCAAACCAGCAGGAGGCTTACGATATGGCTTACTACGGATTTGAACTTTCGGAAAAGCTGAATGTTCCTGTAATGCTCCGTATTACAACCCGTATGGCTCACTCACGTGCAGATGTACAACGCAAAGATGTAAAGAAGCAGAAAGATATTAAATTACCATCGGACCCACGTCAGTTCGTACTTCTACCTGCAATTGCTCGTAAAAACTACAAAAATCTGTTGCTAAACCAACCTTCAATGGAGATGGAATCCGAGAAATCGGCTTTCAACTCATACATCCAAGGTACAAATACCGATATGGGTATTATTGCAACTGGTATTGCATATAACTACCTAATGGAGAACTATCCTGACAGAAAATGTCCATACCCAATTGTTAAGGTTAGTCAGTACCCACTTCCAAAGAAACAAATCACAGAACTATACAATACCTGCAAATCCATAATGGTTCTTGAGGAAGGATACCCAATTGTGGAGGAGATGATTAAGGGCTACTTAAACGTAGGTAAACCTATTCATGGTCGCCTCGATGGTACTTTACCCCGCGATGGCGAGTTAAATCCAAATATTGTTGCAAAAGCACTAGGATTTAACGTTACCGAAGGTCAACCAGTTCCTTCAATTGTTAAGCAACGTCCACCATCACTTTGCCAGGGTTGCGGACACCGCGATGTTTACGAGGATTTGAACGAGGCTCTAAAAGAATACGGTACTGGTCGTGTATTTGCTGATATTGGCTGCTACACCTTGGGTGCTTTACCTCCATTCAATGCTATCAACTCTTGCGTTGATATGGGAGCATCAATCACAATGGCAAAAGGTGCTGCCGATGCTGGTCTTGTTCCTGCTGTTGCAGTTATTGGCGACTCAACCTTTACCCACAGCGGTATGACTGGTTTGCTTGATGCTGTTAACGAAAACTCACCTATCACTGTTATTATTTCTGATAACTCAACAACAGGAATGACTGGTGGACAAACATCGTCGGCACATGGCAGAATTGTTGAGATTTGTAAAGGTTTGGGCGTTCACCCCGACCATATTAAAGTTATGACTCCTTTGAAGAAAAATCACGAGGAAAACGTTAGAATTATGAAGGAAGAATTGGCTTACCAAGGCGTTTCCGTTTTAATTCCACAGCGTGAATGTATTCAAACCTTTGCCCGCAGGAAAAAGGAAGAAAAAAAGGAATCGAACGATTAATCTAAAAAACTGAACTACAATGAAAAACGATATCATATTGGCAGGTGTTGGAGGACAAGGTATCCTTTCAATTGCTGCTGCAATAGGCTTAGCCGCAGTTAACAATAAACTTTACATTAAACAATCGGAAGTTCACGGAATGAGCCAGCGCGGTGGCGATGTTCAATCGCACCTTCGCATTTCCGATGCACCTATTGCTTCGGACTTAATTCCGGCAGGAAAAGCAGATTTAATTATCTCGGTTGAGCCAATGGAGGCTTTAAGGTATCTACCATGGCTTTCGGCAGAAGGTTGGGTTGTAACCAACACTGTACCTTTCAACAATATCCCTGATTATCCACAAACCGAGGAGATTCTTGCAAACGTTAAAAAGGTAAAGAATCATATCGCAATTGATGCAGAGGCCATTGCAAAGCAAGCAGGTTCGGCCAGAGCAATGAACATTGTTATGCTAGGTGCAGCATCGTTATTCCTTGATATTCCATTCGAGAGAATTGAGGAGGGTATCCGCCAACTTTTTGGTAAAAAAGGCAACGATGTGGTTGAACTAAACCTAAAAGCGCTAAGAGCAGGACGCGAGTTCAGCGAAAAGAATAGATAGTCCCAATAAGTTTCAAAAAATGTGAAGCCCCGCTGGAATTCCAGCGGGGTTTCTTGTTTCCTCGTCGCTCTCCTCTATCCTTATCAGGGCAAACTCTTCCAGAAACCTCTCCCAATAGTTTGAATATTTGATAGTAATAGATAAATTTGAGAAAGATGTATTGTATAGAAATATATTGTACAGATTATAAATCATTGTTAACCGACTAAAATCTTAAATCGGCATATTGTATATTTAACTTATT
>ENA-UOWO01000707-UOWO01000707.1-activated-sludge-metagenome-genome-assembly--contig:-NODE-707-length-46719-cov-21.900287_pt1 | contig 46719 bp, 39 predicted proteins | sample MGYA00238148_ERZ761564 | MGnify/ENA primary metagenome ERZ761564 (study PRJEB28885, sample SAMN05720194) | activated sludge metagenome | isolation source: Anaerobic digester | place: USA... | reverse complement strand
TCGGGTTTGTAGATTACTAATTTTCCTTCCAAATCTTCTAACGCTTGTGTGTTCATCGCATCTGCTTTGGCATTATGCGTTGTCAAAGTGATGTACCCTTTGTTGGCTTTCAAATCGAAATTTGGATTTACGTACTGATTCAAGTTTTGAATGTCTTCCGGAGAAATTTGATTGTTTCTCAAATTATTCAAAATCGAAATAAAAACATCATCGGTTTGACGAAAAATCTTAGACAATTCAATATATAAAGGGGGATTTTGCTGAATTACGTGCGAATGAAAAAAGAATTTCCCTTTGTAATACGTTTTCAAAGTGCGCCATTCTTCATCCCGAATTACGGGTGGCAATTGCAATAAATCACCAATATACAAAACTTGAACACCTCCAAAAGGGGTGCTTTTTTTGCGAACGGTTTGCATCATAAAATCCATTGCGTCCAACAAATCGGCACGAAGCATACTCACTTCGTCAATAATCAGTAATTCCATATTTCGAATCACCGATTTTTTTAAACCGCTCATTTTGAAATGTCTTCGCAAAGTGGCTTTGGTTTCAAACTTGGTGTTTTCCGAAAAATGGGGTGATGAATTGTCAGGAATAAATCCGCCGAAAGGCAGCTGAAACATCGAGTGAATGGTAACTCCGCCCGCATTTAATGCGGCAATTCCCGTTGGCGCAACAACTACACAATTTTTGTGAGTCGTTTGTATAATTTCGCGAAGCAATGTCGTTTTTCCGGTTCCGGCTTTTCCCGTAAGGAAAACAGAGCGATGGGTTTGATTGATAAATCTCAGGGAGTAAACGGCGGCTTCGGAAATAGTTTGCATTTGGCGTATAAATTAAAAGCTAAAATATTGTTTTTGAAGAGATAAAACAAAAAATGCCCTCAAAAATTGAAGGCATTTGATATATTATTTTGCTGAATTTATTTTTTAGCTTCTTCTTTTGCAGCTGGTGCTTTGTATTTATCGTTCAACAATTTGAGGATGTCTTTTGTGATGTCCAATTTGTCTTCAGCATATAAAATACTTGCGTTAGAATCTCCTGTCCCGTAGATGTAAGTGTACCCTTTTTCTTTACCGTACGCTTTGATGGTTCTTTTAACGTTAGCCACTAAACTATCCATCTCTGTCCCTCCTTCTTGTTGCAATTGCTGAGAAAGTGCTTGTTGAGCCTGAGCTAATTGTTGCTCTCTTCTTTGCAATTCAGCTCCTTTTTGTTGAGCCCAAGCTTGACCATTTGCTTGTGCTTGTGCTTGAAAATTTTGAGCTTCTTGTTTGAAACGATTAATTTCCGCCTCTAACTGTCTTCCTTTTTCTTCTCCTTTTGCTTTATATTTTGCATCAAGATCTTTTGTTCCTGTATATTCTTTCATTAAAATCGAAGTGTCAACATAAGCTGTTTTTACTTCTTTAACTTCTGCTGCTGGTTTATTGCAAGAAACAATCGAAATTGTAAGTGCAATTAGTACTACTATTTTTTTCATTATTAATTTTTTTCTAATTTTTAAAGATTGACAACAAAAATATAAAAAAATAAGTAGCATTGTTAAAAAGTTCGGAAAATGCTACAACTATTTATTGTATAAGAATTTGTTATTGTAATTGTAAAACCGATAAATTGAATTGATAAAAACTGACTTTATCAGCTTTGAAATAATTGATTTTCTCAAGAAAGACAATGAAGATTAGTTTTAGCAACCAAAAAGCCTCTTAAAATCGCTTAAAATGAGTTGCACTTGTTTTTTAGGATGTAAATGTGTGAAGAATACTCAAAATGCTGACTTGCCTTCCAATTGGATTGCAATCCGACGAAAAACGCTTTAACAAAATTCATTTTTCCTGATTTGTATTTTTCAGAAAGTAAGCTTACATAAAAAGAGTCAAATTTCATTGGTAAGACTTTTTCCAATTTCATTTCTTCTTTTTCGAAAAGCAATTTTATCGCAGTTTTAGAAAAATGCCAAAAATGAATTGGCACATCAAAAGCTGCCCAAAATTTCCCGTAATGTTTTGCATCGAAAGATTTGAAATTAGGAACGGCAATAATTAATGTTCCTGTTGGTTTCAACAATCGTTTCAATTCTTTGATTTGTTTGTCTAAATCCGGAACGTGTTCCAAAACGTGCCACATCGAAATTACGTCAAAAGAATGATTTTCTAGTTCGCTGGTTTGTTCGACGAAAGAGATTCCTTTTTTTATCGCAATAGATTTTGCTCTTTCGTTTGGCTCCACTCCTATTGTTTGCCAACCATCATTTTTTGCCACTGACAAAAAATCTCCAGTTCCTGTTCCAATATCTAAAATTCTTCCTTTGTTGGGTTGAAGGGAATTTATTAAATTGAGTTTGTTTTTTAAAGCAATGTTTTTTATGAAATGGTATAATTTTTCGAACAAAGAGCGTTTGTTATCGGTATGGGAAATATAATCTTCACTTTCGTAGTATTTACCCAAATTCTCCAAACTTGGTTGCGGATGTGTAATTAGCATATCCAAAGTTTCGTCATAATACAAATCGAAAGTTTCCTTGGAAACCGAATAATCTTTTACAGTAAGAAAATGTTTTTTGTTTGAAATGTCCATTTATTTATTATATTCTTTTTTAAAATTCTCAATAATACCAAGCCTTCGCAAAGTAGTTTCACGTGGAACAAATTACCTTCCCATATAAATCAACAATACGGAAACATCACTTGGTGATACTCCGCTTATTCTTGAGGCTTGTGAAATAGTCACAGGTCGAATCTTGCTTAATTTCTGCTTCGCTTCAATCGACATTGATTTTATTTTGTTGTAATCGAAATTTTCGGGGATTTTTACATCTTCCAAACGAGTCAGCTTATTGGCGTTGTTTCTTTCCTTTTCGATATAACCCGAATATTTAACCTGAATTTCGGCTTGTTCTAAAATTTCCTGATCCAAATTATTCTCTGCCACATAAGCAGCCACTTTTTCGAATTTGATAATATCTTCCAAATCGATTTGCGGGCGAGTGAATACTTTAAACATTTTATCACCTTGTGTGATTAAAGCAGTGCCTTTTGACTCCAAAATAGGATTGGTTTCTGCTACAGTTACACTCGTTTCTTTGAAAAAGGCAACCATTTTTTCGGATTCGTTCAATTTGTGTTCCATTCTACGCAAACGCTTTTCAGAAGCCAATCCAATTTCGTAGGACATTGGTGTTAATCTGAAATCGGCATTATCCTGACGCAACAAGGTTCTGAATTCCGCACGAGAAGTAAACATTCTGTATGGCTCTTCTGTTCCTTTTGTAATTAAATCATCAATTAAAACTCCAATATAAGCTTCGTCTCTTTTTAGAATAAGTGGCGCTTTTTCTTGAACTTTTAATGCTGCATTAATACCGGCCATCAATCCTTGCGAAGCAGCTTCTTCATATCCTGTCGTTCCATTTATTTGTCCAGCAAAATACAAGCCTTCGACTAATTTTGTTTCCAAAGTATGTTTCAATTGAGTCGGCGGGAAATAATCATATTCGATGGCATATCCTGGACGGAAAAATTTCACTTTTTCAAATCCTGCTACTGAACTCAAAGCTTTAAATTGAATATCCTCTGGAAGTGATGTAGAAAATCCGTTTACATAAACCTCACAGGTATTCCATCCTTCTGGCTCCACAAATAATTGATGTCTTTCTTTGTCTGCAAAACGATTAATCTTGTCTTCAATAGACGGACAATATCTTGGGCCGAGAGATTGGATTCTTCCGTTAAACATTGGTGAACGATCAAAACCTTCTCTCAAAATGTTATGAACTTCAAGCGAAGTATAGGTCATATGACAAGACCTTTGATGAATCAAAGGCGTCGTTAGATCTGAATACGAAAATTTATCTGGCTTGGTATCGCCTTTTTCTTCATTCATTTTAGAATAATCCAAAGAACGTCCATCCACTCTCGGAGGCGTTCCTGTTTTCATTCTTCCGGATTGAAATCCTGCATTGACTAAATCTTCGGTAATTCCGTAAGCAGCACTCTCTCCCGCTCTTCCTCCACCGAATTGTTTTTCTCCAATATGAATCAAACCATTCAGGAAAGTTCCATTGGTTAACACCACCGATTTGGATTTGATTTCAACTCCAAGAGCAGTTCTAATTCCTTTCACTTTGCCATTTTCAATCAGCAAACCTTTGACCATTTCTTGGTAAAAATCAAGATTTGGAGTTCCTTCCAGCATCAATCTCCACTCCTCGGAAAAACGCATTCGGTCACTTTGAACCCTTGGCGACCACATTGCAGGCCCTTTTGATTTATTCAACATCTTGAACTGAATCGCGGTCTTGTCTGAAACAATTCCAGAATATCCGCCAAGTGCATCAATCTCACGAACGATTTGTCCTTTTGCAATTCCTCCCATTGCAGGATTACAGGACATCTGTGCAATGTTCTGCAAACTCATTGTAACCAATAAAGTTTTTGATCCCAAATTGGCAGCTGAGGCTGCAGCCTCGCAACCAGCGTGACCCGCACCAACCACAATTACATCATACTCTTCTAAAAACATTTTGTTTTTTTATTTTTGGATTTAGAATTTCATTCAAAATCCTGAATTATTCAATCACTTGTTCCACGTGAAACACATTTGTCTCGGAACTCAAATTTTTGATTTTGAAATTTCAAAAGAGATGTGTTCCACGTGAAACATCAAACTTAATCTTCTTTCTTAAAAACAATGTTTCACGTGGAACATCAAAACCAAATCTTAAATTCAACTCTTAAATCCACTACTGTTCCACGTGAAACATAGCTAGTTTTTCATCTTCCTTATTTCTCATCAAAAGCTCCTCTTCTTCTAATTTATCTTTATAACCGCAGTAATGCAAGATCCCGTGGATAATAACGCGTTTCAATTCTTCATCAAAAGCAACATTGAAATCAACCGCATTCTCTTTAACTCTATCAACCGAAATAAACATATCTCCGTTAATCTCATTTCCAACCGTATAATCGAAACTAATTATATCGGTATAATAATCGTGATTTAAATGTTCCTTGTTGATCTGCAACAAATACTCGTCATCGCAAAAGATGTAGTTAATCTCGCCTTCTTTTTTGCCTTCAGATTTAATGACGTTAGAAATCCAGCCACTAATTGCCTCTTCGTTCTCTAGCGTAAATTCGGTCTCGTAATTAAAGTCTATCATTTTTTATTGAAATATTCTTGAACTTTTTGATTAAAATTGGAGCGCAAAGGTAAGGATTGTCTATTTAATATTTCTATACTGTTTAAATAATCCAATAATGCGGATGGCAAGGGTTTTGCCTGGTTCGAAAATTCCTTTTTGCTGGTTTCTGCCAGACGTTTATTTTCTTGTCCTTGCTGCTGAATTGCAGTGTTTAGTTTCAGCAATTCTTGCTTCACATTCAAGATTCTTTGTAGCGTTTCGTTTTTGAAACCTTTGTTCAACAATTGCTTTTCAATCTGCTTCATTTGTTCCAAAGCATTCTGTCCACTTCCTCCAATTCCCTTTTTATTCAATTCGTTTTGTAAAGCTTCGCGCAATTGCTTTTGCTCTTTATAAATTTCCATTATTGCCTTGGCATCGCCTTCGCCATCTTCCCCGTTTTGTCCTTCTGAACCGGGTTTTTTTCCTTCTTTTCCTTTGTCTTCTTCTTTTCCTTCTCCAGGCTTCTGACCTTTTTTTATTCCATCTTTCATCTTATCGGCCAAACCTTCCTGCTTCTTGATAATGTCCGGCAATTGCATTCCTTCGCCTTGACCGGGTTTTGGTTTTCCCTGCCCTTCGCCTGACATTGACATTTGCATATTGTTGAGAATGTCACTTAAAAAATCAGCTAATTTATTCGCAGAAGAAACGGTGTATTGCTGATGGGAAACTCCTTTTGGGACTTGTGCATCGGCCAAAGTCTCCAAAGATTTGTCCAAATTATAATGGGCGTTACCAATTTCTTTGGTAATATTTTCTCCAATTTTTGGGTTACGCAAAGACATAGCAAACAAACTATCGTCAATGTGTTTGAACTGTAATTTTAAGTCTTGTTGGTTTTTCAAAGCTTTATTAAATGCCGGCGAACCTATTTTATATCCTTTGAATTTACCCATCAAATCTTCCTGTGAAAATGAAAAAGCCAAAAGATTGTCCAGCACTTGACGCAACATTGCAATGTCTTCTTCCAGTTGTTCCATTTCGCCACTTTCCATACTTTGCTCCATTTTCTGGGACATTTGCTTCATCTTTTTGGCGGCACTTTTTTGCTTTGGTTTGGCAGAATATTTTTTGTTATTTTGCAATTCATCTGAAGCTTTTTTCAAATCTTCGTCGATGCTTTTTTGTTCTTGTTTATCATTTGGAATGTCCAAAGGCTTTTTCAGTTCCTTGTTTTCTTTTTCTAATTCTTGTAAATCTTCCTGAATTTTATCAAATTCCTTGTTGATTTCGTCTTGGTTTTCTTTAGTGTTTTCTTTGTCTTTGTTTGACAAATTTTCTTGTTTTTCAGAAAGTTTATCTAATTTATCTTTTAATTGATCAGCCTTTTTTTGGACATAATACTTCTTGGTCAATTCTACCAATTGCTCTAAACTCTTCGATTGATTTTTGGCAGTTTGTTTGAACTTGTCCATTTTCTCCATCAAGTCTTCTTGTTGGATTTTCTCATTAAGTTCTTTTAGTTCATCTAATAATTTTTTGTTTTTCTCTAAATCCTTATCGACATTTTCTAATCTTTTTTGCAGTTCTTCTATAAACTCATCTTTCTTTTCAGTTTTAGACTTGTCTAAATTCTCTTTCATTTTCTCAGCAAACTCCTTCATCATTTTATCCTGCTGATTCTGACGCTTGATAAATTCATTAATTTTTTGCTGATCTTTAAATTCCAAATTGTCTTTCTCTTTTCCTGATTTTTGCAATTTATCCATTTCGGAAATTTGCTTGTCTTGATTTTTTAATGACTTTTCCAACCCATTGATACTTTCATTTTGCTGTTGGAATTGCTGATCTTCTTTCTCATCATCCGTAGCAATTCGATTAGAGAAAACTGAAGACTTCGTGCTTTTGAAATTATGAATGGCATCGTTATCAAAAACCTCAAAATAGTATTCATACGAAACACCCTGCTCCACCGGAAGTGAACTTGGAAAAGCAAAAATAAACTGATCGTACAGATTGGACTTCACCCCAATTGTTCCACGTTTAACCAATTCAGGCTTGTTTTTTGGACAATAAACCACCTGAAGTTTAGATAATCCGTAATCATCCGAAATTTGTCCTAAAACATAGTTTTTGTCGATTTTAAGACTATCCGGAGCGTTGTTTACGTTAATGGTTGGAAACTGATCTTTGACAACCGAAATCTGATAGTTCAGTTTTTCGTAGTTCTTCACCTGAGCATTCGAAGTCAGAATTTGGTATTCGGTGTTTTGAGAAATTTGTTTCGATAAAGTAAAATCATTTTCGGACTTGGCAAAAGGAAAACTAGATGATAAATCTTTCCAAACTATATTCTGTGTTGCCAAAGTATTTATTCTCCAAGTAACACGGGTGCCTTCGGGAATGATGGCGTTTCCGTTTCCCTTGATTATATCTGGTTTCTTCTTCAGATAAGATGGGAAATTCAAAACCATTTCGAAATTGGCAATCGATGGAACAGTAATCACATTCAATTCATAATCGGATGAAGAAACCGCATTCGCCTCCACGTGGAACAAAACGTTAGATAAAGGCTTTTCGATTCGGTATTGGAATTCACCAGCTTTGGTAGTTTCCATAAAATAACTTTCGTCACCTATGAAAATCATCGCGTTTTCAGGAACAATTTTTCCTTCGGTTTTAATACGAATGATGAAATCTTTATTTTGTTCTGTTTGCAAATTAGCATTCAACATCACAAATTCAAATGGAGCTGGTGGTAAAAACTGATCCTGAAAATGCACTACCCTATTCAAACTTTGAGAAATAATTTTACTATTTCCGGAAACATAAAAGAACGCAAATAACAAAATTGGCAATATCGCCAATGGCAAATATTTTCGATTCGTATTAAAATTAATTGCATTTCCAAAAGGAATTGGTTGTAGAGAATTTGCTTTCTGCTCTATCGAAGCCAACAACAATTCGGATTGGTTTTGATCATTGGATAATTGAAGGAAATTCGTCAATTTGTCATTTACTTCCGTGAAATGATTTCCAATAATTGCTGACGCTTCTTTGTAATCAATTCCTTTTTGAAGTTTGAACAATTTGAAAATTGGAAACAGAATAAATCGGAACAAAAGGAAAATTTCCACGCCAATAAAAGTCCAAAACAAAACGGTTCTTCCCATTGGCTTGAGCCAAAGAAAATATTCCACAAAAAGTGTGAACAAGAAATACAACAGTCCCAAACCGATGAAGAATATAATTCCCCGAATCAGTTCATTGGTGTAAAACTTCTTGATGAAAAGTTCCAGCTTATGATATATGAAATTTGATTGTTCCAAAATAATTCGTTGATTTTATAACCGCTAAAAGTAACCATTTTTAAATTCAGTCAATGTTAAAAATATATTAATCGAATTAGCTGAAGAAAAAACTGAAATTATTCTCGTTTTCAAGTTTCTGATTTCACTAATTGAAATTGTATCTTTGCAGCAAAATTTATAAAAATGTCAAAGCAAGTTAGAGTGCGTTTTGCACCAAGTCCAACGGGACCTTTACATATTGGCGGTGTTCGTACTGCCCTATTCAATTATTTGTTTGCCAAAAAAAACAATGGTGTTTTCTTCCTTCGAATTGAAGACACGGATCAAAATCGATTTGTTCCTGGTGCCGAAGAATACATTATGGAATCCCTAGAATGGTTGGGAATTGCTCCTGATGAAACCATTGGAAAGAATGAAAAATTTGGTCCTTACAAACAATCCGAAAGAAAACATTTGTACAAACAATATGCCGACCAATTAATCAATTCCGGAAATGCGTATTATGCATTTGATACCGCTGAAGCATTAGATGCACACCGAAAACAACACGAAGAGCAAGGAAAAACTTTTATTTATAACTGGCACAATCGCGAGAAATTAGATACTTCGTTGGTCATTTCTGCTGAGGAAACAGCCAAAAGAATTGCCGCTGGCGAAGAATATGTGATCCGTTTTAAAACTCCGGTTGATGAAACTTTACATTTGAAAGACATAATTCGTGGTGACGTGAAATTTGAAACCAATCTTTTGGATGACAAAGTTTTGTTTAAAAGTGACGGAATGCCAACTTATCATTTGGCGAATATTGTCGATGATCATTTAATGGAAACTTCACACGTGATTCGTGGCGAAGAATGGTTGCCATCAATGCCGTTACACGTTTTGTTGTATAGAGCATTTGGTTGGGAAGCACCAGAATTTGCCCATTTACCTTTAATTATGAAGCCCGTTGGAAATGGAAAATTATCCAAACGTGATGGCGATAAATTAGGATTTCCGGTATTTCCATTAGATTGGAAAACTGCCGAAGGAATTTCATCAGGATATAGAGAAAAAGGATTTTTCCCAGAAGCTGTAATCAATTTTTTAGCTTTATTAGGTTGGAATGACGGAACCGAAAAAGAATTATTTTCTTTGGAAGAATTAGAACAAGCTTTCGATTTGAGTAGAGTTCATAAAGCGGGCGCTAAATTTGATCCCGAAAAAAACAAATGGTTCAATCACCAATATTTGATAAAAAAGGATGATGCTGATTTGGCAAAAGCCTTCGCTCCTATTTTAAATGAAAAAGGTTTCTCGCCTTTCGACTTCGCTCAAGGTGACACGCTCGAAATGACAAAATTGGAAAAAATAGTTTCTTTAATAAAAGAAAGAGCCAATTTCGTTTCAGAATTTTGGGATTTGAGTGATTTCTTTTTTGTGGCTCCTACGTCTTATGACGAAAAAGCATCCAAAAACTGGAAGGAAGAAACGCCAGCTTTGATGCAGGAATTGATTTCGGTTCTAGGGGAAATAACTGATTTTACTTCCTTGAATATCGAAACCATTGTGAAAGACTGGATGACGAAAAACGAAATTGGAATGGGAAAAGTAATGCAACCTTTTCGTTTGAGTTTGGTTGGCGCTTTGAAAGGTCCACATTTATTTGACATCGTGGAACTCATAGGAAAAGAAGAAACTATCAAAAGAATTGAAAAAGCGATAGATACTTTATAAAAAACATTTTAAAAGAAGAAACCCTTTCAGAATTTAAAACTCTGAAAGGGTTATTTTTTATAAATAAATTATCAAATTTCCGTTCAGTATTCCGGGATTGCCTTTAAAACTATACCCTAAATTTTTGTTGTTTAAATTTCCAAGCATATTATTTACGCCGTATTGATAAGAAACATTAAGGCGAACGTGGCGAACTCCAGCTGTAATTCCAATAACAGGATAAAAATTAAATTGAGAAATATCCACAATGTCTTTGACCAACAAAGTGGTTCCGGTAATGATATTATTTTCCTTGCCTTTCTCTACATTTAACTTGCCATTAATTTGAACCAAAGGACCCAATTCGACGCTTAAATGACTTTCAATAATTTTATAACTCCACATTAAGGATATTTGGGCAGAGGATAATTTATAATTCGTGTTCTCGGTAATAAAACCGCCGTTTGTTGTAACAGAAAAATTGTTTTCGCTGAACTGCATTGCGTAAACCATATCCCAATTATTATAGTAGTTTCCTCGCATCGAAAGACCCGCATTCCAGCCATTTCCGGGTTTTGTTTCAAAATTATTAGTGTTTAAAGTAAATTGGTTTAAGCCGAAAGATATTCCAATTCTGTTAGAATCTCTGTATTGATATTGAGAAAAAACAGTCATTGAGATTAGTGTGAAAATAAAGGCAAAATATAATCTTTTCATAAAACTGAAATTAAATAAAGACAAACCTAAAGTTTTTTTGTAATTTAACACTGATTTTTTTAACTTAAATTAAACTTTTTATGGATCCTTTATTAATTATTTTTCTAGTATTCGGCTTATTTATTTTTCTTTCCTCTTTTTTTACTGTCAAACAGCAAACCGCCGTTATCATTGAGCGTTTTGGAAAGTTTTTAAGCATTAGACAATCTGGTCTTCAACTCAAAATTCCATTGATTGACAGAATTGCTGGTCGTGTCAATCTTAAAATCCAACAATTGGACGTTATTATCGAAACCAAAACTAAAGATAACGTGTTTGTAAAGCTAAAAGTATCTGTCCAATTTATGGTAGTAAAAGAAACTGTTTATGACGCTTTTTACAAACTGGAATATCCACACGATCAAATCACATCGTATGTTTTTGACGTAGTTCGTGCCGAAGTTCCAAAACTAAAATTGGATGATGTTTTCGAAAGAAAAGATGATATTGCCGTTGCGGTAAAAAGAGAATTGAACGAAGCAATGACTACTTATGGGTACACGATTATCAACACATTGGTTACCGATATTGATCCTGACATTCAAGTAAAAAATGCGATGAACAGAATCAATGCTGCTGATAGAGAAAAAACCGTAGCTGAATTTGAAGCAGAAGCCTCAAGAATTAGAATTGTGGCCAAAGCTCAAGCTGAAGCAGAAAGTAAAAAATTGCAAGGGCAAGGAATCGCCGACCAAAGACGTGAAATTGCTCGCGGATTGGTCGAAAGTGTGGATGTTTTGAACAAAGTTGGAATCAATTCGCAAGAAGCTTCGGCATTGATTGTAGTGACACAGCATTATGATACTTTGCAAGCCATTGGCGCAGACACAAATTCCAATTTGATATTATTACCTAATTCTCCACAAGCCGGAAGCGATATGCTGAACAATATGGTAGCATCATTTTCTGCTTCGAACCAAGTGGGCGAAATGATGAAAAAAACCAAAAGAATAAAACCCGCAGCGCATCCTACAGATTATGTAGAACCTGAGGAACCTGAAACTGAGGTTTAGATCTAAAAAAAAAGAGGCTTAATTGCCTCTTTTTCTTTTTTTTAACCAATTGATTATAATTGGAATTGCTATGTTGAGTATCATCACGGAATAATTCGACAGAATCGATTTATAATCTCCAATAAATCCTTTTATTAGATTTATTGGCATAAAACTTTCCTTTGTCTTTTGAACGTTTAAAACTATTCTTTTAAGATTTAGTTCTCTCTCAATTTTCAGAATTTCTAGTTCCAGCTCTATTTGTGCGTAAGATGAATATTTTTTAGGTCCCATACTTTAGTCGTTAAAAAAGATTTCTGAAAATTTCTCCAAAATTGGTCCTTCCACTACTTTGTCTTTTATTAAAAATAAAAGTCCGGTAATTACTAAATATATTCCACCTATGATTAAAAATCCCAATGCATAACTATCCAAAGCCTTTCCGATTGCAAAAGCACCCGCTACAGAACAAAATAACAAAACCATCATTAACGCTATTGCAATTAATGCAAATTTCAACATCATTGTGGTCGATTTCATCGCCACCTTAAAACCCCACAACTTATAATAAGCAACGCTGTTTTCGATGTATGCTTGCGCTTGTTTTTGAATGTCCTCGGTATGTTCTTTTAGTTCTTCGAAAGCCATAAATGTATTGTTTAAGAAATTTAATTTTCGTGATTAGCTATTTGCTTTTTTTGAAGTTTGGCGTTTTGTTCTTTCAAATCGGCCAATTTGGTTTCCAAAAAAGAAATAACGTCTTCGGTTTTATAACTCACATTAGAAACCATTTCTTCGTAAGTTTCTTCCATATTGTGTTTTGATCCCTCAAACTTTTTTCTCAATTGATGCGTAACGTCTTCAAATTTATGTTTTAAATTGTCTTTAGCATCATCAAAACCATCTTTAATTTTTTCTCTGGTTTTTGAACCCTTATCCGGAGCAAATAAAATTCCTACTCCTGCTCCAATCGCTGCACCTAATAAAAGTGCTAATACTGAATTTGTGTTATTTGACATCGTTTTTAGAATTAAAATTAATAATACTTTAAAGTTACAAACTTTATGAACACCGCAATGTTAATAAGGCGTTAAAGTGAAATAAATTTGACTCAAAACCCAAATAAGCAGTCTTGCTTTTAAGAACTTTTCAGAGACAACAAAACCCTTGTAAAATTTGAAAAAACGGCTTAAAATTAATTTATGGAAGCCGATTTTAATTGTTAAAATTGATATAATTTGTAAAATCAATCACAAAAACAAATGATAAAAAAAAGCGCTGATTAAAGCGCTTTTGATAGTTATTTTTTATTTAAAACTTGTTCGACAAATTCGACTTCTCTTTCGGTAGAACTTTTTGGAGGATTGGATTTTAATTTCAAAATTTCATCTGCAAAGGAATTTACAAAATCCGAATCGTATTCTAAATTTAATAAATTTAAAAGCGCTCTCGAACGAACAAATGTGGATTCGCTTCGCAAAGACATCAAATACAATTTAGAAATATCTTCCTTATCAAAATCAGCAAATTTTAAACTGGAGTATTTCAAAATAAATTGAGCAAATAACAAAGACGTTTTATTGTTATTAATATTCTTCTTGAAAGAATTTTGCAACAAACTATAATTTGCAATTCCTGATATGGTCTCTCCTATTGCTTTTCTGATAGCAATACGTTCTTCTCTTGTGGCAACTTTGAAATATTTATTGATTTCTTTTAAAGCATTATTGATGCTGTTTTCCTCTTTTTTTCCTTTTTCTTCCCAGGCATCTTTGAGTCCAACGGTTTTGTTAAACACTAATTTTTCAGCAGTTGAATCTTTATCAACATTAAAATATCCAATACGTTGAAACTGAAATTTATCTCCAGATTTAACGGTAGAAAGACTTGGTTCCACAAATCCTTTTATGATTTGCAAAGAATTCGGATTCATAAAATCTAAAAAATCTTTCTCTTTGTGACTATCTGGTGCTTCGTCTATAAAAAGTCGGTCATACAAACGAACTTCGGCTTCGACAGCGTGTTTTATGGAAACCCAATGCAAGGTTCCGGCCACTTTTCTTTTGGAGGCTTCACTCCCACTTCCGCTCAAAGAATCGGTATCGTAAGTAACATGTATTTCGATAATATTTCCTGCTGCATCTTTTACAACACTTTCTCCTTTAATGATATACGCATTTTTAAGACGCACTTCATTTCCTAAAGACAAACGGAAAAATTTGGCTGGAGCCACTTCTAAAAAGTCTTCTCTTTCTATGTATAATTCTTTCGAAAATGGTACTTTTCTGAAACCTGCTGATTCGTCTTCCTGATTGTTTTCGGCATCTAAAAGTTCTTCTTTTCCATCAGGATAATTGGTAATTACGACTTTTATTGGATCTAAAACTGCCATAACTCTTGGCGCGGTTTTGTTTAAATCTTCACGCAAACAAAACTCCAAAAGCGAAACATCAATAATATTTTCTCTTTTGGCAACACCAATAATATCACAGAATTTTCGAATCGAAGCTGGTGTATAACCTCTTCTTCGCAAACCTGAAATAGTCGGCATTCTTGGATCATCCCAACCGTTAACTATATTTTCTTGAACCAATTGCAATAGTTTTCGCTTGCTCATTACGGTGTAATTCAAGTTCAAACGCGCAAATTCGTATTGGTTAGGTCTAACTAAAGTATCGTCATAAATTTGGTCTAAAAACCAATTGTATAATTCCCTGTGCATCACAAACTCCAAGGTGCAAATAGAGTGAGAAATTTGTTCGATATAATCGCTTTCGCCGTGTGCATAATCATACATTGGATAAATATTCCAATCGTCGCCAGTTCTGTGATGATGACGGTGCAAAACTCTGTACATCAACGGATCACGCATCAACATATTGGTCGAAGCCATATCGATTTTGGCACGCAAAACGTGACTTCCTTCCGGGAAATCGCCTTTTTTCATTCCTTCAAACAAAGTCAAATTCTCTTCAACCGAACGATTTCTATAAGGACCATCCACTCCTGGTTGGGTTGGTGTTCCTTTTTGAGCCGCCATATCTTCAGAAGATTGACTGTCAACATACGCTTTTCCTTTTTTAATCATCAAAATTGCCCAATCGTACAACTGCTGAAAATAATCAGAAGCATAACGTTCTTCGGCCCAATTGAAGCCCAACCAAAGTAAATCTTCCTTGATAGCATCAACATATTCCTGCTCTTCTTTGGCTGGATTGGTGTCGTCAAAACGCAAATTGACTGGCGCATTGTACTTTAGACCCAAACCAAAATTCAAACAAATGGATTTGGCATGACCAATGTGTAAATACCCATTAGGTTCTGGTGGAAAACGGAAACGTAAATTTTCTTGGGGAAAACCGCTTGCTAGGCTGTCTTCTATAATTTGTTCTATAAAATGAAGGGATTTTTCTTCGGTTGACATAATTTTGTTTAATTTTAGCAAAGATAAAAAAAGCTAGTTTAAAAAGGTTTAAAGTTTAAGGTTTATAGTTATAATCTGAAAAATTTAGACTTAAAATGGATAATATCAAACAAAAAAATGGGAATTATAAAACTTAAAAACATCCGTACTTACTCCTATCACGGTTGCTTAATCGAAGAAGGAAAAATTGGTTCTGATTATTCGGTTGATTTAGAAGTAAAAACCGATTTGCGTAAATCAGCTCTTTCGGATCATCTGGAAGATACGGTAGATTATGTGCTTTTGAACCGCATTGTCGAGGAAGAAATGGCTATTCGTTCCAACCTTTTGGAACACGTGGCGCACCGAATTATCAAAAGAATTTTTGATGAAGTAGCCGCTATTTCGAGAATTACCTTGGCAGTTTCTAAACTGAATCCTCCTATTGGTGGTGATGTTGAAGCGGTTACGATAGAAATGGAAGAATATAGAACTTAGGCTAATTATGAATTTTTAAATCTTTGTAATTATTGCTTTCCTTTTTTAACTTTTTTAGTATATTTGCACACCAATAAATAATTGGCGTCGTGGCCGAGCGGCTAGGCTGGGCTCTGCAAAAGCTCCTACTCCGGTTCGAATCCGGACGATGCCTCAAGAAGAGATACAGAAATGTGTCTCTTTTTTTTATGACATTTTTAGAAAAATTTAGATGAAGTTTGGATAGAACCTTATTAATAAATTTTTTCAACTAAACCTGTTATACATCCTGAACAGATTTGTAATTCAGCATTTCTTTCTTTTATATGTTTAATCAATATATTGTATTCATTTGGAATTTCTACTTCATTTTTTGATAAGATAGAAAACCCTTCAACTGCAAAAGCTTGCTTTTCACAATTAAAATTTGACAACAATATTTTTAAACTTTCAATATCTTCTTCGTCAACAAAACTTTTTATTTTCAAACCTTCTTTAGTATAAGGTAATCCATCACCACACCTCATTGCAAAAGTTTCATTAATAGAAATTTCTTCAAGTAATTGCTTTATCCTTTTATGTGATTGATAAAAAGTATTTCTTTTTAGTAGATATCCTTTCAATTCATTTTCGTCTAAACTACTATAAGAATATTTTTTAAAGTATTCTGTTTTAATAGACTTTAGATAAATATTATCATTTTTACTAATTATGTCAATTTGATACTGCCAAGTATCAAAGATTATCATAATTCTTTTGTGATTATAGTCAAAATCAATATCACGATTTAAAAAGTCATAAACGTGATTATTTATTTGATCTTTGAATGTTAATTTTAATGAATTGAGCTTGGTAATTAGATTTTTAGAACTGCTTTCGGTTGTCAATATGTCTTTAATTTTTATAAAATTCTTTTGCGCTTCAAATTCTGTTTGCGCTTGAATTTTTAAAGCAAAAAATAAAAATATAATTAAAGATAAATTTTTCATAATTCCTTTTTTTAAAAACCTACTCATCAATCCTTTCTAAAGCATCTTTCAACTTTTCTTTTTCTTTTGGAAACCAACCTTGAACAATTAAAGCCACTCCAAAAATCATTAAAACAATACTGATTCCTTTTTTGATTTTAAGAATATTAGTTGGGGTCATTTTGTTTTTTAACTGTTTGGCTAATAGTATTTTAATACAATCAACCAATACATAAGTTACTATTACGGAAGTAAAAAAAGTAAGCATTCTTGAGGTTTGCATTTCTAGTTTTGGTCCAACCGAAATAATTACAGCCAACCAAAAACCCAATACTCCAATGTTGATAATGTTCAGGAAAAAACCTTTTATAAACAAACCTAAGTAATCTTTTCTGATGATTTCGTTGTCTATTTTATGTGTATCAACCTTTTTTTCTTTGTGTAAACTGATGTAAGATATTAATCCGTAAGCCAACATCAAGATTCCACCAAACATAAAAAGCGCGGAATTATCTTTAATACTTGTGATTAATCGATAACTTCCTAAATAAGCAATGGTGATGAATACAATATCACCCAAAACAACACCTAAATCGAAAACTAAAGCGGCTCTAAATCCTTTTATAATACTAGTTTCCAGTAATATAAAAAAAACGGGGCCAATCATAAAACTTAAAAAAACTCCCCAAGGAATTCCTGATAAAATATCATTAATCATTAAAATTATTATTAAAATATGTTGCAAAAGTTGACACGAATTTCACAAATTAACACAAATTTTTTTATTTAAAAAAAATTACACAAAGAGTATTATTCGTGAAAATTTGTGACTAGAGCGATAGCGAACAGGCGAAGCAAATTCGTGTCTTATCATAATTATTTTTCTGTGATAATTCCACCTGCAAAGGTTTCTTGTTTTATCTCTTTTGGTTTACCGTAAATAGAAATACTTCCGCCAGCATTTACTTTCGCGTTTACAAGAGTTGTTGCGTTTACATCGGCACTTCCACCTGCTGAAATACTAACTGATGTTTGAGATGTTACTAAATCTTTGCCATAAAAAATTCCACCAGAAGTAATCGTTGCTTTTTGTGTAACAGCTTTACCCCAAAGACTTATTATTCCACCAGAATATATCTTAATCGAAGTGTTTTCAACATCAAGTTCCACATCAATTTTAGCGCCTTCTTGCGAAGATAAATCCATTGTGGTTTGTTTAAAAATGTGTTTGCTGCTCACAATACTTCCTTCATTAACATCAATACTTTTAATGTTTTTGAAGTATAAAGTTACTTTTGTGTCTTCACCTGAAAGCATTTTTGTCAATTTCATTCTAAGTTTTAGAACTCCATTTTTATTGACTGTTTCGAAGCTGCTTTCATTTTTTCCGCTAACAACTACCTTATTTTCATCCGATTGAACTAAGGTTACATTCAGCTGATCAAACACTTTTAATTCATCAAAATTATCTAATTTGATAGTGGTTTGACTAAAATTTAATTGTGAAATCATCACAAAAGCGATTAAAATTATCTTTTTCATTGTGTTTAAAATTTAATTGTTTCTTCTTATAAAATTAAAATCCAATTGTTTTTTGACTAAATCGGCATTTTTAACTTTAACGTAAATTTCATCACCTAATTGCAAAAGAGATTTTGTGGTAGCTCCAACCAAAGCATATTGTTTTTCGTCGAAAGTGTAATAATCATCTTTTATTTCTCGAATTCGAACCATTCCTTCGCATTTATTTTCTATAATTTCAACAAAAATTCCCCATTCGGTTACACCTGAAATTACACCCAAGAATTCCTGATCGTTGTGATTTTGCATATATTTTACCTGCATATATTTGATAGAATCACGCTCAGCATTCGATGCCAAACCTTCCATTGTAGAAGAATGCAAACATTTTGCTTCGTATTTTTCTTCATCGACAGATTTTCCTCCATCGAGATAAAATTGCAATAATCGATGCACCATAACATCAGGATAACGACGAATTGGCGAGGTAAAATGACTGTAATAATCAAAAGCTAAACCATAATGTCCAATATTATCAGTCGAATATTTGGCTTTACTCATTGTTCTAATAGCCAGTGTATCAATTAAATTCTGCTCTTTTTTTCCATTTACATCATTCAATAAAGCATTCAATGATTTTGAAATATCTCCTTTATTTCTGAAATCTATTTTGTAACCAAATTTTGCAATCACAGTTTGCATTGCAATTAATTTATCTTCATTAGGTTCGTCGTGAATTCTATAGATGAAAGTTTTCTTTTGTTTTCCAATGTATTCTGCGACTTTTCTATTGGCTAAAAGCATAAATTCTTCAATCAAATGATTGGCATCTTTTGAAATTTTGAAATAAACCCCTTCTGGTTCTCCTTCATCATCTAAATTGAATTTTACTTCCACTTTATCAAAAGAAATGGCTCCATTATTCATTCTATTTCTACGTAGAACTTTAGCTAAATCTTGCATTTTAAGAGTCGCTGCAACAATTTCATCCGAAACTTGATAAGAACTTCCTGTGATAGAAGTTTCGGCTGGAATCGTGTTGTCTTTTGTCTCTATGATGTATTGCGCTTCTTCGTAAGCAAATCGCTGATCCGAAAAAATCACTGTTCTTCCAAACCATTGATTCACGACTTGAGCCGTTTCGGTAATTTCGAAAATAGCCGAAAACGTATATTTTTCTTCTTGAGGTCTTAATGAACAAGCAAAATTAGATAAAACTTCAGGCAACATTGGCACAACTCTATCTACCAAATACACAGAAGTAGCTCGTTGATATGCTTCATCATCCAAAATAGTTCCTTCTTGTAAATAATAGGAAACGTCAGCAATATGAACACCAATTTCATAATGTCCATTTTCTAATTTTTTGAAAGACAAAGCATCATCAAAATCTTTAGCATCTTTTGGATCAATCGTGAAAGTCAAAGTATCGCGCATATCACGACGATTTTTGATTTCTTCTTCCGTAATTGAAGTATCAATTTTTTGGGCATACACTTCAACATCAACTGGAAACTCTGCCGGTAAACCATATTCAGCTAAAATAGCGTGAATTTCGGTATCGTGTTCTCCAGGTTTTCCAAGTACTTTTATTACGGAACCAAATGGACTATCGGCTCTTTTTGGCCAATCTTCGATATGAACTAAAACCACATCACCTTGTTCTGCTTCACCTAATTTATCTTTTGGAATAAAAATATCGGTGTACATTTTTGGATTGGCTGTCGATACAAAAGCAAAATTCTTTTGAATATCAATTACACCAACAAAATCAGTTTTGGCTCTTTCGATGACTTCAATTACTTCACCTTCAGGTCTTCGTCCTTTTCTACGGTTATAAACATAGACTTTTACAGTGTCTTTGTCTAAAGCTCGGTTTAAATTATTAGTTGGAATAAAAACATCCTCTTCTAATTCTGGACAAACAAAATAAGCGGTTTTTCGACCTGTCATATCTATTTTTCCTTCGTAATAATCTTGACTAAGCGCTTTGATAAGGTATTTTCCAGGTTCGGATTCTATTATCTTTTTTTGTGAAGCAAGAATTTTTAAATCCCTGATAATTTCGTTTCTGCTTTTAGTATCATCTTTCTCTAAAAGAGTAGCTATTTGTTTGTAGTTAAAGGCTTTATTGGAATTTTGTGATAGTATTTTTATAATTTTATTAGAAAAATCTTTCTCTTTGTTTTCTGGTTTTCGCAGTTTTTTACTCATAATTCTTTTCTTAAAGGTCTAAAATTACAAAGAAGTATTAAGATTTAGAGTAGTAAGTATTAAGAATTATCTAAAATATAACTTTTGTATCTTTATAAAAATTTACAAAATGGATCCTTTTCAAACGATTACCACATTCAATTTTGCTCACGAAATTATCGTTTTAAAATCTATTTTACAAAATGAAGGAATTCCTTTTTTGTTTCAAAACGAAAATCTAATTTCAATTGATCCATTTGCCAGTATTGCCTATGGCGGAATTCATCTTAAAGTTCACATTAATGATTTCGAAAGAGTTCAAGAGATTCTAGATAATTTGAATAACAATCTTGAAATTGTTTGAAGTTGTCAACATCTATTAAAAACAACAAAAAGAAAAAGAAATTTAAATTAATTTTTTAATGGTTATTATAGCGTGTTAATAATGCCAATAACTTTAATTTTAAAAAGAGGTTTATAGAGTTGTAGGTTTTTATATTGATTTATTAACATAGTTTTAAGAAGTTAAAAGGTTCATTTTAAATTGATTTTAAAAAGCTATTAACAACGGTTAATAATTAAAAAACTATTGTTTTTGTAAACAAGTTAGTTTCTAAATTTTGTTAACAATAACGTTTTTTCTATCAATAACTTTTCTAAAAATTCACCAAACTAAATTTGGTTATTTCATTCTGGTTTTGGATTACGTTTTTATTCGATACAAACAAGAAATACTTCTAATTTTCTATCTAAAGTTATAAACATTTTATGTTAATTTAAGGTTAACTGATTATCAAGGATTTAGAAAATGCTATTAACATTACGATAATTTAACATTTAAATTACATTGAAAACATTTTTTCACTTTAATTTTTATAGATACCTTTTTTTATAAATTTAGTGTGCTTATACTGTGATAGTTAGTTTTTTAATCCAATATTAATTAAAATCCGTAATTGTTTCAGTAAATTTGCAACACAAAATTCAATCTATTTATCATGAAAATCTCCATAGGAAACGACCACGCAGGACCGGAATATAAAAAAGCTATTGTTCAATATTTAGAATCAAAAGGATATGAAGTTACCAATTACGGAACCGACACAGATGCGTCTGTAGATTATCCTGATTTTGGTCATCCTGTGGCCGATGATGTTTCGGAAGGAAAAGCCGATTTTGGAATCGTAATTTGTGGTTCAGGAAATGGAATTGCCATGACGGTGAATAAACATCCAAAGGTTAGAGCTGGTTTGTGTTGGATAAAAGAAATTGCATATTTAACTCGTTTGCATAATAATGCTAATGTATTAAGTATTCCAGCTCGTTATACTTCGATTCAGCAAGCGATTGAAATTGTTGAAACTTTTTTAACTACTGAATTCGAAGGCGGTAGACACCAAACTAGAGTGGATAAAATTAGCTGTTAATATTTTGGGACATCATCATAACCATGATCACGGTCACCATCATTATCAAGTAGAAGGAAAAAATCTACTGTTTTCTATTGTTTTAAATCTTGTAATTACTATTGCACAAGTTATTGGCGGACTTATTTCTGGAAGTTTGGCCTTGATTTCTGATGCTTTACATAATTTTTCCGATGTACTTTCCTTGATTTTTAGTTATGTAGCGCACAAATTATCCAAGAAAAAAGCTTCTGTAAATCAAACTTTTGGATACAAAAGAGCCGAACTTATTGCGGCTTTTGTCAACGCAATGACCTTAATAATTGTGGCTTTGTTTTTGGTTTATGGAGCAATCGAACGTTTTTTTAATCCACAATTTATTGCTTCAGAATTGGTAATTTGGCTTTCTATTTTAGGAATTGTTGTCAATGGTTTATCGGCTTTAATGTTAAAAAACGATGCTGATAAAAACCTGAATATGAAATCGGCATATTTGCATTTGTTTACGGATATGTTGGCTTCGGTTGCGGTTTTAGTTGGCGGATTGTTAATGAAATATTATCAATGGTTTTGGGTCGATAGCGTAATGACATTGGTTATTGCTATTTATTTGATAGTTGTTGGCTTTGATTTACTAAAAACTTCCACCCAAATGTTGATGCTTTTTACACCAGTTCACATTGACATCAACGAGATCATCAGCGAAGTGCATAAAATAAAAGGTGTTGAAAAATTACACCATATTCACGTTTGGCATCTCAATGATGATGAATTACATCTGGAAGCGCATCTCGATTGTTCCGAAGATTTAAAAATGTCCGAATTCAACGAAATTTTACATAAAATGGAACACGTTTTATTGGATAAATTCCAAATCAATCACATCAATATTCAGCCTGAATATAAAAGAGAAGAACAGTCTAAGGATTTTATTGTTCAGGATTAATGCAAATTCAGTCAACCAACTGACTGAATTAATGTAAATTCAGTCAATCAACTGACCGAATTAACGTTTTTTGTTTATATTTGCATTATAATTCTAAAGAATTTGAAATGTCAAATTATTATAAAAGAGCTGTTTTAACTGAATTTCACAGAAAATTGTTACCTAATAAGGTATTGATTTTGTTAGGGGCAAGGCGCGTTGGCAAAACACAACTTATAAAAAATTATCTAGAAACAATTCCTTCAGATTCCTATTTGCAATTGAACGGGGAAGACATAAAAGACACTAATTTGCTAAAAGAACGTTCGATAAGTAATTACAAGCGACTTTTGGCAAATATATCATTGTTAGTAATTGACGAAGCACAACATATTCCAGATATTGGAATGATTCTCAAATTGATTGTAGATTCTATAGATGGCATAAAAATTATTACAACAGGTTCGTCTGTCTTTGATTTGTCTAATAATTTAGGAGAACCTTTGGTGGGTCGAAAAAACACAATGTATCTTTTTCCGCTTTCACAAATAGAGTTTTCGGAGAAAGAAAATTACAAGAAAACCATCGAAAATCTGGAGCAAAGATTACTTTTTGGAAGTTATCCTGAACTAGAACAATATGACGATTGGGGAAGTAAAGAAGATTATATTAACGAGATTATAAACTCCTATTTGTTAAAAGACATTTTGATTTTTGATGGTATAAAACATTCCGATAAAATTTATGATTTACTGCGTTTAATTGCTTTTCAAATCGGGCAAGAGGTTTCCTTACTAGAATTAGCAACTCAATTACAAATGTCTAAAAACACGGTTGCTAATTATTTGGATTTACTTTCTAAAGTTTTTGTTTTGTTTAAAGTAGAAGGATTTAGTCGCAATCTTCGTAAAGAAATCGTAAAATCATCACGATGGTATTTTTATGATAACGGTATTAGAAACGGTATTATAAACAATTTTAATAAAATTGAAAACCGCAATGACATTGGTGGACTTTGGGAAAACTATCTAGCATCCGAAAGAATAAAAAAACAGCATTACCAAAAAATAAAAACTAATAATTATTTCTGGCGCACTTACGACCAACAAGAATTGGATTGGTTAGAAGAAATTGGCGATAACTTGGCAGGTTACGAATTCAAATGGAACGAAAACAGAAAATCAAAAATTCCTACGGCTTTCGCCAAAGCCTATCCTGATGCGACTTTTGAGGTTATTAATAAGGGAAATTATTTGGATTTTATAACTTAAAAACATCAATTTTATATTTGAATTCTCATTCTAAAAAAACTGCTACTAACAAAGTAATAAAGTAAGAATATTTTTTATTTTTACGTCAAATTAAATCGAATGAAAAAGTATATTGCATTATTTTTATTTTCTCTTCCATTATTTTCTCAAGAAAAATCAAAAATAATTTACAGCAACGAAACAGTTAGTATTAATTCTGGCAAAACCTTAGAAATAGAAACTTTGGTCACGGAAAGCAGAGCAATTTCAAAAAGCAAAAACACTCAGGAATATTCCATTCGAATACCTTTTAATAGTTTTAATGAAATTTCAAATATAAAAGGATCTACACTTATTTCAAGAACGAATAAGAGGGAATTTTTGAGTTCTTCCTCTATTGGCACTTATGATGCCGAATACGAAGATGTTTATAAGAGCGACAACAAATTCAAATATTTTGTGCTTCCGAAAGTAGAAGACAATTCTATAATTGAATTTTCGTATAAAGACAAACTCAAACAACCCCAGTTTTTATCTACTTTCTTATTTCAAAATCCAATAAAAACAGAAAACGCGAAACTCCAAATTAGATGCCAATCCACAACAGAAATTGGCTATAAAATTTTTGGAAATTATCAAGACAAAATAGTTTTTACTAAAACAACAGAAGGCAATCAAGACATTTACACTTGGGAAGCCAAAGATATCCCCGAATTTGAAGGAGAAGAAGATATGCCAAGCTCTCTTTATTTTATACCGCACATCATTTATTACATCAAAAGTTATGAAAAAGACGGAAAAAAAGAAGAAGTATTAGGAACACCAGAAAAATTATACCAATGGTATTATTCGCTTGTAAAAGACATCAACAAAACGGATCAAACCGCATTAAAAAACAAAACTTTAGAGTTAATAAAAGGTAAAAACTCTGATTTAGAAAAAGCAAAAGTCATTTACCAATGGGTGCAACAAAACATACATTATGTAGCTTTTGAAGATGGAATGGGCGGTTTTGTTCCCAGAGAAGCATCGGATGTTTTTCAAAAATTATATGGTGATTGCAAGGATATGGCGAATCTTTTGAACCAAATGTTGCGATACGCCCAATTAGAATCCAATCTTACCTGGATTGGTACACGCAGCAAACCTTATAAATATGAAGAAGTGCCCACACCACAAGTGGACAACCATATGATTACAAACCTAGTTATTGGCGGAAAAAGTTATTTTCTCGATGCCACCGATAAATTTTGTCCGTTTACATTTCCTTCTTCGATGATTCAAGGGAAAGAAGCTTTGATTGGTAAATCAGACAAAGAATTTAAATTAGAAATGGTTCCTGAAGTGGAAACCAGCCAGAATAAAACAACCATTTTAATGAAGTTGAATCTGGAAAACAATAACATTGTTGGGGATGTAACTACAACTATTTCAGGATTAAACAAAAGTTATTTATTGAATAGTCTTTCGGCAAACAATCAAAAAGAAAATGAAATTTGGAAAAATATCCTGACTGAAAACAACCAGAAAATTCAGTTAGAAATTCAAGAATTGCAAAAAAATGATTATCAAGACGAGCATTCAAAAGCAAATTTCAAACTCAAATTAGAAAATGGTGTCAAAGATGTCAATGGCAAATTATTGTTAAAACCAATATTACTTTTTCCATTAAAAGAAAGTTTAATTGACATTGAAAAGAGAAAACTTTCTATTGAAAATGACTTGGCTTATGTTTATGAAATCCAGTATGAATGCCAATTACCGTTGGGTTACAAAGTGGAATTTTTACCCGAAAATGCAAAAACCGAAAACGTTTTGGGAAGTTTTGACATTCAATACAAGGTTCAAAACAATTTGATTACGGTAAAACAGAAAATAGAATCTAAAAAATTACTCTTGGAAACCAAAGATTTTACGCTTTGGAATTCCTTCATAAAAGCATTGACCAAACAATACAACCAATCTATAATCCTTTCCAAATGATGAAAAAAATTACCCTAATTTTTGTCTTATTATTGTCGTTTCAAAGTTATTCACAAGAAATAAAAAGTTATACTTGGGACGAAAAACCAACTTTCAAAGAAATCCCGGACGAATACAAAAACCAACCCGCAGTAGTTTTGTTAGACAAACGTTGGATACACACACGAGTGGGAGGTTATGCATTCGCAACCTTTGGAATGAATCACTTTGCCATAAAAATCAACAAAGCCGAGGAAATCAATAAATACAATAAGATTAAAGCCCAAGACAATGGATATATTCGCGATGTTCGAGATTTTCATGCTCGGATAATTAAACCTAACGGGGAAATAAAATTATTGCCGCAAGACAAAATTATCGAAACAACAGAAGACAAAGTAAAATCGATAGTTTTCGAAGGAGTAGAAGCAGGCGATATTTTGGAATATTATTTTATCATAAAAGAAAATCCAATGTCTTATGGAGTCGAAGTTTTCCAAAAAGAAATCCCAGTTTTATTAGCCGAGTTTACGCACACTCAAGAAGGAGTAAAATTTGAAACTTTTGCTTCCTCAGAGTTTAAAGAAAGTGGTTTCAATAACAAATCTGTATCAACAGCCACCAATATTCCGCCTTATAAAGAAGAATCGAATGCACGAAACATAAAGAATTTAGTTAAGTTAATTTATATGGTTTCGACCCCAGGAATGGATATTTATAATTGGAGTACTTTTTTACCTAGATACCTTTCTAAACCGTCTTTTCAATATTTTAAGAAAAACCAAGCGCGAGAATTTATCCAAAATTTAAACATTGGAAACGAATCAACAGAGGAAAAATTAATTAAAATCGATGAATACATAAAAACTAATTTCGATTTTATTGGCAAAGGAGAAACGGCTCAAAAAATCACGAATTTAAACGGCGGAAAGCAAAAATTAACTGCCAGTGACGTTTTCGATTTGTATGGATTTACACTCAAAGAATTGAAAATTCCTTACAAAGTGGTCGTTGGAATGTCGCGTTTTGAAGGAGAAGTTGACGTCGAAAAATTTGTTGTGCCACTGTCACACGAATTTATGTATTACATTATTGAAACTGAAAAATTCCTTTCTCCTTACGAGAAATATTTGTCCTACGGTTATCCAATGTATGAAGTTCAGGGCTCAAAAGGAAGAACGTATAACCCTGCCAATAAAGAAAATTACGAAATAACTTTTCCAATTGCTCCTGCGGAATTTACTGTGAACGAAACCCAAAGTAATGTTTCCCTTTCAGATGATTTAACAACGGCAACCATCGAAAAAAACTATTCAAACACAGGATATGACGGGCAGTTGTTTAGAAATTGGGTGAAATACCTCAAAGAAAACGAAGACGAAAAAACACTTGCTGATTTTGTTAAAAAAAGGATATTTGGTGACGAATTCGATTTAAAAATAACGAATTATACCTTCGAAAACCAAGAATTCAAATACAATTACACCAACACGCCATATACCATAAAAGTGAAGGCCGAAGCAAAAGAATCCTTAACCGAAAATGCCGGAAATTTGGTTTTAGTAAACCTCGGAAAATTGATTGGAAAACAAGCCAATTTATACCAAGAAACAGAGCGAAAATGGGATGTAGATATCAATTACGCTAAAACATACAAGCAGAAAATTATTTTTGACATTCCAAAAGGGTACGAGGTCGAAAGTTTCAAGGATTTGGTAATTGACAAAAAAATGGGCGGAGACGAAAGCAAAAATTGTTCTTTCAAATCCACAGCAAAAGTCGAAGGAAACCAATTGGTTGTTGAGGTTTTAGAGATTTACAAAACCATAAATTACCCAATAGAAACCTATCAAGATTATAGAAATGTAATCAATGCTTCTTCGGATTTCACCAAAGCATCGGTAGTGTTAAGACCGAAGAAATAAGCCCCTTTTTATTTTTAAAAAGCATAAAACATCAAAATGACCAACATACAATTCATCGCCAAGTCTGTTCAAACAGCGACCATAAACATTCAAAACACCGTTCAATTATTACAAGAAGATTGCACGATTCCGTTTATTTCCCGTTATCGAAAAGATAAAACAGGTAATTTGGATGAAGTTCAAATCGAACAAATTGCCAAACTTCAAAAGGATTACGAAGTCATTGTAAAACGAAAAGAAGCCATTTTAAAGTCAATCGAAGAGCAAAACGCATTAACACCCGAATTGGATAAAAAAATCCTGCAAAGCTTCGATTTACAGGAATTGGAGGATTTTTATTTGCCGTTCAAAAAGAAGAAAAAAACCAAAGCCGATGTCGCTCGCGAAAACGGATTGGAACCCTTGGCCAAAATCATAATGGCGCAAAACAACGACGATGTCGATTTTATCGCCACGAAATATCTGAACGACAACGTGATTAATGAAGACGCCGCTTTACAAGGCGCACGCGACATTATCGCCGAATGGATTAACGAAAATATTTATGTTCGTAAGCAATTGCGAAGACTTTTTCAACGAAAAGCAATCATTACAACTAAGGTCGTAAAAACCAAAAAAGACGACCAAGACGCCCAAAAATTCAATCAATATTTCGATTGGTCCGAGCCTTTGACCAAAGCGCCTTCACACAGATTATTGGCGATGCTTCGTGCCGAAAATGAAGGGTTTATCAAGTTTAAAGTGGAAGTAGATATTGACGAAGCTTATGATATTATTGACGAATTGGTTTTGAAAGGGCAAAGTCCAGCCACGCCGCACATACAATTAGCGATAGAAGACAGTTATAAACGATTGTTGAATCCAGCCATTTCAAACGAAGCTTTGCAGGAAGCCAAAGCCAAGGCTGATGCCAATTCAATTCAGGTTTTTGCCAATAATTTGGGACAACTATTGCTCGCACCACCTTTGGGTGAAAAACGAATTTTGGCTATAGATCCAGGTTTCCGTTCGGGTTGCAAAATAGTTTGTTTGGACGAAAAAGGAGATTTGCTCTACAATGAAACCATCTATCCACACGCGCCCCAAAATGAAACGGCGATGGCGATGAAAAAGATAAAATCGATGGTCAATGCCTATAACATTGACGCGATTTCTATCGGAAACGGAACCGCTTCGAGAGAAACGGAATTCTTCATTAAGAAAATAGCTTTCGATAAACCGGTTCAGGTTTTCATTGTTTCAGAAGCTGGCGCATCGGTTTATTCAGCATCGAAAATTGCAAGAGAGGAATTTCCAAACTATGATGTCACGGTTCGTGGTTCGGTTTCTATTGGAAGAAGATTATCGGATCCTTTAGCAGAATTGGTAAAAATTGACCCGAAAGCCATTGGCGTAGGCCAATACCAACACGATGTGGATCAAACCAAACTTAAAGAAGAACTAGACAATACTGTAATTCGTTGCGTGAATTCCGTTGGGATAAACATCAATACGGCGAGCAAGCATTTGTTGAGTTATGTGAGCGGAATAGGAGAGAAGTTGGCCGAAAATATCGTGCAATATCGCTCGGAAAACGGTCCGTTTGAAGACCGAAAACAACTCAAAAAAGTGCCTCGATTGGGTGAGAAAGCGTATCAGCAAGGTGTTGCTTTTATCCGAATTTCGAATGCTAAAAATCCGTTGGATAATTCTGCCGTGCATCCCGAAGCATACGGAATTGTCGAAAAAATGGCAAAAGACTTAAAACTTTCGGTAAATGATTTAATCGCCAATAAAGAAAAGACAGCTTTGATTAAACTTGAAAACTATATTACGCCAGAAATAGGTTTATTAACACTAAAAGACATCATCAAAGAGCTTGAAAAACCAGGATTAGATCCCAGAAAATCAGCCAAAATTTTCGAATTTGACCCGAATGTAAAAACCATAAAAGACTTGAAAACCGGAATGATTTTACCGGGAATTGTCAACAACATTACCAATTTTGGTTGCTTTGTCGATATTGGTTTGAAAGAAAGTGGCTTGGTTCACATTTCCCAACTCAAAGCAGGTTTTGTGAGCGATGTAAATGAAGTGGTCAAACTACACCAACACGTTGAGGTAAAAGTCACAGAGGTTGATGAGGATAGGAAGAGAATTCAATTGACGATGATACTATAATTATTTGTAAGTTTGTTAAAACTTATTACTTTGATGGATTATAGATTAGAATTGCTTGATGATAAAAGATTTGAAAATTTAACAAATACAATTTGTCAAAGGATATTGGGTATTGGTGTTATTGAATTTTCAGAAGGTAAAGACGGTGGAAGGGATGGAAAATTTACCGGAACAGCAACTGCTTTTCCTTCGGATGTTGAATCTTGGAAAGGTAAGTTTATAATTCAAGCTAAATTCACTAGTAATTCGCAAGCATCCTGTTCAGATAAAGAATTTGAAAACCTTATAAATCTTGAAATACCTAAAATAAAAAAGCTAAAAGAAAGAAATGAAATTGATAATTATTTAATTTTTACAAATAGAAAATATACGGGAGTTAAAGGCGAAAGACTTTTAGCTAAAATTAAAAAAGATTCTGGTCTAGAAAATGTTGAAATTTTAGGAAAAGAAACTATTAATAATAGATATTTAAATCAAAATAAGGACATTGTAAAACTTTTTGAGTTAGATAAACATCATATTCCATTTGATTTTTCAGAAGAGGAGATAAAGGATATTATTTTAGAGTTTAAAAAACAATTATCGACAATTGCTGAAGATATTAAAGCGAAAGTTGACCAAGTTAAATATGATTTTGATAAAATTGAAATAGAGGAGAAAAATAAAAAAAATTCATTAGGCAAAGATTATTTTGAAAATGAAATTTTATCTAAGTCACTATTAGATTTTACAAACATTCAAAGTTTTTTGGAAGATGATAAAAATTCAGAATTCAGAGACTATTATTTTGATATTGCATCAGAATTAAGTGGTCTAATTACTTTGAGAAGAGATAATTTTGATGTTTTTGAAGAGGTCTTGATTTTTATTTATCAAAAAATAGCTGATGGAAGTAAGGATTTAAAAGGTGGAAAAAGACACATTTCTACTCTTCTTCATTATATGTATATGAATTGTGAAATAGGATTAAAATGATAAAACCAAATAGACATACAAATCCTGATTATTCAGTTATAAATATTAGTGCCTATATATTAAAATTATTAAAAGCACATTCTACTATTGAATACGATAAATTACTAGGAAAAGTAATTAATGAATTGGGAGATAAAGCAAAGGAAAATTATCCTTACGCTTTAAACTTTTTGTTTTTATTAAATAAGATTAAATATCAAGAACTAACCGACACCTTTTCTTTCAATGAAGTTAAGTAAATTATATAGTAACAAGGAAAATTTTAAAAACATTTCATTCAATTTGAATGGGTTAAATGTTATATATGCTGATGTTCAAACTGAGTTAAAAGATAAAAAAAATTCTCACGATTTAGGTAAAACAAAAGTGGCAGAATTAATAGATTTTTTGTTACTAAAAAAAATTGACAGGAAAGATTTTCTTTTAAAATTGTTGGATAGTAACAATAAATCTATTTTTAATGAATATATCTTTTATTTAGAAATAGAACTTAATGACGGAGGATTTTTAACAATAAAAAGAGGAATTGAGAATAATACAAAAATTTCGTTCAGTATTTCAGAGAAAAGGAGTGAAAGTTTTACTACTCCCCTGAAATTTGATTTTGAAAACATTTCAATAGATAAAGCTAAAGAAGTTTTAGCAGATTTTTTAAATCTAGACTTTTTTTTCGATAAAAATTATGATTATAGAAAAGCTTTAAGTTATAATTTAAGAACACCTCCAGACGATTACAAAGATGTTTTTCAATTATCAAAATTTTCAAACGGTAAACACAAATATTGGAAACCTTTTATATTTGATTTATTGGGTTTTGATGGTGATTTGTTGTTGAAAAAATATGAAAACGATGATGAAATAGAAGAATTAAAAGGATTTATAGGAACCCTTAAGAGAGAATATAAAATTGATAAAAAAGATAGAGATTCATTAATCGCTGAAAAAAGATCAATAGAAGAAAATAATATAGAAATTGAAAAGAAAATAGATGCTTTTAATTTTTATGAACAAGATAAAAAACTAATTGAAAATGGCATTTCAGATATTGAAAATTCGATAAGTGAGTATAATTCATTATCATATAATTTAAATTATGAAATTGATAAGCTAAAGAAATCAATACAAAATGATTTTGCCTTTGAAATAAATAAAGTTGAAAAAGTCTTTGAAGAAACAGGAATCTATTTTGGCGATCAAATTAAAAAAGATTACAATGAATTATTAGAATTTAATTCCAAAATAACAATTGAAAGAAACAAATTAATTAAAAAAATATTATCAAGTAAGCAGAAGGAATTAAAAATAATAAACTCAGATTTAATTGAATTAAATTCAAAGAAAGAGAATCTTTTATCTATTTTACAAGATACAGATACTTTCAAAAAGTTTAAAACATATCAAAAAGCTTTAGCAAAAAAAGAGGAAGAACTTAACGAAGTTAATTCTAAAATTAATTATATTGATTTAATTTTTACTAAGGAAGATGAGATTGAAGATAAAAAAGATGAAATTGAAAGTACAATAGATAAACTGAATTTTTTATCTAGACATACAGAACAAAATGAAAAATATGATGACATAAGAAAAAAGTTTCACTCATATTATAAATTTATAATGGATGAAAGCGCAAATATTTCTTGGCATTTAAATGCAAATAACAATATTGAGTTTCCACCACCTAAAGTACTAGATAAAGCTAGTAAAAATACTGCAAAAGACGAAGGAACAACCTATAAAAAAATATTGTGTGTTGCTTTTGATTTAGCAATATTGACAAGTTATAATAATCAATCATTTTTTAGATTTATTTATCACGATGATGTACTTTCAACTCAAGATAATGGAATAAAGTTAAGATTACTCGAATTAATAAATAAGCTCGCAAAAGAGTATAATATTCAGTATGTTTTATCAGTAATTAAATCTGATTTGCCTGTTGATGAGAATGATGGTATTCTTTACTTTAAAGAAAATGAAATCATTTTAACTTTAAATGATAAAAATGAGGAGGGTACTTTATTTGGATTCAGTTTTTAGTTGAATCCACCCTTGTTTTATAAACAAAATTTAAACGAAGTGGTTAAATCACAGACCAACACGTTGAGGTAAAAGTCACGGAAGTGGATGAAGATAGAAAGCGAATTCAGTTGACGATGGTTTTGTAAAATTTTCAACTTTATTTCAAACCCAAAATCCAAATACTCATCGTGTCTAAAACTAGAGGAGCAATTGTTTGTTCGATTGTAGAATATTCGGCGGTCGATCCTATTTTGGCTTCTTGGAACAGATGATTGAGCCCAGGAAGTTCTTTTATTGTTGCTTTTTTGTTACCTGCTTTGGCTAATGAAGCCTGAATTCCAGCTAAATTTTCAGTAGCTTTTACTTGCATATCCAATGAACCGTTTAGGGCTAATACAGGAATTTTTATTTTTGACCAATACAAATCAGGATTGAATTTTAAAAAATAAACGTACCACGGACTGGTAACGGAACGGATTTGTTGGGCTACAAATTCGTCGATTTGGGTTTCTGTAAGCCCTTGGTCTTGGGTTAGTTTTTTGAATTCTTCTTTAAGGTAAGGTTGAAAATCGGCTTGCAAATTTGTTCCTTTATAATTGATGATGTAGTCATATACTTTTTTGTTAAATGCAGAGGTAGCATCAATTTGCGTTGTTGTTGCGCCTTGCGATTTTGCAATCGATTGGGTTTGCAAAAGCATCATTTGATCAATTGGAATACCAGGACCCGCTAGCGATATAACAAATTGAACATTTTTATTTTGGACAGCCACCATTGGCGCAATCAATCCGCCTTCGCTATGACCAATCAATCCAATATTTTTGAACCCTCTTGCGCTCAAAAAATCTACTGCTGTGGCAATATCTGTTGCAAAACTAGCCGAAGTATCTTCAGGAGTTCCTTTGCTCGAACCGCCCACACCACGATCGTCTATTCGCAAAACGCCAATTCCTTTTTGAGCAAAATCATTCGCAATAACCGCAAAAGGTTTGTGTCCAAAAATTTCTGAATCCCGGTTTTGTGCTCCAGAACCTGTGATCAAAATCACCACTGGGAAATCTTTTTTGTTTTTAGGAAGTGTCAGAGTTCCTGCTAATGTGTTTTTGTCTTTCGAATTTACAAAAACTACTTCTTCCATCGGGTAATCAAAAGGAGGTTTGGGTTCCTGAGGACGTTTTAAGGCTGGAGTCTTGTTTGATTTTCGTGATAATACAAGCGGAAAACTACCTCCATTTTGCACAAAAGTTCCCTCGATGGTTTCGCCTTTAAAGTTCCCACTGAATTTCAAATTAAGATTTGGAGCCGCTATTTGCAATTCATTATTTGCAAAAGTTGTTTCTGCAATTGGAATGCCTTTGGCGCCTTGCATTGGGCTGTCTAAAGTGGTTTGGTATAAGTCACCGTTTTTTTGAATATTAAAAATCAATGGAAGTTGTGTTCCTTGAATGCTTAAGCTTCCTGCCCAAGACCCTTGAATTTCTTGGGAAAAAAGAGATTGGAAGGATACAAAAAGGGAAAATAGTAGTATTTTGGTTTTCATTGGATAATGAACTTTTTTAAAATAAAACTCTAAGGTAATAGAAGCTAAATTAAAACACAAATAATTTTGACAAATAACAGTTTCTAAGGTAGGAGGTAAAAACTGTAATATCGATAAAACAAAATTCCAAATTCCAAACAGTTTAACTGTTTGGAATTTGGAATATTAAATTTTAACCTAAAGAAAAATTATTCTTTGGTTTCGTCTGCTTTTTTATCTGCTGGTTCTTTGTCATCTTTTGCAGCATTTTTGAATTCTTTAATTCCGCTACCCAATCCTTTCATTAATTCTGGAATTTTTTTTCCTCCAAAAAGTAATAAAACAACCGCCAAAATAACAAGGATTTCTGTTAAACCAAATCTTCCCATAATATAATATTTTATTGCCGAAGCAAATTTCTAATAAATCGCGCAACAAAGGTATATAGAATTACTTAACATAAAATCAATTAGGGATAATTATTTTAGTTCCTTAAGCGTTAAAAATTTGGTAAAAAGCCATAACACAAACACAAACAAGAAATCAAGCGAATGATTGCATTAATTATTATATTTGTATCATAAACGAAAAACATGTCTGAAAATAGGCTTAAACGAAGAAAGCTTCACAATAAATTATTCACCAAAAACCGATTGGTTATTTTGAATGAGGAAACATTTGAAGAACTTTTTTCATTTAAATTAAATTTAATGAATGTATTTGTGGCAGCCACTTTGGGTGCTATTTTATTGATTTCGTTTACTACTTTTATCATAGCTTTTACACCTTTGCGCGAATTTATTCCCGGTTATTCCTCTTCTAAATTGAAAAGAGACGCCACAGAATTGGCACTAAAATCCGATTCGTTAACTTTAGCTTTGAAAAAAAATGAAGCCTACATCAAAGCCATTCAAAAAGTATTGAATGGCGAATTGGAATATGCCAAATTCAATAAAGATTCCATTCTCGCAACAGCAAACGACACCCTTTCCAATTTGGATTTATCGGCTTCGAAAGAAGAACTCGAATTAAGAAAACAAGTCACCAAAGAAGAAACAAAATCCCAATCCAACGCATCTAAAGCGAAAAAAAAATAAAACTTTTATAATGTCTTTAAAACCTTTTTTTGCTAAAGTATTTGCACGCAATATCTATCGAAAAACACAGCTTTGGGCAATAAATCCAATAGAAACACAGCAACGAGTTTTCGAGGATTTAATCCGTCAAGCAAAACACACTCAATTTGGTGTTGATCATCATTTTGATCAAATAAAAACTTTCGAAGATTTTACAAAAAATGTTCCCGTTCGGGATTACGAAGGTTTGAAATCCTATGTAGATAAAGTTGTAAAAGGCGAAGAGAACATTCTCTGGAAAGGCAAACCACTTTATTTTGCCAAAACTTCAGGAACGACTTCGGGAGCTAAATACATTCCGCTGACCAAGGAATCGATGCCTTTTCATATCGAAGCGGCGCGAAACGCCATTCTGCATTACATTCACGAAACCGGAAACGCCGATTTTGTAGATGGGAAAATGATTTTCTTGCAAGGAAGTCCGATTCTCGAAGAAAAAAACGGTGTGAAATTGGGAAGATTGTCTGGAATTGTGGCGCATTTTGTTCCGAAATATCTCCAAAAAAACCGATTGCCTTCTTGGGAAACCAATTGCATCGAGGATTGGGAAACCAAGGTAAACGCTATTGTCGAAGAAACTTTCGATCAAAATATGACCGTGATTTCTGGGATTCCGTCTTGGGTTCAAATGTATTTCGAAAAATTGCATCAAAAAGGAGGAAAGCCCGTGGGCGAAATTTTCAAAAACTTCAATTTGTTCATTTATGGCGGCGTCAATTATGAACCGTATCGTGCCAAATTCGAAAATTTGATTGGTCGAAAAGTGGACAGCATCGAATTATTTCCCGCTTCGGAAGGATTTTTTGCTTATCAAGATTCCCAAAAGGAAAAAGGAATGTTGTTGCTGTTGAATTCCGGAATTTTCTACGAATTCATCAAAAGCGACGAATTTTTTACCGAAAATCCAAAAAGGCACACCATTGGCGAAGTCGAATTGGGCGTGAATTATGTTTTGATTATTTCTACAAATGCAGGACTTTGGGGTTACAATATTGGCGATACAGTCCAGTTTACGAGTTTGAAACCTTACAGGGTCGTTGTTTCGGGAAGAATCAAACATTATATTTCTGCTTTTGGCGAACATGTAATTGGCAAAGAAGTCGAAAGTGCTTTGCAGGAAGCTATCATTGGCACAAAAATTCGCATCAACGAATTTACAGTTGCGCCACAAATTACGCCAAGCGAAGGTTTGCCGTATCACGAATGGTTCATAGAATTTGAAAACGAACCTGAAAATCCGGATGCTTTTGCAGAAGCTTTGGACAATGCGATGCGTAAACAAAATATTTACTACGATGATTTGATTGTGGGCAATGTGTTGCGAAAAGTAGTTATTACAAAAGTGGTTAAAAACGGCTTTCAAGACTATATGAAATCCATTGGAAAACTAGGCGGACAAAACAAAATTCCGAGATTGAGCAACGACAGAAAAATTGTGGATTTGCTGCAAAGAGGTTAATAAAGATGATAGAAAAAAGACTTTTTTTAGCATTGGTTTTGGTTACGTTTTCTCTTTCGGCACAGATAAAAGGAATCGTGAAAGACAGCCTTACCGGTAAGCCAATTCCTTATGTAAATATTTGGGTTCAGAATGAAAATATCGGCTCGACTTCAGAAGAAAACGGAACTTTTTTCATCAATACAACCGAAAAAGGGAAGAAATTAATTTTTTCAACTTTGGGATACGAAAAGAAAATCATCAACGCATCAGAAGCTTCGGAAGTGAATTTAAAACTAGCTGCTTATTTACTTAATGAAGTTGTGATTTCAAAAAGCATTGGAACTAAAACAGTTGAAATTGGTAAAAACAAAAACGAAATGTATCAAGCATTTGATAACGGACCTAAAATTGACACTAAGTTTTTCCTCTACTTGCCATCCTATAAAAAGACAAAATATTTAAAACAAGTTAGCATTTATACCGACAGCAGAATCGAAAATGCCATCATCAAAATTCATTTTTACAATGTAGATTCCAATGGTTTTCCAGCCGAAGAATTAATGGAGAAAGACTTTGTAGTCACGGTCAAAAAAGGAACAAGGATCAACCGATTTGATTTAACAGCATTTAATTTAAAATTCCCGAAAAAAGGCCTTTTTGTAGGTTTCGAAAAATTAATGATAGAAAATAATAAAACAGAGAAAACCATTACAGATTCAAACACCAACATCACACAAATACAAAAAACTTATTTTCCTTTCGTATTGTATAATTATGTTGAAAGGGAATTTTTATACACTTTTTCGGGAGGAAAATGGAATCGACAAACGAATCAGAATGAAAACGACTCAACGGGAAAAATGATGATAAATGAACCAGTGATAACATTAATTTTATCGAACTAATCTATTAAAATCATACATTTGCAGGTTACAAATCCTTAATAAATGAAAGAAATAAAAAACATATCGAGATCAAGAGCACAAGAATCTTCTGCGGCAATTGAAAAAATGTACATCACAATGCGCCATTTGTTTAACCGTGGATTTTATAAACCAATGGGAGTTTCTGGTGATACCTTGAGAGAAGCTTTATTAACTTTACGCCCTGAAATTTACGGAAATATAGGAGAAGAAAAAGTCGAACTTAACGGACTTTTATATGTTATTGAACGTCTTCCAACAGGAATTGAGGAATGTCGATTTATCAATTTGACTTCGGACGAAGGCTACTCAAAATCGCATTTTCAAGCCATTGTTCCGCCAAAAAGGAAACGCAATTGTTACAGAATTGACGAAGAACAAATGAATGTCGAAATTACCCGTGGACGTTCTGATATTTATGATATTTTGACGCATTTAACCTTCATTTTCATCGAATCACACAAGATTAGAAATAGAGTTTTACTAGGTGATGATGGCGAAGTTTCGCGTGATTGGCAAAAACTAGAATTAGCCGTTTCACAAAAGAAGAAATTGACACAAATCGAAAAAGAGAAAGCCGTTTCGCACGCTGCAAACATTCTAGGAAGGACATTTATAGAAGTATTGGATATATATGACGCTTTTGGATCAGAATTATCTCCAGATCGTTTCTTGCACGTCATTTATTGGTTAGGAAAATTGGCGATCGAAGAAATAACCGATGACAACAAGCGAACCATTACTTTTAGTCCAATTTTAAGAGAAAGATTGGGTCACCACATTCACGGCGAAATTTGGGCAACCAATATCAAAGAAGTTTTAAAAGAAAACAAACTGTTAGATCGACCAATTCATATTATTAGTGCCAATATGCACAGTGTGATGAATTCTATTTTTGCTACAGCAGTGTTGAAAACACAGTTCAAAGACAAATCAGATTTCTTTATTTATGAAGAATTAAGCAAATCAGGAGCTTATGAGGTTAGAGATAAAGTAGCAGAATTTGCTAAACAACACGGAATGATTTCGCTTCCAGATGCCGCTTCTGGAACCAATATTGACGTGCAAATTTTTGATACCGCAAAGATTGATTGGGCGAAATCATCGTTTCCAACAGCAAAAACAGGCGACAAAAAACCAGTACTAATTGTGATGGATTATGCCTTTGGCGAACAAGCTTATGAAACCATCGATGAATTGTTGAAACCATTCAAAAAAGATACTTTATTGAATGTTGAATCGGTTTCCATAATGGGAAAAGCCGGAATTCTTCAAGGTGGAAAAGGCGATATTATGATTCCAACGGCTCATATTAACGAAGGAACAGCTGATAATTATTTCTTTAATAATGAATTAACAGGAGCAATGTTTAAAGACAATGACATTCCTGTTTTCGAAGGACCAATGGTTACGGTACTTGGAACGTCATTACAAAATAAAGATTTATTGAAGTTTTTTCATGAATCGACTTGGGGAGTAATTGGACTCGAAATGGAAGGTTCTTATTATCAAAAAGCCATTCAATCAGCATCAAAAATCAGAAAAAGTATTCCACAAGATGTGAAAATTAGATATGCTTATTACGCTTCGGATAATCCTCTGGAAACCGGAAGTACATTGGCTTCAGGCGGTTTAGGAACAACAGGTGTAAAACCTACATATTTGATTACCATCAAAATATTAGAACAAATTTTTAACGTGAAATAAAGCGAGTTGATTAACTCAAAAAATATGAAAAGAATACTTATTACAGGCGCTGCAGGTTTTTTAGGCTCACATCTTTGTGACCGTTTTATCAAGGAAGGTTATTTTGTTATTGGGATGGACAATCTCATCACGGGCGATTTAAAAAACATAGAACATTTGTTCAAATTAGAAAATTTTGAATTCTATCATCACGATATTACCAAGTTTGTTCACGTTCCTGGTGAGTTAGATTATATACTTCATTTTGCTTCACCAGCAAGTCCGATAGATTATTTAAAAATTCCAATTCAAACCCTGAAAGTGGGTTCTTTGGGAACGCATAATCTTTTAGGATTGGCAAGAGTAAAGAACGCCAGAATTCTTATCGCATCCACTTCTGAAGTTTATGGCGATCCTTTGGTTCATCCGCAAACCGAAGAATATTATGGAAACGTAAACACCATAGGTCCTAGAGGCGTTTATGACGAAGCCAAAAGATTTCAGGAATCCATCACGATGGCGTATCATACTTTTCACGGGGTAGAAACCAGAATTGTTCGAATTTTCAACACTTATGGACCGAGAATGCGACTCAATGACGGTCGTGTTATTCCAGCATTTATTGGGCAAGCGCTTCGTGGCGAAGACCTGACTATTTTTGGTGACGGAATGCAAACGCGTTCTTTTTGTTATGTAGACGATCAAGTAGAAGGGATTTTCAGGTTATTACATTCCGATTATTCACTTCCTGTAAACATTGGAAATCCAGACGAAATTACCATCAAAGACTTCGCAGAAGAAATCATAAAATTGACAGGAACCAATCAAAAAGTGGTGTATCATCCTTTGCCAATAAACGATCCTTTACAACGTCAACCTGATACTACAAAAGCAAAAGAATTATTGGGTTGGGAAGCCAAAGTAAATAGAGCAGAAGGAATGAAAATTACTTACGACTATTTTAAATCATTATCAACCCAAGAATTATTAAAAGAAGAGCATAAAGATTTTTCTAAATATATTAAATAGTTGAAAACTAAAACGGGAAGATATTCGGGCTATATTAGGCCTTTCTCTTACTTGATCGATTTAATTATCATCAATGTATCTGCTTTATATATATTTTTTTTTCATTCGAACACAATTGTTTATTCCATTTTAATCAGTTTTGCTTGGATTGCCATTGCTATTTACCTCGGTTTTTATGAAGTGTACCGTTACACAAAGGTCATCGCAATATTAAATTGCGCTTTAAAACAGTTTATTTTATTTTCCTTATTTTGCCTCGCATTAGAATTATTTTACTCAGATTTTTATTTTCAAAAAAGAGTTGTTTTCTATGTTTTTGTTTCGATAGCAATCATTCTTTTTTTCAAGCTTTCCATTTATTATTTTCTAAGAAAATTTAGGGTTTTATACGGAGGAAATTCGAGAAGTGTAGTTTTGCTGGGAAATAGTAAAAGCATCAGTCCACTAAAAAACTTTTTTACCGAAAATCCAGATTATGGATACAGACTGATGAAAATATTTACTCTCGAAAACAATAAAAAAGAAAGAATAGATGAATGTCTTACTTACGTAATTTCTAGCAATACTGATGAAATTTATTGCTCGATGGCCGATTTATCGGATAGTCAAATTAGTGATATTGTTGATTTTGCCGATAATAATTTGAAAACCTTAAAATTTATTCCAGACGAAAAGCAAATTTTTTCCAGAACAGCTAAGTTCGAATACTATGACTATATTCCAGTTATTTCTTTACGCAATATTTTGCAAGACGAAACGATAAACAAAATAATTAAACGATTATTTGATATTGTTTTTTCCTTCTTAATAATTGTGGGATTATTGTCTTGGCTTACACCAATTTTAGCCATAATAATAAAATTAGAGTCAAAAGGGCCGTTGTTTTTTATCCAAAAAAGGAATGGTCTGAACTATAAAGAATTTAATTGTTATAAATTCCGATCGATGTATATAAACGATAAAGCCGATTTGGATTTGGCATCAAAAAATGATGTTCGAATAACTAAAGTAGGCAAATTTATCCGAAAAACCAGCATTGACGAATTGCCACAGTTTTTTAATGTTTTTATAGGCGAAATGTCAGTTGTAGGACCCAGACCTCATATGGTAAGTGTTGCTAATTTATATGCTCTAAAAGTAGATAAATTTATGGTTCGCCATTTTGTTAAACCCGGAATTACAGGACTTGCTCAAACCAAAGGCTATCGTGGTGAAGTAGAAACGGACGAAGACATCATTAATAGAGTAAAATACGATATTTTTTATATGGAAAATTGGTCTATTTTATTAGATATCGAAATCATACTCAAAACTATTTATAATGTTATAAAAGGAGACGAAAAAGCATTTTAAAAAACACCTTTTTCTATTAATTTTTTTATTTGAAAATCTAAATTGAAATTTTTTTCTGCAGCATCAAAAACCTGTTTTTTCATCATTTGAATTTCACTTTTTCCTGTTTTTGAAATTTCTTTTAAACCTGTATTCAAGCTTTGGAAATTGCCAACTTGGGCAACCCAGCCCAAATTAAATTCTTTTACAATATTTTCGCCTTCACCACCGCCAAAATAAAGCACAGGAAATCCCAAAGCACCATATTCGAATATTTTGGACGGAACTGAGCCATAAATTCTTGTTTTTAATGGTACAATGGCAATATCAAAAGATTGTAGCTTTTCGTGAAGAATATGGCGTTCCAGCATTCCGTGAAAAAAGATTTTTTTCTCGGGATTTTGCCTGATTAAATCTTCAATTTGCGATTTCTCGGCTCCATCGCCAAAAATGTGTAATTCAATGTTCAAATCTTGCAATTCGATGTTTTTGCACAATTCGAAAACGCCTTGAGCAACACCCAACAATCCTGCATAAAATAGTTTTATAGGTTCGTTTACATTAGCAATCAGATCCATTTTAGCCGTTTGATGATCTGGAAAATTGCGGTACAAATGACATTCTTTTTCCGGAAAAATAGAATGAATATGAGTAATAATTTCGTTAGATTGGCCAAATATTAAATTCGTTTTCGAATAAATGAATCGTTCGAAAAACAGCGAAACTTGATGCGAAAAACTGTCTTTTTTCAAGGCTTTCAATTCAATAGCTGCCAACGGCCACAAATCAGAAACATTCAGGATTATCTTTTTTCGCATTAGCGAAAGCGCCAAAACAGACACAAATGACAACAGCAACGGAGGCGATTGAACCACTACTTTATGGGGTGTTTTTTTGCACACTAAATAGAAAAACAACACAGACGCAAACGACAAAACCGAAAGCGTTCTTTTGAAAATGTTTTTGCTCACACTTGGATAAATCCAAAGGCGTTTTACCGTAATATTTTGGAATTTTTCCGTTACCGAAAACTTCCCTTTGTATTCAGGAAACAATTCGCCTTTTGGATAATTTCCCAACGGACAAAGCACAGAAACCTTATAATTGTTTTGATGCAATTTCAATGCCAACTGCTCGATTCTATTGGCAGCAGCACCTTTTTCCGGTGGATAATAATTCGATATGATGAGGATTTCTTCCATTAAAGCTCAATTTATTTCAGAGTTTTTTTGACACAAATTGCACGAATTGGCACGAATTCAGTAGGGTTGATTATTTCACGAATTTGTGAAATTTTTAGCTATTAAAAGTTCGTGTCAATTCGTTAAATTCGTGTTCACTTTTTTTATGATTTTGTTAGTAAAATTTCAACAATTCGCTCGGAGGCTTTTCCGTCCCAAAGTTCTGGAATTCCTGCTTTTAGTTTTCCGTTTTTTAGGAATTCGCCAAATAGTTTTTCCAAATTTTCTATCGAAGTTCCCACCAAAGTATTGGTTCCAATAGTCTGCGTTTCGGGTCTTTCGGTGTTGTTTCGCATCGTAAAACAAGGAATTCCCATCACAGTAGTTTCTTCCGAAATTCCGCCAGAATCCGTAATCACAGCAAAACTGTTTTTGATGAGGTACATAAAATTCAAATAGCCTTGTGGCTCTACAAAAAGTATATTTTTCAACTGTAAATTCGTTTCGCCCAAAATGGCTTTTGTTCGTGGATGAATCGGGAAAATTACTTTTTTGTCACCAGCAAGTTTATCAATTCCTTGCAACAATTGAATTAAAGATTGTTCTTCATCCACATTTGACGGACGGTGTAAGGTAAGAATAATGTAATTCTCAGTTTTCAATTGATATTCATTCCAAAAAAAAGGTTCGAAAATTCTATCCAAATTTTGATATAAAGTATCAATCATTACGTTGCCCACGAAATGAACATTTTCTTCATCAACGCCATATCTCAATAAATTTTCTGATGCTGAGGTTGAGGTGGTAAAGAAATAATCAGTAATGCTATCCGTAACAATTCTATTGATTTCTTCGGGCATAGTCATATCGCCAGAGCGAATTCCCGCTTCGACGTGAGCGACTTTTAGATTTTGTTTTTTGGCAACAATCGCACAAGCCATCGTCGAATTGACATCGCCAACCACCAAAACCAAATCAGAAGGATTTTGCTGTAATTCTTTTTCAAAAGCGACCATAATGGCTCCCGTTTGTTCTGCCTGTGAGCCACTTTTTACTTCCAGATTACAGTTAGGTTTCGGAATATTCAATTCTTCAAAAAAAGTATCGCTGAGGTTTTTGTCATAATGCTGACCTGTATGCACCAAACGATAGGAAACATTCGCACCTTCATTTTGCTTTTTTTCAATCGCTTTGATGATGGGTGCGATTTTTATAAAATTAGGTCTTGCGCCTGCGACTATGGTTATTTTCATTGTACTTATTTTTTGTAACCAATTTTTGTTCTTGGTTTTTCATTTTCTTTTTTCTCCGACAATTCATCCAAATAGGAGAAAACCAACTCAATATTCTTGTCGTGATTTTCTAATTTTTTCTGAATTTGAAGAATATCTATTTTTAAATCGGTGGTATCCAAAAGCATTTGTCTCACTTTCGAAAATATTCTCATAATTTGTATATTGGTCTGAATGGCTTTGTCACTTTTCAAAACACTTGATAACATTAGAACGCCGTGTTCGGTGAAAACAGAAGGTAAATATTTTAAATTAGAACCTCTACCATTCTTCAAGGTCACAATTTGTGATCTTGAAGAATCGTATTCTATCTTTGTAAGTTCAAACATAAAATCTTCAGGAAATCTGGATAAATTTCTTTTTACAGCTTGTTTTAAAATTCTGGTTTCAATTCCATAAAGCAAAGCTAAATCTGAATCAAACATCACTTTTTGACCTCTAATAAAATAAATTTTATTAGAAATCAATTCTTCAGAAAGTAGTATTTCATTTTCCATAAAGTATCCTTTTAGTTTCTTTAAGGTCACAAATTGCGACCTTGAACATTTTGATGTCGCAATTTGCGACTTCAAGATTCAATATGGAGGTCACAATTTGCGACCTCCAATTATTTTAGCAATGAAACAAATTGTTTCAATTTTCCGCTTTTGCTTCTTTCCAGTTTTTCTTTTCTGATGAATTTAAAAATCAATCCTTTTTCCAAATATAAGGCAATTGCAGCTTCAATTTTTTTAATTTGTTGCAAATTCAATTCATTTTTACTCACATATTCAATGTCAAAAGTATCGATTTTAGTTTGTTTGATGACAAATTCTTTTACGTTGCCGTCGTCTTCGATGATGCTTTTGGTTACGTAATAAAAAGTCAATCCAGGCGATTTTTTTCCGCTTGGCAAAAGGGCAATATCATTGGTTCGACCAATTAATTGTTGCAGAATAGGTTTTTTTGGCGTGCTTTTCGTGTCCAAAATTCCAATGTCGCCAATGTCGTATCGAATAAACGGATGCGCTTTGTTGAACAAGGAAGTAATCACAACACGGCCTGCCGCACCGTAAGGCAAAACCTGATTATTTTCATCTAAAATTTCTACAAAAAGTGTTTCGGAATTGACTTGCCATTCGCCGTCAGGATTTTGAAAAGCAATCAAATCCAGTTCCGAAGCGCCGTATTCATTGACAACAGGAATACCAAATTGTTTTTCGAGCAGGATTTTATCTTCCTCAAAAAGCATTTCGGAAGTGACGACGCAGACTTTCAAAGTCGGGCAAATGCTTTTTAAAACAATATTTTTCTGCTGTAGAAATTTGGCAAACAAAACGATTGAACTGGTATAACCGTTGATGTAATCGAAATTTTTTGTTTCGAAATTTTTTAAAAAACTTTCCAAAACAGCATCCGATAAATCGAAAATCGAAAACCGAAAGCGGTTGGTCAAAAAATCCTTAAAACGTTCTTTTCGGTTACCCATAAAATCCAATGGAATTCCATAAAAACGAGCTTGATAAGACGAATTGAAATCAATTCCGTACCAGCCAAACCGGTTGATTATGATTGCCCAAGTTAAGGCGTGTGAAAATTTGTCTTTGGCAAAAATAAAAGGATCGCCGCTAGAACCAGATGTTTTATTGACGTAAATGTTTTTCAAAGAAAATCCAGTTGAAAGTCTTTCAATCAAAGGTTTTTGAAAGTCTTTCTTGGTCATTATGGGCAAATCATTCCAAGTATTGAAAGTGGTTTTACCAACGATTTTTTGATAAGAAGAATTGTTTTTTAAATGATAATCAACAATTTCTTGTTTTTTGTTTTCTATAAAAGTTTCATATTCCTGTTCTGGAATAGACTGGATTTTTTGCAATTCGGTTTTGGCTTCCTTCATCGGGAAACCATTTATTTTTAGCGAAAAATCGAAAAGTGGAAGCATTTTTGCAAATATATTTTACCAAAAATAATATTTACTAACAACTAATAACCACCAACCAACAACTTTTTAAAAATTAATTATTTTTTAAGTCTAAAAGCAATTATTTTTGCCAAACTTAACAACAACACAATGAAAATTTTACTTTTAGGTTCTGGAGGAAGAGAACACGCTTTTGCTTGGAAAATGGTTC
>ENA-UOWO01000705-UOWO01000705.1-activated-sludge-metagenome-genome-assembly--contig:-NODE-705-length-46778-cov-7.148428_pt1 | contig 46778 bp, 38 predicted proteins | sample MGYA00238148_ERZ761564 | MGnify/ENA primary metagenome ERZ761564 (study PRJEB28885, sample SAMN05720194) | activated sludge metagenome | isolation source: Anaerobic digester | place: USA... | reverse complement strand
CATCGACAATCGGGTGGTCCTTAAACATGATCCCTGCCATCTTGATGCCACCTTCAACCCGTGAAGGATAGATCTGACCATACCACTCGTCAAACAACGTTTTCATCAGTTTTTCCTGAGCGATGATCTCGGTGTTCTCGTCAGCAAAAACAGAAGCCCCGTGGATGTGGCAATCATGATCGTGGGTGTAGATGATCGCTTTGACCGGTTTCTTATCGAAGATATTATCAAGGTGGGCATTAAAGGCTGCCTTAACAATTTCAGCTGCGGGAATGCTTTCCCCAGGATCAACTACAATCAGGCCATTGTCTCCCTCAATCAGCGTTGGATTGTCCCGGTTGTACCCTCGAGCTACGTAAACACCTTCCGTAACCTCAATCACAGCCGGCGGGAAGAATTCCTCGAATTTTTCCTGGAGGATTGGATTAACTAGCACGTTTTCAGGTATTAGCTCATGGGCAGAGGCAGAAGTTACGCTGAGCACCAGGAATCCGACAAGTATTACTAAAATTGATTTTGTTTTCATGGGTTTCTCCTTTTATTAGACTCTCAAATAAGGCGCTTTAGGAATTGTTATTACTTGTTTGTGGAAAATCAGCTTGATTCTTGTCTGTTTGACTCCTTTATCCTTCCAAAACTTCTCAAAAATTCCCTTTGTTCAATCGACTCACAGCCAAATAGGCTTCAGCTTCAATTCGATGTACTTTGAGTCTATTAAAAATCTCATCGATAAGATATGTCTGAACGTACAGTCTGCACAAAAAAAAGGTACAGTCTATTCTTTTTTGTATGTATGAAGGAAAAAATATCGAAAAGATTAAAAGCTAGGTCGGGTTAAGCCACTTCGGGCTGCGAATGCGATCACCTGGGCACGATTCTGCAGGTGCAAGCAATAGAGGATCTCTCCCATGTGATACTTGACAGTGCGCTCAGAAAGATTCAATGTGTCGGCTGCTTTTCGATAAGTCAGACCCTGGGCGACCAAGGTCAGGATCTGCATTTGCCGGGGCGTCAGACCGCATTCATCCACTGGTTTCTCTGAGGGATCGTCCGATCCACCACTGGCGTCGGGTTGCACTGGTTTACTGGTTTGGAGGGAAAATTCGTTGAGGATCTTTTCAGCCAGACCTGGTGAAAACGGCGGATGACCCTCTTGAAGATCCATTAGATAATCAAGAAACTGTGCCGCATCCAAGTTTTTAAGCAGGTAGCCCGAAGCACCACTACGCACGGCTTCAAACAGATCTCCCTCATCATCGGACATGGTCAGCATCACAATTTTGATCTCAGGCATCTCTGCTTTGATCAGGCGTGTGGCAGAGACGCCATCACAATTTGGCATGTGAATATCCATCAGGATCAGACCTGGCTTGCTTTGTCGTGCTTTTGCGAGTGCCTCAAGCCCATCATGCGCGGTACCAACAACCTGGATGCCCTCTGATTTAAGCAGATTGGTGAGCCCTTCCAAGAAAAGGTTGTGGTCATCCACCAACAGTACGCGAAGCCTGAATTGGGGGTTCATGCCACCTCTTCTTTCATGGCTGGCACCATGATCCTCACCCTGGTTCCCTGCCCTTTTTGCGAGTCCATTTGGACACTACCGCCAACCACTTCAGCTCTTTCACGCATCATCTGCAATCCGAAATGGTTACCTTGCATAGAGCGATGCTTTTCCAGATCAAAACCGTACCCATTATCTTCAACACAAGTGCTCAGAAATCCGTCTACTGACTCAAAATTTATCTTGATCCGGGTTGCATTGGCGTGTTTACGGACATTCGTCAATGTTTCCTGGATGATACGGAATAACTCGATCTCAACCATTGGCGATAAGCTTTTCTCGCGAATAATTTTTGAGTTGATGATCTCCGTTCGAATTGCATAATCCCTTTCAAATCTTGTAAGATACTTTTCCAGGGTCAATAACAATCCATCCTCCAAAATCGTTGCTCGCATACCTTGAATCGAATCCCGGATATCTACATCCACGCTTTTTGCCACCTCAACCAGCTTTTCCAGGTAGTTAGCAGCTTGATCCGTATCTCCCTTTTTCAGCAAACGGCAAATGGTTTGGCATTGCGTGTTCATGAAACTGAGCACCTGCGCGAAATCGTCATGCATTTCCCTGGCCAACTGCTCGCGCTCGTTCAAGGTTGCCAAAACCCGTTGCTGATCCAAAAACTGTTGCTGTACTTTGCGCTGCTCAGTGACATCTGTAATCAACAGGAGCTTGCCGATGATTGCACCGCGCCAGTTTCGTAAATTCGAGATGTCCATCTCAAAAAATTGAGTTCTCTGGTCCAATTTCTGGCTGAACTCAACTTGTTGATCCGGTACTCCTTCAGGCAACTCCCGCGGATAAGCTAATAACAGTTCTCTGATCAGTTTGCCCTTCGCGGTTCTATTACTGGCTTCAATAATTACTTCTGCAGCAGGATTAAGACTTCTTATCCTTTCTTTCTCGTCCAGAATGACGATCCCAATTGGAATTGTCTCATGCAACACCTGGCGTGCCCGTGAAAGCGGTCCAAAAATGCGAAAGCGAAATAAAACAATAGCATACACAATGGATATGAAAGTAATGCCTAACGCTGAAAGAGGGATATCTGAGCCAGCTTGGTTGGATAACTCAAAGAAGTACATAAATCGCATGATCACTTGACCAATGATTATGAACGCAACCGGCCAACGGTTTTGGGGTGAGTGGATGAATATCCAAACCAGGGTAACCAGGTTCAACAGGAAATTGATGTAAACATAAGCAACAAAGTATCTTAGCAGTGGACCGGGAACTGCTACGAGCGTGTCATCAAAAAAGAAGCTTTCCCAAAATTGGTGATGGTATTCATTCGTGAGGATTAGGACCGCCATCAGGATCGGCGGAATTGATAACAAGACCAAATTTCTGCGCGTGCTCCAACGCCTGGGCTTAGCATATTCCAGGAGGAAGACGGTAACAGCGGTGGCGGATGGTAACTGCCACACCGTCTGGAACTTTCTCCAGAAGATTTTCGCGTCAATAGCTGGAGTGATATCTTCAAAGATCATACCGAGCAGCCACAATAGTCCCAGGGCACAGGCAACCGAAAACGCCATCGCACCAGGCACATCACGCTGTCTGAAACTGTACGCTACTAATCCAGCAACGATCAGGATCGCGACAATTGAGGACAATATATGGGACGAGAATAATAAATCAATATTCACCCCATGCTCCAATGAAAAATAAAGGGATTGCTAATAATCAGTATAACGATTTAATAACGATTATGCAATTTTTTGTTGTTGTGCCGGATCTAAAACCATCAATCCAGCCAGAGAATTGTGTTTCGGTCGTCGCAAGGCGCAACGCGACGCGGCAATCTGTAGTTGATCAATGATCGTGCCGGTGTCTTAAATGTGAAGCCTACCTGTGGGACCGGGCATGGGATTTAATCGTCAGGTCTCCAGCATTACTGATCGTGCTGGTTTCTTGCGAAGCACCTCAATGCGCAGGTCAGGTTCTTCTTTTGAACCTGACGTCACGATTGCCGGCAAATAATAGTCCTCAACTTAGTTAGGATTCCGACGTCAGGTTGAACTGCGCAACCTGACCTACAAAGAAAAAAATCCCCGTAAGTCGGAATGAGACCACCCTGTGCTATTAATCTCCCAACAAACCATCGCGGGCTCACTCCGGGTAAGCTTGCTTTCAAGATCGTAAAAGGCAGATCGCCACGCAAAAGAGCTCGCGATGACGGAATCAAGAGCACGTCGCCAGACCCTGAGTTGCGGTCACAGGTGCAACCCTTGTACAAAGACACATGAACAGGACAGGCTCGCAATACCCATAGGCCACGATGTGACGGAGTTAAGAAAATAGCCGGGTTCACAATCCGAACCCGGCTTCCGAAAAGTAAAAAACTCACTTCAATATCAACGGCAAGTACAAGTTCCTGGTGACCACCTCGACTATCCCAGTGCATGCACTGGTGTTATTCTCAGAGAACGGATCCAAGTCAACTGCAGGCTGGTCACTCGTGATTACCAATTGGTTGGTTAACTCCTCACCATCCTGCACATCATCTGGGATCCTGACTGTCAATCGGATCTCATTCCAATTTCCAGTTCCGATCGGCCAGGTTTGCCAGGTCAAGGTCTGACCGTCTATTACAGGCGGAAAATCCGACCACTCCGGTTGATCATCATCCCAGTGTAATTGGGCTGAAACGAATGTCATCCCTGCAGGTAAGGTATCAGTGAGAATGGCATTCCCGACCATATTCCACCACCACGCATGACCTGGTTGAGCATTCCCAAATTTCAGCAGGTATGTGATTTCAGCACCCGGATGAAATTCACCGGTCAATAAGGTTTTTTCCACGAACATATCCGATCCACTCCCCAAAAGATAGAGCGCGCCATTATCATCTGGATATGTATCAGCAAGCTCGCCCTCAACAGTTGAGTAGTTCAGAAATACTTGTCCCTGTGGAATTGGGTCGCTCCCCGGAATAACAACGTTGTAATTTATCCCCACACTCCAGCCAGGTTCCATTCTTTGCAATAAGACAGTGAAGCGATGCTCACTTGGGAAATCCTGCCATTGCCACCACTCCCCAAAACCAACATTTACTTCCCCATCAAGTGACATCTGCATCGGATAGTAATCTGTAACCTCTACATTTAACATCGGTGCATCCCCGACATTTTCCAACTGAAGCTGATACCAGGCATTGTGTCCTTCGCCATGTCCGTGCCAATCTCCCCATTTTGAAATCCGAAGGTTAGGACCATGTTCAAAAACGGTTTCGGTCAGACTGGCTGTGTTGTTATCAATATTCTCTTCCCCAGTTAGCGGGGTGAATACCACGGTTTGGATAAGTTCTGTTCCCGGAGCGACACTGGGGTCAATATTGGCAAAAACTTCTATCGTGCCATAGTATCCCGGATCAAGATCATCCACCAGCCAGGTGACAGTGTTTCCATCCACAAGCGGTTGACCGATGTAACTTGCCCAATCCCAATAGCTCCAGCCGCCAAAATGCACACCGGGTGGAAGCGTTAGAACAAGTGGAATGGGTCCTTCTACAGGTATATTTCCATCGTTGTAGAAGTGAATTCCGAAGCGATATTGTCCGCCAGGTGTCAGGACGCCCCAGTGCCAGGCGAGACTAACTGAAAGGTCCGTGAAAGGAGAGCCGACATTGTGGTGAAGCCAGGATTCGTTATCCTGCTCATCTGGATTATCGTTACCCGCAGAGATGTTGACCACATTTACCAGTTCATCATTAGGTTGAGCGTTCGGATCCAGGTTCACCTTGATAAAAACTTCCCGACAAGTTCCTCCAGGAATGGAAGGATACTTCAGGGTCAGAATATTGCCCGTGAAAGAAACCTCGCTCCAACCAGCTTCCCTGCCCCACCAGTCGACCAGGGTGACGACGCCAGGAAGAGTTTCTGTCAGGGTCAGTTCCGTGCTGCCAGTCGGTCCGTTGTTGCAGACGTTGATGTTGTAGACATAGTTTTGACCCGGGGCTGGCAGCCAGGTCCAGGTGCCTTTACCCACATTTACGTGGGTGTTGTTTGCGATAACTGTGCCTGAACTGGTTCTGGTTCTATCCTCCGGATTACCCGAGTCAAAACCGTCCGAGCTGATCACAGCGGTATTGATGATCTCATTTCCGGCGGTCTCTTCGACGTGCGCGAACACGTAGAAATTGACCCAATCCCCAGGTGGCAGATTTCCCAGCTGCCAGATCACCTGGTTGCCAACCTCGGTTTTTGGCAAGCCGGAAGTATCACTGATATACGTCAATCCCTGCACAAAGGTGTCTGTGATGATGGCGTTGACCGCGTTAGCATTGCCCTCGTTGCGGTATTGAATGTTGAAGGTGACATTCCCTCCTTCGCCAGGTTCGCCTCCCTCCAACCACTTTTCAATGCGTAACCGCGGAGCAGGATATCTGAATTCACCAATTATGTGGTGGCCAGCCGATTCGTGATAGGCAACCATCAGGTTGGAGGCTTCATTCAAGTCGTAATCAACGCCAGTCCAATCGCAAAGATATGGATCCTCACCAGTTGGAAAAACCCAATCTTCTTGGCTTGGAGGGGCATTCATATCCCAGATTTCACAGACGACTTTTATCTCCTCGCCCTGTGGCAGCCACTCGGCGTCAACAAATCCGCTGAGCTGATCCCCATCAAGATCCAGATCCGCAGTGACTGTGCCGATAATGACCTCTGCTGTAAACGTCCCGCCATCCACTTCGCCATAGATGGTATCCCCAGGCTGAATGTCAGGATGGTTTAGCTGCCAGGTTGCTCCTTCCATGTTGGTGGAAAAGCCTGTGTTACTTCCCCAACCATCAATGTAGCCGGATATCAACGTGATGTGCGCTTTTTCAACCCCAAAGCTGTCAAAAACGCTCAAGAAGATCTCGTGACCTGCTTCATAGGTTCCATCGATCCAGTCGTGGTCATACTGGATGTTCAGTATCAATTCATCGGTGTAGGCAACTGGTACACTAAAAACCCAATGCCCGCCAGGATCTTGATAGAGTACAGCGATTTCCTGGACGGGTTGCACATCCCATTCCCCTGTCCAATCGCAGGTAAACTCGCTTATCCCGTCTGGTAAAACACTCGTATCCTTCATGGGTGTGCCTTCGGGAGCTCCCCAAGGGTGACATTGAACTGGCACAGGCACTTCTGGATCCAATGAAGGTCCTGAAAGTTTGCCCGTGTAAGAGTCCGTCTCTGCCGATAACTCACCCACGAATTCACCCAGTTGGACTTCGGCGTAATAAGTGGTTCCTCCGACAGTCACCTCCCCAAAAACCCAATCACCAGGTTGAATGTCGGGACGTTCTGGAGGATCCCAAACCACCCCTTCCACGTTGGTCGAGAAGCCGGTTTGCCCTCCCCACCCGGGGATCTCAAAAGTTGTCACGGTTGTTGTCGCTTTTACGGTTTCTCCGTCACTTTCAGTCACTGTAAGGACAACCTCGTATCCTGGTGGATAATTACCCTCGATCCAGTCGTGATCGTAGTTGACGTTCATCAAAAGATCAGTTGTGCGATAATGTTGGTTCATATCCACCAACACGTCATTAACAAAGTCATTGAAATAGATGTGACCTTCCCCACCTTGCGGCACATCAATAGTCATCTCAGGGGTGGATTCAAGGATGAACGTGCCATCTGTGGCAGTATTCAGCTGGTATTGCGCGCCATCCCACCATGTGTTAACTTGGACCCAGTTTTCCACCCTTCCGCCAATCTGACCTGTTACTGTATTTGCAACAGAATCAGCAATCGATGTTAACGGGTTGGGCACGAAATAGGTCACTGAGTAATCGGGATCCACAAAAACGGAAATCGAAGAACCAGGATTTATGTCTTGAGCTTCATGAATACCCCAGCAGGTTGGGCAGTTGGGATCTTCGAAGTAAGCCTGGATAGGTTCGCTGCCGTCGATGCTGATAGTAATATTCGACCCAGCAACGGCTTCTCCCCACATCCAGTCCTGACGACCATCATTCAACCAGTGACCAAGCTTATAGAGATCCCCAAATCGCCACTCCAAACGGGCTCTGTTGCCATCCGGTGCCACATAAGTCAAAGATACGGTGTCACCTTGACGCAAATCATAGCCGTAGTAGTCCGTTTGCAAGTAAACAGCCGATGAATTATCAGTCGGAATGGAAAGACTAAGAGTCTGGTCCTCGCGCCATGCTTCCAAATACAGCATTCCCTGAGGACCTACTCCGTTTATCTCATTGGTATCAAGATCTACGCTGTAATTAAAGACTGGCACGATCATCTGCGCATTCCAGCCGCTTGCGCTGCTAACTGCCACCCGCATGCCGGGTTCAAGCGTAAATCCTCCAAAATCATCAATCCAGAATTGGTATGGATCTGCTTCATTGTCCTGGGTGGTTGTGACCAAGGGTATAGTCGCGCTCTCGTTTTCGTAGAGGCTTACAGTAACCAGGTCATCCGCGATCTTAACCCGGCCTGCAACTGTATTGTGATGTAACAGCAATTCAAAATAGGACAGCGATGGAGCACCCCAAGTGTAGTAAGTATTGCCATTTCCAATTGTGCTGTGGTGAGTGAGCTCAACTGTCTGCCCATCACGCACATCAAAGTTGGAAAAACTAGCCGAAAAATCTCCTGAAGCAATGTCATCCATGTAAGTCGCAGTTCCATACAGGGGATATCGATCATAATAATACTGGATGGGATTCACCTCCATCTCACCATCAGGAAAACCTTGCCCACTGATAGTGTCTGTGATCGTGTCATAGCCCCAATCGAAACTGATCACCTCAACAGATTCCGACCAATCAGTTCCATTGAAAAGTGTCGCGATATCGCCAGGGTCGATATTGATCGGTCCCCATTCGTAGTTGGGATGCCTGATCAGGAAACAGAACTCAAGATTATTACCGGCGTCAGATACGAAACCTGTCTCGCGAACGTAATCCACACTCCCGTCACCGCCCTTATCCAAGCTGACCGATATCGGTGCATAAGGGGCATTCAAACGTCCCCCGACGCAGTCCATATTTGAAAGCCCATCCTGCTGAACACCCACATAAGCTGCGCCGCTAAGAATCTGCGTCTGGTTGCCTTCTGGGTCTGATACACTAACCAATACATCATCATATGCTTTCAAATCTTCCGGAGAAAAAACAATCGAAAAGCCGGAACTATCAGCAATGTCAATTTGCAGTGAATAAAAGTGGGATTCACCCTGCCACTGCCACAAACCAGCACGGATGTATGCGCCTTCCTCAGCTTGACCAAACAAGGTGTTTGCTTGATCATCAAAGATAAAATTACCCAGTGAGGCAACTGTTGTGGAAAGCGTCGGTCCCCCCGAGAGTTCCACAGTTACAAGATCCCCATAGGACATTAGTTCGGTCGAAAATGAATAGTATCCAAGCGGCCAGGTAGCCTGCATCTCGCCACTCCAGCGGACATCAGGACCACCACCTACATAAACAGTTGCAATGACAAGTTGACCTGCCGAGGTGAAGCCCTGGATGCTGTTCATCTGGTGTACCATGAAGACTTCCTGGGGGATCACATAATCGCGAATGTTGACGCCTGACTGAACGAAATCGAGCGCTGCGACACTTTCGGCACCTAAATTCAAAAACATGTTGATCTCAAAAAAACCTGCTGAATCAGTGGTCCCAGAACTGGTTGTCGCGCCTTGTGCTGGCGGCAAACTTCCAACATAAGGACTAAATTCGCCCAGGCTCGCGTTGATCAATAAGCCCTCGCCAGCACCCGAGAGGGTGCCCCGAATTACATCCTCCAGTACAACAACATGCGTGTCTGAAAAGCAATAAGGCGTCAAGGTTGTCTGAGGCGCGCCTTCCACACTGATACTCAACGCGGTTCCACAGTCAATCCCCACCTGATGCCCGTCGGTATTATGCCAGATTGGCGTCCAGAAGAAGCCGATGCCGTCCGACACTGCCGAACCGTAGCCTTCTGAGCCATAAGTAACCTGGACAAGCTGTTCCGGTTCCACCCATCCCATCACCGCATCATAAGCCATGTCGATGGTGATCATACCTTCAGGCAGACCATTAATCATGTTCTGGATTGGGATATTTATGCCTGAACCAACCATAGGGTGTATTAAAGGGTCATCCACTTGGGGTGAAGGACTTGTCGGATCAACACGTTCCATCAACTTTGGACCACCAAGCGGTTGGATCTGCTGTACCATGCTCGTTTTCGGTACATACCGCTGGGGCAAAGTTGGTGGTTCAGAAATTTCCTGGATAAAAGTTGCGTTAGTTAGTTGGGGATTTTCAAAAATAGGTGGGGTTTCTGGATTTTTTGTGGGATTTGCGGATACTGAGGTCACCATCATTCCAGCAACCAGGAATAAGACCAGTAATTGTTTAACTGCATACTTTTGGATCATGGGGAGCTCCTTTTTTTTCTTACTCGATCATAAAATTTTACCTCTAAAACAGGTCAACTGATAAGAAAGTTGGTTTGATAAGAATGTAGGGAGGGACTGCGTTGATATCGTAGCATAACCTGAACAATGATTTAATCGCTCGCTCTTCAAGTGGTCCCGCCTGTCAATGATTTTTTGGATTAATCTCTTGTGGATCCCGGAGAGATTGTTGCCGGAACTTCTGAATACTTTGATTTTTAATTGTCTTTACACAAACACATTATACACATTTAATACTATCAATACAACATTCTTATTTGCTTTCAGAGAAGCCGTCATCGGAAATGAGAACTTCGAATGTTGTCATCGACGGTTTGACTACCTCAGGATCAGGCTCACCGGGCAGTGATCCGAGCCCATGATATCGTCGTGGATCTCAACCGCTTCCACGCGAGGCATCAGCTCAGAGCTGACCAAAAAGTAGTCCAAGCGCCAACCTATGTTGCGCGGGCGGGCACCGGTGCGGTAATCCCACCAGGTGTAGCCGACCTTCTCGGGGTAGAGGCTGCGATAGGCATCGACGAAATTGTGCTCCAGATACTTGTCGATCCAGGCGCGCTCCTCCGGCAGGAAGCCAGTGTTCTTCTGGTTCGACTTCGGATTAGCCAGGTCGATCTCATTGTGGGCAGTATTGAAATCCCCAGTGAGGATGACCCTCTCACCCCTGGCATGATGCTGGTCACACAATTCCAGCAGGCGCGCATAAAAACCCAATTTGAAGGGCACGCGCTTGTTCTCCTGCCCCCCGTTGGGGAAGTAGATGATGTAAAGGAAAAAATCCGGATACTCCAGGCGGAGCGTGCGCCCTTCGTTATCGAATTCTTCCATGTCCAGCCCGGTGTGAATGGAAAGCGGCTCCGGTTTGAAGAGAGCTGCCGTGCCGCTGTAGCCAGGGCGCTCCGCGGAATGCCAAAAGCTCTGATATTCAGGATGTTCCACGAGCAACTGGGGGACCTGTTCGGGCTTGGCTTTGATCTCCTGCAGACCCAGGATGTCGGGCTTGACTTCATCCAGCCAGGCAAAACCGTCCTTGTTGACTACTGCTCGGATTCCGTTGACATTCCAGGTTGTGATTCTCATCTTTTAGCGCCCTTTCAAAGCCTATGGTAAACTAATGATTTGATTATGGCAGATTATACCAACCTCCAGCAGAGAATTTCAGCAAGACGTATCCTGCTAACCATTCTCTTTTTGATTCCATTGCTATTTGGCACAGGGATTCGCCCTGCCCAAACCCAAGGGATTTACCCAACTTACATCGTGGAATATGGCGACACGCTCTCGTGGATCGCGCAGCGCTTTGATACCACCCTCGACCAGCTGATGACGCTTAACGACATCCAGCCAGACGATATGCTGCGCCCGAACGACCGGTTGCTAATTCCGAGCCTGGAAGGAATGCAGGGGATTCTGACGACTGAATACGTGACCCTTGGTTCGAGTCTAACAAGCTTGAGCCGGCGCAGTCAGACCGACACAGCGGTTTTGGTGAAGGCCAACCGCCTGACCAGCCCCTCAGAGCTTTTCATCGGGCGGGAGATCATCATGACCACCCAGGAAAACGGGTCTTTCATGACCATCCTGCCGGCAATCAAACCCGGGCAGTCCTTCCTGGAAGCGAGTGTGCTGAGCGGAAAGAACACCTGGCTGCTGACTGAGATAAACGGCCTGGCGAGCCCGACTTTGGGCATGCCGATGGATACCTACTATATGCCTTCTGCTGAGGCAAACAGCAGCAACCTGGCGCTTCCCGGCATCAGGAGCATCATCATCGATAACCTGCCTCTCTACCAGGGCGATACCTTCCTGATTGAGGTCGAAAGCGATCAACCTGTGACGATCAAGGCTGACCTGGCTTCCATCCAACCAGCCTTCGTGGACCTTGGCGGAGTGCAGATGGCATACGGCGGCATCCACGCGCTCACTGAGCCGGGTGTGTATCCACTGACAATGACAGTAACTTACCCTGATGGAAGTGAATACCGGTTTGATCAATTGGTAATGATTAGTTCTGCGAATTATGTCACCGATAAACCCCTGCAGGTCGACCCGGAATCGATTGGAACCGAAGCCGAAAAGGCTGAAAATGCCAAGTTCAAGAGCATTATTGCGACCGTGACACCAACACAGCAGTGGGATGGGCTGTGGTATTCACCTGCGCAGGATGCAGACTGTATCATCTCGGAATTTGGCAGCCGGCGAACATACAATGACGACCCGGGCGTTTATTATCATACCGGGCTGGACCTGGGCTATTGCAAAGGAACAGACGTCTATGCCCCAGCAGGCGGCACGGTTGTTGGGGTCTTCCCCGACCAGGTAGTACGCGGAAATAGCATCGTAATCGACCATGGACTGGGAATCTACACGACCTATATGCACCTGAATGAGATCCTTGTGGAACAGGGTACTGTAGTTGAATCCGGACAATTGATTGGGATTATTGGTACGACCGGTCGTTCGACTGGTCCGCACCTGCACTTTGAAGTGGATATCCAGGGCACGCCTGTCAATCCATTAACTTGGCTGCGCCGGGCATTTCCTTAAAACAAAAAGAGCAATTGCTTGCTCTTTTCGAATGCGCTGAGAGGGAGTTGAACCCTCACGCCTTGCGGCACGTGGCCCTCAACCACGCCTGTCTGCCAATTCCAGCACCAGCGCAAACGTGAGATTGAATTATACCGATTCCGCGGTCTTTGTCAAGAAAGCGGCATCAGAATCTGAGGTTAGGTTGAAGAAGACAATTGTTTTAGACGCGATGGGAAGTGACAACCGCCCCTTTCCGGAAGTGGAAGCGGCGGTAACTGCCAGCAAAGAATTTGGGATCAACTTGATCCTGGTCGGCGATGAGGTTCAGCTTACTTCTGAACTAAAAAAACTGAACCAGGACCTCTCTGGCGTGCGGGTGGTGCACGCGCCTGAGTGGCTCGAGATGAGCGACCACATCCAGGAAGCCCGCGCCAAGAAACAGAATACCATGGTGGTCGGTATGCAATTGGTAAAGGATGGCGAAGCTCAGGCTTTTGTTACTGCAGGTAACACCGGCATGGCGATGTATTTCGGCACAAAAATGTTTGGTCTTATCCCCGGCTTGAACCGACCTTGCCTGGGCTCCACAATTCCCGTAAAAGGCGGTAAAAGTGTCCTGGTGGACATTGGCGCAAATGCGGACTGCAGACCTGAATTTTTGGTGCAATTTGCGCAGATGGGGGCAGTTTATTCGCGTTTGATGGTCGGTGTAACGGAACCTCGCATCGGTTTGATTGCCAATGGGGAGGAAGAGGGCAAGGGTAACGAACTTGTCAAGGCGACACATCCCCTTCTCAAGGACAAGATGCCTGGTTTTGTGGGCAACATCGAAGGCAAGGAGCTCTTCGGCGGCTCAGTAGACGTAGCAGTGACAGATGGTTTCACTGGCAATGTGATCCTCAAGTCAACGGAAGCCGTTGCCAAACTGATCATGGGCACACTCAAGGAAGAATTAATGAGCAGCACGCGCACAAAAGTGGGTGCTTTGCTGGCAAAACCTGCCTTCAACAAAGTACGGCAGTTGTTGGATCCTGCTGAAATCGGCTCTGCGCCCCTTTTGGGGTTAAACGAGCTGGTGTTTGTGGGGCACGGTCGCTCGGATGCGAAAGCCATGGTGAGTGCAATCGCACGCGCAGTGCAGGCGATTGACGCCGGCTTATTGCCGGGACTGAAAAATACTATCTCGAAAAACGGAGATTCAAAATGAAATTAGTCAGAAACGAAAAACACATTAAACAAAACAAACTTATCGGTAAGATCCTGACTTTCGCAAGCCTGGGTGTCCTGGGACTTGGGCTTTATTTCGCCTTTCAGAAAGAGGGGTCGATGATCCTTTATTCCTATATCTGCCTGATCGTGGGTTTTCTTCTGACGCAGATTGGTTTAAGTTTTGTGAATCGTTACGGTCGATCTCCACGTTATGATGAAATTTTTGGCACAGCCTTTGAAAAACTGCGCCATGAATACACTTATTACGTATACAGCTCGCCACTGCCGATGCTATTGATGGGTCCCTGCCGCATTTGGTTGCCAATTCCCGTCAACGCTACTGGCGAACTCAGCTTTCAGTACGGGAAATGGGTTCACAAAACGAGAAATCGCATCCAGAAAATGATGGGGCAGGACAGCGTCGGCAAGCCGGAAAAGGAAGTTGCGGAAGCCGCTGCAGCGCTGAGCAAATACCTGACCGAAAAAGGCATCCCTGTGGATATGCATCCGGAACTTAAACCAATCCTGGTCGTTTACCTCAAAGAAACCCAGCTTGGAGATGTCTCGAAAGCCCCCTATCCGGTGGTAGAGATGGAAGACCTGAAGCGCTACATCCGCCGTGTTGATCGGGAAGAATGCGCGGATCCAATCAACCCGGAAACAGCGGCAAAGCTAAAGGTCGCATTAGCCAACGGGATTGAAGAGACAACAACTGCTGGCGCGGAATAGCCATTCTTGATCGATAAAGGACGGCTTCCCTGCCGCCCTTGCTTGGTCTTACTGAAAAGTTATCCACAACAATCCTGCTAAAGTGGCGAACAGTGACACAAAAACAGCGCGGAATTCGCGCTGTTTTGTTAAGTGTCCTATAGACGGATTACTTCTCGTCGTCTTTAATCAGTCCAGCGAACTTTCTCAGCTGGTAAACTTCGCGCTGGGTCAGGTTACGCCATTCACCAGACTTAAGCTTACCCAGCTTTAAATTGGCTATGCGCACACGCTTGATCTGGGAAACAGGTAAGCCGATACGGGCACCTACCTTGCGGATCTGGCGTTTTTTGCCTTCGTGCATAATTATCCGCAGCCAGGCACCATTGCTGTAACTGCCCATGATCTCCACCTGCGCGGGCAGTGTGCGGGTGCCGTCCTCCAGCACCACACCACGGCGCCAGATTTCCAGCTGTTCCTGGTCTGGGGTTTTGATCACCATGACCTCATACTCTTTTTCGTGGTGGTAGCGTGGGTGGGTCAGGCGGTTTGCCAGCTCCCCATCATTTGTCATCAGGATCAACCCTTCGCTATCCAGATCCAGCCGCCCCACCGCGAAAAGTGGCTCGGAGAGGCCAATCAAATCGTTGACAGTGGGCCTTGGGTGGGTCTCATCGATATCAGAAAGATAACCTTTTGGTTTGTTTAACGCGATATAAATTCGTTCAGTTGAAACCCGGATTGACTTACCGTCAACCGTGATCGTGTCTTTGGAGGGGTCAGCTTTATCACCAAGATGGATGACTTTCCCATTCACCTTGACTCGACCTGCCTCAATTAATTTTTCACAAGCTCTGCGCGAGCCCAAACCCGCAAAAGCCATGATCTTTTGAACGCGTTCTTCCATCAGTCTTTCAAAAGCCTCGTTTCTTCGGTATCGGGCGATGGTTTGGGCGTCAAAAGCCCCTCAAGGTCCACCGCTGGGAGTTGATCAAGCGATTCAAGACCGAAGTGCTGGAAAAACTCGTTTGTCACGCCGTAGAGGATCGGACGACCAATTGCCTCTGAACGCCCCAGTTCCTCAATCAAACCCTTTGCCAATAAACTTTTCACCACCCCATCACTCACAACGCCACGAATGGAGTCAATTTCCGGTCTGGTCGCAGGTTGTTTGTATGCCACGATCGCCAGCACTTCCAGCGCAGCCTGGGTCAGGCGGGAAGTGACCTCCAGCCCGAGAAACTTTTCGATCATCTCTCCATGCTCGGGTGCGGTGATCAATTGGTATTGGTTCTTAATCTTTTGCAGCCGCAGACCATGTTCCAAAGTAAGGTGAGCAGATAACGCTTCCAGTGATTTTTCGACCTCGGACTTTGAAACACCCATCGCCTGGCTTAATTGCTCCACAGAGCTCAGACCAGGTGCGGCGAAGAGTAAGGCTTCAAGCGTCTTTGTGGTTGGGTTCAGCGAATAGTTGGTGTCATCTTTGGGCATGCTATAATTCTCTCTTGTTCAGGGTCATGATTATACCCGAAACCCTGGCAAAAACTGAAAGGGTACTTATGCTTATTTTACTCACCGGTGCAGCCGGTTTTCTGGGCTCACATCTAACGGATCGCCTGTTGGCTGAGGGTCACCAGGTTATCGGTCTCGACAATTTTGTCACGGGCGATCGGGCAAATTTAAGTCATCTTGAGGGCAATCCCAACTTTAGATTGATGGTACAGGACGTGTCCGCATTTATCCAGGTTGATGAACCGCTCGATTACATCCTGCATTTTGCCTCACCCGCCAGCCCAAACCCCGCTTCCCCCCTGGGCTACCCCAACCTGCCGATTCAGACGCTCAAGGCAGGCGCTCTGGGAACCTACAACAGCCTGGGCCTGGCCAAAGCCCACAAAGCCCGCTTCTTACTGGCATCGACCAGCGAAGTCTATGGCGACCCCACCGTGCACCCTCAAAGCGAAGATTACTGGGGAAATTGCGATCCAATTGGTCCCAGATCCGTCTACGATGAAGCCAAGCGTTTTGCTGAAGCTCTGACCATGGCATACCACAACGTGCACGGGGTAAGAACACACATTGTGCGCATTTTTAACACCTTTGGTCCCCGAATGCGGCTGGACGATGGCAGGGTTGTGCCCAACTTCATTCAACAAGCCTTGCGGGGAGAGCCACTGACTATTTATGGCACAGGCGCACAAACCCGCAGTTTTTGCTATGTCAGCGACCTGATTGAAGGCATCTACCGCCTGATGATGACCGATGAGCACATGCCAGTCAATATTGGCAATCCGAATGAAACTTCCATCAAGGACTTTGCCTTGATTATCAATGAGCTTTGCCAGAACCCCAGTGGAATTAGCACACTATTTACTGACACTCTTGGAGATGATCCACAACGCCGTCAGCCAAACATCACGCGTGCAAAGAACGTTTTAGGCTGGGAACCGCAGGTTGAGATGCGGGATGGGCTAAACCTTACAATCGATTACATGCGGGAAAAACTCGGCTTGCCCGCCCGGCAGGATTGAGCGCCTAATGGGTATGCTGCGTGTTGTCGGGGGTACTGCCAGGGGGCTTAGGCTTAAACATGTGCCCGGGGATACCACCCGCCCCATCACCGACAAAGTAAAAGAAGCATTGTTCAACATCCTTGGGGGTGAAATCCTCGACATACGGATATTGGACCTTTTCGGAGGTACAGGCGCGGTTGGGATCGAAGCTCTGAGCCGGGGCGCGAAAGAAGTGACTTTCCTCGATACCAGCCGCCTGGCAGTCAAAACTATTCGTGAAAACCTCTCCACGACGCATTTCAGTGAGAAAGCCAACGTATTTCAGGTGGACGCGTTTACCTGGCTCGCCAGCCAAACCAACCCGCAATTTGACCTGGTTTATGTTGCCCCACCGCAATACAAAGGGATGTGGGAAAAAGCTGTTGATCTGATCGATCAAAATCCACTGTTGCTAAGCGATGAAGGTCAGGTGATTGTTCAGATCAACCCGTTGGAATGGGTTGACAAGACTTACGTAAATCTTCAGGTTTTCGATTCAAGAAAATATGGGGATACCCAGTTGGTTTTTCTGGAAAAATCAACTGGTGAATGACATTACCAATTGACCTTCGTCGTCGTAGTGGTAATGCCCCCAGAAAGGTCGCCCGCTCGTCCGCTGCCGCATCACCAGCGGCAATAGTGTGTAGAGGTCTTCGACCAAATTCAATTTCAGAGCACTTTGAAGTGAATGCCAGGCGAGTCTGCCTTCGACTGAGGCTCTCAGCTCCGCTTGTAAACGTTTTGCCTTAAAGACAAAGAAAACAATGCCAGGGCTCTGGGCTGTATCCACCAACACCTGACCACAGAAGATCAGTTTTTCTGCAACCAGTCCACTTTCCTCGAGGAGCTCGCGATGTGCCGCACACAAGACAGACTCGCCTTGTTCCACATGCCCGCCCAAACCATTCCAATATCCAGCCCAGATCTTCTTATCCTGCGCGCCTTCCAGTAAAAGAATTTGACCTGTCTCGTTGACGGGAAAGATCAACACTCTGGGGATCAGTGCGTAGCGTTTATCAGTGGCACCTTGTGATTTTGCACTCATAATCTTATTTAAGAGCCTGCGGCTTGCTCGCAGGCTCTTATCCTTTTCCTAGTGGAGGAACATCGGCAGTCCAAGAATATTCCTGACTTTTGGCCGATAATTTTCCTTATCATAATAAAGATCCACATCCACATGACGTTTACCGCTGATGACTGTCTCGACCGGGACCACAGAATAGTTGCCGTCCGTAATGCCCACTAAATGACCATAGTTATTCTTCATCGTCAATTGCATCGCCAAGGCACCGTAATTCATAGCAACCATACGGTCAAGCATGTCGGCTGCGCCGCTGCGAACCAGGTAGCCAAGTTTCTGATACATCGTGTTGTAACCGGTAAGGGTCTTGATTTGGTCCGAAAGCACCTCACCAATACCTCCGAGTTTGCGATGGCCGTAAGCATCCGCTTCGCCTGATTCCACAATCTCGCCGCCATCTGTGTGAGCACCTTCGGAAATGACACAAAAAGAATAATAAGACTTGCTGTTGCGTTTATCTGATGCCAGCAGTTCAGCAATTTCATGAACGTTATAAGGAACTTCACAGATGATCGTGCGATCTGCATAGCTTAGATATCCTGTGATCAGGGCTGTTTCACCTGAATTACGTCCGAAGAGCTCCACCACACCAATGCGTTCATGAGAACCGATTGAGGTTCGAAAATTTGTGATCAGGTTGACTGCCTGGGTAACTGCAGTGGAGAAGCCAATGCAGTATTCGGTGCCGAGAACATCATTGTCCATCGTTTTGGGGATAGCATTCAGTTTGATGCCTTCCCTGACCAGGCGGGCGGAATAGCTGAGAGTATCATCACCACCGATGGTGATCAGGGAATCGAGATTGAGGTGATCGATCACGTTGAGGATATGGTCGGTGTAGTCTGAAATCTCATATACCTCATCCACGACCTTGCCAAATTTGCTATCACGCAAAAATGCCGGGGTATCCTTGGCACGCACTTTGGATGGATTAGTACGGGATGTGTGCAAAAAAGTACCCCCTGTGCGATCCACGCGGCGCACCACGGTAGGATTTAAATCCCTGATGTAAAGTTCATGTGTTGATGGGTCGTTGATGTCGTACCCTAACAACCCTAGCCATCCCCGGCGAATACCAACGATCTCATAATCACCGTCCAGGCTGCTCAGCAGAACTGACTTTATTGCGATATTTAAACCCGGAACGTCTCCGCCTCCGGTAAGAATTCCAACTCTTTTCTTTGCCATTTTCTACTTCTCCTTAAGTTTTATCGAGTCAATCAGCGCTTTAGGGCTAACGGTTGCCCACCACCTAAACCACTGTAAGCCAAACAACGTTATCAAGGGCATCAAAAGAATCACCAGAGCTGATTCCTCTGGCAGCCAGTTTTGAGTCAGTTGAAAACGGCGCCAATGAATGAAAATCAAGGCAAGGTATGTTGCCCAGGCAATTATTTTACCAGAAACGCGCCATTTCTCTGTTAAATACTTGTAAACGCTGAATAACGGAGCGAATAACCATAACAGGTAAATGCCATCTGAAGTCAAATTGAACAGGTAAAGCAGATTCAAGGAGAGCATTAGTTTCCAATGAAACCCACGCCCCTCACGTTCTCCAATTCCGTACCATTCAACGAGCATCATGATCAGCGTCACCAAGCTGAGTGTGATGGCTATCTGCATGCTCGCTCCAGGGAAAAGCTCTCCAACCACCACTAAAGGCGTCCTAACCCAAGAAAAATCAGGAAATATGCGCAGATACGTTGCGAACCATTCCGCTGTCCAGCCTGGAAAGAGGATCAGAGATACAACCATCAAGAATGCTAATGTACTGAAGTAAATCTTTGCCAGGGAACCTTCCCTGCGTGCGCCGAGCCATATCAGGAACAGAACGAACAGGAAAAAGCTTAGCGGAACCATCCATAATGAAAGCGCAAAGAGCAAACCTGCTATCGTGCCCTGTCTTTCGCGTGCCAGGTACACCCCCAGGAGGGTCAGAAAGACATACGGCGCAGAGACATTGATTGTCAATACTGACTTGAACAGGGGGTAAAAAACCAACGCCAAAAAAGACATGATCAGAATTTCAAATACATGTAATTTCAAGCCCACCATTCGGATGGAAACGAACACGCTGAGCATCAAACTAAGCTCCACCAGAGTCATCCAGATAGCCCGTGCAACAGGATAGGGGACAAAGCTGATGGGCAGATAAAAAAGCACATACCAGGCAGGGTCAAAAAAACGACCTTGAGTCAAGCTGTTAGGTTCGTTACCATTAGCGTTCAACAAATCGACTGTGGCATTGTGAGTGGAATCACTGTATGGAGATGCGCCAGTCCGCATCCATTCCCTGGCAGCCATCCATCTTGGAGCAAAATCATCCTGAAGCTGAAAAGTGGAAGCTAAACGAAGGTTAACGAACGTTGCTCCGACCAGTGCAAGTATGATCAGAATGGGAAACCAGATATTAGCGGTTTTCTTTAGGAACAAATGGAATTTTCCTTTCAGACAATGATTCTATCTTTATCGACCAATGCGGTCAAATGGCACATTGTCCCCAGCAAGGATTTTATCCTCAAATTAATTGCAGTTAACATTTTTCCCAAAGCTCTGAACAGAACAGAAAAAAAACTCAACCTGATTGAATTTTTGTTATAAATGTAATCTTCTATGCGAATACAGTATTGTATTTAGGAGTTAACTTTTATTGTTTCTTATCATAGACGGTCGATTGTGAAAATTTTCCTTGACAGTTGATTTTGCAAATGATAATATCGAAACAAGTGGGCAAAAAGATCTGCGCACTCAATCGGTTGGCTTTTCGGACATATCAGACTGGTTATGTGGAGAGCTGGTCGCAATATTTTCCTATTAGCAAGCCAATTTCGCCATATCCTTAACAAAATCGAATAAGGAGTAATAGATGAAAAGCAAGAAGTCATTGGTTCAACTGGTACTGTTGATAATGTGCTTTGTGTTGATTTTCTCAACCACAGCGTGCCGTTCAACAGAAGCCCCTCCAGCAGAGCAACCCGCTGGGGAGACCGAGCCCGTAGTAGAAGAACCGGAAGAGAAACCATACAAAATTGGTATCATGACCGGAACTGTCTCACAGGGTGAAGAGGAATATCAGGAAGCGATGAATCAGATCGCCAAGTACGGCGATCTGATCGTCCACGCAACTTATCCTGACAATTTCTCAACTGAGACCGAGACGACCATTTCGCAGGTAGTGCAAATGGCGTCTGATCCTGAGGTGAAGGCGATCGTTTTTGTCCAGGCTATCCCAGGCGCTGCGGCAGCCATTGAGAAGGTCCGGGAAACCCGACCCGACATGCTGTTCGTAGCCGGTGTACCTGCCGAAGATCCTCCCATCATCGCAGAAAAAGCTGACATTGTTTTACAGGTCGATGAGATTTCCATGGGTCGCACGATCCCCGAATTGGCAGCCCAAATGGGAGCTAAAACCTTCATCCACTACTCATTCCCTCGGCATCTGTCCTATGCGACCATCGCCCGACGGCTTGAGATCATGAAGGAAACCTGTGCTGAATTAGGGATCGAACTCGTGGAAGTCAACGCCCCCGATCCAACTGGCGACGCTGGTGTCTCCGGTGCACAGCAGTTCATTACTGAGGATGTTCCACGGCAGATCGCTACCTATGGTAAAGACACAGCTTTCTTCTCCACGAACTGTGCCATGCAGGAACCTCTGATCCGCACCATCTGGGAAAACGGCGCCATTTATCCACAACAGTGCTGCCCCAGCCCCTACCATGGCTATCCCGCTGGTTTGAACATTGATGTCTCGGGTCACGAAGGCGATGTGCAATATATGCTCGATCAAATTGCGATCAAGCTGAAGGAAAAAGGCCAGGAAGGCCGCATGTCGACCTGGGGTGTTCCCATCAATATGCTCATGATTGATGCAGGCGTTCGCTTTGCGATCAAATTTGCAGAAGGTGAAATCACCGACCCAAGAGACACAGAAGCTTTCATTGCAACATTGAATGAAGCCTCCGCTGCGCGTGGCTTAGGAAACCTGACAGTGACATCTTTCAATGAAGATGGGGTTGATCTGCCCAACTTCCTGATGCTGCTGGCTCCTTTCTATGATTTCTCACAGAACACCGCAGCCGCGGTAGTTGAAGAAGTTGAACCCTATAAGATAGGCATCATGACCGGAACTGTCTCACAGGGTGAGGAGGAATATCAGGAAGCGATGAATCAGATCGCCAAGTACGGCGATCTGATCGTCCACGCAACTTATCCTGACAATTTCTCAACTGAGACCGAGACGACCATTTCGCAGGTAGTGCAAATGGCGTCTGATCCTGAGGTGAAGGCGATCGTTTTTGTCCAGGCTATCCCAGGCGCTGCGGCAGCCATTGAGAAGGTCCGGGAAACCCGACCCGACATGCTGTTCGTAGCCGGTGTACCTGCCGAAGATCCTCCCATCATCGCAGAAAAAGCTGACATTGTTTTACAGGTCGATGAGATTTCCATGGGTCGCACGATCCCCGAATTGGCAGCCCAAATGGGAGCTAAAACCTTCATCCACTACTCATTCCCTCGGCATCTGTCCTATGCGACCATCGCCCGACGGCTTGAGATCATGAAGGAAACCTGTGCTGAATTAGGGATCGAACTCGTGGAAGTCAACGCCCCCGATCCAACTGGCGACGCTGGTGTCTCCGGTGCACAGCAGTTCATTACTGAGGATGTTCCACGGCAGATCGCTACCTATGGTAAAGACACAGCTTTCTTCTCCACGAACTGTGCCATGCAGGAACCTCTGATCCGCACCATCTGGGAAAACGGCGCCATTTATCCACAACAGTGCTGCCCCAGCCCCTACCATGGCTATCCCGCTGGTTTGAACATTGATGTCTCGGGTCACGAAGGCGATGTGCAATATATGCTCGATCAAATTGCGATCAAGCTGAAGGAAAAAGGCCAGGAAGGCCGCATGTCGACCTGGGGTGTTCCCATCAATATGCTCATGATTGATGCAGGCGTTCGCTTTGCGATCAAATTTGCAGAAGGTGAAATCACCGACCCAAGAGACACAGAAGCTTTCATTGCAACATTGAATGAAGCCTCCGCTGCGCGTGGCTTAGGAAACCTGACAGTGACATCTTTCAATGAAGATGGGGTTGATCTGCCCAACTTCCTGATGCTGCTGGCTCCTTTCTATGATTTCTCGCAGTAGAATATGATTTTTAGTATCGATTAAACTCCACAAAGCGCCGGCTTGCAAAAGCGCAAGCCGGCACTTCTTTATGAAAATTGAAGAAGGAGGTACAGCATTGGACGATCAATACTTGCTGTCATTGAACAATATCTCCAAAGAGTATTATGGCAATCGGGTTTTAAAAGGCGTCAACCTTCATATAAAACCGGGTGAAATTCATGCCCTGGTTGGAGAGAACGGCGCTGGTAAATCAACCTTGATGAATATTCTCTTTGGAATGCCTGTAATTTTTTCCACAGGCGGATTTGAAGGCGAGATTCTGATAAATGGAAAACCAACTTCCATTGATTCTCCCCATACTGCCATGGAATGTGGAATTGGCATGGTTCACCAGGAATTTATGCTCATCCCTGAATTCAACGTGACAGAAAACATCAAGTTGGGCAGGGAAATTGGTGAGCCTACGGCTTTCAGCAAAATTTTTGGGAAATTACTTGACAAGATGAATTGGACCCAAATGTCCTCAGAAGCCCGGAAATCGCTGGACAGCATCGGGATGATGAACATAGAAGAATATACCAAAGTAGCAGGAATGCCGATTGGTTATAAGCAGTTTGTTGAAATCGCCCGCGAGATCGATAAAACTGGAATCAAGTTGCTGGTTTTCGACGAACCGACCGCAGTTCTGACCGAAGGAGAAGCGGACCGCCTATTGGAAATCATGCGATTGATTGCCAGTAAAGGCATCGCAATCATTTTTATCACCCACAGGCTTACTGAAGTGATGGCTGTGGCTGATAGCATGACAATTCTGCGGGATGGGGAATTTGTCGCGCGTAAAGAGGTTGAAGAAATCAGCCTGGCAAAAATCGCTGAACTCATGATCGGTAGAAAGATTGATAAACTGGTCGATGAAAGTATCTTGCAAAGCCGGGACCTTTCAGAAGAAAAGATTGCGCTCGAATTCAAGGACTATCACGTGGACATGCCTGGAGAACGCGTCAAAGGCATGAACATAAAAATCCGGGAAGGTGAGATCTTTGGCTTTGGCGGTTTGGCTGGACAAGGAAAAATTGGCATCGCCAACGGCATTATGGGTCTTTTCGACACCCAGGGGGATGTCTATGCTTTTGGAAAACGCCTTGAGCTCGATAAGTTGGGCGAGGCGCTTCGGAACGACATAGCATTTGTTTCGGAAGATCGCAGAGGGGTGGGCTTGCTGCTTGGAGAATCAATCGAACGGAATATCACCTTTTCAGCGATGCAGATCAAAGATGAATTTCTCAGGCGCATTGGTCCGATGAAGATTTTAGACAAAGCTAAAGCCGATCAGCATGCCCGGGATATGATTAAATTGCTCGACATTCGCTGCACGGGCACCTCACAGGCTGTTGGAAGTCTTTCGGGAGGTAACCAACAAAAAATCTGCCTTGCCCGGGCTATCACGATGAAGCCAAAGATATTGATTGTCTCAGAACCGACTCGCGGTATCGATATCGGCGCGAAAAAATTAGTTTTGGAGTACCTCACGAAAATCAACCGCGAAGAGGGCACAACGATCGTGATGATAAGTTCAGAATTGGTGGAACTCAGGTCACTCTGTGATCGCATTGCCATCGTTTCTGAAGGTAAAGTTTTCTCGGTAATGAAACCCGATGATCCTGACGCGGCGTTTGGTTTAGCCATGGCAGGTGTTAGGGAGGAGGTATCCGCATGAAAACCTTAAAGAATATTTACGACAATATTGGATTGCCAAGATTAATTATTGGATTGTTTTTCATCTTCCTCGTTGTAGCATCCATCGTTTTGGGTTTTTCACCTGCTGCCATATTCAGCGATGTTGTCAGGCGCTGGTTGATGTACGGAACTTTGGTATTAGCTATGGTTCCAGGTATTCAAAGTGGAATCGGATTGAATTTTGGCGTTTCTTTGGGAATTTCTGCAGGTTTGCTGGGTTCTGTTCTCGCAATGGAAATCAGTTTTGTCAGGAACTGGAATGAAGTTCTTGGGGCTGCGGCACCCTGGTTAACGCTTTTATTGGCGCTTACGTTTGGCACCATCATGGCGGCAGTTTTAGGAACGCTTTACGGATTGCTCTTAAACCGGGTCAAAGGTTCGGAAATGACAGTCTCCACCTATGTGGGCTTTTCAGTGATTGCCTTTATGAACATCGTTTGGCTATCCCTCGCCTTTAAGAACGGGGAACTTAGTTGGCCTCTGCAAGGGCAAGGTCTGCGCAACACAGCTAGCCTTTCTGGCAGTTTTGGAGGTGTATTAAGTAATCCGGACGTGGTTCAATCAACGCAACCGGCATGGCTTCACTGGCTGGCCTTCAAAATCGGCGACTTCACTTTGCCGCTTGGATTGATCCTGGTGTTTACTCTTTTGTGCATCTTCGTCTGGCTCTTCTTTAGAAGCAAGCTCGGTATCGCCATGAGCGGCGCTGGTGAGAATCAACTATTTACGACCTCTAGCGGCATCAATGTTGATAAAAAGCGCATCCAGGGAACCGCAATTTCTACCGTTTTGGGAGCAGTCGGTATCATCCTCTACGCTCAAACATACGGCTTTTTGCAGCTCTATAATGCACCACTCATGATGGGATTCGCCAGCGTAGCCTCAATTCTGATTGGTGGTGCCTCGGTCCGGCGGGCAAAAATCTCACATGTGCTGATTGGAACGTTACTTTTCCAGGGAATACTTGTGACGGCCTTACCTGTCGTCAATGAAGTGATTGAGATAGGCACTCTACCTGAAGTGCTGCGGATAATTATTTCCAACGGCATTATTCTCTATGCGTTATCCAAGACGAAAGGAGGTAACCAATGAGTCAAAAAACTAACGTTTTCCAAAAAGCTGGTTCCTTCCTCTTTGACAACAAGGTTATGATAGCTTTTGCGACGATTTGTGTTGCTGCTATTGTGCTTTCCGGCAGTCCTATGAGCTTTATCGTGGATGGTGTTTTTAACCGAATAACCCGTAACACCTTTACAGTGTTGGCTTTGATTATTCCGGTACTGGCTGGTTTGGGTTTAAACTTTGGAATTGTTATTGGTGCTGTCGCAGCTCAAATTGCAGTTTTTTGGGTAGTCTATTGGGGCTTTGGCGGTTTTGGCGGCATGCTCCTGAGCGTGCTGATAGCCACCCCACTGGCCGTGCTGTTTGGTTTTCTGGTTGGTAAACTATTCAACCGTATGAAAGGCGCGGAGATGATTGCCGGGCTTATTCTGGGCTATTTTGCTGATGGTCTTTATCAATTGTTCTTCCTGGTGATCATTGGCGGGATTATCCCGGTAGACAATCCAAAATTGATCATATCGAGCGGAGTGGGAGTAAAAAACACGATCGATTTGACAGGTAATCTGAAATACGCGATCGATTCTGTGAGGATGGTCGACATCATTACGATTTTGTTCTATGCAGTCCTCGCGATTACCGTAGTCAAAGTCATCCTTCATCTTCTCAAAAAGTATCAACTCAAAAAGGGAGAGTTGATCTTCTTTGGAGTTGTTGCGATCTTATTTGGCATCTCCTACATTCCTGTGGTTGAGCGGTTCCTTTCCACAGATCGCCTGGGTTTGTTGGATGCCCTGACTGCGGTGTTGATCGTTCTGGGTGTCATCCAATTAGTAAAAATTGTGAAGTCGCTGTTTTTCGAAAAAGAAAAACCGAAGTATTTGCTAAAGCCAATTCTTGCCATATTGGTTTATGGTCTGATCTACGGTCTGACCTACATTCCTCAAATTGAGGAAGTACTTTTGTTCGTCAAATTGCCAGTTTTACCGTTTCTCTTGATTGCAGGTTTGTGCTGGTTCAATCACAAACTCCTTTCCACGCGCCTGGGTCAAAACATGCGCACTGTAGGCCAGAGTCAGAGTGTGGCGATGGCTTCGGGAATTGATGTGGATAGGACTCGTGTGATCGCAATGATCATCTCGACGGTTTTGGCAAGCTGGGGACAATTGATCTTCCTGCAGAACATCGGTACCTTTTCGACCTATGGCGCCCACACCCAGATTGCTCAATTTGCCATTGCAGCTTTGCTGGTTGGAGGTGCCTCGGTACAGAAAGCCACGAACAAACAGGCCATCATTGGCGTCATTCTGTTCCATACACTGTTTATTGTTGCTCCACAAGCTGGCAAGCAACTGTTTGACAACGCCCAGATCGGTGAGTACTTCAGAGTCTTCGTGTCCTACGGCGTAATTGCATTATCACTGGCGATGCATGCCTGGAAGCAATTCAAGAAAGAGGATCAACCCCCAACGATGGGACCCAATCAGGAGAATTCCTCCCTGCCGTCAGGGACTGCGGAACAACAAGTTGGTAAATAAGAACAATTACCGGTTCATTTTCGACAATGTTTACACAAAAACACCTTGTCTTGAAGGTGTTTTTGATTTTTTGTTGATTTGTGATGATCAAATAACGTTTTGGAGCTGCAATCTCTTTAAAATTGATTACCAATTTGCTCTTGAATTTCGTCTCAAAATATCGTACTCTATTGAAACGTAACTTAACCTTACAGAAAAGGCCCACTGCTATCTATGGCAAGATTGAACAACCAACCTATTATTGACGAAGAATCCCCCTCATCAGCCCTAACTCGCCTTCTGGATTTTGCTCGAAAAAAGTCATTCGTAACCAACGACGACATCCTGCATTTCTTCCCCGAAGCCGAGCAAGACATCGACCAACTTGAAGGTGTCTACAATGCTCTCGGTAATGCTGGCATCTCCATCACCGATGATGATATTACACGAGATGAACCCTCAGAGGAGGAGTTGTCTGATACGGCTGATGAGGAACCAGCCGTGGACGACCTGGCAAGCATCGATACCGACGACACCATTGGACTTTACCTGAAAGAGGTCAGCCGGGTGCCTTTGCTGAATGACATCGAGGAAGAGGTCATTTTGGCGCAACGGATCGAACGCGGACGCATGGCCAGATCTGAGCTTGCCCTGGGAAATCTGAGCAACAAAAGACGCCAGGAGCTTCGACGACTCATTGAGGATGGCACCAACGCCCGGGACCACCTCATCACCGCCAACTCCCGTCTGGTGATCAGCGTCGCAAAGAAGTACATGGGGCGCGGCGTTCCCTTCCTTGACCTCATCCAGGAAGGAAATATCGGTTTGATCCGTGCAACCAAGAAGTTTGAATATCAGCGCGGACACAAATTTAGCACTTACGCCACCTGGTGGATCCGCCAGGCTGTCACCCGCGCCATTGCGGACCAGGGCAGGACTATCCGTGTTCCAGTACACATGGGCGACCAGATCAACAAACTTCTGCGCGTACAGCATCAGCTCACCCAAAAACTGGGGCGGGAACCATCGGTTGAAGAACTGGCTGAAACACTCGAAGTTCTCCCAAAGAAGGTCGAGAACATGATCCAGGTAGCCCGCCGACCTCTCTCGCTGGAAACGCCAACGGATGACGAGGAAGATTCAGTGCTCGGTGACTTCATCGAAGATGACGAAGCACCACCGCCGGATGAAACAGCCACCTTTAATCTGCTTCGCGAACACCTCGTGGAAGTGCTGGATTCACTTCCCCCCAGGGAAGTGCGCATCTTGCAGCTGCGTTATGGTTTGCTCGACGGACAAGCTTACACCCTCGAGGAAGTCGGGCGCAAGATGGGCGTCACCCGCGAACGTGTGCGCCAGATCGAAGCCCAGGCTCTCACCCGACTGCGACACCCCAGCGTCAGGCGGAAATTACGTGATTATCTTGGAGATTAACTGTGTCTGAGCAAGAAAAAGAAATTACTCAGCCTGTTGTAGTGAGTGAAACTATCGCAACGCCGACCCCCAAAGAAGGCACGCAACCGGTTAATGTTACCCCGGATGTACCCCAGGCAGAATTGCCGGAATGGTTGCTAAAGTTTGCAGCCAGCCCAGAGCCGTCTGCTGAGGTAACCGAGCCTGGCACCACCCCGAATCTTGAAACCCCTTTCCTGGATGATGTGGAAGATGGCCAGGAATTTGTCCCTCCAGAAATGCCTGGTGAGAACGAATGGCAGGAATTAGCTGAGTATCAGGACCAGGATGAACTTGATTTGGAACCAGTCCATGAAGCCCAGGAAATCATCGCAGAAACGGAAGCTTTCGAAGCTCCTGAAGTCGGCTCGGAAACAAAACTGGTCGATGATTTCGTGGAAGCTATCGCCATAGACCCCCGGGTTGAAGCAGCTCAAAGTTTTGGGCGGGAAGTACGCGACCTGCTCAAACAAGGACAGCGCGAGAAAGCCCTTGCGATGATCCGTGAGACTAAGGCCGATCCTTTGATGGCAGAAGCCTCAAAAAAAACCTTACGCTCCCAACTGATACTCTCCCCTGGCACGGGCGACTTGTGGGACGTCTATGATGAACTAAACAGTTCATCGCTTTAACAAATTCTCTAACTGGAGTGTGGAATGGAACGTTCATTAGTGTTGGTCAAACCCGATGGTGTACAGCGTGGATTGATTGGTGAGATTATCTCGCGGCTGGAAAACCGTGGGTTGCGGCTTGTGGCTGCAAAATTCCTGCAAGTCAGCCCGGAACTGGCAAAACAGCATTACGCCGTGCACGCGGGAAAACCATTTTTTGATGGCTTGATCACTTTCATCACATCCTCCCCAGTGATGGCAATGGTCTGGACCGGACCGGATGCGATTGCAGCAATTCGCCAGACAATGGGCAAAACCCGCGGCACTGAAGCTGACCCAGGCACAATCCGAGCTGATTATGGCATTCAAAATCAGAAGAACCTCACTCATGCCTCTGACTCGGTTGAAAATGCCGAAGTTGAGATCGCGCTTTGGTTCAAACCCGAGGAACTGGTCGATTGGAAGCGCTGCACTGAGGACTGGAGTTATTAATGGCTCATGAAGGTTTGGATTCGTACATAACGGTCTACAGTGCCCATGGTCGATTGGATGCTGAGACTATAAAGGCTTTTCTTGAGGCGCAAGGCATCCCTGTATATATCGACCAGGATACTCTCGGTCTGATCTATAGCTTTACCGTTGGGGATCTTGGCTCAGTGGGAATCCAAGTACGTCCGGAAGATGCCGATAAAGCCAAAGCACTTCTGGCGGCGATGGATGAGGGCGATTTCTCAGATGAGATCCTTGTTGAAGATGAAAACGCGACAAATGCGCCGCACATTGAACCCCTCGATGCTGAAGATGAAGAGTTGAAAGGCAGAAAGAAAGTTCTTTTCCTGTGCACCGGCAACTCCGCTCGCAGCCAAATGGCTGAGGCAATTGTAAATAACGATTGCTGGGACGCATGGGTGGCGTTCAGCGCCGGCACTGAACCCACCGGAAAAGTCAATCCTTTGGCAGCACAAGTGATCGATGAAGCGGGTATCTATCATCAAGGGCGTTCGAAATCGACTGAGGAGTTTTCCGATCAGGTCTTTGACCTGGTGGTAACCGTATGCGATCATGCCAATGAGACTTGCCCGCTTTGGCTCAAACAGGGTGAGAAGATCCACATTGGTTTTGAAGATCCTGCTGCTTTTGTGGGCACTGATGAAGAAAAACTAGCTGTCTTCCGCAAGACCTTTGACCTCATCCGCGCAACCATCCCATCCGTGCTCAGCAAGTTCACAGGTTGATCGTAGGTTTGATTACAAAACAAAAACTGCTCTGAAATCAGAGCAGTTTTTTTGTCCTACAAGTTGCGAATTCGGTAGAAGTACTTATCCACCAGAGCGTCATTATGGAGTTTGATGCTGGGGTCTTCATACGCAAGGTGACCGTTGTAGTAAACATCTGGTTGGATACCCAGTTCCAGGAGGTTCTCACAGGTTTGAACCAATAATGCGGATACGATGAATGCGACAGGAATGGTGGAGGTAGCTCCAATTTTCTGTGAAAATCCTGCCAGCGCAACCGCGGCATCGCCAAATAGCGAGCAATTGTCGATCACAACATCTGCCACATCCTTCAACTTCCTGCCGCTGCTGTGGTGCGTGGTGAGCTGATCGGCATAGGTAACGTTGGTGATCGCGATCACGGGCACTCCCCTTTCCTTGGCAGCCAGTGCCACATCCACTGTGGCAGCATTATTTCCTGAGTTGGAAATACAGATTATGGCGTCCGGAGGTTGGACGCGATTGTATTCCACGATAACCTTGCCGATACCTTCAAGTTTCTCAATCTTGCTGGTCTTGGTGACTTCATTAATGCCAGCCACCGCCGACTCAAAGATTGCATGAACGTTTGCCAGTGTGGCAGCCCGCCAGAACACGTCTTCAGCAATCAGGCTCGAATGTCCCGAACCGAAGAGGTGAATGATGCCATTGTTCTTTGTTGTGTTTGTTAGAATATCAGCCGCAATTGTGATATTTGCATCTTGCGTGTTCAACACATCCTCAACAACTCCTTGCATAACTATAAAGTAACGCTGCCAACTTTTCATTCGAACCTCCAGGTGAGTTTTCTGTGATTATATCCACCCTTGTCGGTTATTGTGTGTTTGTTAGCAAAAAGATCGAAGTAACAGGATGCTTCGCGGCAAGATTTTTAGCAAAGGTGGTTATTTGACAAGCCCTGGTCTTTAGTTTATAAGTCAGGAATGAAATCTGCTTCCCGTTGGTTATTTCTTTCTGTCATTTTCAGTGTCCTGCTCGCCAGTGGCTGTGGTCCGGTCAAAACCCCGCCAATGCCTACGCAAACAGCTGCTCCCACACCCATGGTTCCAGTTTTTGAGCCAACTGAAATGCCAACTGCGATCACAGAACTCGCACCTGCGCCGGAGGCAACCCTGGCGGATGCTGATCTGGCGCTTGCTTTCGGTGATTATAAGGAAGCTTTTAAGCTATACACAGGCACCCTTCCAGAAGACTCAGACGGTTTCAAAGCCGCAGCGCTTTTTGGGCAGGGTTTGACTTTCTTTAAACAAGAAGATTATTACCAGGCTATCCGCACACTAAAAGACCTGGTCAATAGATATCCCACAAGCTTGCCTGCTGCCAGAGCTCACTTCATCCTCGGCGAGGCCGCTCTTGCAGAAGACCGCAAAGATGACGCGTTGGTGGAGTTCCAGGCTTACGCAACAGCGCGACCCGGCGTGATTGACCATCATGTCTATGAACAGATTGGCGACTTGTTGAGTGAATCTGACCAGACCGAAGCAGCCTTCGAAGCTTATAAAACTGCCTACCTGGCAGCCCCATCGACGGACAATCTGACCCTTGCTCAAAAGGTTGCAGCAGGATATGCATATTTAGGGGAAAACCAATCCGCAATCGATATTTTCAAAGAAATCTATTTTCAAACTGACAATGATTACACGAAGGCACAAATGGACCTTCTGATCGGTCGTCTTTTGATCAGCAATGGACAGGTAGATGAAGGCTACGGATATTACCAGGACGCGGTAAACAACTACCCTTACACTTACGACAGTTTCACTGCCTTGCTGGCACTCCTGGACGCCGGGCAGGAAGTTAATGAATTACAGCGCGGATTGATCAATTACTACCGAGGGCAGTATCTGCTTGCCATCGAAGCGTTTGACCGCTACATCACAGACAACAACGTGGATCTCGACAAAGCACTCTACTTCAAAGGTCTGGCAACCAGAGCTCAGGGATTAGTCCTGGCAGGTTTTGAATCGAACGAACGCACACAGGCAAATTTCGCAGGTGGAACCGCTGAGGATAAGGCAGCGATTGAGCTTTGGAGCGAGCTGATCACCAGTTATCCAACCAGTTCTTACCGGCTGGACGCAATCCAAGCCATCATTGAAACCCAAAACAGTTACCTTGGGCAAATCCAACTGGCAATCGACACAGCCCTCAGCCTGGCAGCAGAGCTTCACTCCGAGATGGAAGCGCCAGATCTGCTGTATACGGCTGCAAGCTATCAACTCTTTGACAATCAGAAGCAAGCCGCAGCAGAGTCCTGGACCCGTATCGCACTCGAATTCCCGACCTCGGAGAAAGCCTTCAACGGTTTGTTCTTTGGTGGGTCAGTCTACTTTGAACTCGGTCAATATGAAAAAGCAACGGAAAACTTCAACCGAATAATCCCCATGAGCGCTGAACCGTTTGAACTTTCCGCCGCGTATTTCTGGCTGGGCAAGATCAACCAGGCACAAGGAAACGACGAGCAGGCCAGTCTCAACTGGCAAGCTGCCATGAATCAGGCTCCCTATGGATATTATGGCATCCGCGCTGCCGAATTGCTTGAGAATCGGTCACCCTTCCAGGAACCTGCGCGTTACGATCTGGCTGTAAACCTGCCCGATCTGCGCATCCCCGCAGGAGAGTGGCTTAAGACTGCATTCGACCTCCCAATGGGGACCAATCTGGATTACAGCTCAGAACTTTTCAACCACCCAACTTTCATTAGGGCAATGGAATTCGACCGGCTTGGGTTATACGGTAAAGCTTCAACTGAATTCAGCACATTGCTCAGTGAAAACCAGGACGACCCGTTGGATATTTTCAGGCTCATCAAAGTATTCCTGGAAAGAGGCAACTACCGCTCTGCCCTGGAATCCAGCAAGATCATCGCCAAACTTTCGGGTTATGCCGATTCACCTTTCTCAGCAGCTTACCCGCCCTATTTCACTTATATCGAATATGGTGCTTACTACCTGCCATGGATCCAGGCTGCGGCAGAAAAATACAATCTCTCGGAGTTATTGCTGCTGAGCGTCATCTACCAGGAAAGCCACTTTGGAGCACAGGCTGCTTCGGGGGTAGGCGCGCGTGGGATCATGCAGCTTTTGCCTTCCACCGCGGAGCAAATTGCGACTGAAACCGGTTTTTTGACCACTTTTGAAGCGTCAGACCTGGATGTGCCCTATTACAACCTCGAGCTTGGCAGCAACTACCTGGCGAGGATGTTGTATGTATTCGAGGGAGATTATTACAAAGCTCTAGCAGCCTATAACGCTGGTCCACTAAACACAATGAATTGGGCAAAGCTGACCGGCGACGATCCAGATGTTTTCCTTAACACCATCCGTTTCTTGGAACCAAGAGTTTACATTCGCAACATCGTCGAAATTTTCAACCGCTACTCTCTGATTTACGGACAATAGCCTTACCTCCGAATTAGAACACACCTCTTAACTGCGAAATTAGCGAAAAACGGCTCCTCGAAAGGAGCCGTTTTCATTTGAACTAAGAAAATCTAGCCATGCTTCAGCGCGGACTGGGCAGCTGCCAGGCGGGCCAAAGGCACACGGAAGGGTGAGCAGCTGACGTAGTTGTTGCCAATCATATGGCAGAACTCGATCGAACTTGGGTCACCACCGTGTTCACCGCAGATACCAACTTCCAGTTCTGGACGAACAGCACGGCCATCTTCAACGGCGCGCCGCATCAACCGACCGACGCCATCACGGTCAAGCTGCTGGAAGGGGTTCTTTTCGAGAATACCCTTCTCAACGTAAACACCCAGGAAGGTGCGTTCCGCGTCATCGCGGCTGTAGCCGAAGGTCATCTGGGTCAGATCGTTTGTGCCAAAGGAGAAGAATTCGGCATACTCGGCAATCTCAGCAGCAGTCACAGCGGCACGAGGGATTTCGATCATAGTGCCGAACTTGTAAGCGACCTCAACACCCTTCTCAGCCATGACATCCTTGGCAATCTTGACCAAAGTCGGCTGGACTTCCTTGAGCTCGTTCACGTGACCGGTCAGAGGGATCATCACTTCAGGATGTGGATCGAAGCCATTGAGTTTGGCGTCGCAAGCGGCTTCAAAGATGGCGCGAACCTGCATCTTCATGATGTCAGGATAAACGATGCCCAGGCGGATACCGCGCAGGCCCATCATGGGGTTACTTTCGTGCAATCCCATCACAACATCGAGCATGTTCTGTTTTTCTGCCAGACCTTCGGTGATACCCTTGGCTTTCAGGGTGGCAACTTCGGTCAGCAGGTCTTCCATGCTGGGCAGAAACTCGTGCAGAGGAGGATCGATCAGGCGGATGATTACGGGTAAACCGGTCATGGCCTCAAAGAGCCCGTAGAAATCACTGCGCTGCAGCGGCAGGATCTTCTCGAGAGCGCCAAAGTAAGCCTTGGATTTCGGTGAATTCTCGATTTCGGCTTTTTGAGCGTCGATTTCAGCCTTGAGAGCTGCCTTATCTTTCTCATTCAGGGTGCGGCCTTCAAGACGACCAGCAGCATAAGCCTTCTCGAGTTGTTCGAGGTTGTTCAGCATGTGCTGAGTGACTTCAGAGTTCATGATCATCTTCTGCACGTCCGGCAGACGGGTAACTTCAAAGAACATGTGCTCAGTACGGCAGAGACCAATACCCTTGGCGCCGTAAGAGCGAGCGCGTCGGGCATCCTTGGGATAATCCGCATTTGCCCAAACCTGCAGGCGCGAAACTTCATCCGCCCAACCAAGGAGGGTCATAAGTTCTTTCTGCTCCGAGAGGTCAGGAGTAGTAAGACCGAGTTGACCAACAAAGACCTCACCGGTTGTGCCATCGAGGGAAATCCATTCGCCCTCTTTGACGGTGATGCCACGGCAGGTCATCTGGCGCTTGTTCATGTCGATCGCGATGTCGGCAGCACCAACCACGCAGGGAACACCAAACTGGCGGGCAACCACCGCGGCGTGCGAGGTGGCACCGCCCTCACTGGTGAGGATGCCTTTGGCTGCGAGCATGCCGTGCACATCATCCGGCTTGGTGAATGGGCGAACCATGATGACATCCTGTTTTTCAACGTTGTGCATCTTTTCAACCAGGTCGGCGTCGAAGTAAATCCGTCCAACAGCGGCACCCGGAGAGGCGTTGACGCCCTTGGCGTAATAACGTCCTTCAGTGCGGGCAATTTCCATGTCCTTGCGGGAGAACTGGGGATGCAGCATTTGGTCAATTTGTTCGGTTGAAACCCTGTTGAGGGCGGTTTTCTTGTCGATCAGACCTTCCAGAACCATATCATGCGCGACCTTGATGGCAGCTTTCGCGGAACGTTTGCCGTTACGGGTTTGGAGCATCCAGAGTTTGTTGTGCTCAATGGTGAATTCAACATCCTGCATGTCCTTGTAATGCTGCTCAAGGCGTTCTGTGATGTCCGCAAACTGCGCATAAACCTCAGGTAATTCGTCCTTCATGCCTGAAATCTTGGAGGTGTTGCGAATGCCAGCAACAACATCTTCGCCCTGGGCGTTCATCAGGTATTCGCCAAACATGACGTTTTCGCCTGTCTGGGGATCGCGGGTGAAGGCAACGCCGGTACCGGAGTCGCCGCCCATGTTACCAAAGACCATGGTTTGAATGTTGACAGCAGTACCAAGAGAATCAGGAATGCTCTCGCGTCGGCGATAGTCGATAGCGCGCTTGGAATTCCAGGAGTCAAACACGGCTTTTGCTGCCAGTTCGAGCTGCTTGTAAGGATCCTGTGGGAATTCGAAACCCATCTGTTCGTGAACAACCTGCTTGTATGCTTCAGTAATGGCTGCCCAATCGGATGCAGTCATTTCGGTGTCGCTCTTGTAACCTTTTTCCGCTTTGAGGGCTTTCAGGGGTTCTTCGAAATGTTCGTCATCAATGCCCATCACGACGGTGCCGAGCATATGAACAAGACGGCGGTAGGAATCGTTTACGAAACGTTCATCACCACTCTTAGCGACCAAGCCTTTTGCAACTTCGTCGTTCAAACCGATATTCAGGACAGTGTCCATCATGCCGGGCATTGAGAATTTTGCGCCTGACCGGCAGGACACCAGCAAGGGATTGACGGAGTCACCGAATTTCTTGCCTGCTTGTTCCTCAACTGTTTTGAGGGCTACCAAAACCTGGTCCCACGCCCCCTCCGGGAATTCGCGGGTAATCTGAAAAGCGTTGCAGGCTTCGGTTGTGATGGTCAGTCCGGGGGGCACTGGAACACCAGCGCGTGTCATATCCCCAAGGTTGGCACCCTTACCGCCCAGCAGGCCGCGAACGCCATCCCAGTCACCAGCGTAAGCTTCAGCTTGATCAACTTCATTGAATAAATATACCCATTTTTTAGACATAGATCCTCCTAACGATCTTTATTGTTATGTAAGTCCACAATCTTAAATTTTACCATACTCATTTTCCAGGATCCCCAAAACAAGGACCTGTACAATCTACTCAGTCACCTAAATAATAATTGTTAAGATTTTCCGGCAAAACCCGCTTGTCAAAGGTACAAATACAAAAGATGACCCTTTCAAAAATTGTCTATAAGATTAAGGTGGTTCTCAAGTATTAATCTTAATCTTTACCCACTTGAGTGGAAGAGCAACATGAGTATTTCCTAAATTATCAAATTAGAGATGGCAAAACATGACTTGGGGCTATGACATGAACAATCGAAATCAGCAATAGAGAACTACTACGAAGCAGTACCATTGAAGGGGTACTGAAAAAACGAGAAAGCCAGGGGATGGGTTGACACAGGCAACCAAACTTTGCGGATTAGTGATACTGGCAAAGTCCAACAAATTGTGACCAATTATCCAGCTAAATATTACGCTGATCAGGAGGTTTTGGTCACTTGTAATGCTTCCGGTTCTGTCTCAGCCTGGTTCCACGTAAACTGCGATTGTCTCTTCCAAATCAAAGCTTACAAAACCCTGGCCACCTGCTAAAGACCACCCTTGGAGGACCTACGGAAAAATGATGAATGGGAAGCCGGTTCTTTCAACTTTACCAACACCTAAGGATATCTCCAAATTACATTGACACGAGGCACCTGAGATAATACCTGTGTCTCCTCTAGTCAATCAGCCTTGGAGATCCTATAAAAAAAGTGAATGGTCAGCCTACCGATGTAATCGAACAGGATATTCCTTTTTCGCAAACATAATTAACCTTGACAGAATTGTCTGTTTATAAGTAAATGATAGTGATATAATTCACTAATAATAATTAGATCAAGAGGGAGACTGGTCATGAAGAATCTTACTAAAAAAATTTCGTCTAGTATTTTAATCTGTATCGTTTTTCTTCTCATTCTTTCAAGTATTCAAGTAGCCGAGGTTAATGCTCAATCCCCAACAGAAACGCCTGTCCTCTTTGGCGATCTAAGTGGGACGGAGCTAGCCATAAACCAGGTGAACAGACCAAGCGTAGTACGATCACGTTTTGTTTCGATGAACCTGGGTGTCTTGATGGATGCTTCAAAAATGGATCCATCAAAATCATCAGATCAACGGATAGAGTTTAATCTGTTTGATGATGCCATATTCACGGGTAAGATCCAGGGAAAGGAAGAATCCGGAGCAGGAGTAACATGGACAGGTGCTCTTGAAGAGGTGGAAGGTGGTTACTTCTTCATAACCTTAGTTGAAGACATAGCAATTGTGCATGTGGCATCAACCGAAGGAGTTTATGAAGTATCTAATGTAGCCGAAAATGTTTATAAAGTGATCGAGATCGACCAGACTCAGTTTGTCGACTGCCCACCCGGGGAATTGCCAAGTTACTGGGAAGAAGTGGCAACTACTGATTTTGGGCCGAATGCGGACACAGGCGCTATCCTCGATATTATGGTCGCCTATACTCCGCAGGCGTTGGCGGCGGAAGGCAGTGTTGCAGCAATAAATGCTAGAATAGCACTTGCTGTAGCTGAGACTAATACCGCGTATGCAAATGTTGGTGTGACCCCTCGACTCAGATTGGTTTATGCCTACAAAACCAATTACAACGATACTGGGAATATATCTACGGATCTCAGCCGGTTAATATCGACAAATGATGGGTATATGGATGAGGTTCACGGGTTGCGAAATACTTATGCCGCGGATATGGTCACGTTATGGGTCGAGGATGGTGGTAGTTATTGTGGTCTTGCAAGTTCGATAATGGCTAACGCGGCGAATGCCTTTCAAGTCACCGCGTTATCGTGTGCGACAGGTTACTACAGTTTTGGCCACGAATTTGGCCATTTGCAGGGATTAAGGCACGATATGTACGTTGATCCTAGCTTAACGCCATATTCACACGGACATGGTTACACGAATCCCCCCAAGCGCTGGCGAACAGTGATGGCTTATAATAACGCTTGCACAGATCTTGGCGTAAGTTGCACCCGATTGCAATATTTCTCAAATCCAACAAAATATTACAACGGTTCAGTTTTGGGAGATAGTTATTCTGAAAACTATAGGGTTTTAAATAGCACTGCTTACACGGTAGCTAATTTCCGCGTACAATCGCAAACGCTGACCACAATCTCTCCAAAAGGTAACATAAAAGTCTTAACCCCGACTTATCGTTGGTACGTTTTCCCTGGCGCAACAAAGTATCAATTACAATTGCTAAAGGAAAGTAACATATTTGTCTACTCAAAAGAGGTCTCAACAAGCGCCTGCTCGTCTACAATCTGCACTTACAAATCTCCCAGCGCGCTTCCTCTTGGTACATACACTTTCCGCGTGCGACCATTTGTCAACGGTGCTTGGGCCAAATATTCTGATTGGAAAGAATTCACCAATGGTATGTTCTCCGATTTCTCCACCCAATCCTACAATTGGAGCAGTGTGACAGGTGTGTGGGGTTTAAGTGCTAACTCATATTCGAGCACTGGGGTACCTGACAAATGGGCTTCAGCCGTTTACAAATCAAATTACTCAAACTTTACACTCACCACAAGATTTCTACGCACCCCAATTAGGAATAGTGGTTACGCTAATATTGTTTACTTCCGGGGCAACCCAACCACCTTAGACTCAATGTCGGCTTGGAAGAACTCCTATGCAATTGGACTTGCACAAAATGGTGCTTTCTGGATCGGGAAGTATGTTAACGGTACTTTTACATTCTTGACTGGTGACTGGATTTGGACTGATCGGATTGTCGATGGTTGGAACAACATTAAGGTGATTGCAGAAGGAGGCTTCATTGATCTCTACATAAATGGCTACTACATGGGTTGGGTCTACGATACCACTTTTACCTGGGGTAAGATAGGTGTGGGGTTCTATAGGTCTTCAACCGTCACTGGAGACAGAATGTATTTTGACTTTGTAAAGGTGACGCCGTCTGGTTTGGTCTTGGGTGACCTCCCACAACGTGAAGGACATGACCTAAACGCGACTTCACCCAGCAATCAGTCTCCAGAACGGTCAAATTAGTATTAATTTATATTATGAGAAAAATGACAGGTTGGTAATTACCAACCTGTCACTCCTATTAGACTTCCTCTCGTCAATTTTCTCAAAAATGCTATGCCACTAAACATTAATATCCTGAAAAGGATTAATTATGATCAACACTAAAATTCTCCCGGAAATTCTGTTTGGTCAATTTGTTGGATTTCATAAGTTTGTTCCTCTAACTGGTGAACCTCGTAGACACCTTCAGGAGATGCAATTTTGAAGAGAAATACTCCACTCGTGTAAACGATTGTAAAGTTACCATATTCGATATCCTTCAATTGTCCAGTCCAAACCAAACCAAGTTCTGTTTTCTCCACTAAATCTAGAATTCCTACATATTGTGCGTCTTCAAACAAATAAAAAGGGATTTCTGCTCCAGAGCTTAAAGGAACAAATTCCCCATCTTCCGTAATTAAAACCTTCGGATTAATTGTAACCTGGCGAGTTCGAGCTACTCCTGCAGGTAGTCCATCAACCACGACTGTTTTGTAATCGAAAAATGGTGAATTGCTGTCTCCATCAGGAGTTGTTGGTTTGGGTGTCTGAGATACAACAGGTGAAGGGCTCACTATTGAGGTTTTTCGTATAGGAGGAGTACTTGAGACAATCAGAGAGGTAGTTGGTTGGGTCGATTTTACACAGGAAGTCAAAATTAGGATCAACAATCCCACTTCAATAACTAAACCGAATTTATTTGATGACATATGGAGCCTCCGAAGGGTGTAATAATCAAGACGATTAGTTCGATTACGTAAATTTTAACACATCAGCCTATACCTGCAATGAGAGGCTTCTTCAAAGTTAAGAGCAACATGATAATGTCCTAAAGTAGCAAAATAGAAATGTCCTAATTAACATTAGTCGCTATGAAAAGGATAATAGAAATGAGCAATGTAGAACTACTACGAAAAAGTGTCATCGAAAGAGCGCTGGAAAAACGATTAAGCCAAAAAGAAGCGACAGCCAGGCTGGGGATCAGTGAACTCTCTGTCAATAAATAAACTGGCATATTCAGACTTGCTTATAAATTGAAACGGCTCAATGTTGATCCAAAAAAGGCTCCCAGGGTTGATCAAAAAGGTTTTGAGAGATCTTGGACAAATCAAATTGCGTTCGGGCTGGCTTCTCCTCTGCCGGATGACCTATGTAAACAACATTTAGGGGCACCACTGTCTCTGGCAGATTGAGAATCGCACGAATGGAGCTTTCAAGTCGATTGATTGGATGCACTCCACACCAGACCGCTCCCAAGCCCAGTGCGTTCGCCGCTAGAAGCAGGTTCTGAGTGGCCGCACTGCAGTCCTGTACCCAGAAACGTTCAGTAACCAGCCTTTTCACCGTTCCCAAATTTCCACAGACACTAATCGCCAGGGGTACAGTCATCTTCCCAAAGGGCAGGATCTTGCGAAGATCCGCCAGCTTGTCCGGGTCTTCGATCACGACAAAATGCCAGGGCTGCAGATTCATGGCAGTCGGCGCAGCCATCGCAGCCTCGAGCAGTAACTTGACCTGACTCTCGCTGACTTTTTCGGCGGTGAAGCGTCGAATACTGCGGCGGCTAAAAATAAAATCCAAGTCTGTCATAACCCCTCACATACTAACAAGCAAAGCGCCAAGCGTGTATGGAACCTCGATCATGGGCATATGCCCCACTCCCGGCAGGCACACTTTTCGGCCTTGATGGGCATGATCAGCCGGCTCAAGGGCGACTTCGACAGGCAATATTTGATCTTTGTCGCCAGCAATTGCTAAAACCGGACTCAACAAGGACTGGATAACTGCCAGGCGATTAGGACGGTTGGCTATCGCTGTCAGAACATTGGCAAACCCTTCCGGTGAAGAATTCAACACAACCTCACACAGATGTTCATCCGGCTGGGCCAATTCACCTTCAGGCATTAATCGCTGAATCAGGGCATTTGCTATTCTTTTTGTCCCTTCAGCAAGCACGCTTTTGGCATCTCCATGCCGCCCTTCCCGCTTTTCGGGACTATCCGCGCGGGCATTGCTGGTTACCATCGCCAGCCCCGCCAGCCGTTCAGGATAAGCTTCAGCCAGCGCCAATGCGATGTACCCTCCCATGGAGTGACCCGCGAGGATGAATTTCTCATGACCAAGGTGATCAACCAATCGGATCACGTCATTAGCAAACTGCTCCAATGTGGCGTCTGCATCCCCCAACGCTGTACGGCCATGCCCTCGCAAGTCAGGAATGATGAATTGCGCCTGATCAGCATAATAGTCTGCCATCTCCAGCCATATGCTGTGATCCAAAGCCAAACCGTGCAAGAGGAAAATCGGCTTTCCGCTCCCACGGATCTCATAAAACATTTCATGGTCATTTAGGTATGCGATCATTTTTGGTGTTCCTTGTTATTTCATTGCGCGCGAAAGCAATTGCTTCTGCGCTCGAATTGATGAGACCCAGGACTTGCTGCTCGCGGATTGCTTCGAGTAAATAACCAATTCGAGAGCCAGGAGCAATCCCCAGTTCACGCTGCAGGAGGTTACCATCCACAAGTCGTGCCGGTGAAACAGTGGAATCTTGTTTGGAAAACCAGGTCTGAAAGACCTCCCTACAAACACCAGGGTTGAAATGAAGCAACGGCGGCTTCGTTTCAGTCTCAACCAGGGCGAGCAGAGCACTATCAAGTCCGTACACGCCAAAATCGCGGAAAAAACGGTAGTAATCTAATTTTCCCGGTTCCCGGGTGGATAGATCCGCAAGCCTCAAAAATCCGCCTGAAACCGCTTTGAAATAGGCTTTTTCTTTTTGACCGATTAGTAATGCCCGGGAGATCTGTTCCGCAAACATTTCGGGTTGAAATCTGTCAATGCCAGGCTGATTGTGGTCAAATGCAGGATGGATGTGAAGCAAGATGGAGGAAAGCAGCAAAAGGTGGCGTTGTTTCCGTCCACCCTGCAGAGGCACATCCAACATATCCTGATAAGCTTGCATGTGCTCAAATTCTGTATCGGTCGTTAGGTTACTTTCCTGCAGCTCGTCATCAAGATTATCGGTCATTTCGTGTAACGAAGACAAGGTTTCTGTGTCATCCTGCTGTACGAATGGTTCAGCTGGATCCACGCCGAAAGTAAGCAGGCGCAGTTGATCTACAACCCCAAAATCGCCAAGCAATCTGATCACCGTGTCAAAATCAGGAACCGCGAGGCATTTGAATAACTCATCACGAATTCGTTCACCAGAAACGACGCACAGTCTTTTGATGGCTACGCGCATCGCCTCGGTTATTTCCAATCCATACCTCAGATTGTAACTGCTTATCAGGCGTACTCCTCGCAAAACTCGTATAGGGTCAGAAATCAGCGAGTCCGGTCCGCAAAGCCGCAATTTCATAGCTTCAAGGTCGTCCTGCCCACCCAGGGGGTCGATGATCTCATTGGGATAATCCAGATCGAGCGCTATGGCATTGATCGTAAAGTCTCTCTGGCGCAAATCCTGCTCGAGGTCCTCACCAATGAAGGAGGTAAAATCGAGCACCTGTTCGTCCTCATTTCCCTGCCGAAGGATCACGCGCGCTGAATGGCGCACATCGTCGAGCGTGTATATCGCCCCGTCTAAACGCCGGCTGACCGCCTTAGCCAGTTGGATTGATCCATGAGACTGGACGAAATCCAGATCTTTGACTGGTCGCCCAAGCAATAAATCGCGGATAGCCCCGCCAACGAGGAAAACTCGTGTGTCAGGCGCCAACTCCCGGATCAAGTCCAGCAGCTGCAGCAATTCTCTATCCAGATGGAGCTTCATACTTTTTCAGATCAACAGTCGCAATAAAGGGTAGATTGCGATAATAATCATCCATGTCGAGACCGTATCCAAAAACAAACTCGTTTTCGATTTTGAAACCGCAATAGCGGATGGGCACTTCCACTTCCCTGCGTTCGAACTTATCGAGCAAAGTACAAACATAAATCGACGCAGGATCGCGTGTTTTCAGCAGTTCAATCACAGAGGCAAGCGTATGACCGCTATCGATAATGTCTTCCACAATGATAACGTGCTTGCCATAGACTGCCGTGTTCAGGTCCAGAGTAATGCGGACGTTTCCCTGTGACGAACGCACGCCAGTTCCATAGGAAGAAACTGCCATGAATTCGATCGCAAGGGGCACATCAATGTGGCGGATCAGATCGGTGAGGAACATCACTCCACCACGCAGGATGCAGATCACCAATAACTCTTTGCCGGCATAATCCCGATTGATTTCTGCCGCAAGCTCGCGAATCCGGGCTTGGAGCTTTTCTTCCGGGATGAGAATTTTGTCCAGATATTCCTGATATGGTTGTGGCATAGGCACCTACTTTTTTGGGACGCAGTGGCAGCGGCGGCAGCGGGCTTCGTACATCTCTGCAGCTCCAACCACCACAATCGGTTCATCATATCTTGCGGGCTTGCCCCCCACCAAACGCTGAGTCCGCGTGGCAGGTTCGCCGCATACTACACAAATCGCAGTTAGTTTGTCGACTTTATCGGCTTTTGCGGTCATGACTGGCATACAGCCAAATGGTTCACCGCGGAAATCAGTGTCCAAACCGGTAACAATGACTCTCAGGCCACGGTCAGCCAATTGATTCACCACCTCGACGATACCCTCATCAAAGAATTGGGCTTCATCCACACCAACAACAGTAGCCTGAGGATCGAGCTTTTCGAGTAACTCAGAGGAGCTGCTGACGGGAACAGCTTCGTAATCCATGCCGGAGTGGGACTTCACTTTGTAAAACGCGTAGCGATCGTCAATAACAGGTTTAAACACCTGCACCCTCTGTTTGGCGATACTGGCGCGCCTGAGGCGGCGAATGAGCTCCTCGGTTTTTCCACAGAACATGGATCCGGTGATGACTTCAACTATTCCGGACGGTTGTGACATAAAGCCTCCTGGTTCAGGTAATAACAATGTTGAAAAGTATAAAGCTTTAATGGTTGACTGGCAACGCAGAGAATAAAAAAAGGCAGGTTTCGCAACCTGCCTGATTTGTTGTTTTAAAGATCTTTTAGATCTCGATTTCCTGGGCTGCAGCCGGGAGTTGGTACCCCATCTGGCGCAGAGTTTTCTTGAGATCGATCAAAGACTTGCGACCGAAACCTTCGATCTCGAGCAGGGCTTTCTCACCGCCCTCGAGTTTGGCGAGGACATCACCGACAGTGACGACTTCAGCTCTGTTGAGTGCAGCCACAGCCTTGGCGCCGAGGTTGAGCTCGGAGACCAGGCGGCTGGGAGAAGTTTTTGCCTGGGAGGCATTCTTCAGATCGGCAACGTAGTCCTGGCGAACCTGGAGGCGTTTGTAGAAGCGATCCACCTGGCCTTCGCGGTCGAGGATGCGTGCCTGTTGACCGGTGTAGAAGGGATGGCAGTTTGAACAGACTTCAGTGCGGATTTCGGGCACGGTTGAACCAGTGGTCCATTCGGCACCGCAAGAGGCACAAGAAACCTTGGCGTTTGGATAGTATTTGGGTTGAATCTTAGTTTTCATGCTTAGTTGCTGCCTTTCGCGGGCTCCTCACGCTGAACCATGACATGAACGCGCTTGCGTCCACCGGCGAGAGTTTCGTATTTTACGTAGCCTTCTGTTGTCGCAAAGAGTGTGTAATCACGACCCTGACCCACATTCCAGCCTGGATGCACTTTAGTGCCATGCTGACGAACGAGGATATTGCCGCTAATGACATATTCTCCGCCAAATTTCTTGATACCGAGGCGCTGCCCCTGGCTGTCACGACCATTGCGGGATGACCCGCCACCTTTTTTATGGGCCATTTCTCTACTCCATCACGATTGATTGAACCAGTAATCTGGTGTACTGTTGGCGATGACCAGCCTTGCGGCGGTAATCGATCTTTGGTTTGTACTTGAAGATCAGGATCTTCTTGCCCTTGAAATGCTCTTTAACAGTTGTGTCAAGGCTGGCACCCGTGATGTACGGGGTACCCACAGTGACGTCATCGCCGTCCACAAGCATTAGCACTTTATCAAGGGTGATTGCATCGCCGACATTGGCGGTCAGAAGGTCGACTGTTAAGGTCTTACCTTCTTCGGCGCGGTATTGCTTACCGCCCGCTTCAATAATTGCATACTTCATATTCTCTCCAATCTTTACTTTACCGCTTGCTGCGCGTGTCACCGCTCAGGGACGGGAAAGTTGGTTACATAATGAACCCCAGCCAACTTTCGCTGGGGCAACGACCGATTATTATAAAGCAAACTACTGGTGGTGTCAAACCTTTTTTGGGGCAATTCCTGCCAATCTCCCGTGATAGTCCACATCACCCACTTGTTTCGTTTTTAACCTTGTTATCAATCAATTTGACCTTGTGATGGAAGTAAACTCCAGGTCATGACATATTCGCTGACTAATAACAATTCGAAAAATTCGACCTTGTCAAGGCTAAATAGAAATGTCCTAATGCTGGCTAAATAGAAATGTCCTAATTGATCACAGCAGTAGGCTTGCCATTCAGTTTCTTTCCA